>Ga0187892_10001586_pt1 | contig 51028 bp, 34 predicted proteins | sample MA1701073metaG_FD_139345 | JGI IMG/M metagenome (GOLD analysis project Ga0187892, IMG submission 139345) | Bio-ooze microbial communities from a basaltic lava cave in the Kipuka Kanohina Cave System on the Island of Hawaii, USA - MA170107-3 metaG ...
GCATCACGAACCCGCAGCAAGAGCAGCAAATCCAGACCGCAACAGCGGTCGGGCGCTCCTTCGAGGCGATTCACCGAAAGCGAAGGACGTCATTTCCGTAGCTTTTGCATCAGGCTGCTAGCGACCCGCGCGGCTCGCCCGGCTCGCGAGCAGCAGGCAGCTCTCGCACAACCGGTTCGTCTTGCGGTCGGTGTCCTCCAGGGCGCTCGAGAAATGCATCACGCAGCGCGGGTTAGCGCAGTGCCCCAGGCCCAGCGTGTGGCCGAGCTCGTGCACGGCCTCCTTGACCGCGCGCGCGTGGAACGTCGCATCGTCGGCGCCGAGGCGCAGACGAAAGAGCGAGATCAGCGCGGCGCGGCCGGGCGAGTCGGCGATGCCGAAGGCGAAGTTGAGGCCCTCGGCGTACAGGTCGCGCGCGGTCACGCCGAGCAACCGCCGGCCGTCCAGCTCGCGCGCGGCGGCGAGCAGGCGCTCCGCGCGATACTGGCCGCGGGCGCCGTCGTAAGCGCTCGCGGGCAGCGCGACCGGGTCGATCAGCATCGTGTGCAGCCCCTCGTGCTGCAGGTCGACGAGCAGCTGCACGATCTCGCTCGCCGGCAAACCGTCCATCGGCACCACGATCACCGGTTCGGTCGGCGCGAGCGGCAGCTTTCCGTTCGGCGTGTGGTCCATCGGGTCGCACTGCGTTTCGCTGTCGCGGCGACCCTATGACGCCGCGCGCGGCCGCGAAGTTCCCGCGCGCATCGTTGCCGCGCGCCGTGCCGTCGCGCTTCTGGTTCGACGAAAGCGTGGCGCTCGCGCGGTGCTCGAGCGACCGGCAACGCCGGCGCCGCCGGCACGGCATCCGACGGCGCCCGCTGCGAGCGCTTACTGCTTGGGCGCGGTCACCCGGGTTGCAGGCGGCGCCGCGGGCGGCCGCTCGGGCTCCATCAGACCGGCAACCGTCCAATAGAAGTACGCCTCGCGCTGTCCGGCGTCGGGGATCGCGACCGTCTTGGTGACGGTCTTGCCCCCATAGGTCGCCTCGAGCGTGTAGTTCCCGGCCGGGAGCTGCGCGAACAGCCACGGGCCTTTCATCGTCGTGTCCAGCACCACCTTCGCGTCGCGGGTATCGATCACCTTCATTCGCACTTCCGCGAGATAGGCCCCGGACCGCTCGGCCGCGGTCACGACCTTGAGGTTGAACTCTTTTGCGCGGGCGGCGAGCGCCTCCCGCTCGCCGAGGCCGACGCCGCCGCTCAGATAATCGACCTTCTGCGCGATCGCGACGCCGCCGGACAGGGCGACGGCCGACGCCAGCGCAGCGCTCGTGAAAAGCGATCTCGTCTTCATGGATTCCTCCGTTCGTCGCGCTTGCAGCGCGGGGACCGCCCACAGCGCGCAGCGCGTTCAGGCTTTGATCGCCGTCCAGCGGCGGGGTTCACAGCGGCCGCTCACGAGGCGCGGCGCATCGTCCCGCCGAGCTCCGGTTGCCCGGCCCCGCGGCTGATCGGCTGCGCGAGCGCCGGCGGGACCGGCAGCTTAAGCAGCCCGTAGAGCCGGGCGAGGTTCGCCCGATACCGGCCGTCGAAGGTGGCCACTGCGAACGCCGGGTTGTAGTCGCCCAGCCACCAGAACCAGTCCGAGCCCTCGCAGTCGGCGAGCTGCTGCTCGGCGGCCGCGGCCTCGTCTGCGGTGAGCCGCTTGCTCGCGACGACGAGGTCGAAGCTCTGCTTCGCGGCGACGAGCAGGTCCCAGGCCTGGTTCTTGTCGGGCGACCCGATCCAGGTCGTGAGGTCGCCGTGCACCCAGCTCCCCGCCGTCACCCGCGGCAGCACGGCGTGCCCGGCGCCGGACGGCGCCGCCACGACGTCGGCGAACGTCGTCGTGCGGATGAAGGGATGCGCCGCGAGCCTGCCGTACAGCTCGTCGAGGAAGTAGAAGCCGTTGTACGGGTAGAACTCCCAGCAGTTCTCGCCGTCCAGGATCACGCTCACGAGCGGCGGACCGTCCGCGGAAGCGCGCGCGGCGATGGCCTCCAGCTCGGCGATCAGGCTCGCGGCCGCCTCGGCGCTGTGCCACTTCGCGTACTCGAAGCCGATCAGATCCGACAGCCGATCGTCGCGAAAGAAGCAGGTGAGCTGCGAGCCGGGCACCCGCCACGGCCGGTAAGCGTCGCGCTCGCCCGGTGTCGCGCCCGCGCTGCGCAGCGTATTCGCGAGCACGCCGCCGCCGGACGCGGCCCAGCGGCAGCCGCGCCCGGCGAGGACGTCGAGGAAGGCGGCGGAGATCGCGCCCTCCGCGGGCCAGACGCCGACCGGCGGCGCGCCGAAGCGCCGTGCATGGCTCGCGAGCGCGGTATCCAGGTGGGCACGCACGCGCGTGGCGCCTCCCGGATACGTCTCGGCGGCCGGCAGCGGCAGCCCGGGACGCGCCTCGCGCGCGGCGCGGAAGTCGAGCAGCAGCGGGGCGAGCGGGTGATAGTGCGGCGTGGTCGAGAGCTCGACCCGGCCGTCCGCGGCGAGCCGCGCGTAGCGCGCAATGGTGCCGGCGACGATCTCGCCGACCAGGTCGAGGAGCGCGCGCCGGTCGGCCGGCGTGAACCCCATGCCGACCGTCATCAGCCGCGCGACGAGCTCGCACGAGCGCTTGACCGTCTCGCCCGTCCAGGCGAGGTGGTACCAGGTCACGAGATCGTAGCAGTAGCGGTCCGAGAGGTAGTCGACCGCCTCGCGGCCCTGCCGCTCGAGCGCGAGAAACAGGTCGTGCAGCCCCTTGTACGCCGGATACGGCTGCACCATCTTCTCGTGGTTCGCGCGGAAGCAGCACCTGACGACGACCTCCCGCTCGGCGCGCGTGAGCGGCGTCGACTCGTCGCGGCCGAGGAGCGCGAGCAACGGATCGCGAAACCGGCCGCTCGCGAACTGGTCGGCGTAGTCCTCGAGCTGGTCGAGCAGCACCGGGACCAGGTTGACGACCGCCCGCACCCCGGGGTGGCGCTCGAGATGCGCCGCCATGTCGGCGTAGTCCTTGATCGCGCGCAGGTAGACCCACGGCTGCGTGTACTCGCCGGTGGCGCGGTCGCGGTAGTCGGGCTGGTGCATGTGCCAGAGCAGCACCAGGTCGAGGCGTTTCGCGTCGTGCATGACGCCTCAAGTGTACCGTCGCCCCGGCGGAGCGCCGCGTCGACGCCGATGCGTCAGCGCGCCTGGTGGATGTGCTGCCCGAGCATCTCCGGCGTGACGAGCACGACGCCCTTGTCGGTCAGGTGAAAGCGCCGGCGGTCCGCCTCGGGATCGATGCCGATCTTCGTGCCCGGCGGGATCCGGCAGTACTTGTCGATGACGACGCGCTTCAGCACGCAATGCCGGCCGATGTCGACGTTCGGCAGGACCACCGCGTCCTCGATCGTGCAGTAGCTGTGCACGTGCACGTCCGAGAAGAGGAGCGAGCGCCGCAGGGACGACCCGGTGATCAGGCAACCGCCCGAGACCATCGAGTCGACCGCCATGCCGCGCCGGTCGTCGTCGTCGAACACGAACTTTGCCGGCGGCAGCTGCACCTGCCACGTCCAGATCGGCCAGTCCTTGTCGTAGAGGTTCAGGTCCGGCGTGACCTTGACGAGCTCCATGTTCGCCTCGTAGTAGGCGTCCACGGTGCCGACGTCGCGCCAGTACGGGCGGCCCTCGCTCATGTTCACGCAGCTGTCGGCGAACGGGTGCGCGCAGATCGCGTAGCCGCGCTCGACCACCCGCGGGATGATGTCCTTGCCGAAGTCGTGGCTCGAGCGCGGGTCGTCGGCGTCGCGGATGAGCGCCTCGAACAGGAACGGCGCGTTGAACACGTAGATGCCCATGCTCGCGAGCACCGCGTCGGTGCGCCCCGGCATCGGCGCCGGCGCCTCCGGCTTCTCCAGGAAGGTCCGCACGCGCATCTTCCCGTCGACGCCCATGACCCCGAACGCCGCGGCCTGCTCGAGCGGCACCTCGACGCACGGGACCGTCATGTCCGCGCCGCGGCGCACATGGTCGGCGAGCAGCTTCGAGTAGTCCATCTTGTAGACGTGGTCGCCGGCCAGCACGAGGACGTAGCGCGGGTCCAGGCGGCGCAGGAGATCCAGGTTCTGGAACACGGCGTCCGCCGTGCCGCGGTACCACTCGGTCCACACGCGCTGCTGCGCCGGCATCAGCTCGACGAACTCGCCGAGCCGGCCGTCGAGGAAACCCCAGCCGTTCTGCACGTGCCGGATCAGGCTCTGCGCCTTGTACTGGGTGAGGATCCCGATGCGGCGGACCCCGGAATTCACGCAGTTCGAGAGCGCGAAATCGATGATGCGGAACTTGCCGCCGAACGGCACCGCGGGCTTCGCGCGCCAGTCGGTCAGGGGCCCGAGCCGCGTACCGCGCCCGCCGGCGAGGATCATTGCGACGGTGCTGCGGGTGAGCCGGAAGAGGTCCGGCGACGGGGCGTCGCTCGTGCGTGCGCCGAGGTGCACCGGCGCTTCCGCCTCGGGCGCGAAGTCCATGTGCCCGTGGATCCCGCGATCGGGCTCGGTCGGGTCGCCGTGCTTGGTCATGCTTCACCCCCATCGGGACGGGTTCGAGGCGCGCGCCGCGCCTGCTTGGACCTCGCCGCCGGGGAGAAGGTTCGCGCGCGGCGCCCCGGCGTGCGGATGCCGGCAACGGAAAGTCTACGTGCGGAACGGGCGGGGTGCGCGGCGCGCGGATCGCCGCATTTTCGATCCCCCGCGTCCGGATCCTGCCTCCGGACCACTCGTCGTATCCTAGGCCGGATGCAGGACGAGCGGGTGCGCATTCTCTTCGCGACGCCCGAGTGCGCCCCGTGGGTCAAGACCGGGGGGCTCGGCGACGTGAGCGCCGCGCTGCCCGAGGCGCTCGCGGGCCGCGGGCTGGACGTGAGGGTCCTGCTGCCCGCGTACCGGTCCGTGCTGGCCGCGGCGGGACGGTGCCGCGAGATCGCCCGCCTGCCGGCCGCGGCGACCTTCCCCGCCGCGCGGCTTCTCGAGGCACCGCTGCCCTCGGGCGTCCTCGCCTGGCTCCTCGACTGCCCGGCGCTCTACGACCGCGACGGCGGCCCCTACCAGGACCCGGCGGCCGGCAGCGACTGGCCGGACAACGCGCTGCGATTCGGCCTGCTCGCACGGGTCGCGGCGATCCTCGCGCAGCCGAACCCGACCGCGTGGCGCCCGCACGTCCTTCACTGCAACGACTGGCAGACTGGGCTCGCGCCCGCGTATCTGCACTTCGGCGGCGGGCTGCGCGCCGCGACCGTGGTCTGCATCCACAACCTGGCGTTCCAGGGGCTGTTCCCCGCCGCGACCGTCGCCGCGGTCGGGCTGCCGGCGGCGAGCTTCGCGGAGGACGGCGTCGAGTTCTACGGTCGCCTGTCGTTCCTGAAGGCCGGCGTCGTCTATGGCGACGCGATCGCGACCGTGAGCCCGACCTACGCGCGCGAGATCCAGCGCGAGCCCCTCGGGTTCGGCTTCCAGGCGTTCCTCGCGGCGCGCGCGGCGCGCCTGCACGGAATCCTCAACGGCATCGACGTCCGGACCTGGAACCCGCTGATCGATCCGCTCATCGCGCGGCGCTACGACGGCGCGCACCTCGACGCGAAGCTCGAGAACAAGCGCGCCCTGCTCGAGCGCATGGGCCTGCCGCCGGCGCCGGAGCCGCCGCTCTTCGGCTTCGTCGGCAGGCTCACGGAGCAGAAGGGCGTCGACCTCATCGCGGCGGTCGCGCCCGCGCTCGCGGCCGCGCCGGCCCGGCTCGTCGTGCTCGGCACCGGCAGCCGCGAGCTCGAGGCGGTCATGCGCGGCCTGGCGCGCGCGCATCCGGGCGCCGTCGCGGTCGAGATCGGCTTCGACGAGCCGCTCGCGCACCTGATCGAGGCCGGCGCGGATGCCTTCCTCATGCCGTCGCGCTTCGAGCCCTGCGGGCTCAACCAGATGTACAGCCAGCGCTACGGCACCCCCCCGATCGCGCACGCGACCGGGGGCTTGTGCGATTCGATCGTCGACTGCACGCCGGCGACGCTCGCCGACGGCACCGCGACCGGGTTCCTGTTCCGCGAGCCGACCGCGGGGGCGCTCCGCGGGGCGATCGACCGCGCGCTCGCGGCGTATCGGGACCCGCCGGCCTGGCGCGCCCTGCAGCGCCACGGCATGGCGCGGGACTTCAGCTGGGACGCGGCGGCCCGGGAGTACGTGCATTTGTACGCGTCCCTGGCACCGGCCGCGGCGCGGTGAAACCCCGCGAGCGGGCACTGTTCTCGCCCGCGCCGCCGACTCCGTTGACCACCCCCACCCGCCCGCCGATGATCCTCCGCTCGGGACGAAGCCCCTCGCCAAAGGGGCCGGCCCCCCCGCGAAAGCGGAGGGATCGGGGGCCGCGCATCAAAGGAGCCACCAGCTAAGCAGGGGTTCGAGATGAAGAAGGTATTGATCGCGCTCGCCGTGGTGGTCGCCGTGCTCGGCGCCGTAGCCGCGGCCACCCCCTGGTACGTCGGCTACCAGGCGCGCGCGGACTTGAACGAATGGATCGCGAAGGCGAACGCCGCGCCGGACGCGACCTACACGATCTCGATCGCGAGCTACGACCGCGGCTGGCGGCGCTCGGTCGCGATCGTGCGGGTCGCCGCGCTCGGCGACTCGAAGACCTACCTCGACCTGCGCCACCGCATCCAGCACGGGCCCGATCCGCGGTTCGGCTGGCTCGCGGTCGACGTCACGCCGATGCTCGAAGGCGAGACGCTCGCGGCGCTCCAGCCGTTCTTCGGCGACGACCCGGCGTTCACGGTCGCCGGCCAGCAGGGATTCGACGGGGTGTGGCGGATGACCATCGCCTCGCCCGCCTTCGACAAGCCGCTCAAGAGCGGCGGGTCCGCGACGCTCGCCTGGGGCGGGGCGAGCGGAACCGGGACGATCACCCCGGACGGTCGGCTGGTCTTCGCCGTGACCGCGCCGCGTCTCGCGCTTCTCGCGAGCGACGGCTCGTTCGAGCTCGCCGGGCTGAAGCTCGAATCCGACGGCGTCTTCTCCAGCTTCGACGCGCTCTGGAGCGGCACGCTGACGCTCGGCTTCAAGCAGATCACCGGCGCGGGCGGCGCGGGCGAGCTGGCGGTGCGCGACGCGAGCTTCGTCACGACCCAGAAGGACCAGGGCGCGACCGTCGGCCTCGGCTTCGCGCTCAAGGTCGGCGCCGTGCGCTGGGCGGCCGAGAAGGCGAAGCCGCAGACCGCTTCCGACATCGTGTGGGAAGTCGAGCTCGACCGGCTCGACAAGCAGGCGATCCGGCGGTACAGCAAGGCGGTGGCGGCGCTGCAGACTCGTAACCTGCCGCCGATCGCGATCGCCGAAGGCGCGCAGGGCGCGGTCATGCAGCTCGCCTCCGACCTCGTGCGGGGCGCGCCGGTGCTGCGGCTCAAGCGCGCCGGCTTCAGCACCGAAGACGGAGCGTTCAGCGCGGAGGGCGCGGTGACCTTCGAAGCCGGCGGCGCGGCGCCGCAAGCGGCGCTCCTCGACTCGCTGCAGCGCGTGAAGTTCAAGGGCTCCGCGAAAGTCGGGCGCCGGCTGCTGCAGACCGCGATCGCCGAGCGCTCGCGCGAGACCGCGCGCGCCCAGCTCGAGGCGCGCGGCTACGACGCGAGCGAGGAGAGCCTGAAGCTCGCCGCCGACCGCATCGCCGAGGCGCAGATCCAGTCGTTCGAGCAGGCCGGGCTGGTGCGCGTCGAAGGGGCCGATCTCGCCGTCGAGGCCGCGTGGGAGAAGGGCGAGCTCACGATCAACGGCAAGCCGGCCGAGGGTCTGGGCGCGATGCTCACGAGCGCCGGCCGGCAATAAAAGAGCCAACGCAAAGACGCAAAGGCCCGCAAAGGGCGCAGAGGTTTCGGTCGAAAGGGGCGCCTCGCGCCCCGCGCGTCCTCGTCGACGCCCCGCGGAAGGCGCTCCTTCGCGCCCTTGGCGTTCCTTGGCGTCCTTGCGTTGGCCCTCAAACCCAGGTCATCAACCCCAGCTCGAACGGGTGCGTCAGCGCCTCGTGGCAGGGGTATGCGCGGATGTGGTAGTCGAGCCGGCCGCACAGCTCGGGCTGCAGGTCGAGCGCATAGCGATGCTCGCCGGCCTCGGTCCGCGTGCCGTCGAACGCCAGCTCTAGGCGCACGCGCCGGTCCGCGGGCTCGCGCGGGCCGCGCGTGAGCAGCAGCTCGACCACGACGTCGCCCGGCGCCAGCCCGTTCAGGTTGACGGCGACCTCGACGCGGATCGAGTCGCCGAACTCGATGCGCTTCTTGGGCGCGTCGAGCCGGCGCAGCCGCACTCCGGGCCAGCCCGCACGCACTCGCGCCTTCCACTCGGCGACCTCGCGCGCGCGGGCGAAGCGGTTCTCGGAGTAGCGCCGCCACTGCTGCGAGGCGGGCAGGTAGAACTTCGCGACGTACTCGTGCAGCATGCGCGCGGCGTTGAAGCGCGGCAGGATGGTGGCGATCGAGCGCTTCGCCATCCGCACCCATTCCGGCGAGTAGCCCTGCGGCCCGCGGTGGTAGTACATCGGGATCACGTGGTCCTGCAGCAGCTCGTAGAGCGTCTGCGACTCCTCGCGGTTGCGCCGGTACGGGTCGAGCGCGCCCGAGGCGGGCTTGATCGCCCAGCCGTTGTCGCCCTGGTAGCCCTCCCCCCACCAGCCGTCCAGCACCGACAGGTTGACCACGCCGTTCATCGCGGCCTTCATGCCCGAGGTCCCGGAGGCCTCGAGCGGATAGACCGGGTTGTTGAGCCACACGTCGACGCCGGCGACCAGCCGCCGCCCGAAGTGCAGGTCGTAGCCCTCGGCGAGCAGCAGCCGGCCCTCGAACTCGGGCATGCGCGCGACCTGGGTGACCTGGCGGATCAGGTCCTGGCCGGGGACGTCCGCCGGATGCGCCTTGCCGGCGAAGATCAAGAGCACCGGGCGCTCGGGGTCGGCGACGATCCGCCGGAACTCGTCGAGGTTCTCGAACAGCAGCGTCGCCCGCTTGTAGGTGGCGAAGCGGCGGCCGAAGCCGATCGTGAGCACGTTCGGATCGTCGGGGTTCGCGAGCCGCAGCATCCGGTCGAGGTGGGATTCGCTCCCCTGGTTGCGGAAGTGCTGCCGCGCCATCCGGTGGCGCAGCAGATGGAAGAGCCGCGACTTCAGGTGCTGGCGCACGCCCCAGAAGATGTGGTCGGGGACGGCGGCGAGATTGGCCCAGAGCTCGCGGTCGGCGAGGCGCTGGCTCCAGCCGAACCCGAGCGCGCGGTCGAAGACGTCCATCCACTCGGGCGCGAGGAAGGTCGGCACGTGGACGCCGTTGGTGACGTAGTTGACCGGATTCTCGGGGGGCGGCACCTGCGGCCACAGATCCTTGAGCGTGCGCGACGCGACCTCGCCGTGGATCCGGGACACGCCGTTGTGGAACCGCGAGCCGCGCACCGCCAGCGCAGTCATGTTGAACTCGGCGTTGCCCGGGCTGCGGCCGAGCGCGTAGAGCTCGTCGGGCTGGATGCCGGCCTCGCGGCAGAAGCCCTCGAAGTAGCCGCGGATCATGTCCTCGGCGAAGTGATCGTGCCCGGCGGGCACCGGAGTGTGGGTGGTGAACACCGTGCTCGCCGCTACCGCCTCGAGCGCGGCGTGGAAGCCGATCCCCTGCTTCATCAGGGCGCAGATGCGCTCCAGCACCAGGAACGCGGCGTGGCCCTCGTTGATGTGCCAGACGCTCGGCTTCAGCCCCATCGCCGCCAGCGCGCGCACGCCGCCGATCCCGAGCACGATTTCCTGCTCGATCCGCGTCGCGCGGTCGCCGCCGTACAGCCGGTGGGCGATGTCGCAGTCGTGCTCGCTGTTCCCGGGGCAGTCGGTGTCGAGGAGATAGAGCGTGGCGTGCCCCACGCGCGCCTGCCACACCTTCACCGTGACCTTGCGACCCGGGAGATCGACCTGCACGTGCAGCTCGGCGCCGCCCTCGGCCTCGACCGGCGTGACCGGCAGATCGTTGAAGTCGGAGTCGCCGTACTCGGCGTGCTGGTTGCCCTCGGCGTCGATCGTCTGGGTGAAGTAGCCCTGGCGATAGAGGAGCCCCACGCCGACGAACGGCAGCCGCATGTCGCTCGCCGCCTTGCAGTGGTCGCCGGCGAGGATCCCGAGGCCTCCGGAGTAGATCGGCAGGCTCTCGTGGAAGCCGAACTCGGCGCAGAAGTAGGCGACGAGATCGCTCTGGCGCAGCCACTCCGAGCCGTCCCGCCGCAGCGGCTCGCTGTGGTACGTGTCGTACGCCGAGAGCACGCGGTTGAAGGTGTTCAGGAACACGGCGTCGTCGGCCGCATCGACGAGGAGCTGCTCGTCGATGCGCTTCAACATCGCCTTCGGGCTGTGGCCGACGGCGTCCCAGAGCTGCGGGTTCAGGCGCGCGAAGAGCTCCCGCGTCGTCCGATCCCAGCTGTACCAGAGGTTGTTCGCGAGCTCCTCGAGCCGGATCAGCCGGCGCGGGATTCGGGGATTGACCTCGAGGACGAACGTGGTGCCCGGGGGCTGCTCCATGGCGGGGCATTGTTGCACGTCTGCTGCGGTGCGTGAACGAGGGCCGGGAGCGCGCTCGAGGGTTCCCGGAGGGCGCGGTCGCGAGGCAGAATCCGCGCTGCAGGGCGCGACGAGAGGGCGAAGGATGCATCGCAGCGAGGTCCGGGCGCGGCGCCGGGCGACGGCCGGGAGCGGGCGTGAGCGCGCGTAACGGCCCCGGCGCCGTCCGCGGGGCCGGCGCGCTCGTCGATCGCCTGCGGAATCCCGCCTGCTTCCCCCACCCGGTCCGGGGCGTCGAGCTGCTCGAGACGCACATCTCCTGGGTGCTCCTCACCGGCGAGTACGCCTACAAGCTCAAGAAGCCGCTCGATCTCGGCTTCCTCGACTTCTCCACGCTCGCGGCGCGCGCCGCCGCGTGCGCGGAGGAGCTTCGCCTCAACCGGCGCACCGCGCCGCAGCTCTATCTGGAGGTGGTCCCGATCACCGGCACCGCCGCCGAGCCGCGGGTCGGCGGCGCAGGCACGCCGATCGACTACGCGGTGAAGATGCGCGAGTTCCCGCAGGAGGCGCTCCTCGATCGCGTCGCCGCGCGCGGCGAGCTCGGCGTGGGGCTGATGGACGAGCTCGCGGCGGCGATCGCCCGCTTCCATTCGAGCGTCGAGCGCGCCGCCCCGGGGACGGCGTTCGGCTCGCCGGACGAGGTGATCGCGCCGGCGCGGCAGAACTTTGCGCAGCTCCGCCCGCTCGTCGGCGACCCGGCGGGCCGCGCGGCGCTCGGCCGGCTCGCGGCGTGGACCGAGCGCGAGTTCGCCGGACGCGGCGAGGCGTTCGCGGCGCGGCGGCGCGACGGGTTCGTGCGCGAGTGCCACGGCGACCTGCACCTCGGCAATCTGATCGCGCTCGACGGCGCGCCCGTGCCGTTCGACTGCATCGAGTTCAACCCGAGCTTCCGCTGGATCGACGTGATGAGCGAGGTCGCGTTCCTCGTCATGGACCTCGCCGACCACGGCCTCGCCGGCCACGCGTGGCGGTTCCTCGACGCCTACCTCGCGGCGACCGGCGACTACGCCGGCCTCGCGGTGCTGCGGTTCTATCTCGTCTACCGCGCGATGGTGCGAGCCAAGATCGCCGCACTGCGGGCGCACCAGCTTCCCGCGGGCACCCCCGAGCGCGGCGGGGTCGAGCGCGAATCGCGCGCCTACCTCGGGCTCGCCGAAGCGTTCGCGGCGCTCGACCGCCGCGCGCTCGTGATCACCCGCGGGCGCTCGGCGTCGGGCAAGACCGCGTTCGCGCGTCTCGTCGTCGAGGAGATCGGCGCGATCGCGATGCGCTCCGATCTCGAGCGCAAGCGGCTGCTGGGCCTCGCGCCCGAGGCGCGGACCGACTCGCCCGTCGGCGGCGGGATCTACACGCCCGAGGCGACCGCGCGCACCTACGCGCGCCTGCTCGAGCTCGCGCGCGCGTGCGTCGAGGCCGGATTCCCGGCCGTGGCGGACGCGGCGTTCCTCGCCCACGGCGACCGCGACGCGTTCCGGGGGCTCGCGCGCCGGCTCGGCGTCCCGTTCGGGATCGCCGCGTGCGAGGCGCCCGAGAGCGTGCTGCGCGAGCGCATCGCCCGACGCACCGGCGACGCCTCCGAAGCGACGCTCGACGTGCTGGCGCACCAGCTCGCGACCGAGGAGCCGCTGACCGCGGACGAGCGCATCTTCGCGATCCGCGTCGACACCCGCCTGCCGCCCGAGCGCCTGCGTGCGGTCGCCGCGGCGCTCGGCGCGCGCCTCGGCGTCGGGCCGTGGCAGCCGGCGGGGGCGCGCGGCGCATGAAGCGCGATGAGATCTCCCACCCTCACCCCTAGCCCCTCTCCCACGCCTGACGGCGCAGGAGAGGGGAACGTCGTGCGCGCGAGGCGCGATGAAACGGGTTGACGTCTTCAACGGCGACGCCGACGGCCTCTGCGCGCTTCACCAGCTGCGGCTCGTCGAGCCCGCGGACGCGGAGCTCGTCACCGGCCCGAAACGGGACACGGCGCTCCTCGAGCGCGTGACCGCGGAGGCGGGGGACGCCGTCGTCGTGCTCGACATCTCGCTCGACCGCAATCGCGGGGCGCTCGTCCGGCTCCTCGACCGCGGCGCCCGGGTGCGCTGGTTCGACCACCATTACGCCGGCGCGATCCCGGCGCATCCGCTCCTCGAGGCGCACATCGATCCGGCGCCCGACGTCTGCACGAGCATCATCGTCGACCGTCACCTCGGCGGCCGGCATCGCACCTGGGCGGTCGTCGCCGCGTTCGGCGACGGGCTTCCCGACGCGGCGCGCGCGCTGGCGGACGCGCTCGGGCTGAGCGCGGCGCAGCAGGCGACGCTGCGCGCGCTCGGCGAGGATCTCAACTACAACGCCTACGGCGAGAGCGAGGCGGAGCTGGCGGTGCCGCCCGTCGAGCTCTTCCGGACGCTGCGCCGCCACGCCGACCCGCTCGCGCTCGCCGAGCGGGAGCCGGTCATCGCGCAGCTCTCGGCGCGGCGCGGCGCCGATCTCGCGGCGGCGCTCGCGGTCGCGCCGCACCGCGCGGGCGCTCGCGGCGACGTGTACCTCCTGCCCGATGCCCAGTGGAGCCGGCGCGTGATGGGCACGCTCGCGAACCATCTCGCGGAGCGGGCACCGGCGCGCGCCCATGCGGTGCTGGTTCCGGTGTCGGGCGGCGGCGGCTACGCCGTCAGCATCCGCGCGCCGCGCGTGGCGCCGACCGGCGCCGCGGCGCTCGCCCGCGCATTCCCGACCGGCGGCGGGCGCGAGGCCGCGGCGGGCATCGATCGGCTGCCGTCGGGCGAGCTCGAGGTTTTCGTCGCGGCGTTCGAGCGGGCGTTCTCCGCCTGACCCGGAGGGACCGCGGGCGGCGCGCGAATTCGGGTACGCTCGCGCTCATGGCTCCGCTGCGCACGCCCGAGGAGCGGTTCGCCGACCTCCCCGGCTTTGCCTTCGCGCCGCGCTACGCCGCCGACCTCCCCGGGTTCGAGGGGATGCGCATGCACTACGTCGACGAGGGTCCGCGCGACGAACGCGTCTTTCTCTGCCTGCACGGCGAGCCGACGTGGAGCTATCTCTACCGCCGCATGATCCCGCCGTTCGTGGGCGCCGGCGCCCGCGCCGTCGCGCCCGACTTCTTCGGCTTCGGGCGGTCCGACAAGCCGGCCGACGACGCCTGGTACACGTTCACGCGGCACCGCGAGTCGCTGCTCGCGTTCATCGAGCGGCTCGACCTTCGGCGCATCACGCTCGTCTGCCAGGACTGGGGCGGCCTCCTCGGGCTCACCCTGCCGCCGGACCTTCCGGACCGCTTCGAGCGGCTGCTCGTGATGAACACGGCGCTCGCCACCGGCGATCGGCCGCTCGGCGAGGGTTTCCTCGCGTGGCGCGCGTGGGCGAACAAGAACCCCGACATGGACGTCGCGAAGCTGATGCAGCGCTCCTGCCCGCATCTCGGCGAGGCCGAGGCGCGCGCCTACGCGGCGCCCTTCCCCGACGCGAGCTACAAGGCGGGGGTGAGGCGCTTCCCGAACCTGGTGCCCGATGCACCCGACGCGGACGGCGCTGCGCTCTCGCGGGCCGCGCGGGCCTGGTGGCAGACGGAGTGGCGCGGCACGGCGTTCATGGCCGTCGGCGCGACCGACCCGGTGCTCGGCCCCCCGGTCATGCAGGGGCTCCGCCGGGTCATCCGCGACTGCCCGGAGCCGTTCGTGCACCCGCAGGCCGGACACTTCGTGCAGGAGTGGGGCGAGGAGGTCGCGCGCCGGGCGCTGGAGGCGTTCGGCGGAAGCTGACGAGCGGCCCCGGCGTTCGTCGAGGGAGATCCACGATGCACCCGTGCAGCGCGCACAACCCGGTCCACTGCATCGTCCCGCCGTTCATCCTCGAGCGGCTCGCCCAGTCCGCCGACCCGAAGGTCCGCAGCCGCGCGCTCGCCAACCTGCAGCCCGGCGCCCAGGTCCGCGCCGCGCGCGCGATCGTGTCGACGCTGCCGGCGGCGATCCTCAGATTCGGCGCGGTGCCGGTCCCCGGGCGGCTGCGGCGGGAGGTCTACGACCAGGGCAACCGCAACCCGCCCGACCGCTACCTGCCGGGGAAGCTGCGCCGCGCGGAGGGCGGGCCGGCCGCGCACGATCCGGCGGTGGACGAGGCGTACAACTACGCCGGCTCGACGTGGCGGCTCTACTACAAGGTCTTCGGGCGGAACTCCCTCGACGACCAGGGAATGACGCTCGTGCAATCGGTGCACGCGGGCGTCGACTACGACAACGCCTTCTGGGACGGGCGGCAGATGGTGTACGGCGACGGCGACGGCGTCGTGTTCCAGCGCTTCACCCGCGCGCCGGACGTCGTCGCGCACGAGCTGACGCACGGCGTGGTGCAGTACACCTCCGGCCTCGACTACCAGGACGAGAGCGGCGCGCTGAACGAGCACTTCGCCGACGTGTTCGGCAGCCTCGTCCGGCAGTACCGCAAGCGCCAATCGGCGCGCGGCGCCGACTGGCTGATCGGCAAGGAGATCCTGGTGCCGGCGCGGACGCGGACCGCGCTGCGGAGCATGAAGGCGCCGGGCACCGCCTATCGGGACGATCCGGATCTCGGCGACGACCCGCAGCCCGCGCATTACCGCGACCGCTACCGCGGCACGGCGGACTACGGCGGCGTGCACATCAACTCCGGCATCCCCAACCACGCTTTCTACCTCGCGGCGACCGAGTTCGGCGGCTACGCGTGGAACGCCGTCGGCAAGGTCTGGTACCAGGTCATGCTGAACCTGCAGCCCACGAGCGACTTCGCCGAGTGCGCGCGGCAGTGCCGCGTGGTCGCGCGCACGCTGGCGCCGAAGCTCGGCACGCGGCTCACCGGCGTGGTCGACCGCGCCTGGAAGGCCGTGGGCCTGTGAGTGCGGGCATGCGGATCCGCTTCCGCCAGACCGGCGGATTCGCCGGCCTCGCGCGCGGCTGCGACCTCGACGCCGCCGCCCTCCCCCCGGCCGAGGCCACCGAGCTCGCGCGGCTGCTCGCGGCCGCGCGGCTGGACGCGGTGAAGCCCGCCGCCGCGCGCGGTGCCGACCGCCGGCAGTACGACCTCGTCGTGGAGCGCGCCGGGGCGCCGGCGCTCGCGATCTGCTTCGACGACGGCGCGCTCACCGACGAGCTCGCCGCGCTCGTCGCCTTCCTGCGCCGGCGCTCCAAGCCCGTACCGCTCCGCTGACCGGCCGCCGCGCGCCGGCGGTATCATCGTGACGCCCGCGATCTGAAAGGCCGAGCATGCGTCTCTCCACCGCCCTTGCGCTCGTCGTCGCCGCGCTCGCCGCCCCCGCGCACGCGCTGACGTTCATCACCGAAGAGAACCCGCCGCTCAACTACACCGAGGGCGGCCGCGTGACCGGCTACGCGACCGAGGTCGTCACCGAGATGGGCAAGCGCGCCCGGATCCCGCTCAAGTTCGTGGTGATGCCGTGGGAGAAGGCATACGTGGCCGCGCAGTCCGGGCGCGACAACTGCCTGTACGCGACGGCGCGGCTCGAGAACCGCGAGAACCTCTTCCAGTGGGTGGGCCCCATCGCGCTCAACCGCTGGGCGGTGTACGGGCGGACCGAGTTCGCGGCGGACATCCGGTCGGTCGAAGATCTCAAGCCGCACCGGATCGGGGCGGTCACGTTCGACGCGAAGGCCGACTACCTGAAGGCGCAGAGCGTCGTGAACCTGCTGCTCGTCGACGAGGACCGCGCCAACCCGCCGCGGCTCTTCCTGCCCAAGACCGACGCGGACTACATCGACCTGTGGGTGACGAGCTTCGCCGGGGCCCAGCGGACCGCGGGCGCGAGGTTCAAGGAGCTCAAGCTCGTCTACACGATCCGCGACGTGCCGAGCTGGCTCGCCTGCAGCCCCCAGGTGCCGCGGGACGTCGTCGGCAAGCTCGGCGGTGCGCTCCAGAGCATGCGCAAGGACGGCACCCTGCAGAAGATCGCCGACCGCTACGAACGGAAGTTCTGACCCTCGGGACGGGGCCGGCGGCAGAACCCTCACCCCTACCCCCTCTCCCGCCACCTTACGGCGTGGGAGAGGGGAACGTCGTGTCGGCGCCACCCTCGCGGGTGACGCCGACCGGGTGGCGCGTGCCGGACGTCACGGCGCCGACCGCCGCTCTCTGCTAGCGTTCGAATCCGGCCCCGCGGCCGGCAGGAGCCCCATCGGCGGGCTCGGAAGGAGGCACCGTGAACGACCGCCTCGACGATCTCGAGGGCCTCGACACCGTCCGGTTCAACCGCGGCACGCACGAGGTCTCGAACCAGCCCCCACCCCTCGTCGGCTACAACGCCTGGAGCGGCGATCCGGTCCTGCGGTCGACGGTCGCGCGCGAGGGCGGCGGCTGGGTCGAGGAGCAGGCGACTAGCCTCGGCGAGCTCGTCGGCGGCGAGCGCATGCAGCTCCTCGCGGCGCAGGCGAACCGGATCCCCCCGATGCTCAAGACCCACGACCGGGTCGGCAACCGCATCGACGAGGTCGAGTACCACCCCGCCTACCACGAGCTGATGCAGCTCGCGTTCACGAACGGGCTGCACTCGCTCGCCTGGACCGCGGCCGGGCCCGGGGGCTTCGTCGCGCGCGCCGCGCTCAATTTCCTGTGGAACCAGGGCGAGAACGGCACCGCGTGCCCGGTGACGATGACCTTCGCCGGGGTCCAGGTGCTGCGGCAGAACCCGGAGATCGCGCGCGAGTGGGAGCCGAAGCTCGTCGCGCCGGCGTACGACCCGCGGCCGCTGCCGGTCGCCGAGAAGACCGCGGCGACCCTCGGCATGGCGATGACCGAGAAGCAGGGCGGCTCGGACCTGCGCGCGAACCAGACCCGCGCGCGGCTCGTCGCGCACGAGCTCTACGAGCTGCGCGGCCACAAGTGGTTCTGCTCCGCGCCGATGTCCGACGGGTTCCTCACGCTCGCGCTCCTCGAGGGCGCGCTCACCTGCTTCCTCGTGCCGCGGAGCCTCCCCGACGGCACCCGCAACCGCCTGCTCATCCAGCGGCTCAAGGACAAGGTCGGCAACCGCTCGAACGCCTCGAGCGAGATCGAGTACGACGGCACGCTCGCCCGGCTCGTCGGCGACCCGGGGCGCGGCATCGCGACGCTGATCGAGATGGCGCATCTCACGCGCTTCGACATCGTGGTCGCCGCCGCGGCGATGATGCGCGCCGCGCTCCACCAGGCGCTGCATCACTGCAGCCACCGGGTCGCGTTCGGCCGCACGCTGATCGAGCAGCCGCTGATGCAGAACGTCCTCGCCGACCTCGCGCTCGAGAGCGAGGCGGCGCTGCTGATCGCCTTCCGGCTCGCGCGCGCCTTCGACCGCATGGAGCACGACCCGCACGAGCGGCTCCTCACGCGCATCATCACGCCGATCGCGAAGTACTGGCTGTGCAAGCGCCTGCCGATGATGATCGCGGAGACCATGGAATGCCTCGGCGGGAACGGCTACGTCGAGGAGGGCCCCATCGGCAGGCTCTATCGGGAGGCGCCGCTCAACGGCATCTGGGAGGGCAGCGGCAACGTGATCTGTCTCGACGTCCTGCGCGCGATGCAGAAGACGCCCGATGCGCGCGACGCGCTCTTCCGCGAGCTCGGTCCGGCGATCGAGGCCGACGGCCGCGTGTCGCGCTATCTGGACGTGATCGGCACCGAGCTCGGCAACGCCCACGGGCTCGAGGGCCGCGCCAGGCGCGTCACCGAGCTGCTCGCGCAGCTCCTCTCGGCCGCGCTGCTCGTCCAGCACGCGCCGAAGGAAGTCGTCGACGGTTTTTGCACCGGGCGGCTCGGGCGCGATGGGGGCAAGGCCTTCGGCACGCTGCCGGGCCGCGTCGAGTGCGTGGCGATCATCGAGCGGGCGCGGCTGCGCGCGTAGCGATCGCGCCGGGAGTGCCGCAGCAGGCTGCCGGCCGGGCTCGGCCCTTAACCTCGCGCGAGGTCAGCCTCCACCCCAACACCCGAACCGCCGCGCTCAATTGCGGCGGAGCAGGGCTACGCCTCGGCGTTTCGGGTGTTGTGGCTCCGGCCGGGCTCGGCCCTTAACCTCGCGCCAAGCGCGAGGTTAGCCTCCACCCCAACACCCGAACCGCCGCGCTCAATTGCGGCGGAGAAACACGATGTCCCCGTAGTACGCCTCGGCGTCGGCGCCGGTGTTGTCGCTGTCGGTCATGATGCCGATCGAGCGCACTCGGGGCGGCTCCTCGCCGAACGCGCGCTTGAAGTCCTCGTAGACGTTGCGTCGCTGCTCCCGCCACGTCCGGAGGTTCGCCGCCCCGGAGTCGGCGACGATCATCCGGATGCGCGAGGTGTGGAGGTTCTCGATCACCGTGCCGACCGGCGCGCGGTTCTCCCAGATGTACATGAGCAGCGCGTACGGGAACTCCTGCTGCGTGAGCGCCCGGAACTGGTCGGCGAACAGCCGCTCGGCGAGGGGGAGCTTCGTGCTGTCGCCGTCGAAGGCGATCACGATCCGCACCGGCGAGTCCTCGGTGTGGCGCTGGGTGTTGTCGGCGCCGGCGATGAGCGCGGGCACGTTCCAGCGCCACTGCAGGATCGGGTACTGCCGGAGGTCGATCGAGACCGGCAGGACGAGCCCCGAGGCCGAGCCTCGGGCGCGGGCGAAGACCACCGTGCGGCCCTCGTGGTCGACCAGCCGGTACTGCGTCGGCCGCTTGAGATTGCTCAGCTGCCACAGGCGCCAGCCGGACGGCAGCACGTCGCCGGGCTTCGCCGCCGAGAACTTGCCGACCGCCGGCAGCGCGATCTCGGCCGGCGGCTGCGCGGGCTCGAGCGCGCACGCCGCGACGATCGCTGCCGCGAGCACGGCGAATCCTTTTCGCATGCTCCTTGCGCTCCCTCTCGCGCGCGAGCGTACCCGATCGAGGCGCCCGGAGGAACCGTTGCGGATCCGACGCCGGTCGGCCCGGCCGCGGGGCGCCCGACGGCACCTCCGCCGGGGTCGGCGAGCCCCGCGCCCTAGTGCGCCCCGAGCCGCACCGCGCGCCAGCCGCCGTCCGCACCTGCCATCCGGTCGGCGGCGACGCGACCGGCGAATGCCTGCGCAACGCCGTGCGCGTCGGTGAAGGCGAACCGGATCTCCTCGCCGGCGAGCCGCGCCGCCCGCAGCGGGAAGCCGCGGCCCGCGGCGACCGCCCGGCCCGAGAGCTCCTGGAAGCGCTGGTCGAAGGCGATCTCAAGCGGGGCGCCGCCCGCCACGGTGAGGCGCCAACGGCCTGCGACCCGCGCCGGCACCCGCCAGAGGAACAGCTCGCTCGACCCGACCTTCTGCGTCTCGTCGGGCTCCCAGTCGCCCATGCGAAACACGTGCGACACGACGCGCGTGCCCGGCTTCATGTCGAGCAGCTTCGGCCGCAGCTTGACGTTCAGCGAGCTGAGCAGGTAAAGCGTCACCACCGTCGCGTCGCGGAAGTCGGCCTCGAAGAGGTCGGCCTGCACGAACCGCACCCGGTCGGCGACGCCTTCATCGTGCGCGTTGCGGCGGCTCGCCGCGACGAGGGCCGCGCTGTACTCGATCCCGAGCCCGCGCGCGCCGTAGCGCTTCGCGGCGGCGATCGGGATGCGCCCGTCGCCGGAGCCGAGATCGGCCACGAGATCCCGCGGGCCGACCCGCGCCAGCGCGAGCATGTGATCGACGACGCGCTCGGGCGTCGGCACCCAGATCACGTCCTTGCCCTCGACGACGGGCGGCGGCGGGTCGCGCTCGAGCTGCGCCGGCGCTGCCCACGGCAGCGCCATCGCGACGAGCAGGAGCGCGCGGGTCGTGAGATGGGCTTTCATCGGACGGCGCAGCTGGCGCGCCCCGTAAGGTAGTCGTGTTCGCCCGTCTCGATCAAGGCGTTCGGAATCTTCCGTTGGAAAGCCCGGCGGGGCGCCGCTACCCTGTGCCGATGCACCCAAACGACGAACCCCGCAGCCGGACGCTCGTCCCGTCGGCCGCGCTCGCGCGGCTGCTCTGGTTCGTGGTCCTCGCCGCCGCCGGCAGCTATCTCGCCGCGCGCGGCTTCGGCTCGCTCGGCGACGCCTTCGCGGGCAATCCGGCGATCGGGCCGGCGCTCCTCGCCACCGCCCTCACCGCCGCGGCGACCGCGGCCGGCGCGCTCCCGGTGCTGGCGGTGCGCGAAGTCTCGGCGCGGGCTCAGGACGCGATGCTGGGATTCGGCGCGGGCGTGATGCTCGCCGCCGCCGCGTTCTCGCTGATCGTCCCCGGCCTCGCCGCGGGCGAGGCGTTGACCGCCAGCCGCTGGCTCGCGGGCGCCATCGTCGCGGCCGGGATCGCCGCCGGCGCGGCCGCGCTGCTCGCGCTCGATCGCTCGCTGCCCCATGAGCACTTCACGAGCGGCCCCGCCGGCATGAACGCCGTCGCGGTCAAGCGGATCTGGCTGTTCGTCTTCGCGATCGCGCTCCACAACCTGCCCGAGGGCCTGGCGGTCGGCGTCGGCTTCGGCCAGACCGATCTCGCGAAGGCGTGGGCGCTCGCGCTCGGCATCGGTATCCAGAACCTGCCCGAGGGCCTGGTGGTCGCCCTCGCGCTGCGCGCGCTCGGGCGCTCGCGCGCGGCCGCGCTCGGCGTCGCCGCGGCGACGGGCCTCGCCGAGCCGCTCGGCGGGCTGTTCGGCGCCGGCATCTTCGGCGTGTCGCTCGCGGCGCTGCCGTTCGGACTCGCGTTCGCGGCCGGCGCGATGCTGTTCGTCGTCAGCCATGAGATCATTCCCGAGTCGCACCGCAAGGGTCACGAAACCCACGCCACGCTCGGCGTGGTCGCCGGATTCGTCGCGATGATGCTGCTCGACACGGCGCTCGCCGCATAGCTATCGGCAACTCGATCGACAAGGAGAAACCAATGGCAACCAAGGACACCCGGGGGCACGCCCCCAGCATCGACATCGGCATCCCGGCCGAAAACCGCAAGCAGATCGCCGACGGGCTCGCGCGGCTCCTCGCCGACACCTACACGCTCTACCTGAAGACGCACAACTACCACTGGAACGTGACCGGGCCGATGTTCAACACGCTGCATCTGATGTTCGAGCAGCAGTACACCGAGCTCGCGACGGCGGTCGACCTGATCGCCGAGCGGATCCGCGCGCTCGGGTTCCCGGCGCCGGGCACCTACAAGGACTACGCCCGCCTCGCCTCGATCGCCGAGGTCGAAGGCGTGCCGAGCGCCGAGGAGATGATCGCGGACCTGGTGAAGGGCCAGGAGGCAGTGGTGCGCACCGCACGGTCGACCTTCCCGAGCGTCGAGCGTGCGAGCGACGAGGCGAGCGCCGATCTGCTCACCCAGCGCATGCAGCTCCATGAAAAGAACGCGTGGATGCTGCGCTCGTTGCTGGAGCAATAGCTCCAGCTAGAGAGCGCAGCTTCGAGCGAGGCGCACCGCGCCTCGCGTGGCGCGTTCTTTCGGTGGAGACTAACTTGGCCGCTTGCGGCCAAGTTACGTCGGAACCAAAAAAATGCCCTGCCGCTCCCGTCGTTGCTCGAAGCGTAGCGAGAGCAGGACCGCAGCGTGGAGCGGCGCGTTGGCGCGCCGCGGAGGGCGTTTTTTCGGTGGAGACTAACTTGGCCGCTTCAGCGGCCAAGTTACGTCGGAACCAAAAGAACGCGTGGATGTTGCGCTCGGTGCTGGAGCAATCCCTCGAGCGAGAGCGCAACTTTTAGCGCGGCGCGCGGGTACGAAACCACGGACGTCGCCGTCCCGGAGGCTCAGGAGCTCAACGGTGTCCTGAGCAGCTGAACGTCTTTGATCCAGACCTTGCCGCGTCCCTCGATCACTAGATTCAGCCTGACGAGGTCGGGTTGTTGGCCTTTCTTCAGCAGGAACGGGGTCTCGCAGGAAACCCAGTCGGTCGTGCCCTTGACCGCCTGATGCAGGCCCTTGGAGAAGAACTCCCCGCGCCCGGCAAACCGGCACCACATCTCCAGGAACGCGCGCCCAGCGAGCGCCTCGGTCTTCAGCTTCGCCCGGTAGGTGAGCATGGATTGCTCGGCCCGCGGCGCTTCGACCTCGAACAGCCGGATCGACTGTCCGTCCTTCGATTCCGCGAGCCAGCCTTCCCCCGCCGCTGCGATGCCGTCCTGGGTCAACGTGCGATCGGGGGGCCGGAACGCCCGGATCGTCTCGGACGGACCCGCGGGTTGCGGGATCCGAAAGAGCGACTTCAGCCAGGCGAGCATCCCGTTCTCCCCCGGCGGTTCAGCACCCGGCGCGGGAACCGCGGCCCTATTTCTTCCCGCCGACGAGCAGCAGGATCACGCCGACGGCGATCGCACCGACTCCCGCCCAGACCGGGACGTTCACCCTCCCCTGCGTCTGGACGGAGATCTGCAGCGGGCCGAGCTTCGCTTCGCGGCTTTCCTTGGGGTAGCTGAACCCGCCGTAGACGAGGGCCGCGGCTCCGGCCGCGATCAGCACGATCCCGACGATCTTTTTCAGCGACATCCGTCAACGCCCTCCGTCAGTGCCGACGCCCCGCGCGGGGCCGCGTGGCCGGTCCACGCGCGATCACCCGTCGCGAAAGCCGATGCTCCAGTGGGTGCCGTCGCAGAACGGCTTGTTCTTCGAGCCGCCGCAGCGACACAGCGTGTAGCGCTCCGTCGACGCGCCCGCGCCCCACTTCTCGCCAACCAGCCGGACCACGCCGACGACCGCGTACGGGCCGTCCTTGCCGACCGTGATCATCGGGTCCGTCCGCTCCTGCGGTCCTGCGACGCCGTCGAGCGTGTAGCTCAGGGCGCCGGAGGGGCACCTGCGGATCGTCTCGACGATCGCCTCCGCCTTCGCCCCGTCGGGATCGATCCACGGCTCCGCGCGGAGCTTGAACACCGCGGCCAGGCCGTCCGTGCAGTGCCCCGCGTGGGAGCAGATCGCCCGGTTGTCGTGGATGACGATCTTCCCGCCCTGGTAGGCCTCGCGCTTGTCGGCGCTGCCATCGACGAGCTTCGCGCCGGAGAAGCCGTTTCGCTTGTGCGTGCCGTCGCAGAACGGCTTGGTCGCGGAGCCGCCGCACCGGCAAAGCGCCATGACCGGCTGGGTCGGAAGGCCCTCCCCGCGCGAATTCCTGAGGGTTTCGAGATTCTTGACGAGGTAGGGACCGTTCGGCCGGCACTCGATCGTGGCTTCCTGGCTCATCGCGCGTCTCCTGCTCACCCGCCGCCGTCCGACCGGATCGGCGCCCCCCGAGATTCCCATAGATCCCCCGGGCCCGCCAGCTTGGCAGGCGGCACCGCCGGAGTAGACTCTGGAATCCCGCTGCGCGGCGCGTCCCGGCGCGGCGCACCATCCGACCACACGGAGCTCCTGCCATGACTGATCCGGCCAAGTACCTCCTGGACGAATCGCGCATCCCGAAGCACTGGTACAACCTGCAGGCCGACCTCCCCAAGCCGGTGCCGCCGGTGTTGCACCCCGGCACCCTGAAGCCCCTCGGCCCCGACGATCTCGCGCCGCTCTTCCCGATGGACCTGATCATGCAGGAGGTGTCGCAGGAGCGCGAGATCCCGATCCCGGAGCCGGTGCGCGAGGTCTACCGCCAGTGGCGCCCGTCGCCGCTCTATCGCGCGCGGCGGCTCGAGAAGGCGCTGCAGACGCCCGCCCGCATCTATTACAAGTACGAGGGCGTGTCGCCCGCCGGCAGCCACAAGCCGAACACCGCGGTGGCGCAGGCGTTCTACAACCGGCAGGCGGGGATCACGAAGCTCGCCACCGAGACCGGCGCCGGCCAGTGGGGCTCGGCGCTCGCGTTCGCGGGCGCGCTCTTCGGCATCGACGTGCAGATCTTCATGGTGCGGGTGTCGTACGACCAGAAGCCGTACCGGCGCGCGCTGATGGAGACCTACGGGGCGCGCTGCATCCCGTCGCCATCGGGCGAGACGCAGTCGGGCAAGGCGATCCTCGAGAAGAATCCCGCGCACCCCGGCAGCCTCGGCATCGCGATCTCCGAGGCGGTCGAGGTCGCCGCGCAGCGCGCGGACACGAAGTACTCGCTCGGCTCGGTGCTCAGCCACGTGCTGCTCCACCAGACCGTCGTCGGGCAGGAAGCGATGGCGCAGCTCGAGCTCGCGAACGACTACCCGGACGTCATCGTCGGCTGCACCGGCGGCGGGTCGAACTTCGCCGGCATCGCGTTCCCCTTCCTCGGCGCGCAGCTGCGCGGCGGGAAGAAGGTCCGCATCGTCGCCATCGAGCCCGCGGCGTGCCCGAGCCTCACGCGCGGCAAGTACGCTTACGACTTCGGCGACACGGCGCACCTCACGCCGCTCGTGAAGATGCACACGCTCGGCTCGGTCTTCACCCCGCCCGGCTTCCACGCGGGGGGGCTGCGCTATCACGGCATGGCACCGCTCGTGAGCCACATCAAGGAGCTCGGCCTGATCGAGGCCAGGGCCTACCATCAGAGCAAGGTGTTCGAGGCCGGCGTGCAGTTCGCGCGGGCCGAGGGGATCCTGCCCGCGCCGGAGGCCAACCACGCGGTGAAGGGGGCGGTCGACGAGGCGCTCCGCTGCCGCGAAGAAGGCGTCGCGCGCGTCATCCTCTTCAACCTCTGCGGCCACGGCCACTTCGACATGCAGGCCTACACCGAGTACTTCGCCGGCCGGCTGAAGGACCAGGACTACGACGAGCGGGAGTTGGCGATGGCGCTCGCCGGGCTGCCGTCGGTGAAGGAGGCGGCGTAGGCCGCGCCGGCGAGCGCCTTCGTCTTGGGGGATCTACAAGGGGGCGCAGCCCCCTTGTTCCGCCGGCGCGATGGCGCTCGCCGGCCTGCCGTCGGTGAAGGAGGCGGCGTAGGCCGCGCCGCTGCGGGAGGTAGGATCTCCGGCGCACGCGCGCCGCGCGCGTGCGAGCGGGCGAACGGTCAGGGCTCGCTTGCGTCCGCGCCCTTCTTCTGCTTCGCCTTCCGCTCGTTCTTCCACACGAACCAGAAGAACCCGCCGCAGAACGCGATGAACAGCGCGATGAACGCGATGGTGCCGAACACGTTCGCCTCGTCGGCCGAAGGGCCGGTTCCAGCGACGTCCGCGTGCGCGGCGCCGAGCACAACCACGAACGGCAGCAACGCGAAGAGTCGTCTCGTCATCTCTAGGATCCTGGCGTCGTCGGGGCGTGGACCATAGCCGAGGATCACTGACGTTCCGCTGACGCGCTCCTCCCTGCGTTGCTTACGGAATCCTGACGAGCTCCGGCTCAAGCCGCCGCGCCGAAGGGATCGCCGCCCTCGCGCAGCAGCGTCCGCGCCCGCTCCGTGAGCTCGCGATTGAACGGGCTCGTCGGCTTCACGTTCGTGCACTCGGCCGCGAGCGCGCGCGCGAGCCGCGCCTGCCCGCCGCGCAGCGCGGCCTCGACGAGCGTCAGCGCCAGCACGTCGCGCTGCGCGTGGCTGCCGCCGAAGCGGTGCGCGACGAGCCGCAGCGGCTCGAGGAGCTCGACGGCGGTCGCGTAGTCCGCGCGGCCGAACGCCACGATCGCCCGGCACGCCGGGAGACCGACCTCGCGAGTCATCCCCGCGTTCGTGCCCGTGCCGCGCGCGCGATGCTCCATCGCCGCGATCAGCGCATCGCCCTCGCGGTCGCGCCCCGCGCCGACGAACGCCATCGCCGCGTGGCAGTCGTTGAAGGCGTACCAGCCGCCCTCGATGCTCGGCGTCCACGCGTCCGCCAGCTCGTTCCAGCGCCCGCCGACGTCGCCGCCCCGCAGGCTCAGCCGCCAGAGCAGCGCCGAGGCGTCGACCAGGTCGAGCGCGACCAGCGAGTTGCCGTTGCGGAGGCGCTCGTCGTAGATCCGGAGCGCTTCGCGCTGGCCGCCGAGATCGAGGTGGAAGAGCGCGAGATGCCACGCATTGTGGATGGCGAACAGGTTGTCCGGCGCGGCCCAGTCGGCGGTGCGCGCGTCGAGCCAGGCGATCCCGTCGCCCGCGCGGCCCTGCATCTCCATCACGTGCGTGACGGCGTGGATCGCCCAGACGTCGTTGCGATGGCGCTCGACCGCCTCGCGGCCGGCGCGCTCGGCGCGAGCGTAGTCCCCGGTCTCCTCCAGGCCGAACGCGTGCATGCCGAGGAGATAGCCGTAGCCGGGCACCGCCTCGCTCCAGTACGGCAGCACGCGCGCGATCCGGTCGCGCAGCATCGCCGACTGCCCGAGGTAGAAATCGAGCGCGTGCGCGATCTGGAGCGCAAGCGTGTCGCGCGGATGCTCGAGCAGCAGGTTGCCGTACCGCCGCAGCGCCTCGCGCCACTCGCCGTCCACGAGCGCTCGCAGCGCGGCGACGTGAGCGCGCTCGCGCTCGTTCGCGCGCGCGGCGAGGCCCTCCGCGGCCTGCACCGCGGGCCGCACCTGCGGCTCGAACGATTTCTCCATCGCGACGGCGCGGAGGCCCGCCTTCTGGCAGTGGCCCATCACGAAGCCGGGGTCGGCGTCGACCGCGGCGTCGGCGAGCTCCCACGCGCTGCCCGAGAAGCCGAGAAACGCCTCGGCCGCCTGCTCGTAGCGCGCGAGCGCATCGCGGCTCGCCGCCGAGACCGGATTGCCCCACTTGTCGTTCAACGCCATGAGAGTCCTCGCTTCACTTGTTTGTGTGCCTCGAGCGATTACGCGCCGCCGCCCGGATCGGATGCCGCGGTAGCGGCGATCATACCGCCCGCCTCCGCGCCAGAAATGCCGCGAGCCCCGGCGGGAATCGGGTCGCGCCGTAGCCGCGCAACATGCGTACGGCGGACCCGCATCGCGGAACGCGGCGGCGACCGCGAGTGCTTGGGGTTCGGCAGCGCCAGCCTCAGGCCGCCGCGCCGAACAGGGTTTCGGCCTCGCTCTGGACGAGATGGGTCTCGATCGCCGCGCACACCGCGTCGGGATGCGAGAGCGGCGCCATGTGCCCGGCGCCCGCGATCTCGACGAGGTCGCACTGCGGCAGCGTGGCCGCGAGGCGGGCGACGACCGCGTGCGCGGCGAGCGTCGTGCGCGTCCCGCGCACGAGGAGGGTCGGCGCGCGCAGGCGGCGATAGGCGCCAAGCGCCCCGGGGTGGCGGAACAGCAGTCGGAACTCGGCGGCGATCTTCGGCATGGTCCGGACGATTCGCGACCGGGTCTCGTCCGGCATCGCCGCCCACGCGTCGGGACCGATCCAGTAGCCCATGAAGTGCGCGGCGCACGCCTCGAGGTCGCCGTCGGCGACGAGCTCCAGGTGCCGGCCGGCGATCGACTCGATCTCGACGAGCGCCCCCGCATCGCCGCGCGCGTCGAGGAGGTCGAACGCGGTGGGCTCGATCAGCGCGAGGCTCGCGAGCCGCGCTCCGAGGTCGCGCGCCGTGCGCAGCGCGAGCGCGCCGCCGTACGAATGGCCCACGAGGTGCAGCGGCTCGCCGAGCGCCCGCGCGAATGCGCTCACGACGTCGAGATCGGTGGCGCGGGCGCCGGCTTGCCAGGGTGAGCTCTCGCCGTAGCCGATCAGATCCGGCGCGATGACTCGGTAGCGCGGCGCCAGGCGCTCGGCGAGCCCGCGCCAGAAGCGGCGCGACGCGGCGCTGCCGTGGACGAGCAGCACGGCCGGGCCTCGGCCCACGTCGGTGTAAGCGATGACGGCGTCGCGGATCGAGAGCGTGGGCATGGCGTCTCCTAGCGCTGCGGGCGGATCGAAGCGTAGGCGTGCCCGGTATCGGGGGTTTTTCGATTCGGGAACGTTTTGTTGCCGCCGTGTAATCGGGCGGGCAACAGTCCCGAGCCGAGCCGCGCCCCGTCGAGCGGCCACGGCCCGCCGAGCTCGCGGTCGAGCGCGACGACCTCGCGCTCCTCCGGATGAGGCCGGGCGTTGAAGCCGAACCGGTGGGTGAGCGCGAGGATCGGCGCGTTGTGGGCGAGCGCCTGGCCGCGCAGCCGCGCGAGGCCCTGGCTGGCGGCGTGCGTGAGCAGCGCGCCGAACAGCAGGCGGCCGAGCCCCGCGCCCTGCCACTCGTCGGCGACGACGACCGCGACCTCGGCCGCGCGCTCGCCGGGCGCGGCGACGTACTCGGCGAGCCCGACGATCGCGCCGCCGGCTTCGGCGACGACCGACATCGAGCGCGAGTAGTCGACGTCCACGACGCGCGCGAGCGCCGACGGCGTGAGCGCCCTGACCGGGCGGAAAAACCGCCGGCGGCTCGTCTCGGGCGACAGCCGCGCGATGAACGCCTGCACCGCCGGGCCGTCGGCGCACTCGACCGCGCGGACCCGCGCCTCGCGGCCGTCGCCGAGCCGCGCCGCGGACGAGAGTGCGAGCGCGGCGGCGGGAATGGGGGCGCACATGGCCGCTGCTCCTCAGGCCGCCGCCACGAACGCCGCGCGCGCGGCCTGCACCCGCGACCGCGGCGTCGTCGCCGCGGGCCTCGACTGCTCGGCCACGAGGGCCCGCGCCACCCGTCCCTCGCCGGCGCGGATCGCCGCTTCGAGCGCGGTCAGCTCCAGGACCTCGCGCTGCGCCCGGCTTCCGCCGAGGCGATGGAGCGCGGCGTGGACGGGGGCGAGGTGGTCGACGGCCCGGCCGTACTGCTCGCGGGCGAACGCCTCGATCGCGCGCGCGGCCGGCAGCCCGACGTCGCGGACCGCGGCCGCGGTCTCGCCGCGGCCCTTCGCGGCCGCCGCCAGAAAGGCGACGAGCGAGCGCGCTTCGGCATCGCGCCCGGCCGCGGCGAAGGCCATCAGCGCGTGCAGGTCGGCGAGCGGCCACAGCGCGTCGGCGGAGCGCGGCGCCCAGAGGTCGGCGATCGCGTTCCAGCGCTCCTCGACGTCCACGCCTTCGAGGCGCAGCCGCCACAGCAGCGCGGAGGCGTCGGCGGCGTCGAGGCCCACCGCGTTCGCGCGCGGGCTGAAGGCGCGGTCGAAGATCCCGAGCGCCCGGTCGATGCGGCCGGACTCGAGGTGGAAGAGCGCCGCGTGCCACCAGTTGTGGCAGGCAAGCCCGCTGTCGGTCGCCCAGTCCGCGACCCGGGACTCGAGCCAGCTTGCGCCATCGGCCACGCGCCCCTGCTCGAGCAGCGCGTGCGCGACCGCGTGGATCGCGAACGGGTGGCGCGGCCGGAGCTCGACCGCCTTGCGGCCCGCCTCCTCGGCGCGCGCGGGCGCGCCGTTCTCCGCGAGGGCGAAGGCGTGCATCGCGAGCACGTGCTCGTACCCGGGCACGCCCGGTCGCCAGTGGGGCAGCACGCGCTCCACCGACTCGAGCAGGCCTCGCGACCGCCCGATGAAGAAGTCGCAGGCCTGCGCGAGCCGGAGCGCGAGGAGGTCGCCCGGCCAGTCGCGGAGGCACGCGGCGTAGCGGTCCGCAGCCTGCCGGTACTCGCCGGCGAGCCACGCGCGCGCCGCGGCGAGGTGCGCGCTCTCGCGCTCGTTCGCCGTCGACGCGAGCGGCACGAGCGCCCCGAGGCTCGAGCGCAGCAGCGGCAGCGAGCGCTTGTCCCACGCCGCGACCGCGAGCCCGGCGCGGAGCACGTGGCCGCTCACGAACTCCGGGTCCCCAGCCAGCGCCGCCTCGATCGTGGCGAGCGGATCGCCAGTGGACGGCAGGAAGCTCGCGAGCGCGGCCTCGTACGCGGCGACCGCCGCGGCGTCGCCGGTGGACACCGGGAGAGCGAGCGAGTCGGTGCGCTGCATGGCGTTCTGCTCCGGCACGTCAGGCGCAGGCGACGACCCGGCGCAGGCGCGCCATCGTGTGCACGTCGACGTAGCGTCCGCCCTGGAAGCCGAACGCGCGGAGCGTCCCCTCGATCTCGAACCCGAACCGGCGGTAGAGGCCGATCGCCGCGTCGTTGCCGTCGATCACGAGCAGCTCGAGCCGCACCAGGTTCAGCCAGTTGTCGGCGAGATCGGTCGCCGCGCGCATCAGCGCCGAGCCGACGCCGCAGCCCTGCCACTCGCGCGCGACGGCGATCGGGCCGAGCCGGCCGACGTGGCGAACGCGCGGCGCGGGGTTGACGCCGAAGCCGAGCGCGCCGACGACCGCGTTGTCGCCGCACGCGACGAGCATGTACCGCCCGTCGGGCAGCTCGACGACCTGCTTGCGAGTCTGCGTCTGCGGGACGTACGGCACGTCGATCAGCCAGTGCATCACCTCGGGATCGGTGAAGATCCCGTGCAGCGCGTCGGCGTCCGGCGCCTCGGCGTGGCGCACGGCGATCGCGTGCGCACCCCGCACGGCTTCCCCGGGCGGCGTCTTCCGTGCCTGGACGATGTTCATGGTCGTCGCTCCCATCGCGTATTCGTTGCGGCGAATCCTTCCGCGGCACGCCCGAGGTCGGATTCAGCCGCGCGCCGCGCCGTCGCGCCGACGAGCAGCGGCTGGAAGAACCGATCCCGCAGCACCGCCACCTCGACGAACCCCGCCTCGCGCATCAGCCGCTCGAGCACGTGCAGCTCGACGCAGAAGTAGCGTCCGCCGCGCACCACGTGGGTCCGCACGGCGTCGGCGCCGTCGTCCTCCACGATGTAGGTCGTGAAGTCGTAGTGGTCGCCGTCGCAGCGCCACACGTCGAACAGCGCGGTCCGGATCCCGTCCCGCTCGTGCACGAGCCGCGGGACGATGCGCGTGCCCGCGCGCCCGGTCGCGGCCCAGTCGCGGACCGACACCAGGCAGACGCCGCCGGGACGCAGGCACACGCGGAACTGCCGCAGCGCCGCCGCGATCTCCGCCGCGTCGGCGAGGTGCGGGACGGCGTTGTCGCAGGCGATGACCACGTCGAACTGCCCGCGGCGCCCCTCGCCGACCCAGCGCATGTCGGCCACGCCGAACTCGATCGCCAGCCCGCGCGCGGCGGCCTCGCGCCGCGCCTCCGCGACGAGGCGCGGCGCGAGATCGAGGGCGGTCACCTGGTAGCCGAGCGCGGCGAGACCGAGCGCTTGCGTCCCGATCCCGCACGCGGCGTCGAGCGCGCGGCGGGCGTCCGCGCCGGCCCATTCGCGGATCACGCTGTCGAGCGCCATCGCCTGGCGCGCGGCGCTCGCGTCCCAGTCGGCGTAGATCAGCCGGTACCAGGGCGCAAGCTGTTCGTAGTAGGCGAGGCTCATCGCGCCGACCTCACACGACCGGCGCGGCCGCGGCGACGGGTGCGGCCGACTCGCGGCGGGCGTTCCGCGCTTCCCACTCCCAGCGCAGCAGGCCGTGCAGCTCGACGAGCTCGTCGCGGCCGCGCGGGGCGATGAACTTGCGGCGGCGGCCCTCGTGCGCGAACCCGATCTTTTCCAGCACACGCCCGGACGCGGCGTTCCAGTGGAAGCGCGGCGCCCAGATGCGCTCGAGCCCGAGCACGCCGAACCCGTAGGCGACGACCGCCCGCCCCGCCTCGGTGGCGTAGTGGCGGCCCCAGTACGGCCGGCCGATCCAGTACCCGAGCTTCGCCTGATTGCCAGCCGCGTCGATCTCGAGGCCGATCGAGCCGACGAGCGCACGATCCTCCGCGCGCTCGACGGCGAAGGCGAAGCGGTGCCCGGCCGCGCGTTCCTCGGCCTGGTGCGCGATCCACGCCTCCGCCACGCCGTCGGCGTAGGGATGAGGCAGCAGCGTTCCGTCGGCGACCGCCGGGTCGCCGGCGAGCCGCTGCAGCTCCGGCGCGTCGGCGAGATCGAACGGCCGCAGCACGAGCCGGGCGGTCTCCAGCCGCGGGAGCTGGGGTTCCGTGGTCATGCGCGCGCTCATCGCTCAGGCCACGAACGCCAGCACGAGCCGCACCGCGCCCACCGCGAGCTGCAGCGCCATCCCCAGACCGGCGACGGTGGCGACCACCGCGCCCGAGACCACGAGCGTCTCCGCCGCCAGCCAGGCGGCGCTTTGCCCGGTGTTGCCGTCTGCTTCCATCTGTCGACTCCTCGAAGCTGTCGTTGACGGCCGGGAGTCTCGCGAGGAGGCACTTGCTCATGGCTGACGGATGCCGCGCGCGGCCGAGGCCGGCCGCGGCGCCATTTCCGGGATGCGAAATCGCCCGGAAACCCGCATGAATGCTGGGTTTGCGGCCGGTCGACCGAGGCGCTACAGGGGGTGCCGCGGGGCTACGGCGACGGCGTGACGAAATTCACGCCGGCGGCCGACGAGCGACTGACGGATGACTGACGGCAAGCGCCTCCTCCCCGATCCGGGGAGGAGGCGGGGGTGCGAGCAACCTTATGCGAGCTTGACCGCGTCGTCCTGGGCCGCGGCGAGCGGCTGCAGCGCCTGCTTCTGGGCGCCGAAGTCCGTCGCCGCAATGGTGTCGTGCGCCGCGCTCCAGCTCATGCCCGCGAGCGCGCCGGTCATGCCGTAGCGATAGGCGAGGTCGCCGCCGAGGGCGGCGTCGTCGGACCCGCCGAGGTGCGCGTCGAGGAGCTCGTTCATGAGCTTCCAGCCGTCCTTGTTCTTCTTCGACGCGGAGGCCTCGTCGAATGCCGCCACGAGCTTGCGGAAGTCGAAGAGCTCGACCTTGTCGTTGCGAAGCGGGTCAGCGGAGCTCTGGCTGAACCCGGACATCGCCTCGGCGACGACCTGGAGCGTCACCACCGAGTGCTTGCCCTTGTACCAGTCCTCGAAGACCAGGCGATCGTCGCCGCCGGTCTCCAGCACGAGATCCTTGCCGTCCTTGCGGAAGCGCAGGTCCTGGTAGCGGATGCCGCCGCCGAGGCTGAGCACGCCGTTCTGGGCCTCGCCCTCGATCCGGTCGACCCCGTCGCCCTTGTTGAAGGCGATGACGTCGTTGCCGCCGCCGAGCACCAGCCTGTCGTCGCCGCGGCCGCCGGCGAAGAAGTCGCTGCTCCGCCCGCCGACGAGCTCGTCCTTGCCCTTGCCGCCGTCGAACACGGTGCTCCCCGACTTGTCCTCGAGCTTGTCCTTGCCCTTGCCGCCCTGGAGGATGTCGATGCCGTCGCCGCCGAGCAGCTGGTCCTTGCCCTTGCCGCCCTGGAGGAGATCGTCGCCGTCGCCGCCGTGCAGCTGGTCCTTGCCCTTGCCGCCCTGGAGGAGGTCGTCGCCCTTGCCGCCGACCAATTTGTCGTTGCCGCCACGCCCGGCGATGACGTCGTCGCAGTCGGTGCCCACGAGGTGGTCGGCGCGCTTGGTGCCGATGATCGTGTGGCCGTGGCAGACGGGCGCTTCGTCCGCGCCCTGGATGACGATGTCGAGCTGGGCGCCCGCCCCGAGCGGGTTGAGCGCGACCCCGTCGGTCACGCCGTACGCGAACGAGTCGGTCAGCGTCTGGCCTTGCCCGAGCGCCTGGACCTCCGGCAGGCTCGAGTTGAGCGTATAGGTGTACGAGCCGTCGGTCTCGAGCACGAGCGTCCCGTACAGCCCCTCGTAGGTGTTCGGGTTCGTGACCGTGAGCCCGGCCGCCGGCACCGTCGAATCGCTGTCGTTCGCGAGCACGTTGCCGGTGATCGGGCCGGTCGCGTCCTCGGAGACCTCGGCCGAGTCGGCGTTCGCCACCGGCGCCTCGTTGTTGAGGGCGAGCTCGAGCCCCGCCGCGTCGACCACCGTGCCGTCGCTGAACTGGAGCGACTCGATCTTCGACTCGGGCGCGAACCAGTTGCTGAGGACCAGCGTGTCCTCCCCGAAGTTGAGGGCGACGACCAGGTCCTCGTTGCCGTCGCCGTCGGCGTCGAATCGCTGCAGGCTTACGTCGGAGGGGCGCACGCTCTCGTCGAACAGCACGCGGTCGCTACCGCCGTCGTCGATCGCCGTGTCCGACCCGTAGCCCATGCCGAAGACGTAGGTGTCGTCGCCGGTTCCGCCCCGCAGGATATCGTTGCCGCTACCCCCGTTGAGTGTGTCGTTGCCGCCGTCGGCGTCGAGCAGGTCGTCGCCCGCGCCGCCATCCAAGAGGTCGTCGGCCTCGTTGCCGAAGAGTCCGTTGTTGCCGTTGTTGCCGTAGATCTCGTTGCCGAGCTCGTTGCCGATGCCGTTGATGTCCGCGTCGCCGACGAGGTAGAGCTTCTCGACATCGGGCGCGAGCGAATAGGTGACGGAGCTGAACACCGTGTCGATGCCCTCATCGGCGGCCTCGATCACCGTGTCGTCGGCGTCGTCGACGACGTAGGTGTCGTCGCCCTGGCCGCCGGCCATCACGTCCGCGCCGGCGCCACCATCGAGATAGTCGTCTCCGGCGAGACCGTCCAGTGTGTCGGCGTCCTCGGTCCCGATCAGTTCGTCGTTCTGCTCAGTGCCCGTTATCGTTGCCATTCGTCTTCCCCTGTCTCCCCGTCGCGCGGCCGACAGATCGACGGTTTCCGGTCAGGCGTGCGGATTTCACACTTGCTACCCGCTTGATCCGGCACCGCTTCTCTGTGGCCCCTGCCGTACGGCACATCGTTACCCAGCAGCAAGCAATTCTCCCGCCAGACTTCAACGCTCCCGTCCCGCTTCGTGGAACGCCTTCCTGACCGGCGAAAGCAGGTACTCGAGCACCGTCCGCTCGCCGAGCTTGATCTCGGCGGTCACGTGCATCCCGGGCGCGAGCTCGTAGCGCCGGCCGTCGGAGTCGAGGTGCTGCGCGTCGAGATCGACGAGCGTCTTGTAGGCAGCCCCCAGGGCGCGCTCGGACTTCGCGCCGGCCGCGCCTGGTGCCTGCTCCGCCGCGTCCGCGCTCACGCGCGTCACGCGGCCGTCGAGCATGCCGTACTTCTGGAAGGTGAACGCGGTCAGCTTGACCTTCGCGGGTTGCCCCGAGTGCACGAAGCCGACGTCCTGGTTCGAGACCCACACCTCGGCGCGCAGCTGCTCGTCGGCCGGCACCAGGGTCATGATCACCGTGCCCGGCGACACCACCGTGCCCGGCGTGTGCGTCGCCAGATCCTTGACGAAGCCGGCCTGCGTCGCCCGCAGCTCGAGCAGCTCCTGCCGGTGCTCGTGCTTGGCGAGCTCCTGCTCGAGCCGCTGCTGCTGCGCGGATGCCTCGACGCGCTCGGCCTGCAGCCGCTGCAGGTACTCGGACTCGATCTGGGCGAGCCGCTTCTCCGACTGCGCGATGGTCGCCTGGGCGCTGCGGATCGTGTGCAGCTGCGCCTTGAGGTCGCGCTCCTTCTCGATCCGTTCGCGCTGCTTCTCCTGGGCGAGCAGGCTCCCGGCGAAGCCCTCTTTGGAGAGCTTCGCGAACGCCTGCTCCTGGGCGCGGTAGTGGGGAAGCGTCTGCTCGAGCTTCGCCTTGACCTCGAGCGCGGCGGCGTGACTCTGCCGGGCGCGCTCGAGGACGCTGCGCTCCTGTCCGAGCGCGTCCTCCAGGGCGCGGCGATTCGCCGCCCACTGCGCCGCGACCTCGGCGTACAGCCGCGGGGGGTCGCCGGCATCCTGCGTCAGCGGCGCGCCCGAGAGCTCGGCGTCGATCCGGCGGAGCTGCAGGGTGCGAAGCGCGAGGTTCTGCCGCACGACGCTCAGGTCGGCGTCGGCGAGCTTGGCGTCCATGCGCAGCAGCAGCTGTCCGGCCGCCACGCGCTCGCCTTCGCGGACCAGGATCTCCCGCACGATCCCCTGCTCGGCGGGCTGGACGATCTTGAGGTAGCTCGCCGGGACGAGCTTGCCTTCGGCGACGGCGACCACGTCGAGCTTGCCGAGCGCGGCCCACAGGAGCAGGACCGCGAAGAGCGTCGCGCATGCCCGCAGCACGAACTTCGGCAGCGGCGATGCCGGACGCTCGTCGATCGCGAGCGCCTCGGGCGCGAACGCCCCCGGCTGGGGCAGCGCGGGAAGCAGCTTGCGGGGAAGCGCGGGCAGCTGGCGCATCTATCACGCCTCCGCGAGCAGCGGCGGCGCCTCGTCCTTGGCCGGACGCGGCACGCCGAGCTGGACGATCTCGTCGACCTTCAGGCCGCGCGGGAGCTGGTGGGTGATGAACAGGATGGTCGCGCGCCCCTTGAGCCGGTTGACGGTCTGGGAGAACGCCTCCGCCGTCGCGTGGTCGAGGTGGCTCGTCGCCTCGTCGAACACCAGGATCCGCGGGCGCTTCAGCAGCGCGCGGGCGATCGCGAGCCGCTGCTTCTGCCCGCCGGAGAGCCCCACGCCCTGCTCGCCGATCACCGTCTGGTAGCCCTGCGGCAGCCGCTCGATGACCTCGTGCACCTCGGCCATCTCACAGGCGCGCAGCATGTCCTCGAAGCTCGCGAGGGGGTTCGCGACCGCGAGGTTGTCGAAGATCGTGCCGGAGAAGAGCCGCGTCTCCTGCGGCACGACCCCGAAGTACTGGCGCAGCTCGTTCGCCGCCAGGTGGCGGATGTCGCGGCCGTCGATGCGGATCGTGCCGTCGGCGGGCGCGTAGAAGCCCTGCAGGAGCTTCGCGAGCGTGCTCTTGCCGGCGCCGGACGGGCCCATCAGCGCGACGGTCCGTCCCGGCGCGACGGCGAGCGAGAAATCCCGGAACAGATACGGATGCCGTTCGCTGTAGCGGAAGCTCACGCCCTGGATCTCGACCGCGCCCTCCCGAGCGAGCTCGCGCGAAGGCGCGACCGAATACGGCTCGGGCGGCGCGTCCATCACATCGCCGAGGCGCTTCACCGCGATCGCCGCCTGCTGGAAGCTCTGCCACAGCCCGGCGAGGCGCAGCACCGGCTGCGAAAGCCGGGCGGCGAACATCTGGAAAGCGACCAGCATCCCGATGGTGAAGCCGTCGCCCCGCATCACGAGCAGCGCGCCGATCACCAGGATCGAGACGGTCATCGCCTGCTCGAGCGCCGTCGTGACGGCGTTGTACCCGTTCGCCGCCGAGCGGGTCGCGAAGCTCGCTGCGAGGTAGCGCGACAGGAGCTCGCCGTACCGGCGCTCGAGCTGCGGCTCCATCTGCAGCGACTTGACGGTCTCCGCCCCGGCGATGAACTCGGTGAGGAACGCCTGGTTGCGGGCGCCGGCGAGGAACTGCTGGTTGAGGCGCTCGCGGAGAAGCGGCGTGATCGCGACGCTCAAGGCGGTGATGAGCGCGAGCAGCCCGAGCGCGATCAGGCTGAGCTGCCAGCTGTACCAGAACATCACCGCCAGGAAGATCACCGTGAACGGCAGGTCCAGGACCACCGCCACGGCGGCGCCGGTCAGGAACTCGCGGATCGATTCGATCCCCTGCAGGCGCGCCGTCAACGTGCCCGTGGGGCGATGCTCGAAGTACGGTACCGGCAGCGCGAAGAGGTGCTTGAACACCCGTGCGGCGAGCACCGCGTCGATGCGGTTCCCGGTGTGGATCACGAGGTACTGGCGCGCCCAGGTCATGGCCGCGTTGAAGACCAGGAACAGGGCCATCGCGACGCCGATGACGACGAGCGTGTTCACGGTGTGGTGCACCACTACCTTGTCGATGATCACCTGGGTGAACAGCGGCGTCGCGAGCCCGATCAGCTGCAGGACGAGCGAGGCGATCAGCACCTCCCGCCAGATCGCGCGGTGCTTGAGAAGCTCGGGGACGAACCAGCGAAAGCCGAACGGCCGGCGCCGGCGCTCGACGCCGGAGGTGGCCGCGCTCTCCTCGTCGGCGCGGCTCGCGCGGGTGGCGAGGAACGCGTGCGCCTCGAGCACGCTCTCCCATTCTCCCGGCGCGACCGTCTGCGGCGATTCGCTTCCCGCAGCGAAATAGAGCAGGCGTTCGGCGTCGGCGTCGACGAGGATCGCCGGGCGCGCGCGCGCCTCCGCGTCGGCGTGCGCCGGCTTCACGAACGCGACGCACGGGAACGCTCGTCGCTCGAGCGCGACCCCGACCGGAACGCGGGTCATGCGCACGCCGAAGCTCGCGGCGGCGCCGACCAGCGTGTCGGCGGAATAAGGCGGCGGAAACTGCTGCGCGAGCAGCGTGGCGTCGAAAGGCAGCCGGTGCAGGCGCGCGAGGCTCTCGAGGGCCCAGAGGAAGTCCGCGGGGGCGAGCGTCAAGCGGCCTCCCGTGGCGGATGTCCCTGCCCGAACGCTTGTCGACTTGTTGGCACGTTGCCTTGCCGGAGCGGCGAGTGAAGGCGAGCGAGCAAGTGACAGGCCAGCCGCCCGGGAACGACGGGATCTCGGGCGCGGCGCAGATCCCCGTCGCTCCGCGAGAGGAAGAGTTCACGCAGCGCCGCGGCGCGCGTGACAAACGACGCACCGTGACGGAGGCGCGCATGGCGGAGAAACGTCATCCGTTGCCGTCTTCCGTCAGGTGTTGACACGCGCGGACCGCGCGGCGCCGGGCCGGGCGGCGCGTGACGGAATGCACGCTCGGTCGTGCGCGGTCGCCGCCGGCCGACGAGCGGCTCGCGCCGCGCCGCGCGGCTGCGCCCGTACGCGCGTCGAAGTGTGGCATTTGCCCACCGCTCGAAGCGGTTTCTCATTTCCGCACAACGCGTTAGCCCAAAAAACAGCTCCCCCACCGTGGGCGCGCATCTTGCTGCCCACTCGGCGGAATCACTCATGGGAGAGGAAGCGGCGCCCCAAAGGCGTCCGCGGAGGCGATGGGCTCGAGCGGGAAGCACACCGCGAAACCGTCAACCCGGACCGGCGTCTCGGCGTCGGCGCGTCTGCGCGGCCGCTCCGCCGCGCGCGCCGGAAAACCGACGCCCGCCCGCACCTCCCCGCACCTGCGTCCGGTCCCGTTCGCGCGCCGGGCGGTGCTCGAGGAGCTCGAGCCGCGATTGCTGCTGTCGGCGGATCTGAACCCGCTCGCGCACGACGCGCTGCTCGCAACGCCCGCCGCCGGCGGCGCCGAGTTCCGCGCGCTCACCGACGACGGACGGCCGAGCGCGCTCACCACCGCCGCGGTCGCGCCGATCCAGCGCACGAACGAGATCGTCTTCCTGGACCCACGCGTGCCCGATCGCGAGCGGCTGCTCGCCGAGCTCACCGCGCAGGCCGCCGAGGGCCGCCACTTCGAGATCTTCACGCTCGATCCGAACCGCGCCGGCATCGCGCAGGTGACCGACGCGCTCGAGGGGCGGATGCAGGTCGATGCGATCCACTTCATCACCCACGGCGCCGACGGCGCGGTGCAGCTCGGCGGCACCTGGCTCGACGCCAAGGCGCTCGCCGCAAACGCCGACGCGGTGGCGCGGTGGGGCGAGTCGCTCAAGGCCGACGCCGACCTGCTCTTCTACGGCTGCGATCTCACCGCGACCGCGAGCGGCCGGGCGCTGGTCGACTGGATCGCCGAGCTCACCGGGGCCGACGTCGCCGCGAGCACCGACGCGACCGGAAGCGCGCGGCTCGGCGGCGACTGGGACCTCGAGTATCGGACCGGCGCGATCGAGACCGCGGTCGTGGTCAGCCTGCCGGCGCAGGGCGAGTGGGACCACCTGCTCGCGACGTTCTTGGTCACCAACACCAACAACTCCGGCTCGGGGTCGTTGCGGCAGGCGATCACCGACGCCAACCTCAACTCCGGTCCGCCGGACACGATCGTCTTCAACATCGGGGCGGCCGGCAGCCTGCAGACCATCAACCTCACCTCGGCCCTGCCGACCATCACCGACTCCCTCACCATCGACGGCTGGTCGCAAGGCGGCGGCGCCTATACCGGCCCGCCGCTGATCGAGCTGAAGGGAGACTCGGCCAGCAACTCGACCGACGGGCTCGTGTTTTCCGCGGGGAGCAACGTCGTCCGCGGCCTGATCATCAACGGCTTCGGCCAGGGCGGCAGTTCCGGCGGCGGCGGCTCCGGGATCATCGTCGGGGTGAACGCCACCGCCACCATCCACGGGAACTACATCGGCACCAACGCGGCCGGGACCGGGTTGTCGAGCAGGCAGAACGGCGACTGGGGCATCCTGCTCTTCTCGAACGGCAACACCGTCGGAGGCGCGACCGCCGCCGAGCGCAACGTGATCTCCGCCAACGGCATCGACGGCATCCGCGTCGACGGCGGCGACGGGAACCTCATCCAGGGCAACTACATCGGCACCGGCGCGACCGGCAGCTCCGACCTCGGCAACGACCGGAGCGGCATCCTGCTGATCAACGGCGCGAACGGCAACACGATCCGCGACAACGTCATCTCCGGAAACACTCAGGACGGCATCGAGGTCAACAACTCCGCGAACAACCGCATCCAGGGCAACCGTATCGGGACGAACGCCGCCGGGACCGCCGCGCTCCAGAACGACTTCGACGGCGTCTGGCTCACCGCCGCCTCGAGCCTCAACACGATCGGCGGCACCGGCGCCGGCGAGGGCAACCTCCTCTCCGGCAACGCGTCGAACGGCATCGAGATGGGCGGTGCCGGCACCGCGAACAACTTCGTTCTCGGAAACATCGTCGGCCTCGACTTCGCCGGCAACGCGGTGATCGCCAACGGCGCCTCCGGCATCTTCCTCACCAGCGCCTCCGGCAACCGGATCGGCGGGACCGCCGTCGGCGCGGGCAACGTCATCGCCGGCAACGGCGGGGACGGCATCCAGGGTCAGAACGTCAGCAACACCATCGTCCAGGGGAACTACATCGGCACCGACGCGACCGGGACCCTGGTCCGGGGCAACGCGCTGAACGGAATCTGGTTCGACGGCGCCTCCTCGAACAACCTCGTCGGGGGAACGCTCGCCGGCGCGGGCAACGTCATCGCCGGCAACGCCCTGGCCGGGATCAGGTTCGCCGGAACCGGCTCCGGGAATACCGCCCAGGGCAACTACATCGGCACCAACGCGCTCGGGTCCGCCCTGCTCGGCAACGGCAACAGCGGCGTGCTCATCTCCGGCACCACCGCCACGACGGTGGGCGGAACGGTGGCCGGCGCCGGGAACGTGATCGCATACAACGCGCGCGACGGCGTCGAGATCACTTCAGGCGCGGGGCACGCGGTCCTCGGAAACTCGATCTACGCGAACGCCGAGAGCGGGATCGACCTCATCGGCACGAACGGCGTAACGCCGAACGACCTCAACGACGTCGACGGCGGCACGAACTCGCTGCAGAACTTCCCGGCGCTGCTCGGCGGCAGCTACAACGGCAACACCCTGACGGTCAGCGGCACGCTCAACACCGGTACCGGCACGTATCGCATCGAGTTCTTCGCCTCCGGCGCCGTCGACCCGAGCGGCTACGGCGAAGGCGAGCGCTACCTCGGGTTCGTCGACGTCGTTCTCGCGGCGACCGGCACCCAGCCTTTCACCTGGGCGCAGTCGGGCGTGACGCTCAACCCCGGCGAGGTGATCACCGCCGTCGCGATCAACGCCGCGAACGGCAACACCTCCGAGTTCTCGGCCGCGCTCTACAGCGTGACGGGCAAAGTCTACGAAGACGTGAACGGCAACGGCCAGGTCGCCGACGACGGCGTGGGCCGCGGCGGCGTGGACGTGCGGCTGTACCTCGACAACGGCGGGACGATCGGCAGCCCGGACACGGCCGACACGCTCACCGCGACCGCGGTCACTTCGGCGACCGGGGACTACTGGCTGTTCGCCCCGTCCGGCCAGAGCTTCGTGGTCGTGGACTCGCGCGACGTCACGCCCACGGCGGGCTACGCCGCCGGCGGCTTCGTCGGGGCCGTGGCCGACGACGACGTCTGGGCCGACCAGACCTACGCGTACGCCAACGCGACGGGCGTGCAGGCCGTCTGGCACAACGGCAGCTACCAGTTCCAGACCACCGCGGGCGCCTTCTATGGCGGGCTGGTCGCCAACCGCTCCGACGACGGCACGACGCTGAGCGCCGTCGCCGGAGCGGGCGCGGAGCACATCCAGCGCCTGACGATCCTCGCGGGGAGCGCCGGGCTCACCGGTGTCGACTCGGGCTTCTCGTTCAACACGGTCACCAACAACCGCGGCGACGCTGCCGATTTCGACGCCGGCGCGGACCGGATGCAGCAGGGAAGCTTGCGGCAGTTCCTCCTGAACTCGAACGCGATCGCCGGCGTCCAGGCTTCCGACTTCTCGATCGACTTCCGCAACGGCGGCGGGCTGGAGACGATCGTCGTCAGCGGCGGGGCGCTGCCCGTGGTCCGCGACCGGGTGATCCTCGACGCCACGACCCAGGAGGGCTTCGCGGGCGCACCGCTCATCGAGCTCGACGGCGGCGCCGCCGGCGCGGGCGTCACCGGCCTGACGCTCGGGGCGGGCAGCGGCGGGAGCACCGTCCGCGGTTTCGCGATCAACCGCTTCGCGAGCCACGGCATCACCCTCTCCCTGGGCAGCGACGCCAACACCATCGCCGGCAACTACATCGGGCTCGACGCCACCGGCGCGGTCGATCTCGGCAACGGCGTCGACGGGATCAGGATCGACAGCAGCGGCAACCTCGTCGGCGGCGTCCTCCCGAGCGACCGCAACGTCATCTCCGGGAACCAGCTCTACGGCATCGAGATCGGCACCGGAGGCACGGGCAACCGGATCCTCGGCAACTACATCGGCACGAACGCCGCGGGTGCCGCGCCGGTCGCGAACAGCAGCGCCGGGATCAGCGTGTCCGGCGCCGGAAACACCATCGGCGGGAGCGCGGCCGGCGCGCGCAACGTCGTCTCCGGCAACGCCGCGGGGGTCATCGTCACCGGGATCACGGCGACGAACAACCGCATCCAGGGCAACTACGTCGGAACCGACGCCGCCGGAACCGCCGACCTCGGCAACACCTCCGACGGCGTGCGCATCACGAGCGAGGCCTCCGGCAACACCGTCGGCGGCGGGGGTGCGAGCGAGGGCAACGTCATCTCCGGCAACAACCAGAGCGGGATCGTGATCACCGGGACGAACACCAGCGGCAACCTCGTCCTGGGCAACTTCATCGGCACCGACTGGACCGGTACCGCGGACCTCGGCAACACCGCCGACGGCGTCCGGATCAGCGGCGGCGCGACCGGCAACACCGTCGGCGGAACAGTCGCCGGCGCGGCGAACCTCATCTCGGGAAACAACTCCGACGGCGTCGAGATCGCCGGGGTGAACACCAGCGGCAACGTCGTGCACGGGAACTTGATCGGCACGAATCTCGCCGGAACCGGCCCGCTCGGAAACACGTTGAACGGGGTCGCAATCACTTCCGGAGCGGCGAACAACGCGATCGGCGGGAAGCCTCCAGGCAGCGGGAACACGATCGCGTTCAACGGCCAGGATGGCGTCATCGTCTCCGGCACCGGCACCGGCAACGCCCTCCTCGGCAACCGGATCTTCGGCAATACCCAGCTCGGGATCGACCTGGCGAACGACGGCGTCACCCCCAACGACGCCGGCGACGCCGACACCGGCCCGAACAACCTGCAGAACTTCCCGGTGCTCGCCTCGGTCCAGACCGACGGCACGAACGTCCTGATCACCGGATCGCTCGGCGGCCTCGCCGTCGGCGCAGCCGTCCGGCTCGAGTTCTTCGCGAGCACCTCGGCCGACCCGAGCGGCTTCGGCGAGGGCGAACGGTTCCTGGGCGCGCACGAGGTGCGGGACGGCGGTCTCGGCGACCTCGACGGCGTCGCGAACGGCGCGATCACCTTCAGCGCCTCGCTCACGCCCCCGGGCGGTCTCGCGGTCGGCACGAGCGTTTCGACGACGGCGACGCTGTCGGACCTGTTGTTCACCACGTTCTCCGACACGTCGGAGTTCGGCTTGAACGTCGCCGCAGCGAGCTTCAACACCATCTCCGGCGCGGTCCGCCACGACGTCGACGGCGACGCCGATGTCGTCGAGGTTGGAACCGGCGTCTTCGCCGGCGCCACGGTGCGTCTGTATCGCGACGGCGGCGACGGCCTGGCGAACGGCGTCGACGACGTGTTCGTCGGCTCGACCGTGACCGACGCGGCCGGGCAGTACACGTTCACGAATCTCGCCGACCTCAATACCTACTGGGTCGTCGTCGATTCGAAGACCCTCGGCGGCCCGGGCGTCTGGGCCGAGCAGACCTACGGCGACGATGCGGCGACGGCGGCGCTCGACCTCGGCGCCCGCTACGGCGGCCGCAACCCGGTCCTCTCCGACGACGCGAGCGGGCTGGCGACCGCCGAGCACGTGGCGCGCGTCGCGATCGCCGGCGCCGACGCGTTTGGGGTCGACTACGGCTTCAGCTTCAACGTCGTCACGAACGTCCGCGGCGACGCGAACGACGACGACCTCGCGAACCCGCGGATGCAGCAGGGGACGCTGCGTCAGTTCATCCTGAACGCGAACGCGCTCCCCGGCTCGAACGAGATGCGCTTCGTCCCGGCGGTGGGGCCGAACGCGGGCAGTTGGTGGCAGATCGCCGTCAGCGGCGCCGCGCTGCCGACGATCACCGACCCGTTCACGATCATCGACGGCACCGCCTTCGCCGCCGCGGTGAACGGCCCGGTGGTCGACATCAACAACGCCGCCGTCGCCTCGACGACCGTCGGCGTCGACGCGTGGCTGCTGCCCGGCGTCGCGCGACCCGAGCTCGAGATCACCGACGCCGGCGGCTTTTCGATCGGCCTGAATGTCGGCGCGGGGAACACGACGATCCGGGACCTCGCGATCTTCGGCTTCGGCGGAGGCGGCACCCACACCGGCGACATCGGCGTCCAGAACGTCGCCTTCACCCTGATCGAAGGCAACGTCATCGGGGCGCGCGCCGACCTGTCCGACCCGGGCGGCGCCGCGCGCGGCACCCATCAGGCCATCACGATCGACCAGGGCGACAACGGGACGATCCGCGGCAACTTCATCGGCTATACCGGCCTCGCGGGCATCGATCTCTTCAACGCGGCGAACAGCTGGTTCGTCGAGTACAACGAGATCCGCGGCGTCGGCTGGGCCGACGACCGCTGGGACGGCGTCAATCTGCTGGGCGTGAACGGCGCCGTCATCCAGCGCAACCTGATCACCAACAACGTCGGCCCCGGGATCGACGTCGCCCTGGGCAGCAGCAACGTGACGATCGACAACAACACGATCACGTTCAACGCCTCGCCCGCCTCGATCGAGCAGTACGGCGTCGATCTCGAGAACACCACCGGCGGCAACGTCCTGCGGCGCAATATCATCTCGGGCAACACCGGTGCCGGCGTGCTGGTGGGACCGAACGCGCTCGGCGTCCAGATCACCGAGAACTCGATCTCCGGCAACACCGGGCTCGGCATCGACCTCAGCGCGACCAGCGGGCTCGGCGACGGGATCACCGCGAACGATCCGGGCGATGCCGACGCCGGGCCGAACGCGCTGCAGAACTTCCCGGTGCTCACCAGCGCGACGGCGAACGGCGCGAGCATCACCATCACCGGCTCGCTGAACAGCCAGCCGCTCACGACCTACCGCGTCGAGTTCTTCGCCAGCGCGCCGGCCGACCCCGAGGGTCAGCGCTTCCTCGGCAGCACGATGGTCAGCACCGACGCGTCGAGCAACGCGAGCTTCCTCGTCACGCTGCCGCAGACCGTGCTGGTCGGCGAGGCGGTCACAGCGACGGCGACCAGCCTGGCCGGCAACCACACCTCGGAGTTCTCGCAGGCCATGCTGGCGAGCGCGCCCCGCACCCTCTCCGGCACGGTCTGGCACGACGACGAGGGTGACGGCGCGATCGGCGGCGACGGCGGTTTCGCCAACGCGACCGTGCGCCTCTACGTCGACGACGGCGACGGCGCGATCGACGCGGGCGATCTGTTCGTGGCCATGACCACGACCGACGGCGCGGGAAATTACGCTTTCGCGGGGCTCGGCGACGCGACCTACTGGGTCGCCGTCGACTCGCGGACACTCGACGCCGGCGGCTACCTGTTCGGCGGCATCAACGACGTCTGGGCCGAGCAGACCTATGGCGTCGCGGGGGCCGCGCAGGGCGCGGGCTTCCTCGGCGCGAGCGGCGCGCTCTACGGCGGGCGCGATGCCAGCCTCTCGGACAACGCCGCGTCGGTCGCGACCTCGGAGCACGTCACCCGGGTCGTCGTCGCGGGCGCCAACGTCACCGGCGTCGACTCGGGCTTCAGCTTCAGCGCCGTGACGAGCGCGCGCGACGGCGACGACGACGCGGCCAACGCGAACCGCTCGGTGCAGGGGAGCCTGCGCCAGTTCATCGTCAATTCGAACGCGATCTCCGGCATCCAGACCTCGAACTTCTCCATCGGCTCGGGCCTGCAGACGATCGCCGTCGCCGCCGCGCTGCCGACGCTCACCGACACCGTCATCCTCGACGCGACGACCCAGGAGGGCTTCTCGGGAACGCCGCTCATCGAGCTCAACGGCACCGGCGCCGGCGCGCTCGCGGACGGCCTCCTCGTCGCCGCCAACAACTCCACGGTGCGCGGGTTCGTCATCAACCGGTTTGGCGGCGAGGGCATCCAGATCACCGGCAACGGCAACACCATTGCCGGCAACTACATCGGCACCGACGCCACGGGCACGCTCGACCGCGGCAACCTCGGCGACGGCATCCGGCTCCAGAGCGGCGCGAGCGGCAATACGATCGGCGGCACCGCGGCCGCCGCGCGCAACGTCATCTCCGGCAACGACTCCGACGGCATCGAGATCGCCAGCGCGGGGTCGACGAACAACGTCGTTCTCGGGAACTACATCGGCGTCAACGCCGCCGGCACCGCGGCGATCGCGAACGGCGACGACGGCGTCGACGTCGCCGGGCCGGGCAACACGATCGGCGGGACCGCCGCGGGCGCCGGCAACCTCATCTCCGGCAACGCCAACAACGGCGTCCTGCTCGCGTCGTCCGGGAACCTCGTCCAAGGGAACTACATCGGCACCAACGCCGCGGGGACGGCGGCGGTCGGCAACGGCGACGGGATTCACGTCACCGGGGCGAACAACACGATCGGCGGCGCCGGCGCAGCCGCGCGCAACGTGATCTCCGGGAACGTCGACGACGGCATCGAGATCGGGACCGGCGGGAGCGGCACGGTGATCCGCGGCAACTACATCGGCACCAACGCCGCCGGTACGGCGGCGCTCGCGAACGGCGACGACGGCATCCAGGTCGGCGCGGCGGGCGTCACGATCGGCGGCGCCGCTCCGGCCGAGCGCAACGTGATCTCGGGGAACCTCGACGACGGCGTCGTGCTCGTCGCCGGCGCGAGCAACGCGGTGATCCAGGGCAACTACATCGGCACCGACGCCCTCGGCGCCGGCGCGGTCGGCAATGCCGGCGCGGGGATCGAGGTGCTGTCCAGTGACGCCACGATCGGCGGCACCGTGGCGGGGGCCGGTAACACGATCGCGTTCAACTCGGGCGACGGCGTGTTCGTCTCCGCGGCGGGGGTGACGGGAAACCGGATCCTCGGGAACTCGATCCACTCGAACGTCGGGCTCGCCATCGATCTCGGCCTCAACGGCGTCACGCCGAACGACCCGGGCGACGTCGACAGCGGCGCGAACAACCTCCAGAACTTCCCGGTGCTCACCGGCGCCGCCACCAACGGCACCACGACGGTCGCCGTCGCCGGGTGGCTCGACAGCGCCCCCGGCACGACCTACCGCATCGAGTTCTTCGCGTCGAGCGCCGCGGACCCGACCGGCTTCGGCGAGGGTCAGCGCTACCTCGGCTTCACCACGCTGACCACGTCGCCGGCCGGCACCGGCACCTTCATGGCCACCCTCTCGGCTACGGTCGCCGTCGGCGAGATCGTCAGCGCGACGGCGACGAGCCTCGCCGACAACAGCACCTCGGAGTTCGCTCAGAACGTCACCGCCGGCGCGATGGGGGCGATCTCCGGGACGATCTTCAACGACCTCAACGGCAACGCGAACGTCGCCGACGACGGGGGCGCGGTCTTCGCCGGCGCGCAGGTGCGGCTCCATCTCGACGACGGCGACGGGATCATCGACTCCGGCGACTCGTTCGTCGCCCTCGCGGTCACCAACGCCTCGGGGGCGTACACCTTCAGCGGGCTCGCGGCGGGCACGTACTACGTGGCGGTCGATTCGCGGACGCTCTCCGGGAACGTGAACGTCTGGGGAGACCAGACCTACGCGGTGGCGGGCGCGGCCTTCGGCGGGACCTTCACGGTCGCGAGCGGCGCGCTCTACGGCGGCCGCAACGTCGCCCTGTCCGACAACGCGGCCGGATCGATCAACACCGCCGAGCACGTCACCAAGGCCACGCTCGCCGGCGGCGCCGTCACCGGCATCGACTCGGGCTTCAGCTTCAGCGCGATCGTCAACAACCGCGGCGACGCGCTCGACGAGGACGGCGCCGCCGGCGGACGCCTGCACCAGGGCTCGCTGCGGCAGTTCCTCCTGAACTCGAACGCGCTCGCCGGCGTGCAGACGGCGAATTTCTCGATCGGCGCGGTCGGCTCGGCGCAGTCGATCGCGGTCACCGGCGCGGCGCTCCCGATCATCACCGACGCGGTTGTGCTCGACGCCTGGACGCAAGGCCCGCTGGGGTACACCGGGCCGCCGCTCATCGAGCTGAACGGCGCGGGGGCGCCCGCCGGCGAGGACGGGTTCCAGATCGCTGCCTCGTCGAACGGCTCGATGGTGCGCGGGTTCGTCATCAACCGGTTCAGCGGCGACGGCCTTCACGTCGAAGGCGCCAACACCATCATCGTCGGCAATTACATCGGCACCGACGCCTCGGGCGGGAGCTCCGTACCCGGCAACGCGGCGTACGGCGTCCATCTCCTGTCGAACTTCAACCGCGTCGGCGGGACCGCGATCGGCGAGCGCAACGTCATCTCCGGCAACGGGATCGACGGCATCTTCGTCGCCGCCTCGACGGGCAACATCATCCAGGCCAATTACATCGGCACGGACGCGAGCGGCAACTTCGCGATCGCGAACGGCGAGGACGGCATCTGGCTCGACGACGCGTCCGACACCCTGATCGGCGGGACGACACCGGCCGCGCGCAACGTCATCTCCGGGAACTGGTGGTCCGGGATCGCGCTCACCGGAGGCGGCTCGAACAACGTCATCCAGGGCAACTTCATCGGCACCACCGCCTCCGGCGGCGCGCCGCTCGGAAACGCCCGCCACGGCGTCGACATCGCGGGAACCAGCGGGACGACCATCGGCGGCGCCGCCGCCAACGCCGGCAACCTCATCGCCTACAACGTCTGGGACGGGGTCGCGATCACCGGCGGCACCGGACACGCGGTTCTCGGCAACTCGATCCGCTCGAACTTCGGCCTCGGCATCGATCTCGGCGACAACGGTGTCACGCCGAACGACGGCGCGAAGACCGCGGGGCCCAACCTCTACATGGACTTCCCGGTGATCACGACCGCGAGCCTGAGCGGGACGACCCTCACGCTCGCGGGCCACATCGGGACGGCGCCGGGCGATGTCGACTTCGCCGGCGCGCGGGTGGAGTTCTTCAGCAGCACCGAGCCGGCCGGCACGACCGGACAGGGTGCCGCCTATCTGGGCTTCCTGAGCGCCGACGCGAGCGGCAATTTCAGCGGCACGCTGGTCGTGGCCGGGCTCGCGGTCGGCGACCGGATCACCGCGACCGCCACCGACGGCTCGAACAACACCTCCGAGTTCGCCCTCAACGCCGCCGTCACGCCGCCGAACTCGGCGCCCACGAACAACGTTCCCGGGCCGCAGGGCGTCAACGAGGATTCGCCGCTCGCCTTCACCGGCGCGAACCAGATCTCGGTCGCCGACGTCGACGGCAACCTCGCCTCGGTCACGCTGACGGTGCTGAACGGCACGCTGACCGCGACCGCCGCGGGCGGCGCGCTCGTCGCCGGCAGCGGCACCGCGAACCTCACGATCTCCGGCGCGCAAGGCGACATCAACGCGTCGCTCGCGTCGCTCGTCTATCAGGGCGCGCTGAACTACTACGGTCCCGACACGCTCACCATCGCCTCCACCGACGGCGGCGGCTTGCAGGACACCGGCGACACCGTCGCAATCACCGTCGCGGCGGTCAACGACACGCCCACCGGCAACGTGGTCGTGACCGGCCTGGTGCAGGAGGGCCAGACGCTCACGGCCGACACCAGCGCGATCGCCGATCCCGACGGGCTCGGGCCGTTCAGCTACCAGTGGGAGCGCTCCACCAACGGCGGCTTGAGCTGGGCGCCGATCGGCGGCGCCACCGCCGCCACCTACCTGCTGGGCGACAGCGACGTCGGCACGCACCTGCGCGTGGTGGCCTCCTACACCGACGGCGGCGGCACCCCCGAGAGCCTCACCAGCGCCGCCGTCGGCCCGGTGGCCAACGTCAACGACGCGGGCAGCGCGAGCATCAGCGGCATCCCGACCGAGGACCAGACGCTCACCGCCAACGTCAACGATGCCGACGGGCTGAGCGGGGCGATCGCCTACCAGTGGCAGCGCTTCGTCGGGGTCTGGACCAACATCGCCGGGGCGACCTCGAGCACCTACACCCTGACTGACGCCGACGTCGGGCTCAACGTGCGGGTGAGCGCGAGCTACACCGACGACCAGGGCGGCGCCGAGAACCCGATCAGCGCCCCGGTCGGCCCCATCGCCAACGTCAACGACGCGCCGGTGGCGAACAACGTCAGCGCCCCGGGCAACGAAGACGACCCGCAGATCGCGATCACCCTCACCGGCACGGACATCGACGACTCGATCGCGAGCTTCCAGCTGCTCGGGCTGCCCGCCAACGGCACGCTCTACCTGGATGCGGGCCTGACCACCCTCGCCGCAACCGGCACCAACTACGCCGCCGCGGGCAATGCGC
>Ga0187892_10001587_pt1 | contig 50998 bp, 46 predicted proteins | sample MA1701073metaG_FD_139345 | JGI IMG/M metagenome (GOLD analysis project Ga0187892, IMG submission 139345) | Bio-ooze microbial communities from a basaltic lava cave in the Kipuka Kanohina Cave System on the Island of Hawaii, USA - MA170107-3 metaG ...
ACAAGGCCACGCTCGAGATCCCGGCCGGCGCGGCCGGCCGGCTGGAGGTGGTCGAGCCCGCCGGCGCGACCGTCGGCGTGGGGACCGTGGTCGCGCGCGTCAGCGGCGACGGGCGGTCCGGCGTCGTCGTCCGGGACGGACCAGCGCGCCGGGCGCCGGCGGAAGCCGTCGACGATCCGGCGCGCGAGGCGGCGGACCGGGAGCGGGCGCCGGCGGCGTCGCCCGCGCGCGGCCGAGCGGAGGGGCCGCCGCGGCCGGGCCGGGAGCAAGCGCCGGCGGACGGGGGCCGAGCGGAGCGGCAGGCGCCCGACGACCCGCGGGCCCCCGCACAGGCCGGGCCGGCGGACGAGGGCTCCCCGCCCGCCGAGGCGGAGCCCGCCGCCGGCGCGGCGCCCCTGCTGAGCCCGGCCGTGCGCCGGCTGGTCGCCGAGCACGGCCTCGACCCGAGCCGCGTCCGCGGCAGCGGCCGGGGCGGCCGGCTCACGAAGGAGGACGTGCTCCGCCATCTCGACGAGGACGGCGACGGCCCGGCGGCCGAGCCCGGCGTCGAGGCCGCCGCGCCGCCGCGCGCGGCCCCCCGCCCGTCGGCCGGCGCCCCGGCCGAGGAGCGGGTGCCCATGACCCAGCTCCGCCGTCGCATCGCCCAGCGCCTCGTGGAGGCCCAGCGGACGGCGGCCATCCTGACCACGTTCAACGAGGTCGACCTGACGGAGCTCCAGGCGGCGCGCCGCCGTCACCGCGAGCGCTTCCGCGCCGTCCACGGCGTGGAGCTGGGCCTCGTGTCCCTCTTCGCCCGCGCGGTGGTGCTGGCGCTCGGGGACGTCCCGGTGGTGAACGCCCGCATCGACGGCGACGCCATCGTGTACCAGCGCGGCGTCCACCTCGGCATCGCCGTGAGCACCGAGCGCGGCCTGGTGGTGCCCGTGGTGCGGGACGCCCACGCGCTCGGGGTGGCGGAGCTCGAGCGCGCCATCGGGCACCTGGCCCGCCGCGCCCGGGAGGGCAAGCTCGTGCCCGACGACCTGGCCGGCGGCACCTTCACCATCACCAACGGCGGGGTGTTCGGGTCGCTCCTGTCCACGCCGATCCTGAACCCGCCCCAGTCCGGCATCCTGGGCATGCACAAGATCCAGGAGCGGCCCGTCGCCGTCGAGGGGCAGGTCGTGATCCGGCCCATGATGTACGTCGCCCTGTCCTACGACCACCGGCTGGTGGACGGCGAGCAGGCCGTCACCTTCCTCGTGCGCGTCAAGGAGCGCCTGGAGGACCCGGTGCGCATGCTGTTCGAGGTGTGAGGGATGGCCGGGGAGGCGCGCCCGCCGTGACGGCCGGGGACCGATACGACCTCGCCGTCGTCGGCGCGGGGCCGGGCGGCTACGTGGCCGCCATCCGCGCCGCCCAGCTCGGCCTGCGGGTGGTCTCGGTGGAGCGGGAGCCCGCCCTCGGCGGCACGTGCCTGCGCATCGGCTGCATCCCGTCCAAGGCGCTCCTCGACAGCAGCGAGCTGTACCGCCAGGCGCGGGAGCGCTTCGCCGCCCACGGCATCCGGACCGGCGAGGTCCAGCTCGACCTCGCCGCCATGATGGGCAGGAAGGACGCGGTCGTGCGCGGGCTCACCGAAGGCGTCGCCGGCCTCTACAGGAAGCACCGGGTCGCGCGGCTGCAGGGCACGGCCCGCCTCGCCGGGCCCGGACGGCTCGCCGTCGATGGCCCCGCCGCCCGGGACGTGGCCGCGGAGCGCATCCTGATCGCCACCGGCTCCGAGCCGGCGACGGTGCCGGGGCTCGAGCTGGACGGGACGCGCGTGGTCACCTCCGACGAGGCGCTCGCCTTCGACGAGGTGCCCGGGCGCCTGCTCGTCGTCGGCGCCGGCGCCATCGGCCTCGAGCTGGGCTCGGTGTGGTCGCGGCTCGGGGCCGAGGTGCGCGTGGTGGAGGTCATGGACCGCATCGTGCCGGGCATGGACGGCGACGTGGCGCGGGCCCTCCAGCGGGCCCTCGAGGGCCAGGGGATCGCCTTTTCGCTCTCGGCCTCGGTCCGGGGGGCCACCGTGCGCGACGGTGGGGTGGAGGTCACCGTCGAGGCCGACGGCAAGACGTCGGTGGAGAAGGCGGACCGCGTGCTGGTGGCGGTCGGGCGGCGCCCGTTCACGCGCGGGCTCGGCCTCGACGTCCTCGGCATCGCCACCGACGCCCGCGGCCGCATCGTGGTCGACGAGCGCTTCGAGACTTCGGCCCCGGGCGTGTACGCCATCGGCGACGTGATCGCCGGCCCCATGCTCGCCCACAAGGCCGAGGAGGAGGGCATCGCCTGCGTCGAGGCCCTGGCCGGCGGGGCGGGCCACGTCAACTACGATGCGGTCCCGAGCGTCGTCTACACGTGGCCGGAGCTGGCCGCGGTCGGCCGGACCGAGGAGGAATGCCGGCGCGCGGGCCGCGCCGTGCGGACCGGCGCCTTCCCGTTCCTGGCGAGCGGGCGGGCGCGCGCCGCCGGCGAGCGCGAGGGGCTGGTGAAGATCGTCGCCGACGAGAAGACCGACCGCATGCTCGGCGTGCACGTGCTGGGGCCGCGGGCGTCCGATCTCATCGGGGAGGCGGTGGTGGCCATGGAGCTCGGCGCCAGCGCCGAGGACCTCGCGCGCACCTGCCACGCCCACCCGACCTTCAGCGAGGCCCTCCGCGAGGCCGCGCTCGACGTGGCCGGGCGCGCCATCCACCGCTAGGCGCGCCCGCCGGGCCCCGGCGGCCCGCTACTGCCGGAGCACGATGCGACGGCCCTGGTAGCTCAGGATGGCCGCGTCGGGCGTGATGGCCTCCAGCAGCGCCCGCTCCTCGACCAGCTGACCCTCCACGTACTTCTTGTTGTTGATGAAGACCAGCCGCTCGGCCGGGACGTCGGAGTAGACCAGCATCTGCAGCTTGAGCGTGTCGACGACGGTGTCGCGCGCCGGCGAGGCGACCGCCGCCGGGCTGCGGACCCCCGGGGCGACCGCGGGCGGCGAGGGCGAGGGCGCCCGAGCGACCGATCGCTCCGGGGCGGGCGGCGCCGCCTCCCGCGCCGGAGGCTGAGCCGGGGGCGCCGGGACGGCGGGGGCGGGCCGTCCGGCGCCCGGCTGATCCTGGACGGCGATCCTCGGGCTCCCAAGCGGGGCGGCGGGTCCGGCCGGTGGCGCCGCCATGGCCGCAGCCGGGGGCGATGCCGGCGCCGGGGTCGCGGGGACGGCCGCGGGCGGAGGCGCCGGCCGCGAGGTGGACGGGACGGGCGGGGCCGGCGGGGTCGTCGGCGGGCGTGGCGCGGCGGGCGCGGGGCCCGGCACCGTCTCCGGCGCGGCTGCCCTCGACGGCGGGACAGGCGCGGCCGACGGGGCTCGGGGAGCGGGCGAGGCCGCGCGAGCCGCGGGGGGGACGGTCGGGCGCGGCAGAGGCTCCGGCGCGCGGGCGCCGGGCCTAGGCTCGGCGGCCCGCGGAGGGGCGGGCGGCCGCGCGGCCGCAGACCGGCCGGCCGCCGGCGGCGCCTCGCGGGCGGCGGGCGGCGCCGGCGGGGCCAGCGCCGGTGGCGGGGCCGGCGGAGCGACGGACTCGGAGGCGGCGGGAGCGGGCGCCGCCGGCGGCGTCGCCGGGCCGGGCGTCGCCGGGACGGCAGCGGTCGACGCGACCGCGGCGGGCTCGGGCGCGGGAGCGCGCGGCGCCCGCAGGGCCCACACGACGACCGCGGCGTTCACGAGGACCAGGGCGGCGGCGCCGGCGATCCAGGGCCAGGGGACCCGGCGAGGCGCCGGGCCTCGCCGGGCGGGCGCCTCGGCCGCGAGGGCGGGGACCGAGACCCGGGGCCGCACGCGCTCGGCCTTCTTGCGTTCGGCCTTCTTCAGCGCGTCCAGGATGTAGGACATGGCGACCGACCTAGCGCTCGGCGCGCCAGAGCCGCGGGATCCCGGCGTCGCGCCGGGCGGCCACGAGCTGGGACAAGGTCTCCTCCCCGACGACGCCGTCGGCGTGGAGCGCGCGGCTCCGCTGGAAGGCCATGACGCGGGCCTTGAGCTCCTCGTCGAAGACGTCGCGGTTCCGGCCGCCCGCGCCGCCGCCGTCGACCTCGGCGAGCCGCTGCCGCAGCCACTCCACGTCCTTGCCCCGGGCCCCGGCCTTGATGAGCGGCGAGCCGATGGCGGGCGGCCGCCACAGGACGATGAACGCCCCGTCCCAGTACAGGTCGACCTCGCCCAGCCGGAAGGTCAGGCGGCGCCCGCCCAGCTCGAGGGTGGCCGCGCGCTCGTCCAGCGCCACCACGGTGGCGAAGCGCTGCTCGCTGGAACCGGCCGGCAGCTCGATGATGGCCGGCAGGTCGAGGCGGCGCAGCTTGGCCCAGGTGCCCGTCCGGAAGAGGCACTCGAGGCCCTCGGCGCGGGCGCGCTCGCAGCCGAGGCTGCCGGAGGTGCCGTCGAACTCGATGCCCCAGAGGCGGTAGAGGCTCGCGAAGGCCGCGCGCTTGTCGGCGCGGAGCAACGGGTCCGACAGGAGCGTGCCGAGGGCCACCCGCGAGCTGCCGGGGGCCGAGCCGCCGTCGGCGGCCGGCGATCCGGCCCCGGCCTCCGGGCTCGCCGCCCTCGGCGTGGCGGCGTCGCGAGCGGGTAACGCCCCCGGCGGCAGGGCGGCGTCGGGCCGCGGGCTCGCGCCCGTCGCCGCGCGTCCCGCGTCCGCCCGGCCGCCGCGGGCGGCGAGCCAGGGGTTGCCCTGGGCCAGGAGCAGCGAGGCGCCCGCCGCCACCACGGCCAGCCCCGCCGCCGCCGCCGCCCACCGCCGGCTGCCGAGCCGCCACCACGCGGTGGGCCGCCGCCCCGCGCCCAGCACCTCGCGGGTGGCGCGGCGCACGATGGCCGGGGTGACGCGCGAGACGTCCTGGGTGTAGGCGCCGAGCAGCGCCCGGTCGCAGATGGCGTTGATGAGCCGCGGGATGCCGGCGGTCGACCGGTGCACCTCGCCGAGCGCCCGCTCGGTGAAGATCGGCTCCTTGCGCCCGGCCACCTCCAGCCGGTGCAGCACGTAGGCGCGCGTGTCCGCCTCCGAGAAGGGCAGGAGGTGATAGCGGGCGGTCACGCGCTGGGCGAGCTGGCGGAGCTCCGGCCGGCCGAGCAGGCGCAGGAGCTCGGGCTGGCCGATGAGGATGATCTGCAGCAGCTTCTCGGTGGTGGTCTCCAGGTTGGTGAGCAGGCGGATCTGCTCGAGCACGTCGGGCGCCAGGTCCTGGGCCTCGTCCACGATCAGGACGGTGCGCTGCCCGCGTGCGTGGGCGTCCAGGAGGTGGCGGTGGAGGGCGTCCACGAGGAGCTTCCGGCTGGTCGTCCCGGGCGGGTAGGCGACGCGCAGCTCGTCGCACACCGTGGCCAGGAGCTCGACGTCGGTCAGCCGGGGGTTCACGACCAGGGCCACGTCGACGCCGGCCGGGAGCTGCTCCACCAGACACCGGCAGAGCGTCGTCTTGCCCGTGCCCACCTCGCCCGTGAGCTGCACGAACCCGCCGCCCTCGCCGATCCCGTAGAGCAGGTGGGCGAGGGCCTCGCGGTGGCCGTCGCTCATGTAGAGATACCGGGGGTTCGGCGTGATGGAGAAGGGCAGCTCGGCGAGGCCGAAGTGCGCGGCGTACATCGCCCGTCAGCGGAGACGGCGCCCTCGCGGGCCGGGTCCTACCATGTCCAGCGTAGGCTAGCCCGGGGGCGGGGTGCAGTCAAGGAACCGCCCGGGCGCCGGTCGGTCGGCGGGCGTCGTGCGCTCGGGAGCGCGTCCGCACGGTTTGCCCTTGACACCGGGCGCGGGCCGAGGGACCCTGCCTGCCGACGTGCGGGGTGACTCGCTCTGGCATCCAGGCGACGCACCCGTGACCCCGGTGCGGAAGGAGCGGGGTGCATGACGGCCGAGCGCGTGATCAGCGGTCGCGAGCACTGGGCCCGGAAGGGGTCGGTGCGGCTCTTCCTGTGGGAGAAGGCCGCGGGTCCGGACGCCCTCGGGACCCTCCTCTTCGTGCACGGGTCGTCGATGGCCTCCCAGCCGACCTTCGATCTCTCGGTGCCCGGCCGGAGCGACGCCTCGGCCATGGACCACTTCGCGCGGCTCGGCTACGACACCTGGTGCGTGGACCTGGAGGGCTACGGCCGCTCGGACAAGCACCGCGACGTCAACGCGGACATCGCCACCGGCGCCGACGACCTCGAGGCGGTCACCGAGCACATCATGCGCGTCGGCGGCGTCGACGCCTTCCTCCTGTACGGCGTCTCCTCCGGCGCCCTGCGGGCCGCCCTCTTCGCCCAGCGTCGGCCCGAGCGCGTCAAGCGGCTCGCGCTGGACGCCTTCGTGTGGACGGGGCGGGGGAGCCCGACGCTGGCCGAGCGCGCCTCGCGCCTGGCGGAGTACCGGAGCCGGACCCGCCGGCCCATCGACCGCGCCTTCGTGCGGAGCATCTTCACCCGGGACCACCCCGGGACCGCCGACGACGAGGTCGTGGAGGCGTTCGCCGACGCCATCCTGGCGCTCGACGAGTCGGTCCCCACGGGCACCTACGTGGACATGTGCGCGCACCTCCCGGTGGTGGATCCCGCGCGGATCACGATGCCGACCCTCGTGATGCGCGGGCAGTACGACGGCATCGCGGGCATGGAGGACCTGCTGGAGTTCTTCGCGCGGCTGCCGAGCCCGGACAAGCAGTTCGTGGTCATGCCGGGCATCGCCCACGCGAGCTTCCACCAGAAGAACTTCCGGATCGCCTACCACGTCCTGCACAGCTTCTTCAGCCAGCCCGCCCCCGTGTACCGGGGCGCGTGAGGGAGGCCCGCGTGAACTGGACTCGCCCGGCCGCCGCCGTCCTCGTGCTCGCCCTGGCCGTCCCGGCGTGGGCGCACGCCTTCGCGCCCGATCCGGTGGACCTGGCCGCCGCCCGCCGGGAGGGCTCGGTGACGTGGTACACGTCCACGCCCATCGCGACCGCGCAGAAGATCGCCAGCGCCTTCCAGGCCGAGACGGGGATCCGGGTCGAGCTGTTCCGCTCGGGCGGCTCGGCCGTGCTGCGGCGGTTCCTGCAGGAGCTCGACGCGCGCCGCGTGGTGGCCGACGTGCTGACGATCTCCGATCCGGCCGCGGCCGGCATGCTCGTGCGGCGCGAGCTCCTGGTGCCCTTCCGCCCGCGCCACTTCGACCGGATCCCCGACGAGGTGAAGGACCCCCGCGGCCACCACATCGCCCAGCGGCTGAACCTGGTCGGCATCGTGATGCGGACGGACCGGGGCGCGCCGATCCCTCGCAACTGGACCGACCTGGCCGATCCGGCCTACAAGGGCCTCATGGTGATGCCCGACCCGTCGTACACGGCGATCCAGCTCATGGTGGTGGGGACCCTGTCCCGGCGCTACGGCTGGGACTTCTACCAGAAGCTCCGCGCCAACCAGATCATGATCGTCCAGGGCCACCAGCAGGTGTCCGAGACCCTGACCCGCGGGGAGCGGCTCGTCGCCGCGGAGGGGCTGGACCAGCACACCTGGCTCGACCGGAAGGCCGGCCACAAGGTCCAGACCGTCTTCCCCGCGGACGGCGCCTTCGCGATCCCCGCGCCGACGGCCATCATCAAGGGGTCGCCCCACCCCAACGCCGCCCGCGCGCTGGCCGAGTTCATGATCGGCGACACGGTGCAGAAGCTCTTCCCCGGCGAGGGGGTGTACGCGGCGCGGTCCGACGTGGAGCCGCCGCCGGGCAACCCGCCCCTCGGCCAGATCAAGCTCATGCCCGTGGACTACGACCAGATCGAGAAGGAGTCGAGGGCCCTCAAGGCGCGGTTCAACGAGATCTACCAGTAGCCCCATGGCCGTCGCCGCGGCGTCGTCCGGGCCCGGCCCCTCCCGGGGCGGGGCCGTGCGCGCGGAGGGGGTCGCCCTGGCCGTCGCGGCGCTCGCCCTGACGGTGCTGGTCGTCCTGCCGCTGGCCTTTCTCCTCTGGGGCAGCGTGAGCGCGGAGGGCCGGCTCACGCTCGACCACTTCGCCGAGGCGCTCGGCAGCCGGCTGTACGTCCAGGCCCTCCGGAACTCCCTGGTGCTGGGGCTCTGGACGGCGGCCCTGAGCGTGGCGATCGGGGTGCCGCTGGCCTGGGCGGTGAGCCGGACCAACACGCCGGCCCGGCGATTCGTGCACCTGACCGTGATCGTGTCCTACGTCACCCCGCCCTACCTGACCGCGATCGCCTTCGTCAACCTGCTGAGCCCGAACGCGGGGCTGATCAACCGCTTCACCCGCGACGTCCTCGGCATGCCCGCGCTGACCTTCGACGTCTTCTCGATGGCGGGCCTCGTCCTCGTCACGGTGCCGCACGCCTTCCCCTTCGTGTACCTCCTCGCGGCGAGCGCGTTCGAGTCGGTGGACGCGTCCATGGAGGAGTCGGCCCAGATCCTCGGCGCGAGCCCGTGGCGGACGGCCCGGACCGTCACCGGCCCGCTGGTGGCGCCCGCGATCCTGTCCGGCGCGCTCATCGCCTTCGTCAACGCCATCGCCCTGTTCGGGTCGCAGGCCATCGTGGGCCTCCCGGGCCGGGTGTTCACGCTGCCGACCAGGATCTACGCGCTCTTCGACTACCCGCCGCAGCACGGGCTGGCCTGCGCCCTGTCGCTGCTGTTCGTCGGCATCACGGTCGCCGCGCTGTATCTGCAGCGGCGGTACCTCGCCCGGCGCTCCTACGGGACCATCGGCGGCAAGGGCAACCGCCCGCAGCGCGTCGACCTGGGCCCGGCCCGGTGGGGGGTGCTGGCCTTCGGCGCCGTCGTGTTCCTCGTGGCCGTGGTCGCGCCGTACCTGACGCTCCTGGCCGTGTCGGTGTCGACGTCGTGGGGCCTCGCGTTCTGGGAGAACCTCACGCTCCGGCACTACCGCTTCGTGCTCCTGGAGTACGACGTCACCCGGCGCGCGATCGGCAACAGCCTGATCCTCGCCGGCGCGGCGGCGACGCTGGCGATGGGGCTGGGCAGCCTGGTGAGCTGGATCGACCTCCGGACCCAGCACCGGGGGCGGAAGCTCCTCGACTACGCCTCGCTCATCCCGCTGGGCCTGCCCGGGATCGTGGTCGCGGTGGCGCTGATCCAGTTCTGGCTCCGCGTGCCCCTGCCGATCTACGGGACGCTCCTGATCATCCTGCTGGCCTACACGGGGCGCTACGTGCCGCTCGGCGTGCGCTCGGCCAGCGCCGCCTTCCACCAGGTCGATCCCTCCCTGGAGGAGAGCGCGCGGGTGACCGGCGCCGGCTGGTTCCGCACCTTCCGCGCCGTGACGCTGCCGCTGGCGCGTCCGGGACTCCTGGCGGGCTGGCTCCTCGTCTTCGTGCCGGCCATCCAGGAGCTGTCCGCCTCGATCCTGCTGTTCAGCTCCGAGTCCATCACGCTGGCGGTGGCCGTCTACAACCTCTACGAGACGGGCGCGCTGGAGCCCGTCGCCGCCCTGGCCATCGTGACCATGGTGATCATCACGGCCGCGGTGGCCCTGGCCACGCGGCTCGGGCGGATCGGCGCCCGGGGCCTGAGCGCGGCCGGGCGCACGCCCGTCGGTCCCTGATGGCCGGCATCGAGATCGAGGGGGTGACCAAGCGCTTCGGCGCCACGACGGCCGTCCGCGACCTGAGCCTGGCGATCCGTGACCGGGAGTTCGTGACGCTGCTCGGCCCGAGCGGGTGCGGCAAGACCACGCTGCTCCGTCTGATCGCCGGCTTCACGGCGCCCGACGCGGGCGTGATCCGCGTCGGCGCCGCCACGCTGTCGAGCCCGGCCGCGGTGGTGGCGCCGGAGCGGCGGGGGATGGGCATGGTGTTCCAGAGCTACGCCCTCTGGCCCCACCGGAGCGTGCGCCAGAACGTCGCCTTCGGGCTCGAGGTCCGCAAGGTCCGGCGGGGCGAGATCGCGGCCCGCGTCGCCCGGGTCCTCGAGCTGGTGGGCCTGCCCGGGCTCGAGCGCCGCTACCCGGCGGAGCTGAGCGGCGGCCAGCAGCAGCGGGTGGCCCTGGCGCGGAGCCTGGTGGTCGAGCCGGGCATCCTGCTGCTCGACGAGCCCCTGTCCAACCTGGACGCGGGGCTGCGCGAGCGCATGCGCTGGGAGCTGAAGGACGTGCAGCGGCGCACGGGCATCACCTTCGTGTACGTCACGCACGACCAGGCGGAGGCCATGACGCTGTCCGACCGCGTCGCGGTGATGCACGAGGGCGCGCTCAGGCAGTACGGCCCTCCGCGCGAGGTGTACGGGCGGCCGGCCGACCGGACCGTGGCGGACTTCGTCGGGCGGGTCAACCTGATCCCGGGCCGGGTGGTCCGCGCCTCGGGCGAGGTCGGGCTGGTCGCGGTGGGCGGCGGGCCCCCGCTCGCCCTGGCCCTGCCCCCGGGGGCGGCCGAGGGACAGGCCGTGCAGGTCGCGATCCGGCCCGAGAGCTTCGAGCTGGTCGGCCGGCCCGACGCCCTCGCCCCCGGCCCCGACGCGGGGCTGCCGGGCAAGGTCGCCGACGTGGCGTTCCTGGGCAGCGCCCTGGACTGCTACGTGACGCTGGCCGACGGGTCGCGCGTGCGCGTGCAGGCCCACCCGGCCGTCACGCTCGAGGTCGGCCAGCCGGTCGCGCTGCGGTTCGACGGCCGGGCCGCGACGGTGTTCCTCTCGTGAGCGCTGGCCGCCCCGGCGCGCCGGGCGGGACGATGCCGCGCGCGGGGACGCCCCGGGGGACGGACACGATGAAGGCCATGGTCCTGCCCGCGCTCGGGGCCCCGCTCCGGCTCGAGACCGTGCCCGTCCCCGCCATCGGCCCCACCGACGTGCTGCTGCGCGTGCGGGCGGCCGGCGTGGGCCTGACCGTCGTCATCATGACGGCGGTGCCCGGGCGCGTGACGTCGTTCCCGCGCATCCCCGGCCACGAGGTGGCGGGGGAGGTCGCCGCCGTGGGCGCCGAGGTCGGCCACGTCCGGGTGGGCGACCGCGTGACCTGTCACTTCTACCTCACGTGCGGCGCCTGCCGCTTCTGCCGGAGCGGGCGCGAGACCCTGTGCACGGCGTTCCGCGGCTACGTGGGCATGGCCTCGGACGGGGCCTACGCCGAGTACATGGCGGTGCCGGCCGCCAACGTGACGCCGATCCCGGAGGGCGTGAGCGACCTGGAGGCAGCCGTCGCCGCCGACGCGATCTGCACGCCGTACCACGCCTGCCGCGAGGAGGCGCGGGTGGGCCCCGGCGACACCGTGCTCATCGTCGGGGCGGGCGGCGGCGTCGGCATCCACGGGGTGCAGATGGCGCGGCTCTGCGGCGGGTTCGTGCTGGCCGCCGACATCACCGACGACAAGCTGGCCGCCGCCCGCGAGTGCGGCGCCGACGCCCTCGTGGACGCGCGCCACGGCGACCTGGCCGCCCAGGTGCGCAAGCTGACGGACGGCCGGGGCGTGGACGCGGCCATCGACTTCGTCGCCTCGCGCGAGACGCTGGAGGGCTCGCTCGCCGCGCTGGCGCGCGGGGGCCGGCTCGTCATCATCGGCAGCCGGCCCCCGGCCGTGTTCGGCGTGGACGCCGCCTTCACGGTGGACCCGGGCCGCATGCTCTACGACATGCTGGAGATCCACGGCTCCCGCTACGTGACGCTGGCCGAGATCCAGCAGACCTTGGGGCTGCTCCAGCAGCGGCGGATCCGCGCCGTGGTGAGCCGCACCTTCCCGCTGGAGGGCGCCGAGGAGGCCCACGCGCTGCTTCGCCAGAACGCCCTGGTGGGCCGCGCCGCGCTCGTGCTGGAGGGCTGAGGCCCCGCGGCAGCACCGGTGCCGCGGCGCTGAAGGCGGCGGCCCGGCCAGCGTCGCCTAGGGCGCGGGGGTGGGCGGCGCGGGGCGTGGAGGCGGGTCGAGCCCGATCGGGCGCGCGCGCCAGGTCGCCCGGTCGATCCCGTAGACGAGCACCTCGGATCCGAACAGCGCGGTCCGGCCCTCCAGCCGCTCGCCCAGCCGCTCGGCCACGCGGATGGAGCGGGCGTTGGCCGGGTAGATGAGGCTGATCAGGCGCTCGACCCCCATCTCGGCGAAGGCGTGGGCCAGCACCCGACCCGCGCTCTCCGTGGCGTAGCCCTTGCCCCACGCCTCCCGCGCGAGCGCCCACGCCAGCTCGAGCCCGGGCCATCCCTCGGGGCGGAGCAGCCCGACGCGGCCGACGAGCCGGCCGCTCGCCCGCTCCTCGACGGCCCACAGGCCGTAGCCGCGCAAGGCCCAGTGGCCGAGCTGGAGGGCGAGGCTACGCCACGCGGCCGCCCGGTCCAGCGGCTTGCCATCGCCGAGGTAGCGGGCGACCTCCGGATCGCCGAAGATCGTGGCGTACGCGTCCAGGTCGCCCGCGTGGAGCATCCGGAGGACGAGGCGCTCCGTCGCGAGCCGGGGGCGGTCAGTCACGGCGCGCCGAGCTAGCGTTCCTTGATGGAGACCCGCCAGTGAATGCGGTCTTCCTCGGGCGGGTAGTCGCCGGCGGCCCGATGGTACGAGCAGCGGTTGTCCCAGATGACGACGTCGCCCGCGCGCCACCGATGGCGATACTCGGCGCCGGGCTGGATCATGACCTCCGTCAGCTCCTCGATCAGCGCGTCGCTCTCGTCCTCGGCGAGCCCCTCGATGCGCAGGATCTTGCCGGGGTCGAAGTAGAGCGCCTGGCGGCCGGTCTCCGGGTGCGTCCGGATGATCGGATGGAACACGGGCGTCCAGTCGCGGTCCTCCGCGTCGAGCAAGGCCGTGGCCTTCTTGCGGCCGCCGTAGGTGAAGGCACCGAGGCGGCCGTCGAGCCGCTGCCGGAGCCGCGGCGACAGCGCGTCGTACGCCGCGTACATGCTGGCGAACCAGGTGTCGCCGCCCCGGCTCGGCACGGCCAGGGCGTGGAGCTGGGTGGCCTTGAAGGGCTCCGCGTCGTAGGCGCCGTCGGTGTGCCAGCCCTCGGCCCCGCGACGGTAGATCGCCACGTCCAGCGCCCCGTCGGGCCGGAACTTGTTGACGCCCAGGAGAGTGATCTCGGGATGGTCGGGATGGCGCGTCATCTTCGAGGGATGCGGGTGGACGGCGCCGAAGCGCCGGCTGTAGGCGAGGAAGTCGCCGATCTCGAGGACCTGCCCCGGCACCACCACGATGTTGTAGTCGAGCCAGGCCCGGTAGATGACGGCGAAGGCGGCGTCGTCAAGGGCCTTCACGTCGACGCCGCGGATCTCGGCGCCGATCTGCGGGCCCAGCCGGTGGACCGTGACCATCGGGCGCTCCTCCCGCCGGATCCTACACCGGCCGGCCCGGGCGGTCGCCCGGCGAGGGACCGGAGCGATGGGCCCCGCACCGCGCGCCGGGCGGCCCCGGCGACGGCGTCGGCCGCTGGTGCATGGCGCCCGCCGGCGGCGGGGTCTGCCGCGCGTCCGGGCTCGTCTCGAACGTGTGGAGGAAGTCCGTGAAGCCGAGGTCGTAGTCCGAGAGCCCGTTCTGGCCGGACAGGCGCAGGCGGGCCTCGTAGACCCGTCGCATCCCGGCCCCCACCCGCCGGCCGACCGGGCCGGACGGGGGCCGCAGCGTCCGGAGCGCGTGGCGCAGCTCGGGGCGCAGGCCGGCCCCCGCCACCAGCCGGTCGAAGGCCGCCTCGTCGCCGCCCGCCAGCACCCGGAGGTCGCGGTGGAGCCGCTCGAGCAGCGCCGACTGCACGAAGACGGGCTCGCCGGAGGCGGCCAGCGCCAGGTAGGCGAGGGCCTGCGCCTCGAGCTCCTTCCAGTAGCCCTTCCGGTGGCTGAACTCGTGGGCGATGATGTGCGGCTCGAAGAACCCGGTGTCCCGGAAGATCGCGACGTCGCCGGAGAGGACGTCGCAGGCGCCGAGCGCCCACGGGCACGCGAGGGAGACCAGGGCGAAGCCGCGCACCTCGGCGCTCGAGTGCACGCGCTGGCCGGTGATGCCGGCGATGTACTCGGTGAGGTGGCGCTCGGCCCGGACGGCCACCTCGCGACGGGGCAGGCGCTCCGGGACGAGCGCGTCGTTGAGCCGCGCGACGAGGGCGGCGACCTCGGCCTGGCGAGCCTCGGGCGGCATGGGGACCAGATGCCGCGCGTCGGCCCCGAACTCCTGCCGGAACGCGATCCGGCGGATCCCGCGGCGGTCGCGCCAGTCCGTGAAGGCGCTCCCGACGTAGAGGCCCAGCATGGCCGCCTGCACGCCGCGCGCGAGCGGGCTCGCGCCGAGGAGCAGGCGCGCGACGAGCGGGGTCCACACGAGGAGGTCGACGGGGGCGACGGGCCAGTACGTGGCGAGGTTCGAGATCCGGATCTCGTCCGGCCGGCCGGCCGGCCCGTCCGCGCGCCGATCCGGCCGGCTCGTCCTCGCGTCCACCCGGTCCCTCCCGTCGCCCTCCGGCATGCTCCTCAGCATACACGCGCCGGGCGCCCCGCCCCGCGGCCGCCGGCTCGCCCGCACGGGAGGCCCGCCCTCAGAGAAGGTTCGACACGATGAGGGCGAGGCCCGACGCGAAGAGCATCCAGAGGACGATGGCGCGGAACTGGCGGTCGTCGACGCGGCCGTAGAGCCGCGTGCCCAGGAAGGCGCCGAGGACGGTGGCGGGCAGGCACACCAGGGCCAGCCAGAGGACGCGCATCGTCAAGAGGCCCTGGGCCGCGTAGACGACGAGCACGACGGCGAGGACGGCCAGGTTGTAGAGCTGGTAGACGCCGCGCTGGGCGGCGCCGCTCCACCCCCGGAGGCCGCACCAGATGGTGGGCAGGGGGCCCGACAGGCCGGCCATCCCGCCGAGGACGCCGCCGCCGACCCCGACCACGCCGTCGGCGAGCCGTCCCCCCCACGCCACCGTCGGCCACCGCTTGAAGCCCAGCGTCGCCGTGGTGTAGGCGACGAGGAGGCGGCCGACCAGCACCTTGAGGGCCCGCGGGTCGACGGTCCGGAGCACGGCCACCCCGAGCGGGATGCCCACGAGCCCGCCCGCCACGAAGGGCCAGGCGCGACCCCACGCGATGGCGCGGCGCACGGCGTGGAGGGACTGGGCCTGGCCCACCACCGAGCAGATCACCACGAGCGCCGCCGCCACTGGCGGCTCCAGCACGTGGAGCCAGAACCCGAGCGCGGTGAGGCCGGTGCCGAAGCCGGCGAGGCCGGTCACGAACCCGCCGCACAGTGCGCCCAGCACGACGACCAGGGTGGCGGCCAGGCGCTAGCTCCGGAAGCGCGGCATCACCTCGCGGGCGAACAGCTCCATCGCATGGTCCACGCCCGCACCAGGATGGCGAGCGCCTCCTCGAAGCGCTCCCGGCTCTCGATCTGGGGCACGCGGTAGCCCTCGAACTCCACCGGCCGGTTCCCGCGCCCCACGCCCACGTCCAGCCGCCCCCCGCTCAGGATGTCCACCATCGCCAGCTCCTCGGCCAGGCGCACCGGGTCGTGGAACGGGAGGATGGCGGCGGCGAGGCCGATCCGCACGCGGCGGGTCCGCATGGCGGCGGCGGCGGCGAGCACGGCCGGCGACACCGACAGCCCGTACTCGATGAAGTGGTGCTCGGTGAGCCACAGGCTGTCGAACCCGAGCTCCTCGGTCCAGGCCATCTGCTCGATCTCCCGGCGCACGACCTCGGGGTGGTCGAGCCCGGGCGGGGCCTGGAGAAAGAAGTAGGTCCCGAAGCGCATGGGAGTGGCGCGCCGGCGGGGCCGGCGGCCTAGCTCATGCCGGGGACGAAGGGATCGCGACCGCGCTGATACGTGGGCTGCCGCTGGGCCGGGTTGCGGTTCACCAGCGGGCGCAGGTAGAGCGGGCTCAGGAGGCTCCGGACCTCGTGCTCGACGGTGAAGAGCACGGCGCCCGTGTCGGGGTCCACGATGTCCTGGAAGCGGTACTGGTACCAGTTGCTCTCCTCGGTGACGAGCCCGTGCTCGGCGAGCCACCGGTGGGGCCCGGAGAAGTCGGCGATGTAGACCTGGATGTGGTGCCCGTCGTAGGCGGGGACGGCGGCGGGGGTCTCGCGGAAGACCAGCTCCTGGTGGGGGCCGACCGTCACCCGGGCGGCCGGGCCGCCGCCGTTGGCGGTCACGGTGGCCTGCGCCCGAAACGCGGCCCGGTAGAAGCGGGCGATGCCGTCGGCCGCCCCCGGCGCCACCGGGAACTCCACGTAGGCCATGCCGAGCGTCATCTCCCCGAAGGCGGGGCCGGGGGCGTGGCAGCGGAGCACGTTGCCCCAGGGCGAGACGACGCGGACGTGCTTGTCCTCCACCGCGTAGTCGAACGCGGTGCCGTGAAGGCGCGGCTTGACGTGAGCCAGCCGGCGCGGCAGCTCGTCGAAGTCGGCGATGACGAGCCCGACGTGGCCCCGCAGCACCTGGGGATCGCCGGTGGGCAGGTGGAACTGCTGCTGCCCCACATTGATCCACATGTTCTCGAGCCCCGTCATGAGATAGGGGTCCCGGGTGAGCCCGAGGCCGGTGACGTAGAAGAGCGTGGCGAGCTGCTGGTCGGGCACCTTCACGTTGACGTGCTCGAGCGCCACGATGTTGCCCACGTCCTGGGTCGTCCGGTCGTAGGTCTCACCCGCCACGGCGTGCCCCCCTCGCGTCCTACATGGTCGGCCGGTCCGGCGCCGGGCGTCCCCCGCGGCCGCCCGCCGTCCTCACAAGCCGTATACCGCGCCGGCCGACCCCGCGTCAAGGCGCGGCCGCCGGATCATCCTCGGTCGCCGCCGGGGCCGGTGGCGATGGCGCGGGCGAGCGCCCAGTCCTCCGGTGTGGTGATCTTCACGTTCCACGGGGGCGCGGGCACGATCCGGGGCCAGAGACCCTCCCGGTCCAGGAGGACGCCGAGGCCCTCGTCGGTGCCGCCCGTCGTCACGGCACGGGCGAACACGGCGCGGCGGGCGGCGAACGGCCGGCGGACCAGCCAGACCTCGCCGGGGCCGAAGCGCTCGGGCGGGGCGCCTTCGACCTCCCGGTAGACGGAGGAGTCCGAGCGCACCGCCGCCACCGCCGCGCCGTGCTCTCGCGCCGCCTCCAGCACGCGCCCGGCGAGGGCGGCGGTCACGAAGGGGTGGGCGACGTCGTGGATCAGGACGAGCGGCGCGGCGCCGGCGCGGAACGCCGCGAGCATGGTCTCGCGGTGGGTGGCCCCGCCGGCCACGACGACGGTCTCGCGGCCGACGAGGGGCGCGGCGCGCGCGAGGTCCTCCGCCGCCACCCCCACGATGACGCGGTCCACGACGGCGCGGAGGGTCGTCACCGCCCGCTCCAGGAGCGTCTGGCCCCCGAGCTCCAGCCAGGCCTTGGGGCCGAGGCCGAGGCGGTCGCCGCGCCCGGCCGCCAGCACGATGCCGTCGACGCCCTCGGCCCGGCTCATGGCGCGGGCCGGGGCGCGGCGGAGCGGGGGCGCGGCCGGCCGGCGGCGCGCCACGAGCGGTAGCCGAGCCGGGCGGCCTCCAGCGGGCCGAGGGCCAGCCGCCGCGCGAGGGTGTCCAGGCGGAGCCGGGTCCGGAGGTCGTGCCAGCGCCAGCCGGGCGGCGGGGGCGGCGCCGGCCGCCACTCGCCGCGGGCGACGCGCGCCCCGGCCTCGAGGATGCGCTCGGCCACGCGCCGGGCGTTGCCGCCGTCGGTGAAGGGGCCGAACAGCTCCTGGGCGCGGGCGCGCCGGCGGTCCCCCCGGGCGCCGGGGTCGTCCAGCGCCAGCGCCACCGCGTCGGGCAGGGTGCTCACGTCGTGGAGCTCGTGGCCCACGTCCCGCCAGCGCCACGCGATGTCGTCGGGGAGCCGCGCGGGGTCGGCGGCGTGGCGCGGGTTCGTCAGCAGGACGATGGGCCGGTCGAGGGCGAGGAACTCGAAGATGACGCTGGAGGCGTCGGACAGGAGGAGGTCGGCGGCGAGGCAGTAGGGCACGACGTCGGCGTGGCTGTCGCGCACGAGGTGGACGTTCGGGTGGGCGGCGGCCAGCCGCGCCCAGCGGGCCATCCAGCGCGGCCGCCAGTCGCCGATGACGGGGTGGGGTTTGATGACGACGTTGACGCGCGGGACGCGCCCGCGCACGAGCGTCACGAGCCGGTCGCCGCGCATGGTGGCCGAGGTGAGGCCGAGGTTCCACGTGGGCGCGTAGAGCAGGGTCGGCTGGGTGGGATCGAGCGGCAGGGCGGGCGGCGGGTCGCGTCGCCACAGCGGATCGAGCTGGGGGTAGCCCGTCTCCCAAAACGCGCCGGGATGGGCGCCGGCCCGCGCGTAGCGCGCCTTCTGCCCCTCGTCGCCCACGCACACCGCGTCGAAGCGGCGAGCCGACGTCCGCCGCGGCAGCCGGCTCAGCCCCTGCTTGCCGATCAACCCGTGGCGCACGTTGACGACGAAGGCCGCGGGCAGGTGATGGCGAAAGTACTCCAGGTGGGCGGACGAGGCGAGCACGAGGACGTGGGGCTGGAAGGCCACCACGGCCCGCCGGTCCCCGTGCAGGCGCGTCTCGGCGCGCGCCCCCAGGGCGTCGCGCACCGCCGCCAGGATGGGACCGTGGAAGCCGAGGGCCGCGAAGAGCGCGACCCGGATCACCCGGGCTCGGCCTCGAGGGAGCGGGGCGCGTACTCGGGCGGCAGCCGGAGGCCCGCGTGGAGCGTGATGGCCTCGGCCTGGAGCCGCCGCCAGAGCGACGGATGGTCGATGACGAACAGGGCGGCGATCTCGTCGATGCGGACGCCGGCCGCCCGCAGGGCCCGGACCGCGTTGACGGCGGACAGGCCGCTGGTGAGCTCGTCCTCGACGAGGAGGACGCGGTGGCCGGGCGCCAGGCCGTAGAGGTACTGGGTCGTGCCGAGCCGCGCCCCCGGCTGCTCGAACGTGATGCGGCCGGGCAGGTCGAGCGGCAGGCGCGAGGCCAGGATCAGCGGCCGGTCGACCAGCCGGGCGAAGGCGTAGGCCGGGATGGAGCCGCCCTCGGGGAAGCCGATCACGTAGTCGACCGTGGCCACGTCCACGCACGGCACGAGATCGCGGACGAGGGTGTCCAGCGCCTGGTGGTCGACGGGGTGGAATCGACCGTTCAGCGGGTGCAGGAGATGGCGGCGGCGTCCCTCGGCCCCGGGCACGAGGCGGATGCGGTCGCGGATCGAGCCAGTCGCGTCCATGCGCCGCCGGGTAAGGTAGCCCGGCCGGCCGGCGCGAGGCAAGCGGCGCCCTGTCAGGCCATGCACTCTCCGGCTTGCGTCTCGACCGCGAACTCCGTGTCCTCGCCCAGGTCGACGAAGTCGGCCGGCGCCGCGTCCTCGGGCCCGAGGGCCTCGAGGTCCGCGAGCAGCGGCTTGACCTCGGCGAGGTCGACCCGGCCGAAGAAGGCCCCCGCCGTCTCGCCCTCGGCGCGCCCGGCGGCGTACAGGCGCGCCAGGCGCTCCACCACGGCCGGGATGCGCCGGGCGGGCACCCGCGCCGCCAGCCGCCCGAAGCGGGCGCCGGCGGCGTCGACGCCGCCCCCGAGGGAGACGAAGTACTGCGGGACGGCCTTGCCGCCGACCTTGCGCACGCTGCCCTGGAAGCCGAGGCCGGCCACGTGGTGCTGGCCGCAGCCGTTGGGGCAGCCGCTGATCTTGACGTCGAGGCCGGGGAGCGCCGCCACGAGATCGGGCCGCGCGCGCAGGTGGTCGCCGAGGAGCCGGCCGAGGCCGCGCGACTGGGTGACGGCCAGCCGGCAGGCTTCCGCCCCGGGGCAGCTCGTGACGTCGGCCACCGTGTCGGCGTCGGGGAGCCCGAGGCCGGCGGCGGCCAGGCGCTGGTAGAGCCCCGCCACCTCCCCGCTCGAGATCCAGCGCAGGACGAGGTCCTGGCCGTGGGTGAGGCGCACGGTGCCGTCGCCGAGCGCGAGGGCGAGGTCCGCGAGCAGGCGCATCTGGGCGCCGGTGAGGTCGCCGAGGGGGAGCGTCACCGTGACCAGCGCGTAGCCCTGCTGCTTCTGGGCCCGGACGTTGGTGGCGCTCCACCGGGCGAGGTCGCCCGTCGCGACGGGCCGGGCGAGCGGCCGCTCGGGGACGAGGCCGGGGCCGGTGAGGCATGCCGCCGCCGCGCGGCGGGCCGCCTCGGCGGGGGCCGGGGGCTCGGGGCGGGGCCAGTCCGGCGCCGCCTCGACGGCGGGCGCCTCGGGATCGAAGGGCAGCGGCACGCCCCCGTCGCGGACGACCTCGGCCAGGGCCGCCTCGAACTCCGCCCGCCAGGCGGGGAAGCCGAGGGCCCGCACGAGGAACTTCATCCGGTTCTTCTGCTTGTGCTGGTAGTCGCCCCGCCGGTGGAAGACGCGCAGGACGGCCTCGGCCACGTCCAGGATCCGGCCGGCCGGCAGGAACGCGTAGAGCTCGTCGCCCGAGCGCGGCAGCGTGGCCGTGCCGCCCCCGACGGTGACGCGGAAGCCGCGGGCGGCGACCCCGTCGACCACCCGCACGCGCGCCCGCCAGCCGATGTCGTTGATGGCGGTCAGGGCGTGGTCCGCGGGGCAGCCCTCGAAGGCGATCTTGAACTTCCGCGGCAGGGCTGCGCTGAGAGGATGGCGCAGCAGATGCCGGGTGAGGGCCTCGGCGTACGGGGTGACGTCGAAGGCCTCGTCCGGGGCGACGCCGGCGAGCGGGCAGGCGGTGACGTTGCGCACGGAGTTGCCGCACGCCTCGCGCGTGGTCAGGCCCGCCTCGGCCAGACGCCGCAGCGCCGGCTCCACGCCGGAGAGCTTCATGAAGTGGAGCTGCACGTTCTGCCGGGTGGTCACGTGGGCGAAGCCGCGGGAATGGCGCTCGGCGACGTCGGCCAGGGCCCGGAGCTGGGCCGCGTCGAGGATCCCCTGGGGGACCTTGACCCGGAGCATCTGGGCGTCCCCGGCCTGCCGCTGGCCGTAGGTGCCTCGGACGAGCCGGTACGCCCGCCACTCGTCGGGGCCGAGCTGGCCCGACTCGAATCGCTCGAGCGTCGCCACGAAGTCGTCGATCTCGGCCTCGCTCGCGAAGGACAGGCGCGTCCGGCCCAGCGTCCGGGGGTCGTCGATGGCGGCCATGAGAGCCCTCCCTAGCGCGCCTGGCTCGCGGCCAGCGCGGCTGGATGCGGTGACAGCCGGGGGGCCAGGAGCGTCGCCACGGAGACGACCTGGCCGATGACGATGGTGCCGGGGGCGCCCGCCTCGGGCTCGGCCCCCGGGGCGGCAGCGAGGCCGCCGAGCGTGCCCACCCACGTGTGCGCGTCGGGGCCGCCCGCGGCCAGGCAGATGGCCGCCGGCGTCGCCGCGGGCCAGCCGCGCGCCAGCAGGCAGCGGGCGAGCGCGGCGCGGGTGGCGAGCCCCATCAGGACCACGACCGTGACCGCCCCGGGCGGGAGCGCCTCCAGCACCGGACGGAAGGCCGCCTCGTCGTGGCCGGAGACGACCACGAACCCCGAGGCGAGGCCCCGGTGGGTGACGGGGATGCCGGAGAGAGCGGGGGCCGCCACGGCCGTGGTGAGCCCCGGGACGACCTCGAAGGAGACGCCGGCCCTGGCCAGCGCCAGCGCCTCCTCGCCGCCCCGGCCGAGGACGAAGGGGTCGCCACCCTTGAGGCGCACGACGCGCCGGCCCCGGCGCGCCGCGCGGATCATGAGCCGGTGAATGGTTTCCTGCCGGACGGCGGGGCGGCCCGCGCGCTTGCCGACGAAGCAGCGGCGCGCCCGGGGCGCGAGGGCCAGCACCTCCGGGGACACCAGGGCGTCGTGGAGGACGACGTCGGCCCGCGCCAGGCAGCACACGGCCCTCAGCGTGAGGAGGCCGGGATCCCCCGGCCCGGCGCCCACGAGGGAGACGAAGCCGTTCACGGCGCTCCCGGGGCGGCGGCGCGGGCCTCGGCGGCGCGCCCCTCGTAGAGCTCGTTGAGGGCGCGCAGCAGGAGCGGCCGGCGCGCCCCCATCGGGACGCCGGCCGCCCGCTGGCGCTGGGAGAGGTCGTGGGCGGCGGTCACCCACCGCTCGACGTCCTCCGGGAGCAGCGCGCCCAGCCCCTCGCGCAGGAGCCCGGCCAGGGCCGGGGCCCGCCCGCCGGTGGCGATGGCGATGGTGAGGCCCCCGCGGCGCAGGACGCCTCCCGTGTAGGCGCTGCCGCTGTCGGGGTCGTCCACGGCGACGAGGAAGACCCGCCGCGTCTCGGCGGCCTCGGCGACCCGGCGGTTGACGGCGCGGGGGGCCGCGGCCACGACGAGCCAGGCCCCGTCCAGATCGCCCGGCCGGAACTCGCGCCGGACGACGGTGGCCCGCGCGCGGGCGATCTCCTCCGCCACCTCGGGGGCGACCACGGTGACCAGGGCGCCGGCCTCGATCAGCCCCGCCAGCTTGGCGGTGGCGACGGCTCCGCCGCCGACGAGGACGACGGGCCGTCCTCCGAGCTTCAGGAAGACGGGGATCTGCGGGAACGTCGATGTCGTCTCGCTCACTGCCCCCTCCGGAAACGCGAAGGGTCCGGGAGCGTCCTGCCTCCCGGGCCCTGGTGGCTGTCCTGTCGTCCGTCTTCTAGTGCGCCAGCATCGTGAACGGGGCCGGACTGCCCGCGCCGGGAGCGCTCCCGTCCCTGGTTCGACAGCGGGTACAGCCCCTCGGGGCGACGCTCGTCGGCACGAAGCAATTAATCCTATTAGGCGTCGAGTTTGTCAAGAATTATCTTACTGCTGTTCTGGGACTCACTTTCTCCGAGGTTGATCAGTGAGTTACCAGTTGGAACCGGAGCCGGAGGATCAGGCTGCTTGACGCCTCCACGCGGTGATCTGGGAGGCATGCTCCCGGTAGTGGGTCGAGGCGCAGCCATCGAACAGCTCGCGGGCTGAGGCGCCGCGGGCGAAGTGGTGGACGCCCAGGGTCCCCGCGACGGCCACGAAGTCGCGGTGGGAGGTGGCGAGCTCCTGGAGGGCCTGGGTGGCGGTCACGTTCGGCCGCGCCTGCACGAAGCGGGCGTTCCAGCGGTCGGCGTCGTCGTAGCTCACGCCCTCGGGGTAGGGCGCCTCGCCCCGCCCGATGCGGAGCAGGGCGGGCAGCATCTCCCGGTGCCAGCCCGCGGCGTGGATCAGGATCTCCCTGATCCCCCACGAGCCGAGCCACGGCCGGGTCATCAGGGTCTCGTCGAGGCCGGCGATGGCCTCGCGAAGCTCGTGCAGCGCGTCGTTGGCTGCGCGCATTGCGGCCTGCTTGTCGTCCATGGGGCTCCTCCCTGGTCTCGAAAGGTGACCTGCTCGGCCTGAGAGACCCCGGCCGGGCGCGCGTGTGAAAAGCGCCGCGGAGCCCGGGCGGTGTTGACGCGCCCGCCCGCGGACGATAGCGTGGGCCGACGAGGCGCCCGATGACGACCCCCACGCCCGCCGACGCCGCCGTCGACCTGCTCTCGGCCTGGATCGAGGCCCAGCTCGCTCGGGCCGACGTGCCGGGGCTGTCCATCGGCCTCGTCCACGACCAGGCGCTCGTCTGGGCGCGCGGCTTCGGCCTGGCCGACCGCGAGCGCGGGGAGCCGGCCACCGCCGATACCCTGTATCGCATCGCGTCCATCACCAAGCTGTTCACGAGCACGGCGGTGCTCCAGCTCCGCGACCGGGGCAAGCTCCAGCTCGACGATCCCCTGGCGCGCCACCTGTCGTGGTTCGGGGCCGGGGCCGGGCACCCGGACGCGCCCGCCATCACCGTCCGCCACCTGCTCACCCACACGGCCGGGCTGACCCGCGAGGCCGGGTTCCCGTACTGGACAGACGGGCAGTTCCCCACCGTCGAGCAGATCCGCGAGCGCCTGCCGCGGCCGGTGCTGCCCCCCGAGACGCGCTGGAAGTACTCGAACCTCGGCCTCGCGCTGGCGGGCGAGCTGGTCGCCGCGGTGTCCGGCCAGCCCTACGCCGACTACGTGACCGAGCACGTGCTGGCGCCGCTCGGCATGCGGCGCACCTGGGTCAGGACGCCGGCGCCCGACGAGCCCGGTCTCGCCACCGGCTACACGCGGCGGGTGCCCGGGGTGGGCCGGAGCCCGGCGCCCTTCACCGACGGGAAGGGGATCACGCCCGCCGCCAACATGACCACGTGCGTGACCGACCTGGCGCGCTTCGCCATGCTCCAGTTCCGGGACGGTCCGGCGGGCGGGGCGCAGGTCCTTCGCGGCGCCACGCTCCGGCAGATGCAGCGCGTGCACTGGCTCGAGCCGGGATGGAGCGCGGGCTGGGGGCTCGGCTTCCGCGTCACCCGCGAGCGCGGGTGCACCTACGTCGGCCACGGCGGGCGGCTCCGCGGCTACCGGAGCCAGATCAGCCTGCGCCCGGCCGATCGGATCGGCGTCATCGTCCTGATCAACGCCGACGACGCCGATCCGCAGCCCTTCGTGGAGAAGGCCTTCGAGTGGCTGGGGCCCGCCGTCGCGCGGGACGCGACGCCGGGGCCGGCTCCGGCCCCGGATCCCGCGTGGCAGCGCTACCTCGGCCCGTACCGGAGCCCGTGGGCGGATCTCCAGGTGCTGGTGGTGGACGGCGGGCTCGCGCTGCTCGACCCGTCGCTGCCCGATCCCATGCTGGCCCTCACCCGGCTCCAGCCGGTCGGCGAGCACGTGTTCCGGATGGAGAGCCTCGACGGCTTCGCCGCCACCGGCGAGCTCTTGACCTTCGAGCTGGACGCGGCCGGCCGGGTCGCCCGGGTGAAGGTGGGCGACAACTACATCTCGCCCGTCGACCGGTAGGGAGCGGCCCCGGCCTCAGCCCACCTGGTAGCGCGCGATCGCGGCCCGGTCGAAGGCCAGCCCGAGCCCGGGCGTCCTCGGCACCACCAGCTCGCCCGCCTGGAGCGCCGGCGTCTCCTCGAACAGCGAGAGCGACCAGGGCATGTACTCCACGGTGAGCCCGTTGGGCACGGCCGCCACCAGGTGCACGTGCACCTCGGGGATCAGGTGGCTGACCACCGGCAGGTCGAAGGCCTCGGCGAGGCCGGCCACCTTCATCCACTGGGTGATGCCGCCGACGCGGAGGAGGTCGATCATGACGATGTCGGCGGCCCGCGCCTCCACGAGATGGCGGAAGGGGACGATGCCGTAGTGGTACTCGCCGGTGGCGATGGGGGTGGGCAGGGCGTCGGCCACCCGCGCGAGCCCCGCGTAGTCGTCGTGGGCCACCGGGTCCTCCAGCCAGTAGAGGTGGTACGGCTCCACCCGCCGGCCCACGTCGATGGCGTGGTGCACGCTCCAGAGCTGGTTGATGTCGCACATGAGGTCCACGTCGGGGCCGATGGCCTCGCGCAGCACGCGCACGCGCTCCACCGAGGCGCGCGGGGTCGGCTCGCTGCCGCATTGCATCTTCATCTGGCGGAAGCCCATCTCGCGAAGGCGCGGGCCGGCCTGGGCGAGATAGTCCACCGGGTGCTGGCGCATGAGGGCGCCGCTCGCGTAGGTGGGCACCCGGTCCCGCAGCCCGCCGAGGAGCGCGCACACCGACTGGCCGACGGCCTTGCCGCGCAGGTCCCAGCACGCCATGTCCACCGCGGACAGCGCCAGCGCGAAGATGCCGCCGGGGCCCGCGCTGCCGGCGGCCCGGCGGCAGCGGGCGGCGACGGCCTCCACGCGGGTCGGGTCCTCGCCCACCACGAGGCCGGCGAGCCCGTCCACCGCCGCCTTCAGCGCGGGGGAGGGCGCTGCCGAAGAAGGTGAGTCCGATCCCCACCAGCCCCTGGTCGGTCGAGAGCTCGAGGGTCACGAACTCCCGCGTGTCGGTGGGGGCGGGGAGCCCGACGACGAGCGGGTTGTCCGCCGGGGTGCGGAGGACGCGCGTGGTGAACCCCGTGATCTTCACCGGGCACCCGCCGGGGCCGCGGGAGCGTGCTTGCCGGTGAGCTGGGGCGTGGTGCCCTCCAGCCCCTTCTTCTGGCGGTCGAGCCGGGTCTCCCGGGCCCACGTCCGCTTGAGGTCGTCCCGCACGGCGAGGGTGAGCCGCCCGAGCCCCTCGGTCTCCAGCTCGACGCGGTCGCCGTCCTGGAAGGCGCTGAGGCCGCGGTGGTTGGTGCCGGTGGCCAGCACGTCGCCCGGCTCGAGGGCGTGGATGGCGGTCACCCACTCGAGGCAGCGGGGGATCGGGTGGGCCATGTCGCTGGTGTTGAAGTCCTGCATGACCTGCCCGTTGACCGAGAGGCGCACCTGGAGCCGGTGGGGATCGGGGATCTCGTCGGCGGTCACGATGACCGGGCCGAGGGGGGCGAAGGTGTCGCGCGACTTCATCTGGTAGAAGGTGTTGCCGGCCGGCGGCAACCCCCGGGCCGAGCCGTCGATGAAGTTCACGTAGCCGAACACGTGGGCCATGGCCTCGGCCGCCCGGACGCCCGCGGCCCGGCGCCCGATCACCACGGCCACCTCGGCCTCGCCCTCGAAGATCGTGGCCGGCACGTCGGGCAGCACCATGGTGTCGCCGGGGCCGATGACGGCGCCCGGGGACTTGAGGAAGGCGTTGAGCGGGGCGGGCTCGGCCCGCGTGCCGTCCTCCATGTAGTTCACGGCCATGCAGACGATGGTCGCCGGGCGCGGCAGGGGCGGCCGGAGCCGGACCCGGTCGACCGGCTGGCGCCGGGCCCGGGCGGCGGCCTCGAGGAGCCGCGGCCGGTACTCGGCGAAGCGCGCGATGAGCCCCGCCATCAGGTCCTGGGGGTGGACCCGGGGGATGTCGGCCACCCGGTCGGTGACGTCCAGGACGCCGTCGCCCTCGAGCACGCCCAGCCGGAAGTCGTCGAAGAAGCAGAGCCTCATGATGGTCTCCTCATCGGGATCGAGCCAGGAGGTAGTCCACGGCCGCCCGGTGGCTCGCGAGGAGCCCGGCGACCCGGGCCGGATCGCCCCGGCCCCAGCCGCACTCGGTGGCGACACCGAAGGACGGCAGGACCCGCCGGGCGGCGTCGATGCGGCGGCGGTCGCCGGCCTCGTCGGCGTGGTGGATGAGGCCGACGTAGAGCTGCGTCGTGGGCGGCAGGGGGAGCGTCTCGAGGGGGGCGAAGTAGGCGGCGTCGTCCCGGTCGCGGGGCACCGGGAGATGGAGGAAGTCCACGGGCCGCCGCACGCCCCCGAGGATCGCCCGGCCGATCTCGGCCAGGATGGCGGTGTCGCGCGGCATCACCAGGTGCTGGTCGTTCGGGCTCCCGTAGCAGAGGTGGTAGCCCAGCTCCACCTCCGCCGGCACCGCGTCCCCGAGCCGCGCGAGCAGCGCCCCGATCCGCTCCCGGTAGTCGGGGGGCCGGGTGGGGAAGTAGTCCTCGTAGACGAGCACCTCCTGGCAGATGTCCCACTGGATCGACAGGTGCGGGTGGGGGATGCCGGAGAGGATGCCCTCGAGGGCGCCCGTGAGGGCCCGCTCGTAGGCGCGCTGGTAGGCCTCGTGCGCGCGAGGGCTCACGTACATGTAGGCGCTCGACATCGGCGTGGGCAGGCACACCTGCAAGCGCCGGCCCGCCGGCAGGACGCCGGCGCGGCGCAGCCGGTCGAAGACGGCCCAGGAGGCCCGGGCCGCCTCCGCGTAGCCGGTGGGGAAGTCCACGGCGTCGGGGTCGACGCCGGGGCGGAAGCGCAGCAGCGGGGTGGTGCGGAGGATGGAGCCGTCCCACACGCGTAGCGTGAGCGGCGCCACCTCCGGGTCCACCTCCATGGCCGGGTGGCGCTCCAGCATCAGGCGCTGCCAGTAGATCCACCGGCCGCGCTCGCCGGTCTCGCCGTCCGGGATGCGGCCGAGGTGGGCGCCGAGCGCGCCGGCCACGGTCCGGAACACGTCCTCGGCCGTCGCGAGGGGCACGCTGCCCACCAGGTGGGCCAGGCCGCGCCCGGCCGCGTCGTCCCGAGGAGCCTCCCGCGCCATCGCCGCCGGGGTCAGGGCCGGCGCGGCGCGCCGGACGGCTGGCGCCGGTGCGCGAGGCCGTGGCGCAGCAGGGGGAGCAGCACGAGGCCGAGGGCCAGGAGGAGCAGCGTGGCCGAGACCGGCCGGGTGAGGAAGGTCGTGAGGTCCCCGCGGGACATCACCAGCGACTGCCGCAGCGAGGTCTCGAGCATGGGGCCCAGCACCAGCGCCAGGACCAGGGGTGCCACCTCGAAGCCGAACTTTCGGCAGAGGAACCCCAGCAGGCCGAAGGCCAGCATGAGCCAGACGTCGGCCACGTTGTTGTTGATGCTGTAGACGCCGACCACGCAGAACAGCACGATGAGCGGCTGGAGGTAGCGGCCGGGCACCCGGAGCAGGCTGGCGAAGAGGCCGACCAGCGGCAGGTTGAGGACCAGGAGCATGAGGTTGCCGAGGTACATGCTGACGACCACGGCCCAGAAGAAGTCCGGCCGCTGCTCGAGGAGCAGCGGGCCCGGGCGCAGCCCGTGGATCATGAGGGCGCCCATCATGACGGCGGTGGCGGGGGCGAACGGGATGCCGATGGCCAGGAGCGGCACCAGCGCGCCGCCCGTGGCCGCGTTGTTGGCCGCCTCCGGCCCCGCCACGCCCTCGATGGCGCCCTGGCCGAAGCGCTCGGGGCGCCGCGACAGGCGCCGCTCCACCGTGTACGAGGTGAAGGAGGCGAGGACGGTGGCCGGGCCGGGCAGGATCCCGACGAGGAAGCCCAGCACCGACCCGCGGGCGATGGGGCCGGCCGAGGCCGTCCAGTCCGCGCGCGTCGGCAGGAGGTCCCGGAGCCGCGTCCTCACCACCTCCTGGTGGAGCGTGCGCTCCACCGAGGCCAGCACCTCGCCGATGCCGAAGAGCCCCATGGCCACCGGGACGAAGCTGATGCCCTCCCAGAGCTGGGGCAGCCCGAAGGTGAAGCGCTGGTAGCCGGACATGGGCTCGATGCCCACCGTGCCGAGCAGGAGCCCGACGGTGGCCGCCATGAGGGCCTTGAGCATCGACCCCTGGACGAGGTAGGCGAGCAGCACGAAGCCCAGCACCATGAGGGCGAAGTACTCGGGCGGCCCCACGCGGAGGGCGAGCTGGGCCAGCGGCGGGGCCAGCAGCATCAGCATCAGGATGCTGAACGTCCCCGCCACGAAGGAGCCCACGGCGGCCATGGTCAGGGCGGGGCCGGCGCGGCCGGCCCGCGCCATCTGGTAGCCGTCGAGCGCCGTGACCACCGAGGCCGCCTCGCCGGGGACGTTGATCAGGATCGAGGTGGTGGAGCCCCCGTACATGGCGCCGTAGTAGATGCCGGCCAGCATGATCATGGCGCTGGTCGGGTGCATGCCGAAGGTGGCCGGGATCAGGAGCGACATGCCGGCGATGGGGCCGACCCCCGGCAGCACGCCGACCAGGGTGCCGATCAGGACGCCGAGGAAGCAGTAGGCGAGGTTGGCCGGGCTCAGCGCGACCTGGAGCCCCGCCACGAGATGGGCCAGGATGTCCACGCGGCTACGGCAGGAGGCTGCCCCGGGGCAGGGGGACGCCCAGCCAGAGGGCGAACAGGGCGTAGGAGCCGGCGGTGGCCAGGAGCGAGAACAGCGCCGCCGCCGCCCAGCCCCGCTGGCCGAGGACCTTGACCAGCGCGGCGAGCAGCGCCAGCGTCGTCAGGAGGAAGCCGAGGCGCTCGAGGGTGAGCGCGTAGAGGAGGAGCCCGAGGAGCACCCACACGACCCGGCGGCCGTCGGCGGGCGCCGGCGCCGGCGCCGCCCCCGGGGCCAGCGCGGCGCTCACCGTGAGGACGAGCGCCATCGTCCCGAGGGCGACGCCGACCCAGAAGGGCAGGAACCCGGCCCCCGGATCGACGATCGTCCCCATGGGCATTCCGAGCGCGCCGTGACAGACGGCCACGGCCAGGGCCAGGCCCAGCGCGCCGCTGCCCAGGTCCCGCCGCCGCATGGCCCGGCTCGGGCCTACTTCCGCGTCGGCAGGTTCAGCCGGCGGATCAGCTCGCCGTTCTTCTGGAAGGCGGCCAGGAGCCGCCGGGTGGTCTCCTCCTGCCCCTGGTACTCGAGGTCGAAGACCAGCTTATCCGCGGCCGCCACGAAGGCGGGATCCTCCATCGCCTTCTTGAAGCCGTCGTGCAGCACGCGCGCCACGTCGGGCGGCGTGCCCTTGGGGACGGTGACGACGTAGAAGTTGGTGGCGCGCACGTCGTGCCCCAGCTCCTTGAACGTCGGCACGTCCGGGAAGCGGGCGGTGCGCTTGTCGTCGAAGACGCCGAGCACACGCGCCTTGCCCGCCTCCACCTGGCCCACCACCTCGTTGGTGTTGTGGACCGAGGCCTCCACGTGGCCCCCCAGCATCGACACCACGGCGGGACCGCCCCCGCCCGAGGGCACGCCGATCACGTCGATCTTGGCCAGGATCTTCAGCTCCTCGAGGCCCAGGTGGTTGATGGTGCCCACCCCGGCGTGGCTCACCCGGAGCTTGCCCGGGTTGGCGCGGGCGTGGTTGAGGAGCTCCCCGAGCGTCTTCCACGGGGCGTCGGCCTTGACGCTCAGCACGCCCACGAACTTCGCGATGTGGATCACCGGGAAGTAGTCCTTCTCCGTGTACGGCAGCGCGGCGAGGTGGGGCTGGGTCGTCAGGGGCCCGATGGGGCACACGCACACCGTGTAGCCGTCGGGCTTGGCCTTCACCAGCTCGACCACGGCGAGGGTGCCCACGCCGCCGGTGCGGTTGACGACGACGACGGGCTGCCCGAGGTGCTTCTTGGCCACGCCCTCGAGCGCGCGGGCGATGAGGTCGGTGGAGCCGCCCGGCGGGAAGCCGACGAGCGCGGTGATGGGCTTGCTCGGGAAGGGGTCGGCGGCGAGGCCCGCGACCGGCAGGGCCAGCAGGAGGACGGCGAGCACGACCGAGAGGACGGTCGGGATCCGGTGTCGCGTCATGGCTGCCTCCGTTCGGATGTCGTCGTGGCCCCCGCCGGCTGGAAGGCGTCGGGCGCGGGCGTGTAGGGCACGCGGTCGCCGCGGGCCAGCACCCCGGCGGCGCCGCCGGCGGCCTCCAGGCGTCGGCGCTGGTGGGCGCGCGCCCGCCCGTCCACCGCCTCGGGGTCCACGAGGGCCCGCAGCGCCCGCTCCAGCCGGCCGTGCGTGTCGGCGTGGGCGGGGTCGGCGCCGAGGTCGCGCGTCTCGTCGGGGTCGGCGGCGAGGTCGAAGAGCTGGGGCGGCAGGCCCACGTGGTGCACGTACTTGAAGCGGGCCGAGCGGAGCATGAAGACCCCCGCCGGCGAGTAGATGGCGTGGTACTCGCTGAAGGCCGCGCGCTCGCGGTCGGCGCCGCCGGCCAGGGCCAGGAGGGACTCGCCGGGCAGGGCGGCGTCCTCGGCGGCGGGCTCGGCCCCGACCGCCTCCAGCACCGTCGGGAACACGTCCACCAGCATGGCGTTGGTGCCGACCACGCGGCCGGCGGGGACGCCGGGGCCGGCCAGGATGAGCGGCACCGCCGCCGCGCCCTCGTACATGGTGCTCTTCCACCAGAGACCATGCTCGCCCAGCATCTCCCCGTGGTCCGAGGAGTAGATGACGCGCGTGTCGCCGGCGAGCCCGGCCTCGGCCAGAGCGGCGAGGACGCGGCCCACCTGCTCGTCGAGGAAGGTCACGAGCCCGTAGTAGGCGGCCAGCGCGCGGCGCAGGGCCGGCTCGCCCACCGGCGTGTCCAGCGCCATCTGCCGGCGCCTGAGCGTCAGGGCCGGGTGCTGCGGCCAGTCCGGCTCGGCCCCCTGCACGGGCAGCGGCAGGTCGTCGGGCGGATAGAGGGAGAAGTACGGGTCGGGCACGAGCAGGGGGAAGTGCGGGGTCACGAAGCCGACGACGAGGACCCACGGCCGGCCCCCGGCGCCGGCCTCCTCCCGGAGCCAGCGGGCGGCGAGGTCGGCGATGGCGCGGTCGTAGCGGACGTACTCGCTCTCGCCGGCGCCGGCCTCGAGCACGTAGCGGCGGCTGCGCGGCCGCGGCGGCATGTCCCCGCGGAGGAGCCCGTAGAGGTCGCCCACGCCCTCCAGCACGTGCATGGGCAGGCGCTGGTCGGGGAAGCCGCTCAGGTCCTCGACGCGCCGGTAGTGGAGCTTGCCGATGGTGGTGACGCGGTGGCCCTGCGCCGTCAGCCGATGACCGAAGCTCGGCGCCTCGGGGCCCACGTAGGGGCTGCCGTTGTCCCAGGAGTCGATGGCGTGGGCGTAGCGGCCGGTGGCCAGGCTCGCCCGGGAGGGGACGCAGATCGGCGTCTGGCAGTAGGCGCTGGCGAACCGGGTCCCGCGCGCGGCGAGCGCGTCCAGGTGCGGGGTGCGCACGGCCGAGTTGCCGTAGCAGCCGAGGACGCGCCGCGTGTGCTCGTCGGAGAGGATGAAGAGGACGTTGGAGGGCCTCACGCTCGGTGCCTGGACTCTAGCCGGAGTCCCCCGGATCGGTCAAGGACCGGGTAGGGGCGCGGGCGCGGGATCGGCCGCGCTGTGCCAGAATACCGCGCGAAAGGGGAACCCGAGATGGCCGGCGCCCGCGGCGAGCACCGCATCCTCTTCGGCGACATCCACAACCACAACGCCCACGGCTACGGGCGGGGGTCCATGGCGCGCAGCATCGACGTGGCCCGAACCCACCTGGACTTCTTCGCCTTCACCGGCCACGCGAGCTGGCATGACCTCGAGCCCATGGACGGGGGCCGCGAGCGGGTGTGGCTCGAGGGCTTCGCGCGGCTCCGGGACACGTGGGGCGAGGTGCAGCGGCTCATCGCCGACGCCAACCGGGACGGCGAGTTCGCCGCCTTCCTCGGCTTCGAGTGGCACTCGAGCCGCTACGGCGACCAGTGCGTGGTCTTCCCGCGGGACCACCGGCCGCTCTCGGACGCCGGCAGCGTGGCCGAGCTCCGCCGGTTCTGCCTGGCGGAGGAGGCGTTGATGATCCCGCACCACCTGGCCTATCCCGCGGGGCGGCGCGGGGTCAACTGGGACGTGTTCGACGAGGCCTGCACGCCGGTGGTGGAGATCTACTCCGAGCACGGCAGCTCCGAGGACGACCGCGGCCCCTACCCGATGGTCACCCACTCCCTGGGGGGCCGGCAGACGGCGAACACGGTGCGGGCGGCGCTCGCGCGCGGCCTGCGCTTTGGCTTCGTCGGGTCCAGCGACGACCACGCCGCGTTCCCCGGCGCCTACGGCGAGGGGCTGATGGCCGCGCTCTGCCGCGAGGTGAGCCGCCCGGCGATCCTCGAGGCCATCCGCCAGCGCCGCACCTACGCGCTCACGGGCGACCGCATCGAGGTGGAGGTGACGGTGGACGGGGCGCCCATGGGCAGCTCCATCGACGCGGGGTCGAGCGTGGAGGTGGCCTACCGGGTCGAGGGACGCGACGAGCTCGAGGTCGTGGAGGTGATCCAGGACGGGGTCGTGGTCCACCGCAGCCATCCCCGGCTGGCCGGGGCCGCCCGGGCGGCCCTGGCCGCGCCCGTGCAGCTCCGCCTGGAGTGGGGGTGGGGCCCGTGGGCGGCGCTGGCGCTCGACCGCGTCACCGACTGGCGGATGGAGCTGGCGGTGGCCGACGGGCGCATCCGGCGCGTGTTCCCGTGCCTGCAATCGGGGCCCTTCGACGAGACGCGCCGGCACCGCTTCTGCCAGCCGGAGCCGGGGCGGCTGTCCATCGTCTCCTACACCTCCCGGGCCGGGGCCTACCGCGAGAACCCGAACCAGAGCGTCGTGCTCGAGCTGGAGGGAGACCACGCCATGGCGCTCACCCTCGAGGTGGTCGAGCCGCCCGGGGGGACGACGGTGACGCGCGTCGCCGACCTCCTGGAGGCCTCCCGGAACCTCGCGGTCGGCCCCTTCCCGCGCGAGAGCTACCAGTGGCACCGGCTCGTGCCCCGGGCCGCCGCCGCCCTCGAGGACCGCTGCACGCTGCCCGTCCCGGCCGGGCGCTCGTCGATCTACCTGCGCGTGAAGCAGCAGAACGGCCACATGGCCTGGGTGAGCCCCGTGTTCCTCAACTACCGCTGAGCGGGGCGGCGGGGCGGCGCGGGATGACCGCCGGCTGGATCGCCCTCCTCGCGCGGGCGCGGATCTACCGGCGACTCCTGCTGGTGGAGCTGGCGCTCGACGAGACGCCGGTCGAGCGTCCCGCCCCGGGCCTCGAGGTCCGGCTCCTCGGGGCCGGCGACGTCGCGGCCTACGTCGCCTACCGGGCCGACCCGGGGGCGGAGGAGGTCGGCGCCCGGCTGGGCCGGGGCGAGCTCTGCGCCGGCGCCTGGCGAGAGGGCCGGCTCATCTCGGCCGTCTGGGCCGCGCGGGGCCGGGCCCACATCGCCTACCTCGACCGTGAGCTCGCCCTCGGCCCGGACGAGGCGTACGCCTACGAATCGTTCACGGCCCGCGCCGAGCGGGGCCGGGACATCGCCTCGTACCGGAGCAACCTGATCCGACGCATGCTGCGGGAGGCGGGCGTCCGGCGCCTGGTGGCCGCCATCCTGCCCGAGACGCCGGCCGTGCGCCGGCGCTCCGACCGGCGCCGCGCGCTGGGCCACGAGCGGACGCTCGGCGTCGTCGGCTACGTCGGACTCGGGCCGTGGCGGCGCCACTTCTTCCGGGCGATCCCGGGCGGATGAGGCCCGTGGGGGTCCCGCCCCGAGCGTCCGGCCGGTCCGGACCCGGCTGGCGGTGCCGGGCTACTCCTGGATCCGGAGCGCCTCGACGCGCGCCGGATCGGGCTCCCAGCCGAGGCCCGGGCGGTCGGGCACCGCGAGCCGCCCGGCCTTGATGGGCAGGGGCTCGGCCAGGTAGTCCCGGGCGATGAACTGCGGGCCATTGAGGTCAGCGGGGAAGGTGACGCCGGCCGCCGCGAAGGCGTGCAGGCCCGCCGCGAGGGCGATGGGGGCGTCCATGAGGCCGCTGCCCAGCAGCATGACGCCGCGGGCGCGGCAGAGGCCGGCGACGCGGCGGGCGTGGTGCAGGCCGCCCAGCTTGGCCACCTTGAGCACGACGGCGTCGCACAGCCCCTGGCGCAGCAGCTCCTCGATCAACGGGGCCGACACCGCGCCCTCGTCCAGCGCGATGGTCATGGGCGTGGCGCGCTTGAGCGCGCGCAGCGCGGGCCAGTCGGCGGCCCCGACGGGCTGCTCGAACACCGTCAGGCCCAGCGCGGCGAAGCCCCGGGCGGCGGCGAGCGCCGCCGTCTCGTCGTAGCCCTGGTTGGCGTCGACCCACACCACGGCCCCGGCCGCCGCGTCGACGACGGCACGGGCGATCGCCACGTCCGCGGCGGGCGGCCGGCCGCCCACCTTGACCTTGAAGGCGTCGTAGCCCTCCGCGCGTCCCTCCTCGACCTGGGCCGTTGCCTCGTCGGGCGTCGCCGCCGAGACCAGATACGCGAGCCTGATCTCGCCCGGCTCGGCCGGCCCGAGCAGCGCCTGGACCGGCACGCCCCGCGCGCGGGCGACGAGGTCGTGGCAGGCGAAGTCCAGCGCCGCCTTGGCGATGGGCTGGCCCTGGTCCAGTCCGGGCGCCAGCTCCCGGTCCATGCTCGTGTGCAGCCCGACCAGGTCCTCCGCGTCCTGGCCGATGACGGACGGGGCGAGGTAGCCGCGGAGGCTCGCCATCGCGCCCTCCAGCGTCTCCGCCGACCAGCGCCGGCTGGGGCTCGTCTCGCCCCAGCCCACGAGGCCACCGGCGGACTCCACCCGCACCAGCGCCAGGCGCTTGCCTTCGTCGAGGGTGCGGGAGGCCCCGCGGGGCAGGTGGACCACCCGCCGGAGCGGCAGCCGCACCAGGATCACGTCCACGCGCGCGATGCGCGTCGCCGGGGTCACGGGGGGCTCGCCAGGAACTCGCGGACCACGCGGAGGAACTCGTCCAGGCGGTCGTGGTGGAGCCAGTGGCCGGCGCCGTCGATGCCCACCACCCGGGCGTGGCGGAAGTGCCGCGCGCGGCCGTCCTGAGCGGGGTCGCCGGAGCGGCTCTCCCTGCCGTAGAGCAGGAGCGTCGGGCAGGCGATCCGCGACCAGAGGAGCTGGATGTCCGTCCCGCGCATGTCGTAGGGCGGCCAGGCGCGCACGTAGTTGTCGAACTTCCAGGTGTAGGTGCCGTCCTCGTTCTGGTTGACCCCGTGGACCGTCAGATGGCGCGCCTGCTCCGCCGTGAGGTGGGGGTTCTCCTCCTGCATGCGGCGGAAGGCGTCCTCGATGGACGCGTAGCGCCGCGGCAGGCGACCGGCCAGCGCCCGCTGCTCGCGGATCCACGCGTCCATCCGCTCGGCGATCGTCTGGCCGCCCCGCCCGGCCAGCGTGGCCGGGGAGGGCCCGAGCCCCTCGATGGCCACCAGCTTCGCCGCCGCCTCCGGGTAGATGCCGGCGTAGCGGAGGGCGATGTTGCCGCCGAGCGAGTGGGCGACGATGGTCGCCGGCGCCAGGCCCTGCTGGTGGACGAGCTGGGCCAGGTCGTAGACGTAGCCGGCCATGGTGTAGCTGCCGTCGGGCGACCACTGGCTGTCGCCGTGGCCGCGCAGGTCGGGGGCGATCGCGTGCCAGTCGTCGCGGAGGGCCGTGGCCGTCCAGTCCCAGTTGCGGCAGTGGTCGCGGCCGCCGTGCAGCAGGACGAGGGGCGGCTTGCCCGGGTTGCCCCAGTCCACGTAGTGAAGCCGCAGCCGCTGGGAGAAGTAGGTGTGGGAGGCGGGCCCTGGGGTCGCGTCGGCCATCGCGTCTGCCCGGACGATAGCGGAGGTCGCGCGGCCGCGCAACCGTCCCCCCGACGAGGCGGGCCCGGCCGCGCGGCGAGGCGAGCCGGCCGCTCCCGCGGCGGGGCCGGCCCAGCGTAGACGTTACCCGCCTGTGTAAAAACGTCACATCGCAGGCCCGTCAGCTCCGGGGCCGAGGCGGGCCGGGAGCCGCGCAAAGGCCGGCTCGGTGGGCCGAACCAGCCTGGCCCTGGTCTGGCACGCCTCATGCCTGTGGGGCGGGTTCGCCGGCGGTCGCCGGGCTCGCGGAAGGAACCAGCACCAGCTCGAGGAGGAGACAGATGGCAACGCGGATGGTCGCTCATCTCGTGGTGATCGGGGCGCTCGCGCTGGCGGTGTCGGGCTGCGCCACCAAGGACTGGGTCAAGACCCAGCTCGACCCGGAGCGGGAGCGGATCGCCCAGCTCGACCGGAAGGTCGAGGAGCACGGCGTGCGCGTGACCGACACCGCGGCCCACGTGGCGAGCGCCCAGCGCTCGCTCGAGGAGACGCGGGGACAGGTCCAGGCGCTCGACGACCGGGTCGGCCAGGTCAACGGCACCGCCACCGAGGCCGCGACCATGGCCCGGGAGGCCTCCGGCCTGGCGCGCGACGCCCGCAAGACGGCCGACGACGCCCTCGTGGTCGCCCGCGAGGTCGAGGGCCGGTTCGATCACCGCTGGAAGCTCCGCAACCAGTACGCCGTGCTCGAGTCCACGTCGGTCTACTTCGACTTCAACCGGGCCGAGCTGCGGGACGACGGCATCACCGCGCTGGCGGAGGTGGCCAAGGCCCTCCGGGCCGACCCCAACGCCATCGTGGAGCTCACCGGCTACACCGACCCGCGGGGTCCCGACCGCTACAACGTCCAGCTGAGCCGGGAGCGGGTGGACGCGGTGATCCGCCACCTCGTGCAGAAGCACGGGGTGGACGTGCGCCGGATCCACGCCGTCGGGCTCGGCAAGGCGGGCAACGGCACGGTGGGCAACGGCCGGGCCGCCCGCGAGGAGATGGCCAAGAGCCGCCGCGTCGAGATCAAGCTGCTGGCCCCGCCCGCCTGAGCGGCCGCGCGGTCAGCGAAGGGACGAGGCCGGCCTCCCGCCCCCGGGGGGCCGGCCTCGGTGCGTCAGCGCGGCGCGACGTTCTGGTTCATCCGGAAGAAGTTGGTCGGGTCGTACCGCCGCTTGAGCGCCGCCAGGCGGTCGTAGTTGTCCCCGTAGGCGGCGCGGACCCGGTCGGCCCCGTCGTCGGCGTCCAGGAAGTTCACGTAGGCGCCCCGGGAGAGCTGGGGCTGGACGGCCTGGAACAGCCCGCGCGCCCACTTCACGTTGTCGTCGTGCCGGGCCGGATCGACCCAGTTGGCGATGATGACCACGTCGTAGGTGGGCCTCCGGTGGGGATAGGCGGTGTCGCCCGGGCCCTTGCGCGCGTAGGCGCCGTGGTAGTGCTCCAGCATGACGGCGGAGTGCGGCGACGGCACCCGCGCCATGTGCTCCGCCACCGCCTCGATCAGGTCGTCGCTGAGCTCGGCGGCGAGGCTCGACTTCCAGTAGCTGTACCGGCCGGGCGGGAACGCCTCGTCGAACATGCGCTGCACGGCCACGTAGGGCATGGGGCCGATCTGGTCGACGAGCGGGGGCCCGAAGCGGCGCAGGGGCGCCACCAGCCGCTCGCCGTCCGCGGGCGCGCCCGCGTAGCACACCACCACGCCGACCAGCGGGGCGCCGTCGGGCCCGGTCAGGAGGCCCGCGTAGGTGGTGAGCTCGTCGGGCTCGGCGGCCGTGAAGTCCCGGACGAAGCGCAGGACCTCCCGCGCCCGCGACGCCGGGTGGAACACGGGCCCGGCCAGCACGGTGGGCCCGAGCGCGTGCAGGCGGTACTCGAACGAGGTGACGATGCCGAAGTTGCCGCCGCCGCCCCGGAGGCCCCAGAAGAGGTCGGCGCTGTCCCGCTCGCTGGCGTGCACGAGCTGGCCGTCGGCCGTGACCACGTCGGCCGCGACGAGGTTGTCGCAGGCCAGGCCGAAGCGGCCGTTGAGCCAGCCGACGCCCCCGCCGAGGGTGAGGCCGGCGATGCCGGTGGTGGAGATCACGCCGCCCGTGGTCGCGAGCCCGAACGCCTGCGTCTCGTGGTCGAACTCGCGCCAGGTGACGCCGGGCTCGGCCCGCGCCGTCCGGCCCGCCGGGTCCACCCGCAGGCCCTTCATCGGGGAGAGGTCGATCATGAGGCCGCCGTCGCAGACGGCGCTGCCGGCCACGTTGTGGCCGCCGCCCCGCACGGAGACCAGGAGGTCGTTGGCGCGGCCGAACTGCACGGCCGCCCGCACGTCGGCCACGCCCGCGCAGCGCGCGATCAGGGCCGGCCGGCGGTCGATCATGGCGTTGTCGATGGTCCGGGCGGCGTCGTAGCCGGCGTCGCCCGGGCGCAGGACCGGGCCCCGGAGGCCGGCCCGGAGGCCCTGCACGGCAGACTCGTCGAGACGGGGTGCGCCCGTCATGGTGGGCTCCTTCCCGGGAGCGATGCGGCGCCACCCGGAGCCGACGCGGCCGGCCCCGGACGGCGCCGACGACCTACGGGATCAGGCCGTAGAACTTCCCGGCGTTCTCGCAGGTGATCTTGTGCGTGACCTCGGGGGGCAGGTGGCCGAACTGCTCCTGGATGTACCGGGAGGACTCGGGCCAGACGCCGTCGCCGTGCGGGTAGTCCGAGCCCCACATGAGCGTTTCCACGCCCATGTCCTCGATGAGCTTGGTCCCGATGCGGTCGAACTGGAAGGTCGCCTTGCACTGCCGCCGCCAGTAGTCGCTGGGCCGCATCGTGAGGCCGAGGTCCCGGAAGCGGTCCTCCCACTCGAAGTCCATGCGGTCCAGCGCGTAGGGCACCCAGCCGATGCCGCTCTCGCCGAAGGCGATGCGGATGCGCGGGTACCGCTCCAGCACCGCGGCCCCGATGACCGCGGCCAGGATGTTGATGAGGTTCATCTGGAACCCGGAGACGACCGTGAAGAAGGCGGCCCGGCGGGTGAGGCCCCGCTGCTGGTCGAGCTTGCCCGGGGGGAGCGCGGGGAAGGTGTGGAAGTGCAGCGGCCGGCCCACCTCGTTCACGGCCTGCCAGAACGGCTCCCAGACGGGATGCCACATGGGCTCCATGTCCCACGAGCACGACAGCTCCATGCCCCGGAGCCCGAGCCGCCCGACCCGGTGCACCTCCTTGACCGCCGCGTCGATGTCCCCGTAGGGCAGGCACGCCAGCCCGACGTACCGGTCCGGCTGGTGGCGGCAGAAGTCCACCAGCCAGTCGTTGTAGATCCGGAACATCTCGTTGGCCGCCTCGGGGTCGTTCAGCCGGGTGGCGGCGCCGAGGATCCCGTAGATGACCTCGGCGTCCACGCCGTCGCGGTCCATGTCCTTGACGCGGAGGGTGGGATCGCTGGGGCGGCGGATGCCCTTCTGGCCGTCCTCGTAGAGCCCGGTCGACGCCATGACGTCCACCCGGTGGTGCGACCCCGGCACGTACTTCTGCCCGGCCGGCCCGACGCCGTTGACGAGGCCGAAGGACTGGCCGTTCTTCGACGTCCAGTACGGGCCGTCGGGGCCCTCGGCGACGTAGGGCATGCGGTCCGCCAGGGCGGCGGACGCGTTGGCGGTGAAGAGGTCCGGCGGGATCCAGGGCAGGTCGATGTGGCAGTCGGCCGAGATCCGCGTGTAGCGCATGTCGTCCCCTCGCGGAAGCTTCGCTCGTGACGCGCGCCGGGCGCCCCGGCGGCGGTCCCGCGGGGCCGGCCGCTCCACACTAGCACGGCCCGGGGCGCCGCGCCGCCCGGCCGCTTGCCCTCCCCGCGCGTTCGCCCTATCCTGACCGCCGATCCCGTGGCGAGCGTGACGCGCGACCGGAGGTGCAGGGACTGCCGGGGCTCGGCCGGGCGCCGGCCGAGGGCCCATCCCGCCGGTGTCCTCGCCGCCCCACTGGCCGGGAACGTCGCCGCGCCCGGACCGGGCCGGGCCGGCCGGTGATCGGGCGTCTCTCGCCACGGTCCGCCCCGCGGGTCGCTCCCCGCCTCGCGGCCTTCCGGACCGGGTGCCACGAGCCGGGGCGGGTCGCGCGGTGACGGCCCGCGGGGCGCCCGCCCGGACGGTCCGCCGACTCGAGGAGGCGCTGCTGGACCCGCACGTGCGGCGCTCGCGGACGGCGCTCGGGCGGCTGCTCGCCGACGGGTTCGTGGAGTTCGGGAGCTCCGGGCGAGTGTTCCGGAAGGCCCGGCTCATCGCGGCGTTGCGGCGGGAGGTCACGCCGCGGCGGGTGATCCGGGACTTCACGGTGCGCGTCCTCGCGCCGGGCGTCGCGCTGGCCACCTACGGGCTCGTGACGGGAGGCCCCCGCGGCGGTGCGCGGACGCGATCCCTGCGGAGCTCCATCTGGACGCGCACCCGCGGCGGATGGCGGATGGTCTTCCACCAGGGAACGCCGGCACGGGCCGAGGGACGCCGCTGAACGCCTCGGCGCTCGTCACGGGCGGGTTCATCGTCTTGCCCCTCCTGCTGGCGGCCGGGTTCGTCCTGGCGAGCGAGTGGGCCGGCCGCCGGCTCGGCGAGACGGCAGCGGGGCGCCGGCGCCGGACCGTGGCCCTCGGCCTGGCCACGCTCGCCTGGCTCGCCCTCACCTGGGCGGTGGCGGCCAGCGGCGTCCTGCGCCGGTGGGAGGCGGTGCCGCCGCCGCTCGTGTTCCTGGTGCTCGCCGTGCTCGCGATCGGGATCGGGGTGCCGTGGTCGCCCCTCGGGACGCGTTTGGTCCGCGGGTTGCCGCTCTGGGTCCTGGTGGGCTCGCAGGTGTTCCGCTTCCCGCTGGAGCTGGTCATGCACCGCGCGTATCTGGAAGGCGTGATGCCGGTGCAGATGAGCTACTCCGGCCAGAACTGGGACATCCTGACCGGGATCGCCGCCGTCGGCCTCGCCCTCTGGCTGCTGCGCGGGGGCGCGCCGCGCTGGGCCGTCGTCGCCTGGAACCTGGGCGGGCTCGCCCTGCTCGTCAACGTCGTCACCGTGGCGCTCATGTCGACGCCGGCCGTCCGGTGGTTCGGCGACGACCGCCTCAACGTCTTCGTCACCTACCCGCCGTTCGTGTGGCTCCCCGCCGTGCTGGTCACGGCCGCCCTCATGGGCCACGTCCTCGTCTGGCGCACGCTGTCACTCGACACCTCCCGCTAGGGCGGCGGGCGGCCGGATGGGGGTGGCCGGGGGCCGGGGCAGCGGCAGGGCGGGCGTGGGGCCGGGTGACCCGTTCCCCGCCTCGCGCTGAGAGGCCGAACAACTCACAGCGCGGGAACGCCTCGGGCGCCGGGCCGGAGCCTCGCCGGTCGTGGTCAGAGGTCCCACGCCCGCCCTGCCGCTGCCCCGGCCCCCCGCCCGGCGCTCTCGCGCTCGGGGCCGGCCGCGCGCGTTCGAGCTAGGCGCCCGGCCCCCGCTCCATCGAGTAGGGCTGCCAGCGCCGGAGCGGCGACTTCTCCAGCACCGAGGGGTTCACGCAGCTCCGCGGCCAGCGTCCCTGGAGCACGGCGGCGATCTCGAGCCCGACCCGGCGCCGGCGCGCGGGGTCGAAGCGGGCCGAGGCCGAGGCGACGTGGGCGGTCAGGATGACGTTGTCCATGCGGAGCAGCGGGTTGCCCGGCTCGGGCGGCTCCTGCTCCAGGACGTCGAGGCCGGCGCCGGCGATCCATCCCTCCTCCAGCGCCTTCACCAGCGCCGGCTCGTCCACCGTCGGGCCGCGGCCCGTGTTGACGAACAGCGCGGTGGGCTTCATGAGCCGGAAGTGCTCCTCGCGCAGGAGGTGATGCGCGTCGGGGGTGGAGGGGGCGTGCATGGAGACGATGTCGGACTGGCGGAGCACCTCGGTCAGGCTCGCCGGCTCGACCCCGTAGGGGCTCATGACCAGCTCCTCGACGTAGGGGTCGTAGGCGAGCATGCGGACGCCGAAGGGCCGCGCCCGCACGGCGGTGGCGCGGGCCACGTGGCCGAAGGCGATGAAGCCGAGCGTCTGGCCCATGAGCCGCGGGAGCTGGAGCAGCATGGGCCGCCCCTCCTTCCAGCGTCCCTCGCGCACCAGACGGTCCTGGACCACGAGACGGCGGAAGGTGGCCAGGATCAGCGTCATGGCGTGGTCGGCCACCTCCTCGATGAAGGTGTCAGGCACGTTGGTGACCGGGATGCCCCGGGCTGTGGCCGCCTCCACGTCCACCGAGTCGACGCCGACGCTGCCGAGCGCGATGACCCGGCAGCGCTCGAGCCCGTCGATCATCCGCTTGGTGATCCGCCGCCCCTTGGCGTACACCGCGTCGGCCTGGCGGGCGGCGGCGGCGAACTCGTCCTCCGAGCCCGGCGGCACCTCGACGATCTCGGCGCCGAGCGGGGCCAGCGCCTCCAGCTCGAACCCGTAGTCCGGCGCGGGCGCGCCGAAGCTCACTCCAGCCGGTGTGACGATCGTGAACCGTGCCACGTGGGCCTCCTTGGGATGGACCGCGGGGGTCAGATGCGGAAGCGGCCGCGGAAGACGCGCCGGATGAGATACGGGTTGGCGCCGAGCCGGTAGAGCGCGTCAATGTCGCCGGCGAGGAGCGCGGCGCTCTCCTCCGGCGAGAGGGGGTGGCCGGCCAGCTCCTCCTCGCCGAGAGCGTCGCGGGACACGTGCTGCCGGGCCACCGCCGTCAGGAGCTTGTTCAGCGGGTAGGAGGGAGCGATCACGGGTGCACCCACACCGCCGCGCAGCCGGTGATCCACTCCGCCACCGGCTCGTAGGCGATCGCCTCGCCCTTCCAGCCCGGCACGGCGCCGAGCAGGGCGATCCAGTTGCGGATCTCCTGGCCGCCGTTGCCGCCGTCGCGCTCGATCTCGGCGTGGGTCAGCCGGCCGAGGGGCTCGGCGTCGCCGCGGCCGACCGCGTCCAGCACCATGTGGTCCCAGTCGGAGTTGATCCGGCCGGTCTCCGGCGTGCCCACCCAGTGGGAGATCCCGCCGCTGGCGACGAGCGCGATCCGCTCAGGGCCCGCGTGCGAGCGGGCGAAGCGGCCCACGAAGGCCCCGACCTCGTGGCAGCGCCGCGGCGCGGGGAGCGGCGGCGCCGCGCAGTTGGTGTAGACAGGCACGACCGGCACGCCGCCCTCGGGACAGAGGAAGTGGAGCGGCACCGACAGCTCGTCCCAGCTCTCGATCTCGTGGGAGTAGGCGAAGTCGATCCCGGCCGCGAGGCCCGCCTCCAGCAGGCCGAGCGCCCACGCCGGCTGTCCGGGGACGGTGCGGGCCGGGATCCGCATGAGCCGGGCGCCCCCCGGGCTCGGGGCGTCGTAGGCCGGGGCCAGCCCGACACAGAAGGCCGGCATGTTGCTGTACGGGAAGTTCTGGAGGTGGTCGTTGACGAACATCACGATCAGGTCGGGACGGGCGGCCCGGAGCCGCCGGCCGAGCTCGTGGCAGCCGGCGTAGAAGCGGTCCCGCTGCTCGGGCCGGGACACCTCGGGGCGCCCGGTGATCAAGGGGGCGTGGGACACGAGCGCCGCCGCGACGATCTCGGCCATGGGGACCTCCTGGTGCGGCCTACTTCAGCACCCGCCCGGGACCGGTGTCAAGCCGCGCCCCGGGGCGCCGGCCCGGCTGTGCTAGGGTAGCGCCGTCCGGGCGCGGCCCGGCGGAAGGAGCGACCACGATGCAGATCGGCTGTCATCTGCCCACGCAGGGACCGGTCGCCACGCGCGAGGCCCTGGTCACCTTCGCCCGCGAGGCGGAGCGGCGCGCCGTCGCGTCGCTCTGGGTGAGCGACCACGTCGTGTTCCCGCGCGCCTCGACGGGCAGCTACCCGGGCGGGCGGTTCCCGCACCCGCCCGACAAGGCGTACCTCGAGCCGGTGACCGTGCTGGCGGCGGCCGCCGTGTCCACGACCCGCCCGCGGCTCGGCGCCTCCGTGTTCATCCTGGGCCATCGCCATCCGGTGGTGATGGCCAAGATGCTCACGAGCATCGACGCGCTGTCCGAGGGCCGGCTGATCTGCGGGGTCGGCGTCGGCTGGTGGAAGGAGGAGCTGGAGCTCCTGGGGGCGCCCTTCTCCAAGCGTGGACGCCAGGCCGACGAGATCCTCCGCCTGTTCAAGGAGCTGTGGTCGGCCGAGAACCCGTCCTTCGAGGGGGAGTTCTTCCGCGTGCGCGACATCGGCTTCGCGCCCAAGCCGGTCCAGCGGCCCCATCCGCCGATCTGGGTCGGCGGGGACAGCCCGGGGGCGTTCCGGCGCGTCGTCGCGCTCGGCGACGGCTGGCACGCCACCTCCAAGACGCCGGAGGAGCTCGGCCGGGCGCTCGACCGGCTGCGGGCGGCGGCGGAGGCGGCCCGGCGTCCCTGGGAGAGCATCGCGCTGTCGCTGCGCCTGCCCGTGCGCGACGAGCTCCTCGCCCGGGGCGCCCAGGCCGTCGTCGACCTCCTGGCCGCCTACAAGCGGCTCGGGCTCTCCCACCTGGTGATCGACTTCCGTCGCGACGACCTGGGCCGCATGCTGGAGATCCTCGAGCTGATCACGGGGACCGTCCGACCTGCCCTCGACGCCGCCTGAGGCCGGGCCGGAGGCTTTCGCCCGGGGCGGCTACTGGCCGACGCGGGCCGAGGAGCTGGCGCTGCGGGTGGCGCTCCTCCCGGAGCCCGACGCGCGGGCGGCCTGGCGCGCGCTCGCGCCCGACCTCGATGGGCTCCGCGAGGATCCTGCCGCCCGCCGCCTCTGGCCGGCGCTGGCCGCCGCCGTCTCCCGCCACGGGATCGACGCGGCCGCCGCCGCGCCGTGGCTCGCGGCGGCGCGCCGCGCGGCCGCCGAGCGGAACCGGACGCTGTTCGCCGCCGGGGGGCGGCTCCTCGGCGCCCTCCGCGAGGCCGGCATCGACACGCTCGTGCTCAAGGGCGGCGCGCTCGCGCTGACGCGCTACGAGGCGCCGGACCTGCGCCCCATGGCCGACCTCGACGTCCTCGTGCCCACCGCGCGGGCCCGGGCGGCCCTGGACGCGCTCGGCGCGGCGGGGTGGGCCCCCCGCGTCCCCGTCAGCGACGCCTTCATCCGGATGCAGCACGCGGCCAACCTGAGGACCCGGGGCGGGGAGGCCAAGTGCGACCTGCACTGGCACGCCTACTGGGAGTGCTGTCATCCCGGCGCCGACGACCCCCTCTGGGCCGCGAGCCGCCCGCTGGACTTCGAGGGCGTGGCCACCCGCGTGCTCGGACCGGCCGACCAGCTCCTGCACGTGTGCGTCAACGGCTCGCGGCGCGCCCGGCGGCCCACGATCACGTGGGTGGCCGACGCCGTGCTGGTCCTCCGGGCCGGCGACGTCGACTGGCCGCGGCTGGTGGCCGAGGCGCGTGAGCGGCGGGTCGTCCTGCGGGCGCGGGCCATGCTCGGATACCTGCGGGCGCGGCTCGACGCGCCGGTGCCCGGGCCCGTGCTGGAGGAACTCCTGGCGTTGCCGGTCTCGCGGCTCGAGCGCGTGGAGCACCGGGCCGGGAACCGGCGCGCGGGGGTCCTGGGGGCGCTGCCCGTCTACTGGTGCAACTACCGCCGCTTTCGCGAGCGCGCGGGCCCGGGCGCGGCGCCCGGCTTCGCCCGCTACCTCCAGCAGGTCTGGCGGCTCGCCTCGCTTCGTGAGGTGGCCCGGGCGGCGCTCGACCGGGCCGGGCGCCGGATCAGGGCGGCCGCGGGCCGCCCCACGGAGGGCCCCTCAGGCCTCCGCCGCCAGTGACCGGAGCAGCGCCAGCGGCCGCGCGGCCCCCGGCGCCCCGTGACGGACGCGCACCCGGGCGCTCTTGGCGAGCGCGGCGATCCGCCAGAAGGTGAAGTGGCGGAGCGCCGGCTCCGGGTCGGCCGTGCCCGCGTAGCTCGTCAGGAACCGCGTCCACTCCGCGCCGGCCATGGGCCACCGGTACCACACGGCGGCCAGGTCGAAGCCGGTCGACCCGAGCCGCATCGCCTCGTTGTCGACCGCGCGCAGGACGCCGCGCGCGTCCACCACCAGGTTCTCGGGGCAGAGGTCGGTGTGGATCACGCCGGCCGGCGCGACGCCCGGATCGTCGCCCGCCGCCGCCGCCCGGAGCCGCTCCCCGAGCCCGGCGTCGATGGCGGCCGCCCCCTCGAGCAGCGCCAGGTCCTCCTCCAGCTTGGCCCGCACCGCCTCCGTGGGCAGCCTCGCCGGCGGGGGCTCGGCGAGCCGCACGTGGGCCGTGTGCAGGCTCGCGAGCAGCGCGGCGCCGGCCGCCCGGTGGGCGTCGTCGTCGGGTGACGCCGCGAGGGGGACGCCCGGCACCCACTCCTCGAGAGTCAAGTCCTCGTGGCGCACGAGCACGCGGGCCAGACGCGGGTCGTCGAGCTCGCGCACGAGGTCCGCGTAGACGCGGGCCCGCGCGACCGACCGCGCGCGCCGCAGCTTGACGGTGCGCCCGTCCTCGAGGTCGACGCGGTACGAGCGGCGGGGCGTGGTGGACGGGGCCAGGGCGGTGAGCAGCTCCGTCCGGACGGGGCGGCTGCCCAGCGCGGCCAGCACCCGATCCAGGGCCGGTCCGAGGTCGGCGAGGGCGGTCACGGCGGGCCCCCCGCGGTCACGCCACACCCGCGCGCGAGAGCGGCCAGCGCCCGGTCGCGTGGGGGCTCCTCGGTCACGGCCCGAGTCTACACCGCCCGCCCGCGCCGCGAGCGGCCCGCCGGCGGACGAGGAGATCGGCCCGTCACCGGCCGCGGCGCGGTCGGCGCGAATCGTGGGCCGGGGACCTGCCCGGTCGGGTAGACTCGGCTGGCGGGCCGATGACGACCAGCGTCGACGCTCTCCCGGCGGGGCCGGCCCTCGCGGTCATCGCGGAAGCCCTGGGCGCAGTGCCCGAGGTGGCCTATGCCGCCGCCCATGTCTATCCGTGGGCCGCGCCCGCTTTCGCCCGGACGCCCGGACTCGTCCGGCCCCGCCTGCCCGTGGACCGGCTCCGGCTCTACGTGCACGTGCCGTTCTGCAACTACGCCTGCACCTACTGCTTCTACGCCATCCGGGTCGGGGCCGGGCGGGAGGCGATGGAGCGATACCTGACGGCGCTGGCCCGCGAGCTCGAGTGGGCCGAGGCGGGCACGCCGCTCGACCAGCTCTTCGTGGGCGGCGGGACGCCCACCGCCCTGCCCCCGGACCTCCTCGCCCGGCTGCTGGGCTCGGTCTTCGCCCGGACGCCGTCGCGGGGCACCGAGGTGCACACGGTGGAGGCCTCGCCGGAGACCCTCACCGCCCCGCACCTGACGGTGCTGCGCGAGGGCGGCGTGGGGCGGGTGAGCATGGGGATCCAGACCCTGGACCATGCCGTCCTCGACGGCGTGCACCGGCGGCACTCCGCCCGGCAGGCGCTCGAGGCGTGCGATCTCCTGGCGGCGAGCGGGCTCCTCGTCAACGTCGACCTCATCTACGGGCTGCCCGGACAGACCGAGGAGGGCTTTCGGCGGGACCTCGAGGCGGTGGTCGCGCGGGGCGTGCACTCGGTGACGCTCTACCACCTCCGGCTGAACGAGCGGACGCCGGTGGCCCGAGCGCTTGCCGACCACGAGCGGCTGGGCCTCACGCGGCTGATGCGGTGGCGGGCCTTCGTGGCGTCGGCGGCCACGGCGCTCGGCCTCCGGCAGACCCGCTGGCACACCTGGCGGCGCGCGGACGGGCCGGCCCTGCGCCACCGGCGGGCCCCGCACTTCGATCCGGGGGGCAAGGGGTACCAGCTGGGCATCGGCATGAGCGCCCGCTCCCACCTGGGCTACACGATCTACCGGAACCACGAGGCGCTCGAGACCTGGATGGGCCGGGTCCTCGGCGGAGAGAGCCCGGTCGAGCAGAGCTTCGCGATGGACGCGGCCGACCGCAAGGCGCAGTTCGTGGCCCGCTCGCTGGGCGACGGGCGCCCGCTGGCGCGGCCGGACTACGCGGCCGCCTTCGGGGCGCCGATCGAGGCCGACTACGGGGAGGTCGTGCGGCGCCTCGTCGGAGCCGGCCTCGTCGAGGACGACGGCGCGACGCTCGCGCTGTCGGAGCTCGGGCGGCTCGTGCACGATCACGTCACCGTGTGCTTCTACCCGCCCCGGGCCCAGCGGTGGCTCCTGGACCGCAGCCTGCCGGGCCGGCGGGAGCCGCCCGCGGCGAGGCCCGCGTCGTGAGAGCGGAGGAGCAGGAGACCCTGACCCGTGTCGGCCCCGGCACGCCCATGGGCGAGCTGCTCCGGCGCTACTGGATGCCGGTGGCGGCCAGCTCGGAGCTCGCCCCCGGCGCCATCCGGCCGGTCCGCCTGCTCGGCGAGGACCTGATCGTGTTCCGCGGCCGCGACGGCGCCCCGGGCGTCCTCGAGGAGCGCTGTCCGCACCGCGGCACGTCGCTCCGGCAGGGCACGGTCGAGGCGGCGGGCGTGCGGTGCGCGTACCACGGCCTCGTCTTCGACCGGGGCGGGGCCTGCGTGGAGGTCCCGGGGGAGACCGGCGCCGCGGCGGCCGACCCGGCCCAGCGGGCGCGGCTGGGCGCGCGCGCCTATCCGGCGGAGGAGCTGGGCGGGCTCGTCTTCGGCTACCTGGGCCCGGCGCCGGCGCCGCTCCTGCCGCGGTGGGACCTCCTGGTGTGGGAGGGGGTGCTGCGGGACATCGGCCGCGCCGTCGTCGATTGCAACTGGCTCCAGATCATGGAGAACAGCGTCGACCCGCTGCACGTCGAGTGGCTCCACGGTCACCGGCTGGCGGACGTGGTCGCCCCCGGCGGCCGGCCCTCGGCGGGCGTCCGGCGGCCCGAGCACTATCGCAAGCGGCACGTCCGCATCGGCTTCGATCGCTTCCGCTACGGCATCGTCAAGCGCCGGATCCTCGAGGGCGGCAGCGAGGCGGACGACGACTGGAGCGTCGGCCATCCCCTCGTCTTCCCCGTCATGCTGCGGGTCGGGGCCCACCTGCAGCACCGGTTCCAGATCCGCGTGCCGATGGACGACACCCACACGCTGCACTACTGGTACTCGTGCTACCGGCCCGCGACCGGCGCGGCCCCGCCCCAGCCGTCGATCCCCGTCTACGAGGTGCCGTGGCGCGACGCGCGCGGGGACTTCATCGTGGACTTCATCGACGGGCAGGACATCATGGCGTGGGTGAGCCAGGGGCCGATCGCGGACCGGACGCGGGAGCGCCTGCTCCCCACCGACCGCGGCCTCGCCCTGTATCGCCGGCTGCTCGTCGAGCAGCTGGAGGCGGTGCGGGCCGGCCGGGACCCGATCGGCGTCATCAGGGATCCCGCGGAGAACCGGATCATCGAGCTGCCCCAGGAGCGCGACAAGTACCGGGCCGGCGCCGCGTTCCTCGCCGAGTCCATCGAGCTGGGGCACGTGCGCTACAGCCCCATCAAGGACCGGATCCGCGCGCTGCTGCTGGACGCCCCGGAGGGGGCCTCCTCACCCGCCGCCCGCTGACCGTCCCACGCCCCGAGCGGTGCGCGTCCTGGTCCACGTCCAATCCCTCTCCGGGGCGGGACACTTCGTCCGCGCCTTCGAGGTCGCGCGGGCCCTGGCCGAGCGCCACGAGGTGCTCGTGGTGGACGGGAGCTGGCCGGTGCCGCGCCGGCCGGCCCGCGTGACGCCCGTGCCCATCCCCCGCCTCGAGCGGGCGGACGGGCGCCTGGCCTCCCTCGACGGCCTCGACCTCGCCGCCGCCCTGGCCGCGCGCATCGAGCGACTCGAGCACGCGGCGCGGGCCCTGCGCCCGGACGTCCTGCTCGTGGAGCACTTCCCGTTCAGCAAGTGGGACCTGGAGGCCGAGTACCGCGCGCTGATCGCGGCCGTCCGGGCCGCGCGGCCCAGCGCGAAGGTCGTCGCCTCGGTGCGCGACGTGCCCCGGGGGACCCGGTTCGACGACGGGCCGGCCTGGCTCGGGCGGCCCCCCTACGTCGAGCGCGTGCTGGACGCCCTCGGGCTCTTCGACCAGGTCGTGGTCCACGCCGACCCGCGGTTCACCCGCCTCGACGAGCACCTGCCGTGGGCGGCGCGGATCCCGACGCGCCTGGTCTACACCGGCTTCGTGTCGGAGCGGCCCGACGCCGACCCCGAGGCGCGGCGCCGGATCGCCGCCTGGCTCGAGGGGCGGCGGCTCGTGGTCGCGAGCGCCGGCGGCGGGTGGCGCGGGGGGGACTTCCTCCGCGCCGTCGTCGGCGGCTGGGGCGGGCTCGCGGGCACCCCCGATGTGGCGGCGCACGCCCTGGTGGCGTTCGCGCCCCTCCGGGCCACCGAGGCCGAGGTCCGGGCGCTCCGCGACCTCGCCGCCGCGCGCGCCGTGCGCGTGGAGCGCTTCCAGGCGGGCTTCCTCGACTGGCTCTCGTCGGCCGAGCTGTCGATCAGCCGGGCCGGCTACAAC
>Ga0187892_10001588_pt1 | contig 50994 bp, 55 predicted proteins | sample MA1701073metaG_FD_139345 | JGI IMG/M metagenome (GOLD analysis project Ga0187892, IMG submission 139345) | Bio-ooze microbial communities from a basaltic lava cave in the Kipuka Kanohina Cave System on the Island of Hawaii, USA - MA170107-3 metaG ...
ACTGGAAGCAGGGCCAGGACGTGATCATCCTCGCCTCGGTGCCCGAGGAGGAGGCGAAGCAGCGCTTCCCGGAGGGCTGGAAGGCGCCCAAGCCCTATCTGCGCATCGTGCGGCAGCCGAAGTAGCTCCGCGGCCGGCCGAGTGAAGGAGGCGCCGCAGGGCGCCTCTTTTTTCGCCCGCGCCGACCGCGCGGCAGGCGCGCGCTTGCCGCGTGGACACCCCCCGGACTAGCATCTCGTCGGCGAGGCCGGGACCGAGGGAGGAAGCATGGACACGCGCGCTCTGGTCGGTACGATCGCGTTCGCGGCGCTCGTCGCGCCGGCGGCGGCGCAGAAGCCGCCCGCCCCGCCGCCCGCGCCGCCGCCGACGGGGTTCTACCTCGGCGCCGGGGGCGGCGCCGGAGTGTTCCCGTTCGACGACGACTTCGTCCAGGTCACCGGCGCCACCGCGAGCGAGGTCACGACCGACGAGGGAGCCGCCGCCTACAAGGCCTTCCTCGGTTACCGCTTTCACCCGAACGTCGCGATCGAGGGCGGCTACTTCGACTTCGGCAAGTTCAAGTTCAAGCGCAACGTCACCTCGCCGTTCGGCGGCACCGCCGAGGCGACCGTCAAGTCGTCGGGCTGGGGCATCGATGCGGTCGCGATCTTTCCGCTCGCACGGCAGTGGTCGCTCTTCGGCAAGGTCGGCGGGTTCCGCTCGACGACCAAGACGACCTACACGTCGACCGGCGCGGTCGTGTTCGCGGCGGGCACCAACCTGAACCCGGAGCGCAAGGAGTGGAACCTGAAGCTCGGGTTCGGCGGCCAGTTCGACTTCCACCGGAACTTCGCCGTGCGCGCCGAGATCGAGACGGTCGTCGGCGCCGGGGACGACCAGACCGGCGAGGGCAACGTCAGCATGCTCTCGATCGGCCTGCTCGCGCGGTTCTAGAGGCGTCATGCGCTGCGAATGCAACGCCCGCCGTCGCGTGCTGATGGGGCTCGGCGGCCTCGGCCTGCTGCTCGCGGCGGCGCCGGCGCGCGCGGCGGCGGAGAAGCTGCCGGAGATCGTGCAGCCGGCAAAGCCGGGCGCTGCCGCGTTCATGCAGCGCGCCTTCGAGATGCGCCGCATCGCGACCGAGCGCGGCGACCAGCCCTACGGGGCGGTCATCGTGCGCAGCGCGAAGATCGTGGGCGAGGGCGTGAGCGCGGTCATCACCACGCCCGACCCGACCGCGCACGCCGAGATGCAGGCGATTCGCGACGCCGCGCTGCGCCTGCGCACGCGCGACCTGTCGGGCTGCGAGATGTACGGAACGTCGCGCGCCTGCCCGATGTGCGAAGCGGGCGCGTACTGGGCCGGCCTCTCGCGCCTGTGGTACGGCGAGTCGATCGCGGACGGCGGCGTGCCGCGGCTGCGCTAGCGCCGTCCAACTATTGCCGACTGGCGCGCCGCGAACCGGCAGCAGGATCGCCGGTGGTGTCCATTTGCCGGGCCGAACCAGTCGGAACGGCACCAGCGCCGGTCAGCCGGCGGCGGGCGCCGCGAGCGGGACGCTCCACGCGTCGTAGCCGTAGAGCCAGGCGGTGTCGCCCTCCGCGGTTCGCATCCAGGTGTTGGCGCTCGAGATCGCCTGGATGCGCGAGGTGCGCGGCTTGCGGTGAGCCTCGTAGCGCCGGAACGCGCCCGCCACGTCCTCCCCGTCGACGGCCTCGAGGCAGCGCGCGAGCACTGCCGCGTCCTCGATCGCCGTGGCCGCCCCCTGGGCCATGTACGGCGTCATCGGGTGGCAGGCATCGCCGAGCAGCACGACGCGCCCGTCGCTCCAGCGGACGAGCGGCTCGCGCTCGAGGATCGCCCACTTGTGGCAGTCCGGGCAGCCGTCGAGCACCGCGCGCACGTCGGCGTGGTAGCCGCGGTAGGCGGCGCGCAGCTCCCGCACGTCGCCCTTCGCCGACCACGACTCGCGCGTCATCCACTCCGCGGGCTCCGGGACGCTGGTCACGAAGTACACCTCGTCGCGGCTCGCCGTGGTGTAGTAGATGACGATGTGGCTCTCCGGCCCCCACCACTTGGTGCGGGACGGGCCGAGATCCCGGCCGACCAGCGCGGCCGGGAACACGGCGCGGTACGCGACGCGGCCCTTCCATTGCAGCTTCTCCGGACCGAGCAGGAGCTCGCGCACCGTCGAGTGCACGCCGTCGGCGCCGATCACCGCGTCGGCCTGCGCGCGCGCGCCGTCGGCGAACGCGAGCGTCACCCGGCCGGCGCGATCCTCGAGCCCGACCAGCTGCTTGCCGAGATGGACGAGCTCCGCGGGGATCGCCGCGGCGAGCGCCTCGTGCAGCGCGGCGCGATGCATGCACAGATACGGCGCGCCGTAGCGGCTCTCGGGCATCGCGAGCTCGTTCGTCACCTCGCCCGTGTCCCACACGCGGTTCAGGTGCGAGCGCGGCGCAAAGGCGACGCGCTTCAGCCGCTCCTCCACGCCGATCCCGCGCAGCACCTTCATCGAGTTCGGCATCATCTGGATGCCGGCGCCGATGCGGGCGAAGCGGGTCGCCTGCTCGAAGACGCGTACGTCGAAGCCCGCGCGGCGCAGCGTCGCGGCGACGGCGAGCCCGCCCATGCCGGCGCCGACGATCGCGATCGCGAGCCCGGTGGAAGAACGCATGCGCTGCGGCTGCGGCATCGGTGCGAGGCGGTATGGTACTTCGCGCCGCCGCACGGCAGGCGGCGCGAATCCTGGCGTGCTTGACTCCGACGGTCGCGCCGATACGATACCCGGATGCGCAGCGTCCACGACGTGGGAGGGCTCCACTTCGGCGCGGTACCGCTCGCCGACCACGAAATGGCGACGTGGGAGAAGCGCAGCAACGCGGTCGCCGCGGCGCTCCGCCAGAAAGGGCTCGCAACGCTCGACGAGCAGCGGCGGCACGTCGAGGCGCTCAACGAGAGCTATCACAAGCACGGCTACTTCGAGCGTCACTTGCTCGCCTGGGCGCAGATCGTGATCGACCGGGGGCTGGTCACCTCGGCGGAGCTCGGCCGGATGCTCGCCGGCGATCCCGAGCTGCGGGCGGTCGAACCGCCGCGCGTCCCGCCCGCGGGCGCCGATGGTCAGCGGGCAGGCGCGCCGCTGCCTGCCCGGTTCAGACCGGGCGACCGGGTGCGGGTGCTGAACGCCGAGCCGCCGGGCCACGTGCGCACGCCCTGGTACTGCCGCGGTCACGCGGGGGTGGTCGAGCGGGTCTGCGGCGTCTTCCCGAACCCGGAGGAGCTCGCGTACCGGCGGTCGGGACTGCCCGAGACGACGCTCTATCGCGTGCGCTTTCGCGCGTGCGACCTGTGGACCGGCTACGGCGAGAACCCAGCCGACACGGTAGACATCGAGATCTACGAGCACTGGCTGCGCCCGGCATGAACGACCCGTCGCGGCCCGTCGGCGATTACCGCCGCCTGCAGGCGGCGATCGAGGAGCTGCTGATCCTCAAGGGCGTCGTCGCGCGCGAGGAGATCGACGCCCAGGTCGCCGCGATGGACGCTCGCGATCACCGCCGCGGCGCGCGGATGGTCGCCCGCGCGTGGGTGGATCCCGGCTACAAGGCGCGGCTCCTCGCGAACGGCCGCGCGGCGGCCGAGGAGCTCGGCATCGAGGTAGGGCCACTGCACCTCGTCGTGGTCGAGAACACGCCGGAGATCCACAACGTGATTGTCTGCACGCTGTGCTCCTGCTACCCGCGCGCGCTCCTCGGCATGCCCCCCGACTGGTACAAGAGCACCGAGTATCGCGCGCGGACCGTGCGCGAGCCGCGCGCGGTGCTCGCGGAGTTCGGGACGCGGATCCCGGAGGGCGTGACGATCCGCGTCCACGACTCCACCGCCGACATGCGCTACATGGTCCTGCCGATGCGGCCGGCCGGCACCGAAACGCTCTCCGAGGCGGGGCTCGCGGCGCTGGTGAATCGCGACTGTCTCGTGGGCACGCGGCTTCCGGACCCGAGAGATCGGCCGTGACCCGCGCCGTCCGCCGCGCGCTCGCGATCCTCGCGGCCGGCGCGCCGCCGGCGTGCAAGAAGCAGCGGCTCGGGCTCCGGAACGACGCGGCGCGCGCGGCGGGCAGCGGACCGCCGGGGTGAGCCGTGGCGCTCCGCGTCGCGATCCCCGACCTCGTCTCGCCGTCGTATTTCCCGGCGATCGCCGCGGTGGAGCTCGGGCTGTTCCGGCAGGAAGGGCTCGACGCGACGCTCGAGCTCGTCTACCCGGTGACCAGGACCTACGCCGAGCTGCGCGCAGGGCGGCTCGACTTCGTCGGCGGCGCGGCGCACGCGGCCCTGTACGCCTTCAAGGACTGGAACGGCGGCAAGCTCGTGTGCGCGCTCGCGCAGCGCATGTACTGGTTCCTGGTGCTGCGGGCGGACGTCGGCGCGAAGCGGGGGGAGCTGCACAAGGTCAAGGGCCTGCGGATCGGCGCCGCGCCGGGGCCGGTCGACGGCCTGCGGCAGATGCTCCGCGATGCCGGGATCGATCCCGAGCGCGACGTCACGATCGGTCCGATCCCGCTCCCGAGCGGCGTGTCGTTCGGCGTGACCGCGGCGAAGGCGCTCGCGGCCGGCGAGATCGACGGCTTCTGGGCGAACGGAATGGGCGCCGCGGTGGCGGTGCGCAATCGCGTCGGCACGCTCGTGATCGACGCGCGCCGCGGCGACGGCCCGCCGGCGGCGCCGCACTACACGTTTCCGGCGCTCGTGACGACGCAGAAGAAGATCGACGAGGACCCCCCGACCGTCGCGGCGGCGGTGCGCGCGGTCGTCGGCGCCCAGGCGGCGCTCAAGGAGGACCCGGAGCGCGCGACGGCGATCGGAAGAAGGCTCTTTCCGGAGACCGAAGCGGAGCTGATCGCCGAGCTCGTCCTGCGCGACGTCCCGTTCTACGACCCGGTCATCGGCGAAGCGACGGTCGAGGCAATGGAGCGCTTTGCCTGCGGCATCGGGCTCCTGGCGGAGCCCGTGCCTTACGGGGACGTCGTGGCGACCCGGTTTCGCGACCTCTGGACGGCCTGAGCCGCCGGCGTCAGTTCGGCTTCGCGCCCGTCTCGCGGACGACCTTCCCCCACTTGGCGATCTCCGCCCTGAAGTACTCGGCGAACTCGCGCTGCGAGCCGCCGACCGGCTCGAACACGAGCGTGTCGAGCCGCTCGCGGATGTCGGGGCTCTGCAGGATGCGGTTGACCGCTTCGTTCATCTTCTGCGGAATCTCGGGCGGCGTGCCCGCCGGAAAGAACACCGCGACCCAGGTGTAGTCCTGCACGCTCGGGAAGCCGAGCTCGGCGAGGGTCGGAACGTCGGGCAGCCCGGCGAGCCGCTTGGAGCTCGACACCGCGAGCGGGCGGAGCTTTCCCGCCCGGATCTGCGCGAGCGGGCCGGAGATCGCCCCGCAGCCGACCATGGGCTCGCCGGCCACCACGGCGATGACCTGCTGCCCCGCCCCGCGGAAGTGAACCGGGGTCACGTCGAGCTTGGCGAGCACCTTGAACACCATCTCCGCGGTGAGGTGCGGCGTGGTGCCGCTTCCGGGCGAGGCGTACGCGAGCTTCGAGGCTTTTGCCGAGCCGAGCAGCTCGCCGAGGCTCTTCGCCGGCGAGTTCGCGTTCACGTAGATCACGTTGGGCTGCGTCGCCACGATCACGCTCGGCACGAAATCGCGCTCGGCGTCGTAGCCGGCGTTGGGGAAGAGCGTCGCGTTCACCGCGAGGGCGGAGGTCGTCACCAGCACGGTGTAGCCGTCCGGCGCCGACTTCGCCACCACGGCCGCGCCGATGTTCCCGCCCGCGCCGGCGCGGTTGTCGACGACGACCGACTGGCCGAGCAGTTCGGGCAGCTTCTGCGAGAGCAGCCGCGCGATGATGTCCGTCGGCCCGCCGGGCGCGAACGGCACGACGAAATGGATCGGCTTCGTCGGGTATGCCTGCGGATGCGCGGCGGGGCTCGCGAGCGCGAGCACCATCGCCGCCAGCCCCGCACGGAGCGGTCGGGAATTCATCGTGGGCCTCCTCCTCGCCTCACCCGGGTCGGGTGCGCCGGCATCCTACACCAGCGGTCCGCCTATACTTCGGCCGGCCGGCGCTCGCGCCGGCCAACCACATCGAGGGGGACCGGATGCAGAAGCTACGAACGACGATTGCCGCCGCGCTGCTGACGGGCTTCGCCGCGGCCGCGGCGCCTGCGGTCGCGCAGGACAAGGCGAAACCGAAGCTCCCCGACGACGTCGCGCGCGGCCGCTACCTGGTGCAGATCGCCGGTTGCAACGACTGCCACACGGCCGGCTACCCGGAGAAGGCGGGCAAGGTGGACGAGAAGCTGTGGATGACGGGCGACATCCTCGGCTGGCGCGGGCCGTGGGGCACGACCTACGCGGCGAATCTGCGACTCGTCGCGCAGAGCCTCACCGAGGACGCCTGGGTGAAGCGCGCGCGCGGCGAGCTGCGGCCGCCGATGCCGTGGTTCAACCTGCGCGACATGCGCGAGCGCGACGTGCGGGCGATCTACCGCTATCTGAAGTACATGGGGCCGGCGGGCGAGCCCGCGCCGGCCTACGTCCCACCCGACAAGGAGCCGAAGCCGCCGTTCGTGCAGTTCCCGGCCCCGCCGAAGCCGAAGTAGGGCGGGTCAGCGATCGCCGCGCCCGAGCGCGGCGATCACCTCCGGCGGCGCTTGCACCAGCTCGATCAGCACGCCCTCGCCGCCAAGCGGGAACTCGTCGTTCCCCCGCGGGTGCACGAAGCAGACGTCGTGGCCCGCGGCGCCCTTGCGGATGCCGCCCGGCGCGAAGCGCACGCCGCGCGCGGCGAGCCACGCGACCGCCGCCGCCAGGTCGTCGATCCACAGCCCGATGTGGTTGAGCGGCGGCTCGTGCACCGCCGGCTTCCGGGCGGCATCGAGCGGCTGCATCAGATCGACCTCGACGCGCGCCGGCCCCAGCCCGAGCGCGAGGATGTCCTCGTCGACGTTTTCGCGCTCGCTCCGGTAGGCGCCGGTCGCCGCGAGCCCGAGGAGCTCCACCCAGAGCTTGCGGAGGCGGCGCTTGTCCGGGCCGCCGACGGCGATCTGCTGCAGGCCGAGGACTTTGAACGGTCTGGGGTCCATGCGCATGCGCTCCCGCGTCAGTACATATAGTGTCCGCCGTTCACGTGGATCGCCTGGCCGGACACGAACGCGCCGGTCTCGGCGCACAGGAACGCGCACGCCGCCGCCACCTCCTCGGTCTTGCCGTAACGCCCGCTCGGGATCTCGGCCTCGAGCTTGCGCTTGTCCTGGTGCGCGTACTGCGACCAGTCGCGGACCGTGTCGATCGCGCCCGGGACGACCGTGTTGGCGGTGATGCCGTCGGCCCCGAACTCCCGCGCGAGCGCCTTGGCGAGACCGTGCAGGCCGGCCTTGCAGGTGATGTTGTGGGCGCGGGCCGTGATCTGGGCCCAGAAGCCGTCGAACCCGGAGATGTGGATGACGCGGCCCCACTTGCGCGCGCGCATGTGCGGGATCGCGTTGCGCGCCAGGTAGAACGCGGCCGAGAGGTTGGTCGCGAGCACCCGGTTCCAGTCGTCGAGCGAGATCTCGAGGAACGGCTGCTTCGGCCGGAGCGCGACGTTCGAGACCGCGATGTCGACGGCGCCGAACGCCGCGACGGTCCGGCGCACGAGCTCCGCCACCTGGTCGTGCTCGGACACGTCGGCCATGACGCCGAGCGCCCGGCCGCCGGCCTCCCCGATCTCGCGCACGACGCGGTCGACCGCGGCCGTGTCGCGATGGCCGTTGACGACCACGCTCGCGCCCCCCGCGGCGAGGGCGAGGGCGATGGCGCGGCCGATGTTGCGGCCCGAGCCGGTCACGATCGCGGTGCGCCCGGCGAAGGGCTGTGGGCGTTCGGTCATGGTTCACCTCCCGAGGTTCGCGGCCGGCGGAGCGTCCGGTTGACAGCCCGCACCCCGTCCGATTAGATGTACGCTGATCCTACCGTTTCGCCGCTCTGCGGCGGTAGCGGCGCTGGAATCCCCCCGAGGAGGACCGGAAATGCAAGCACTTCGCCGCGCGCTGCTGGCGCTCGCCTTCGTCGTTTCGCCTGCCGCCCTCGGGCAGACCTATCCCGCGAAGCCGATCAAGATCGTGGTGCCCTACCCGCCCGGCGCGTCCACCGACACCGTCGCCCGCGCGGTGGCGCAGAAGCTCAGCGACAGCATGGGCCAGCAGGCGCTCGTCGAGAACCGCGCCGGCGCGAGCGGCAACATCGGCTCCGACTACGTCGCGAAGTCGGCGCCCGACGGCTACACGCTGCTGATGGCGACCGACGCCACGCACGCGACGAACGTGCACCTCGGCAAGAACTTTCCCTACGACCCGGTCAAGGACTTCACGCCGATCACCGCCGCGGCGGGGAACATCATCCTGCTCGCCGCGCACCCGTCGGTGCCGGTCGCCTCGGTCCGCGAGCTGATCGATTACGCGAAGAAGAACCCCGGGCGGCTCGCCTACGCGAGCTCCGGGACCGGCTCGCCCCACCATCTCGCCGGGGAGCTCCTGCGGCAGCTCGCCGGCATCGACATCGTGCACGTGCCCTACAAGGGCGGCGGGCAGGCGATCACCGACTTCGTCGGCGGCCAGGTGCCGCTGATGTTCTCGAGCCTGGTGACGGTCGCGCCGCACGTCAAGAGCGGCAAGGCCCGCGCGCTCGGGTTCGTCGAGGCCCAGCGCTACGCGGCGATGCCGAGTGTTCCCACCATCGCCGAGACGGTCCCGGGATTCGAGATGAATTCGTGGCTCGCCTTCCTCGGCCCGGCCGGGCTCCCGCAGCCGATCCAGGCCCGCCTACATGCCGAGATCGTCAAAGCGCTCAACGCGCCCGACGTGCGCGCGCGACTCGAGCCGGCCGGCCTCGTCGTGATCGGCAGCACGCCGGCCGAGCTCGCGACCATGATCAAGTCCGACCTCGACAAGCGCGGCCGGCTGATCAAGGCGGCGGGCATCCAGACGGACTGACCGGAGGCCGCCTTGGGCACCGCCGCGCCGCTCGCCGGGATCGTCGTCGTCGAGCTCGGCCACAGCGTCGCCGCGCCGTTCGCCGGGCAGACCCTCGGCGACCTCGGCGCCGAAGTGGTGAAGGTCGAGAAGGCGGACGGCGACGACGCGCGCAAGTGGGGTCCGCCGTTCCTCGGCGGCGCGGCGGCGACTTTCCAGGCGCTGAACCGCAACAAGCGCTCCGTCGTGTGCGAGCTCCGCGATCCGCGGAGCCGCGCAGGGCTCCTGCAGTTCATCCGCGAGCGCGCCGACGTCGTGCTGCAGAACATGCGACCCGGCCAGGCGGACGCGCTCGGGCTCGGCGCCGCAGCGCTCTGCGCCGCGCAGCCGGCGCTCGTCTACTGCAACATCGGCGCGTTCGGCGCCGGCGGGCCGCTCGCCGACCGGCCCGGCTACGACCCGCTGATGCAGGGGTTCGGCGGGATCATGAGCGTGGTCGGCGAAGAAGGCCGGCCGCCGGTGCGCGTCGGACCTTCGATCATCGACTGCGGCACGGCGCTGTGGGCGGTGATCGGCATTCTCGCGGCGCTCTACCGCCGCCGCGAGACCGGTCGCGGGGGCGTCGTCGACGTCTCGCTCTTCGAGACCGCCGCCGCGTGGATGAGCCTGCACGCGGTCCAGTTCCTCGCCGACGGCGAGCTCCCGCGCCGGGACGGGTCGGGTCGGGCGGGAATCGTCCCGTACCGCGCGTATCGCACCGCCGACGGCGATCTCGTCGTCGCTGCCGGCAACGACGCGCTCTACCGCAAGCTCTGCGGCGCGCTCGGCCATCCGGAATGGGCGGACGATCCGCGGTTCCTCACCAATCCCGAGCGGGTCGTCAACGCCGACGCGCTCTACGCCCTGATCGAGGCCGAGATGGCGCGGCGCACGAACGCCGACTGGATCGCGGCGCTCGATGCCGCCGGCGTGCCGTGCGCGCCGGTGCAGAACGTCAAGGAGATGCTCGAGCACCCGCAGACGCGCGCGCTCGGGCTGATGCAACCGGTGCCCGGGCTGAGCGTGCCGCTCGTCGGCCTGCCGATCTCGTTCGACGGCGCGCGCCCCGCGCCGCGCTCCGGGCCGCCGGCGCTCGGCGAGGCGAATGCCGAGATCCTCGCGGCGCCCGCCAAGGCCAAAGCATGAAGCTGCCCGACTACGCCACGCTCGCGACCGCCCGCGACGGCGAGCACATCCTCGTCGTCACGCTGAACCGCCCCGAGGTGAGCAACGCGATCAACACGCAGATGGGCCGCGATCTCGAAGACCTCTGGCACCGGCTCACCGCCGAGCCGGGGCCCGTGCGCTGCGTCGTGCTCACCGGCGCGGGAGAGCGCACGTTCTGCGCGGGCGGGGACCTGAAGGAACGCGACGGCATGACCGACGAGGCCTGGCGCGCGCAGCACGAGATCTTCGAGCGCGGCATCCTCGGCCTGCTGGAGTGCCCGCTGCCGGTGATCGCCGCGGTGAACGGGCACGCGTTCGCCGGCGGCTGCGAGACCGCGCTCGCGTGCGACTTCATCTACGCGGTGCGCGGGGCGCGCTTCGCGCAGACCGAGGTCCGGCTCGGGATCATGCCCGGCGCCGGCGGCACGCAGAACCTCACGCGCGCGGTCGGCGAGCGGCGGGCGAAGGAGATCATCCTCACGGCGCGGCCGTTCTCCGCGGAGGAGGCGTACGAGTGGGGTCTCGTCAACCGGCTGTGCGAGCCGGGCCGCGCGCTGCCGGAGGCCCTCGAGACCGCGCGCGCGATCGCCGAGAACGCCCCGCTCGCGGTGCGGCAGGCGAAGAAATCGATCCACTACGGCCTGCAGATGGACCTCCTCACCGGCTACCGGTTCGAGATCGAGGCGTACAACCGGCTGGTGCACACCGAGGACCGGCGCGAAGGAGTGCGCGCATTCAACGAGAAGCGCAAGCCCTCGTTCAAGGGGAAGTGAAAACGCAAAGGCGCAAAGGATGCAGAAGACGCAAAGAACGATTCTCATCGTTGGGGCTGCGGCGACGGGCGGTGTTACAAGTCCTTCCTCCGCGACCTTTGCGGATCTTTGCGCCTTTGCGTTGAATCCTTAAGAGGCGACAGCCATGGATATCGACGTCACCGTCAGAGAAGTGGGCTTGAGGGACGGGCTGCAGCTCGTGCCGGAGTTCTTCCCGACCGCGGAAAAACTCGCCTGGGTCGCCGCCGAGGCGGCCGCCGGCGTGCCCGAGATCGAGGTCACCTCGTTCGTGCCCGCCAAGGTCGTGCCGCAGTTCACCGATGCCGAGGAGGTCGTGGCGAAGGCCCTCGGGATCCCCGGGCTCACGGTCGCCGCGCTGGTGCCGAACCTGAAGGGCGCCGAGCGCGGCCTCCCCCTCGGCGTGCACAAGCTCGACTTCGTGATGTCGGTGAGCCGCACCCACAACCTCAAGAACGTGCGGCGGGAGCGCGAAGAGTCGATGGCCGATTTCCGCCGCATCGTCGAGCTGCGGAACGCGCAAGCCCAGGGCAAGCGGCCGCTCCTCCAGGGCGGGCTCTCGACCGCGCTCGGCTGCTCGTACGAGGGGCGAGTGCCGGTCGACGACGTGCGGCGCTATGCCGCGCAGTACGCGGAGGCCGGCGCCGACGAGATCATCGTCGCCGACACCGTGGGCTACGGCGATCCGGCGCAGGTGCGCGCCGTGTTCAAGGCGGTGTTCGCGGAGGTCGGCAAGCTCCCGGTCGCGGCGCACTTCCACGACACCCGCGGCACCGGGCTCGCGAACGTCGCGGCGGCGCTCGACTGCGGCGTGCGCAGCTTCGACGCCTCGCTCGCCGGCCTGGGCGGCTGCCCGTTCGCGCCGGGCGCGACCGGGAACATCGTCATGGACGATCTCGTGTTCATGCTCGACTCGATGGGGCTGCGCACCGGGATCGACCTCGAGCGGCTGGTCGCGGTGCGCGGGATCCTCGAGCGCAACCTCGCCGGCGCCGAGCTGCACGGCGCGGTCGCGCGGGCCGGGCTGCCGAAGAACTACGTTCCCGCCGCCGGCCGGATGCGCGCCGCGGCTTGAGGCCGAGCTCATGAACGCACCGGCAACGCCAGACCAGGTGAGCTTCCAGCTCGGCGAGGACTATCCGGAGATCCGCCAGAGCGTGCGCCGGATCTGCGCCGACTTTCCCGGCGAGTACTGGCGCGACCTCGACGCGCGCGAGGCCTATCCGACCGAGTTCGTGCGCGCGCTGACGGAGGCGGGCTATCTCGCGGCGCTGATCCCCGAGGAGTACGGCGGCGCCGGCATGCCGCTGCGCGCGGCGGGCGTCGTGCTCGAGGAGTGCCACGCGGCCGGCTGCTACGCCGCCGCCTGTCACGCCCAGATGTACACGATGGGCACGCTCCTGCGCCACGGCAGCCCCGAGCAGAAGGCGCGCTTCCTGCCGCCGATCGCGCGCGGCGAGCTGCGCCTGCAGGCGTTCGGGGTCACCGAGCCCACGACCGGCACCGACACGACCAAGCTCAAGACGCGCGCGGTCCGCGAGGGCGACCACTACGTCGTCACCGGGCAGAAGGTGTGGACCTCGCGCGCGCTGCACTCGGACCTGATGCTGCTCCTCGCGCGCACCACGCCGCGCGACCGGGTGAAGAAGAAGACCGAGGGCCTGTCGGTGTTCCTGGTGGACATCCGCGAATGCCTCGGCAAGGGCCTCGACATCCGCCCGCTCAAGGCGATGATCAACCACAACACCACCGAAGTCTTCATGGACGGCATGCGCGTGCCGGCCGCGAACCTCATCGGCGAGGAGGGCCGGGGCTTCCGCTACATCCTCGACGGCATGAACGCCGAGCGCATCCTCGTCTCGCACGAGTCGATCGGGGATGCGCGCTGGTTCATCCGCACCGCCGCGAAGTACGCCTCGGAGCGCATCGTCTTCGACCGGCCGATCGGCCAGAACCAGGGCGGCCAGTTCCCGATCGCGCGCGCGTACGCCGAGACCCAGGCCGCCGAGCTGATGCTGCGCAAGGCCGCGGCGCTGTTCCAGGCGGGCCTCGCGTGCGGCGAGGACGCGAACGTCGCGAAGCTTCTCGCCTCGGACGCCGCGTGGCACGCCGCCGAGGCGTGCATGCAGACCTTCGGCGGCTTCGGCTACGCGCGCGAGTACGACGTCGAGCGCAAGTGGCGCGAGGCGCGCATCCAGCAGATCGCGCCGATCTCGACCAACCTCATCCTCGCCTACATCGGCGAGCACGTGCTCGGGATGCCGCGCTCCTACTAGGGGTCCTGGGTCGCCGGCGAGCGTCAGCGCCGCTCCGCTTTCGCCCGCGCGGCGAGCAGGGTCGCGGCCGCGGCGCGAGCCGAACGAGCGACCGTGGGGTCGCCGCTCACGAGCGCGGTGGCGATCGCACCCTCGGCGAGGATCAGGAGCTGGGTGGCGACGGCGTCGGGCTCGTCGACGCCGACGCGCTCGAGCAGGCCCTTGAACCACTCGCGGCGCTGCGCCTTGAACTGGACGGCGATGCCGTGCGCGGGATGCTTCGGGTCGCCGAGCTCGGCGACCGCGTTGACGAAGGGGCAGCCGCGGAAGTCGGGCCGGGCGAACATGCGCTCGAGGCGGTCGAAGGCGCCGAGAATCTGCTCCGCGGCGGGCGCGTCCGAGGGCGCGATGTGCGTGAAGCGCCGGGTGAGGTAGGCCGCGATCAGGGCGTCCTTGGACGGGTAGTGGTTGTAGAGGGTCCGCTTACTGACCCCCGCCGCGGCGGCGATCGCGTCCACGCCGACCGCCCGAATCCCCTGCGTATAGAAGAGCCGGTCGGCGGCGGCGAGGATGCGCTCGGCCGTGGTCCGCGATTCGGCTGGGCGACGCTCCATCTGATCTAACACCGATCGGTGTAATTCCAGCTTGACAGAACTATAAATCGGAGAAGATCATATGTAAACAGATCGGTGTATCTCCGACGATGGCCGGCGACCGTCGCGCGCTCCTCATTCTGCTCCTCCTGAGCGGGCTGATCATTTCCCTCTGCATGGGGCTGCGCCAGAGTCTGGGCCTCTTCATGCGGCCGATGACCCTCGACCTCGGGATCTCGGCGGCCGCCTTCAGCTTCTCGCTCGCGCTGCAGAACATCGTCTGGGGCCTCTCGCAGCCCTTCGTCGGCGCGCTCGCCGACCGCTACGGCCCGCGGCCGGTGCTGGTCGGGACGGCGCTCACCTACGCCACGGGGCTGCTGCTGATGGCGTTCGCCAAAGGCGTCGCGGGGGCGCTCGAGGTCGCGGGGTTTCTCACCGGGATCGGCATCGCCGGGACGGGCTTCGGCGTCCTGATCGGGACGGTCTCGCGCGCGACGGCCCCGGAGCGGCGCAGCCAGACGGTGGGCGCGGTCGCGGCGGCGGGCTCGCTCGGCACCATGCTCCTCGCACCGCTCGGGCAGCTGGTCATCGACGGGTTCGGCTGGCAGGCAGCGATGGTGGGGTTCGCGGCCATCGCGGGCGCGCTGGCGCTGTTCGCGGTGCCGGTGAAGGGCGTCGCGGCGCGGCTCGGCGCCGGGCCGGCCGGCGACGCGGCGGGGGCTCGCCAGCCGCTCGGCGAAGCCCTGCGCGAGGCGCTGCGGCACCGCGGCTACCTCTTCATGACGCTCGCCTTCTTCGCCTGCGGGTTCCAGCTCGTGTTCATCACGACGCACCTGCCGGCGTACCTCCAGCTCTGCGGCGTCTCGCCGGGCGTCGGAGCGAGCGCGCTCGCGCTCATCGGGCTCTTCAATACCGTGGGGACCTATGCGTTCGGGCTGCTCGGCGCGCGCTACAGCCAGAAGCACCTGCTCGCGCTCATCTACCTGCTGCGCACGTTCTTCATCGCGGCGTTCCTGCTCGCCCCGATCAGCCCGGCATCGACGCTCGCGTTCGCCGCGGCGATGGGGTTCTTGTGGCTCGGCGTCGCGCCGCTCGTCACCGGGATCATCGCGCGGGTGTTCGGCCTGACGCACTTCAACACGCTCTACGGCATCGTGTTCCTGAGCCACCAGGTGGGCTCGTTCTTCGGCGCCTGGATGGGCGGCCTGGTGTTCGACTGGACCGGCAATTACGACCTCGGCTGGGGGGCGCTGATCGTGATCGGCGTCACCGCCTTCGCGCTGCAGTGGCTGATGGACGATCGCCCGCCGCCGGTGCGCAAGGCCGTTGCCGCGCCCGTGCCCGCGGCGGCGTAGGCGCAAGGCCGTGGCACTCCGAGTATGATCGCGCGACGCAACGCGCGGAGGCTTCCGTGACGACCGGACTGACTCGACAACTCGCGGAGCTCGTCTCCGGGCTCGCGTTCGAGCGGCTTCCGCTGACCGCGGTCGAGACCGCCAAGCGCGGAGCGATCGACACCGTCGGGGTGATGTTCGCCGGCCGGGACGAGCCGGTCGCGAAGCTCGCCGCGGAGCTCGCCGCGGCCGGCGCGCGCGGCGAGGCGCGCGTCGGCTTCGACCGCGGCCTCGCGCACTCGCAGGACGCCGCGCTCGCGAACGGCACCGCGGCGCACGCGCTCGACTACGACGACGTCGCGCTGGAGGGCCATCCGAGCGTGGTGCTCGTCCCCACGATCCTCGCCGAGGGCGAGCGGCTCGATGCCAGCGGGCGCGACCTGATCGCTGCGTACGTCGCCGGCTACGAGACCTGGGGCGAGCTGCTCGACCGCGACGAGGACCAGCACCACGGCAAGGGCTGGCACCCGACCGCGGTGTTCGGCGCGGTCGCTGCGGCCGCGGCGGCGGCGCGGCTCGCCCGGCTCGATCCCGCGCGCACCGGTCACGCGCTCGGCATCGCCGCCTCGATGGCCGGTGGGCTGGTCGCGAACTTCGGCTCGATGACCAAGCCCTTCCAAGCCGGGCGCGCGGCGCAAAGCGGCATCCTCGCGGCGCGCCTCGCAGGCCGCGGCATGACCGCCTCGCCCGACGCGCTCGAGCATCCGAGCGGCTTCCTGCGCGCGTTCTCGCCCGCGGGCCGCGTCCGCGTCGACGGCGAGCTCGCCGCCGGGCGCGACTGGCACATCGTCCGCCAGGGGCTCAACGTCAAGCGCTATCCGGTGTGCTACGCCCTGCATCGCGCGATCGACGGGATGCTCGCGATCCGTGAGCGGCGCGCGGTCCCCGCCGAGCGCGTCGCCGAGATCGAGGTCACGCTCGGCCGCACGCAGCTGGTGCCGCTGCGCGAGCATCGCCCGCGCGCCGCGCTCGCGGCGAAGTTCAGCGCCGAGTTCGCGATGGCCTCGGCGCTCGTCGCCGGCCGCGTCGGCATGCGCGAGCTCACCACCGAGTTCGTCAACGAGGCCGCGGTGCAGGCCCTGATCCCGAAGGTGCGCGTGACGCCGGTCGACGAGACCGATCCGGAGGACCCGCTGTTCGCGCCCTCCGACCGGGTGCGGGTGCGGCTCGACGACGGGTCGACCCTCGAGGGCGAGCCGGTCCGCTACGCGCTCGGCCATGCGCGCAATCCGATCGGCCTCGACGAGCTGCACGCGAAGTTCCGCGACTGCGTGGGAGACGCGCTGCGGCCCGAGGCTGCGGCGCGGCTCTTCGAGCGGCTGAGCCGGCTCGAGGCGCAGCCCGCCGTGGCGGCGCTCTACGCCGGGTGACGGCGCGCGGCTAGCGCACCCGGCGCGCGCGCCCCGGAGGGCTCGACGTGCTCGAGCTTTACCACTACTGGGACTCCGTGTGCTCCTTCAAGGTGCGGCTCGTGCTCGCCGAGAAGGGGCTCGATTGGGCCGAGCGCCACGTCGATCTGCTCGCGTTCGGGCAGCTCAGCCCCGACTATCTGGCGCTGAACCCGAACGGCGTGGTCCCGACGCTCGTCCACGACGGCGTGCCGGTGACCGAATCGAGCGTGATCAACGAATACCTCGACGAGGTGTTTCCCGATCCGCCGCTCAAGCCCGCCGATCCTCTCGAGCGCGCGCGCATGCGCGTGTGGGTGAAGTACGAGGACGACGTGGTGCACCCGGCGGTGCGGCCGGGCACTTTCAACCTGATGATCAAGCCGGTGGTGGCGGCGCTGCCTCCCGCCGAGCTGGAGGCGCTCGCCGCGAGGCACCCGCGCCCGGAGCGGGCGGCCAACTGGCGCAAGGCGGCGCGCGAGCCGGTCGACGCGGCGGCGATCGCCGCGGCGAACGCGAAGCTCGCCGTCGCGCTCGAACGCATGGAACGCGCGCTCGACGACGGCGAATGGCTCGCCGGCGACGCCTTCTCGCTCGCCGACGTCGCGATCGCGCCGATGATCGACCGCATGGAGCATCTCGCGCTGGCGGGCCTCTGGGCGGAGCATCCGAACGTCCGGCGCTGGATCGCGCGGGTGAAGGCGCGCCCGTCGTTCGCGCGCGCCGCGCCGCCCGCGGAGCGGCGCATGCGTCTCGTCAGCTAGGGTGCGGCGCCCGGGCCGCGGACGAGGCCCCCGGTCAGCACTTCACCCTGGAGACGTGCCCCTTCTTCGACTGCTGACAGTACTGGCGGCCTTTGTCGTCGACGCAGGTGCGCCACGAGCTGCCATCGGGCTGGCGCATCCAGTTCGTGCAGCTCGGCGCGGCCGACGCGGTCGGCGCGTTGCCCGACAGGACCGCGGCTGCGACGACAAGCCAAAAACGCCGGTTCATGCTCATCCTGGTCTCCCCGAGTCGGAATGTTCGGAAGAGATCAGGATCACGGGTTTCCCGTTCGCGCGTCCGGGAATCGGTCATGCGATCGGGCTTCGCGGGGACTTTCGCGCCGGCCGGCGTGAACTAGTCGCCCCGCGGCATCCGCGCGCGACGCACGCCGCGTCGAGCGCGCGTGCGAAAGTGCCGTTGCCGGGAGCGGCCTCCGCCCCGGGTCCGATCAGCGCTGCGGGCTCCTCGCGTCCTCGGGGACGACCCGCTCACGCCGGCGCCCGGCGCGACCCGGGCTCTTCCTCACTCCGGCTTGATCCCCGCGGCCTTGACGACGGCCTTGTACCGCTCCGCGTCCTTCTTGATCCGCGCGAGGAAATCCGCGGACGACATGCCGACGGTCTCGAAGCCCTGCTCGGCGTAGCGCTTCTGCACGTCGGGCGAGTCGAGGGTCTTGCGCACCTCGGCGTTCAGCCGGTCGACGATCGGCTGCGCGACGCCCTTGGGCGCGAGCAGCCCGACCCAGATCGACGCGTCGACGTCGAGCCCGGCCTCGCGCGGCGTGACCCACGACGGATCGAGCGCCGAGCGCTTGGCGGTGGTGATCCCGAGCACCTTCGCGCGCCCCGACTTCAGATGGGGCGTCGCGCCGGGGATCGAGACGACGCCGAGCTGGACGTCGCCGGCCGCGATCGCGGTCGCCGCCGGCGCGCCGCCCTTGTAGGGGACGTGCAGCATCTTGACCCCGGCCGCGACCGCCAGCCATTCGCCCGCCAGGTGATTGATGCTGCCGTTCCCGGCCGAGGAGAAGCTGATCGCGCCCGGCTTCGCCTTGGCCGCCGCCACCAGCTCCTGGAAGGTGCTGAACGGGACCTGGCTGTTCGCGAGATAGAGCATCGGGGCGTCGGTCACCATGGTGATCGGGACGAAGTCGCGGTCGAGCTCGTAGGGGACGTGCGCGAACACCGCCGGATTGACGGCGAACTCGCCGGTGTGCGCCATGAGCAGCGTGTAGCCGTCGGGCGCGGCCTTCGCGACGGCGCTCGTCGCGATGAAGCCGTTGCCGCCGGGCCGGTTGTCGACGACGAACTGCCAGTTGAGGCGCTCGGTCATCTTCTGGGTGAGGATCCGCGCCGTGGTGTCGACCGCTCCGCCGGGGGCGAACGGCACCAGGATCCGGATCGGCTTGGACGGATAGTCCTGCGCCCCGGCGCCCGCCGCGAGCGACAGCAGCGCGCTCGCGAGGACCCATTTCAATCCACGCATCGTCATTCCTCCTTTGCCATCAGCCGCGCCGCCGCTTGGCGGCCGCGAGCTTCACCGCCTCGATGATCTCCGGATACGCGGCGCAGCGGCAGAGATTGCCCGAGAGGTAGTGCCGGATGGTCTCCTCGTCCGGATCGGGATGCTCCTCGAGGAGCTGCCGCGTCATCAGCACGAACCCCGGCGTGCAGAACCCGCACTGGAACGCGCTCGCTTCGATGAACGCCTCCTGGACGGGGTCGAGTCCTTCGGTCGCGGCGAGCCCTTCCACCGTGACCACCTCCGCGCCCGCGGCGAAGGCGGCGAGGTACAGGCAGCCGGAGACCGCGCGCCCGTCGACGAGCACGGTGCAGCATCCGCACAGGCCCTGGCCGCAGCTCTCGCGCGCGCCGTAGAGGCCGAACTCGCCCTGCAGCACTTCGACGAGATTCTCGTGCGGCGCGACCTCGGCCGACACCGCCGCGCCGTTGAGCTTGAAGCCGATCCTGCGCCGCGCCGCGCTCACGTCTCAGGCCTCCGGCAGCGGCTCGCCCTGTGCGGCGCGCAGCGCGCGGTAGACGGTCTCGGCGTTGAGCGGCAGCGCGGTCAGCCGGACACCCACCGCGTCCTCGATGGCGTTCGCGATCGCCGGCGACACGCCGAACGTGCCGGTCTCGCCGACGCCCTTGGCGCCGAACGGCCCGGTGCGCTGCTCGGCGACGACCGCCTCGTTCACCATCTCGCGCGGCAGGTCGAGCAGGCCAGGGATCTTGTACTCGGCGAGCGATGCGTTGCGAAGCTGGCCTGCGGCGTCGAAGTCCATCCGCTCGAAGAGCGTGAAGCCGAGCTGCATGATCGCCGCGCCGGAGAGCTGCGTCGCGACGATCTTCGGGTTGATCGGCGTGCCGACGTCGGCGACGTTCACGAGCCGGCTGATGCGGACGTGCCCGGTCTCGGTGTCCACCTCGACCTCGGCGCCGGTCCCGCCGACCATCCAGAACGGCGTCGCGTTCGGGGTGAGGCCGGTCGCGTAGTCGGGCGGCGTGTAGCTCGGGATGAAGCTCGCGGTGCCGATGACGTTGCCGGCCTGCATGCCGTACTTCTTCTTGAACACGTCCGCGACCGTGGCTTCGGCCGCGAGGCCCACCTCGGCGGCCAGCGCGCGGAGCCTGCCGCGCGCGTCTTCCGCGGCGAGCCGCACGGCGTGGCCCATGTGGAAGAGCGAGCGCGAGCCGAGCGTCGCCATGTCGTACGGCGTGACGTCGGTGTCGGAATGCACCACCGTGATCGACTCGGCCGGGAGGTTCAGCACCTCGCCGGCGATCTGCGCCATGGCGGTGTCCGACCCCTGCCCCATGTCCACGGTGGCGCAGTAGACGATGCAGCTTCCGTCCGCGCTCAGGTTGACCATCGCGACCGAGGTCGTCGGCGAGATGCAGGCCTTGAAGCCGATCGCGACGCCGCGCCCGCGGCGGACGGTCCCGACGCCGCGATCGAGCGGCCGCGCCCAGTCGAGCAGGACCGCGAGCCGCTCGAGCACCTTGTCGATCGCGGCGTCCTGCATGGCGGTGCCGGTCGCCTGCGGGCGGCCTTCGCGCAGGATGTTCTTGCGCCGGAACGCGATCGGGTCCAGCGCGAGCGCGCGCGCGATCATGTCGGTATGGCTCTCGTACGCCCAGACGAGCTGCGGGATGCCGAAGCCGCGGAGCGCCCCCGCCGGCGGCAGGTTCGTGTAGAGCGCGTAGGAGTCGATCGCGACGTGCTCGATGTCGTAGGGGCCGGGGGCGGTGAACCCGGACTTCTGGGTCACGCGCGGGCCGATGTCAGCGTAGGCGCCGCCGTTCCACCACACCTCGCAGTGGCGCGCGGTGAGCCGCCCGTCCCGCGTCACGCCGCTCCGGATCCGGAACGTGCTCGCGTGCTTGGTGAGGGTGAAGAACTGCTCCTCCATGGTGAGCGACACCTTCACCGGGCGGCGGACGAGCAGCGCAGCCACGGCCACCAGCGCCTCGAGCTTGATGTAGAGCTTCGCGCCGAAGCCGCCGCCGAGGAACGGCACCTTCACGCGGATGCGGTTCTCGGGCCAGCCGAGCAGCCGCGCGAGCTCGATACGCACGAACGACGGGCTCTGCGAGGCGGTGTGGATGGTGAGCGCGGACTCGCGGGGTTCCACCACCGTCACGAACGGCTCGAGCGGCGTGTGCATCACCTGTTGCGTGCGGAACGTGTGCTCGAAGACGCGGTCGGCTGCGGCGAGCGCGCGCTCCGCGTCCCCCCGGCGCAGGTGGAAGTCGAGCGCCACGTTGGTGTTCGTGCGACCCTTGAGATGCTTCAGGTCGGGAAAGGTCCCGGCGGGCTTGAGCGTCTCGTGGACGATCGCCTTCGAGGTCATCGCCTCGACCTCGTCGAAGACCGCGGGCAGCGCCTCGTAGTCGGCGACGATCAGCTGCGCCGCCTCCTCGGCGACGTGCGGATCGGCCGCGAGGACGAGCGCCACCGGCTCGCCGACGTGGCGCACCTTGTCGACCGCGAGGATCGGCTGGTCGTGGAAGGCCGGCCCGTAGTAGGGCTCCGGGAGGAGCGCGCGGATGTCGTCCGACGTGATCACGCGATATACGCCGCCCACCGCCCGCGCGCCGCTCGTATCGATCGCCCGGATGCGCCCGTGCGCCACCGTCGAGCGGAAGATCTTGCCGTACAGCATCCCGGGCAGGCGCAGGTTGTGGACGTACTCGGCACGCCCCGTCACCTTCTCGCGCGATTCGAGCCGCGGAACCGAACGCCCGACCTGCGGGGTCTCGGTCGGCTGGGTCGGGCGTTTCATGCCACGCCTCTCGCCGCCGCGCGCACCGCGCGTCCCAGGTAGACGCGCAGCAGCTGCCGCTTGTAGCTCGCGGAGCCGTGCGCGTCGCCGACGATGTCGAGCCCGTCGGCGGCGGCCTCGCCGGCCCGCGCGAGCGTCGGCTCGTCCAGCTTCCCGCCGCGCAGCACCGCTTCGGCCGCAGCGAGCCGGGTCGGCCGGTCGGTCGCCGCGGCGACGACCACGCCGGCGTCGCGGATCGCGGCGCCGTCCAGATCGAGGGTGACCGCGACCCCGAGCGCCGGCCAGTCGTCGGCGGAGCGGACGGTGCACTTCAGGTAGGCCGCGCGCCTGCGTCCCTGCGGCGGCACGGTGAGCGTCGTGATGAGCTCGTCCGGGCGCAGCACCGTCTCGTAATAGCCCGTGGCGATGGCCTCCACCGGCACCGTGCGCTCCCCCGCCGGCCCGGCGATCGTGACGCGCGCGCCGAGCACGCTCAGCACCGGCGGCAGGTCCATGTGCGGGTCGGCATGGGCGAGATGCCCGCCGACGGTCGCGACATTCCGCACGCGCACGTTCGCGAGCGTCCGGAGCGTGCGTGCGATCACCGGCCACTCGCGCCGGACCGGCGCCGAGCGCTCGAGCACGGCGAGCGGCGCGAGCGCGCCCACGCGGAGCTCGCCCGCCGGACCGGTGTCGACGCCGGAGAAGCGAGCCTCGACCGCGCGCAGGCTGACGAGCCGCCGCGGCCGGAAGATCCCGGCCTTCATCATCAGCATCACCGCCGTCCCGCCCGCGACGGCGCGGACCGACGGATCCTCGGGATCGAGCAGGGCGATCGCTTCGCTTAGCGACCGCGGCTCGACGAGCTCGAAGGGGGACATGGGAGCGCAGGGATGGTACACAATAGCCCGCGGCGGAGGCCAGCATGCGATTCGGAATCAACTTCTTCCCGTCGTTCCGGCCGGCGGACGGCACCACCGCCGACTACTACGACCAGTGCCTCCGGATCGCCGAGCGCGCCGACGCGCTCGGCTTCCACAGCATCAAGACCGTCGAGCACTCGTTCTTCGACTACGGCGGGCACTCGCCCAACCCCTGCGTCTTCCTCTCGGCGATCGCCGCGCGAACGCAGCGCGTGCGCCTCGTCACCGGCGCGGTGATCCCGGCGTTCCACCATCCGGCGCATCTGGGCGGCGACCTGGCGATGCTCGACAACATGAGCAAGGGGCGCCTGGAGGCCGGCTTCGGGCGGGCGTTCCTGCCCAAGGAGTTCGAGGTCTACGGCGTGCCGATGTCGGAGAGCCGCGAGCGCTTCGAGGAGGCGATCGGCATGATCCGGCGCCTGTGGACCGAGGAGCGGGTCACGGTCAAGGGCAAGTACTGGACCCTCGAGGACGTGCGGCTCATGCCGCGGGTCGCGCAGCGGCCGCACCCGCCGATCTGGGTCGCGGCGATCTCCGCCGAGGAGTCGTTCGCCTACGCCGCGCGGAACGGGTTCAACGTGATGATCGTCCCCTACGCCGGCAAGCCCGGCCAGCTCCAGGACTTCGTCCGGATGTACCGCCGGATCTGGGCCGAATCGGGCCACCGGCCCGGCGCCGAGCAGGTGCAAGTGTCGCAGTTCTGCTACGTGGCCGAGAACCGCGACGAGGCGCGCGCCGGGTTCGAGCGGATCGCGAAGCGCTACCTGGAAGTGTTCGCCGACGCGGTGGTGGCCTGGCAGGGCAAGACCTCGGACCAGTACCCCGGCTACGAGAAGATGGTGGCGAGCATTCTCGCGACCACCCCCGCGAAGATCCTCGAGGGCGGCGGTGCGTTCGTCGGCACGCCCGAGGACGCGGTCGGGCAGATCCAGCGCTGCACCGAGGCGTTCGGTCCGATCGAGCCCTCGATGCAGATCAACTTCGGGGGGTCCACCGACGCCGAGGCCTTCCGGACGCTCGAGCTCTTCGCCGCGCGCGTGATGCCGCGATTCGCGGGCTGACCGGGCGCAGGGCCTGCCGCGGGCGCCGCGATAAAAAAACTCGATCGGAGGAATAAGTCCCGGGGCGCTGTGTTCGGCTCGAGCGGCATCACGCCACCCAAGGAGGAGCCATGTCACGAAGCTTGCATGCGGCGGCGCTGGGCACGTTGCTGGCGGCCGCGCTGGGCGCGACGGCACAAGCCCAGCGCCCGACGTTCGAGACCACCAAGGTCGACGGCGTCGACAACGTCTACGTCTACCGCTACGCGAACCATCAGGCGATGTTCGTCGTCACCCCGGCCGGGGTGATCGCCACCGATCCGATCGGCTACGGGCGTCCGCAGGCGGTCGTGACCTACGTCGAGGAGATCCGGAAGGTCACGAGCCAGCCGATCAGGTACGTGGTCTACAGCCACCACCACTTCGATCACATCGCCGGCGGCAAGCCGTTCAAGGACGCCGGCGCGAAATTCGTCGCCCACAAGCGCGCCCACGAGCGCCTCGCCGCGATCCAGGATCCGCACACCGTGCTTCCCGACGAGGTCGTCGGCGACACGGCGGCGATCACGCTCGGCGGCACGGTTCTCGAGCTGACCTACCTCGGCCTCAACCACTCCGACAGCTCGCTCGTCATGCGGCTGCCGAAGGAGAAGCTGCTCTTCGCGGTCGACTTCATCCCGGTCGGTTCGGTGCCGGGGCGCGGCATGATCGACTCCTATCCGCTCGAGTGGGAGGAGTCGCTGAAGAAGGTGATGGCGATGGAGTGGGACCGGCTCATCCCCGGCCATCCCGGCCCGGGCGGGCGGCTCGGCACCAAGCAGGACGTGCAGAACCTGCTCGTGTTCCTGCAGGACGCGTCGGCCGCGGTGAAGACCGCCGCGCGCGAAGGCAAGTGCTGGGATGCGGCGGAGAAGGAGGTCAAGCTGCCGAAGTACGCCGGCTGGCCGGGGTACGAGAACAACCTGCCGTTCGTGCTCAGGCGCTACTGCGGCCTGTGGGGCCGCGGCACCTGAGCCGCTCGGCGCGCGCGCGGGCGGCGCGCGCCGTCCGCGCACGCTCGCCGCTCAGCGCTGCGCCGCCGGCGCGAGCGTGCCGCCCCCGGCGCGGTTCCTCAGCCGGAAGGCCGCCACGATCAAGAGCACGCCGAAGACGATGGTGTAGGCCGCGATGACCCAGATCACGGCGAGCGCCCCTTCGGCCGGGTTCGCCATCATGACCGCGCCGAAGATCACCGCGAGCGCGCCCGACAGACCGAGCAACCATTCGTGCTGGATCTCCTTGCGGAGGCGAACCGCGGCGACGATCTGGAAGATGCCCATGAAGAACGCCCACACCGCGATGAACATGAGCAGCATGAGCGCCGTCACGCCCGGCCAGAGGAAGGCGACCACCCCGGCGAGGATCCCGAGGATGCCGATGGCGACGAGCGACCACATCGGTCGGCCGCGGTCGCGAACCTTGAATGCCGCGATCAGGGCGAAGACGCCTTCGGCGAGCGCATACGCGCCCCAGACGAGGACGAGCACGTAGAGGGTGGCGCCGGGCCAGGCGAGCGCCAGAACGCCGAAGATCACCGCGGCCGCGCCGCGCAGCGCGATCCAGCTCCAGTTGCGCGCGAGTTGCTCCAGCAAAGCTTCATTCGCCATTACCCCCTCCCGGATCGGTCGAACGTGGGCCTCGTGCCGTTCCAACCAGCTGCAATCAAGGGCGTGGACCGACGGCCGGCGTCGTCGACGTCCCCAGCCGCAACAAGTTGGAGCGGCACTAGTCTACGTCCGGCCGCGGCCGGCGTCTCGCGCGCCGCGCGGGCGCGCCCACGACCGCTCGCGGCGATCAGTTGAGCGCCTTGTCCTTCCAGTACTTGCGACCGGCGGCCGAGCCGCCGGCGGCGAGGCCCGTACGGGTCATCGGATAGATGTCGATGCCGGCCTGGACGGAGTCGGCCTGGGTGACCTCGCCGCCCTTGCCTTTCACCTTCGCCGCGGCACCGCCACCGCCGGAGAGCTCCCAGCCCGATTCCACGAACCGCTCGAGCGTCTTCCGGTCGTGGAACACCAGCACCTCGCGGTAGTCCTTGATCCCCGCCTCGACGCCGACCGACACCTGGCCCATGTTCATGAAGGCGTCGCGGCCCGTGGCGTGGTCGTGCACCAGGCCCTTGCCGCCGGCGCCGCCGAAGATGAGCTTGACACCGAAGCTCGAGAAGCAACCGTATCCGGCGGCGCCCGCGATCTGCGCCTTCACCTCGGGCTTCTCCCGGTAGAGCGTCGCGAGCGCGTCCTGGCACATCCGGCGGATCTCGGCGCGCTCTTTCTCGGGCTCCGCCGCGCCCGCGAGCGCCGCGACGCCGAATACCGCCGCGGCCACGAGGAGGGAAAGATGAGGCTTCATGGTGAGACCTCCGTTAGCGTCGTGCAGGCCGCGTCTGGGGCCCGCATCCAGCCTCCAGCGACTCCCCGACTGCTTCGACTGCGGAAAAAGCGGCCGGTTCGGGCGAGCGCTCAACCGCAGGGACGCGCGCGGTGTCGCCGGCAGGCGACACCGATCGAGCCTCCGGCGCGGTGCCGGAGGCGGAACGAAAGAGGGAAAAGCGGCGAGCGCACGGGGCGCTCGCCGCGCCGCATCAGTTCACGGCGAAGTTCGGATCGAGGATCTTGGCGATGTCCTTGACGTGCAGCATCCCTTTCTTCTGCTTGTCCATGGCGTCGAAGCGCTTCTCCATCAGCTTGACGAAGTCCTGCCTCGTGACCATGCCGTCCTGCCTCATCATGCCGCTCGCTTTGAGCATCTGGATGAGCTCGCGCTCATCCGGCGGCCCCGCCACGGCCGTCGAACCGCCGAGCTGCAGCGCGCCGGCGGCGAGGGCGAGCGTGGTGATTGCCGCGATCTTCGCGATCTTCATGACACCTCCTATTGCTTGAGTTGATTCGCATCGTCGCGGGTGAAGTGCCCCGCGCGCGACGCATCCGCGGTCCTGGAGAGCGACCGTGGCGCTTGGTCGGGAGCGCGGTCGGGGCCTTACGCCGGCGGCGGGGCGCGTGACGCGCCGCACGCCTCGGGCGGGGATCGATGTAAGGCGAGCGCGCTCCCGCGCGACTACCCCGCGCGCGCGGGAACGGTCCCGCAGTGCCTCCCTACGGCCGCATGAGCTCGCAGGCGATCGCCATGCGCACCAGCTCGGCGAGCGAGCGCGCCTGCATCTTCTCCATCACCTTCGCGCGGTGGACCTCCACCGTTCGGGTCGAGAGGCCGAGGCGGGTCGCGACCACCTTGTTCGGCCGTCCCTCGGCGACGAGCAGCATGACCTCGCGCTCGCGCGGCGTCAGGGTCGCGACGCGCGCCTCGATCTCGGCGCGCCCCGCCGACGGCGGCGGCTCGCCCGGGCGCTGCTGCGCGAGCGCCCGGTGCACGGCGTCGAGCAGCACCTGCTCGTTGAACGGCTTCTCGATGAAGTCGGCGGCGCCGGCCTTCATCGCGCGCACGGCCATCGCGATGTCGCCGTGGCCGGTGATGATGATCACTGGCAGCGTCGCCTGGCGCGCGCGCAGCGCCTCCTGGAGCTCGAGGCCGCTCATGCCGGGCATGCGCACGTCGGCGACGAGGCAGCCCGGGGCGGCGGCGTCGAACGCCTCGAGGAACGCGGGCGCGCTCGGAAATGCGCGCGACGCGAGCCCCACCGAGCGGAGCAGCATCGCGAGCGAGTCGCGGATCGCCGGCTCGTCGTCGACGATGTAGACGGTCGGTTCAGGCATCGGTCTCCTCCGCCGCGTCGGCGATCGGCAGGGTGAGATGGAGCGTCGCGCCGCGCCCCGTGCCCGAGGTCGCCCACAGCCGGCCGCCGTGGGCGTCGACGATCGAGCGGCTGAGCGCGAGCCCGATGCCGATCCCGTCGGTCTTCGTGGTGTAGAACGGCTCGAACACCCGCTCGACCGCCTCCGGCGCGAGCCCGGGCCCGGTGTCGGACACGCGGATCTCGACGAAGCCGGACTCGCAGCGCGCGGTCTCGATCCGCACGACGCGCTCCGCGCAGTCGCCGGCGACGATCGCCTCGACGGCGTTGCGCACCAGGTTGAGCAGCACCTGCTGGATCTGGATCGAGTCGGCGAGCGCCTCGGGAAGCTCGGGCGCGAGCGCCGGAACGAGCTCGACGCCGCTCTGCCGCGCCTCCGGCGCGGCGAGCTGCAGGACCTCGGCGACGAGGAAGTTCGCGTCGACCGCGCTCACCTGCCCCTCGTCGCCGCGGACGAAGCTGCGCATCTTCCGCACCACCTCGCCGGCGCGCTCGGCCTCGGTCGCGACCCGCTGCATCACCTCGAGCGCCTCCTCCCCGCTCGCCCGGCCGCCGCGCAGGAGGCGAATGCAGGCGTAGGCGTAGTTCGCGATCGCGGTGAGCGGCTGGTTGATCTCGTGCGCGATCGCGCTCGCCATCTCGCCCATCGAGCTCACGCGCGAGACGTGCGCGAGGCTCTGCAGATGCTGCCGCGCCTGCTCCTCGGCGCGGCGCCGGTCGGTCACGTCGCGCGCCACCGCCACGACGGTATCCGGCGCGCCGCCGCCGGCCGCGTCCTGGACCGCGCGCACCGACCAGGCGAGCCAGCGCCAGCCCTTCGGGGTCAGCACGCGGTTCTCGAAGCTCGCCGAATACGGCGGCTGCCACGCCGCGGCCCAGGCGCGCGCGGTCGCCGGGCGGTCGTCCTCGTGCACCTCGAGCGCGAGCGGCCGACCGACCGGGTCGGCGGCATCGGCGCCGAAGAACTGGCGGTACGAGGGACTGCCGAACCTCACCCGGCCGTCGCGGCCGAGGGTGAGGACGAGCTCGGTCTGGTTCTCGACCAGCAGCCGGTACTTCATCTCGCTCTCGCGCAGCGCCTCCTCGGCGCGCCGGCGCGCGGTGACGTCGGTGATCAGCGCGAAGCTGCCGCTGTACTGGCCGCGCTCGTCGAAGAGCGGGCGCGGCGAGACGTAGGCGCGCATCGGCTCGCCGCTCGCCCGGAGCAGCGACAGCTCGAACGAGTCGCTCGCGCCCTGCTGGCGCCGGCGGTAGTGCTCGTCCCACTGCGCGCGCTCCTCCGGCAGCGTGATCTCGCGCCCGCTCTTGCCGATCAGATCCGCGCGCGATCGGCCGATCAGCTCGCAGAACCGGTCGCTCGCGTAGGTGATGATCCCGTTCCGGTCCTGCATCACCAGCCCCTCGTTCATGCGCTCGATGAGCAGGCGGTAGCGCTCGCCGCTCGCGCGGACCGCGGCGTCGGCCTCTTCGCGCTGCCGCAAGGCCGCGGCGAACATGAGCGAGGTGACCCCGAGCACGGTCAGGAAGAGGTAGAGCGACGCGAGCCCCTCGAGCCGGTCGCCGCCGGCGAACGGCCCCTCGCCGAGCGAGGTGTACCAGACCGCGATCATCGCGGCGAGGAAGATCGCCGCGGAGACTTCCCGCGGGCCGAACCGCAACCCCGCCCAGAACATCACCGGGAACAGCGCATACGGCAGCTGCGCGACCGCGACCATGGGCGAGAGGCGATCATTGAAGACGAGCGTGCTGACCGCCACGGTGGCCGCGGCGACCAGTACGAGCTCGATGCGCCGTCCACGCGGTACGGGCTCGGCAGCCGACGCATACCAGGTCAGGCACAGCGGTGCGACGATCAGGATGCCGACCCCGGTCGCGAGCGCGCTGACGGTGTTCGGCAGCACCGCGCCCGGGACCCACCCGTCGGTCGCCGCGAGCGTGCCGAACCTGACTCCGGCCTTCATGAGCCCCGTCGCTCCGGCACCGAGGACCGCCAGGGCGAGCACGTCGGATACCCGGCGCAGACCGAGATCGATCCGCGCGACGCTCGCGAGCAGCAGCCACGCGACCATCGCGTAGAGCGTGCTGAGCCCCGCCGACGCGACGGCGCCGGCGGCCGGGCCGCTGGCGGTGAGATGGGCGATCAAGCAGCCGATGAAGACGCCCGCGAGGGCGCGCGCGCCCCACACGAGGAGCGCCGCGAGCGCGATGCCGGCCGAGGGCCACAGCAGCGCGAGCTCCTTGGTGGCCGGAAAGAGGAAGAGCGCCGCTTTGGCCGAAAGGACGTAGGCCGCGGCGATCGCGACCGACAGGCCGACGTGATACGCGAGCCGACGCGGCCACGTCGCGGGCGCCTCGCCCGCCGGCCGGGCATCGGGGGCCGCGTTCGCCTGGGTCGTCATCTGGGGCTTTGTCGCTCCCGCCGGGGGGTCCCTTGCGGGGGCCCCGTAACGTAGCAGGGGAAATCCCGGTCCGCACTCGGTAGAACTACTTAGGTTCCCGCCGCCGCTCCGTAGTCGCGCGGACGCCGGCTGCGCGCTCGTCCGAATGGGCGCGGCCCGGCCGCCACTCGATGATCCGCCTCGTTTTTCACGCGAGGCATCACCAGTGGGTCCCGACCAGATCTCGATCGCCCAGAACGCCGAAAGCGCGACAGCGCTCGCGGCGCGATTCGTCGCGGCCGGCCGCATGGCGCTGGCGCGCGGCGGGCGGTTCGCGGTCGCCGTCTCGCCCGCGGCGCTCACCGCATCGGTCGTCGCGGCGCTCGCCGCCGCACCGGTCGCGGGCGAGCGCTTCTGGCGCGCGACGCACCTCTTTCTCGCCGATACCTACTTCGCCGAGGGCGTCGCCGCGCGCTCGGCCGTCGAGCGGCTGCCGGTTGCGCCCGGCGCGCGGCACCTGGAAGCCGCCGAGCACGCGAACCCGCTGACCGCCGCCGGCGCCTACGAGCAGGAGCTGCGCGGCTTCTTCAGCCTGCGCGCCGGCGCGCTGCCCCGGTTCGATCTCGTGCTGCTCGCGCTCGGCGCCGACGGGCGGCTCGGCGGATTCGCGCCGGGCGGCCACGCGCTCGACGAGATCGAGCGCCTCGCGCTCGCGGACTTCGACCCCGCGAGCGGCCGCTACTTCGTGACGCTCACGCCGCCGGTGATCCGGAACGCCGCGAGCCTGCTGGTCGTCGCGCCGGCGGGTTCGGTCGACGCGATCCAGCGCCGCATCGCCGGCGCCGACCGCGTCCACGAGCGCGATCCCGTGCAGCTGCTGCGCGCGGCGGACGGCGAAGTCGCCGTCGTCGCCGCCCCCGCCACCGGTTCGCCGCCCGCGCGTCACGGCGCGGGCGAACTCGCGACCCGTCCCGAACGCTGATCACACCCAGAGGAGAAACGCCATGTTCGCGAAGATCGAAGAAAGCGTGCTGAAGGATTACCGCCGGTACCTCCACCGGTACGCGCTGCAGCAGGTCCGCGACCCCGACCTCGCGAACGACCTGGTGCAGGACACGTTCGTCGCCGCGCTCGAGGGCGGCTGCCGCTTCGAGGGCCGGAGCGCCGTCCGCACGTGGCTCGTGGGGATCCTCAAGCACAAGATCGCCGACAGCTTCCGTTACCGCGGCCGCGCGCCGCTCAGCCTCGATGCGCTCGGCGACGGCGATGCGGAGACCGACGGCGGCGCCGAGCTCGCCGACCGCCTCGCCGGCGCCGCGTCCGCCGACGACGACCCGGCGGCGAGCGAGGCGCGGCGGCGGTTCTGGGAAGCCTGCCAGTCGCACCTCGATCGCATGCCGGCGCAGGCCGCGCGGGCCTTCATGCTGCGCGAAGTGCTCGGCCACGATTCGGACGAGGTGTGCCGCACGCTCGGCATCACGAACGCTAACCTTTGGACCACGCTGCACCGGACGCGCAAGCGCCTGCAGCAGGCGCTCGAAGACGCCCGGCCCGCGTAGCGCGGCTCAAACGCCGCTACGAATCGTTCCTCTAACTTGGGGGGATATACAAGGGGGGATCCCCCTTGTTCGTACGATCCAGCGCATCGCGCCATAACCGACCTGCGGTCGGTTATGGCGCGCCCGGCGGGACTCGAACCCACGACCCTTGGCTTCGGAGGCCAATACTCTATCCTCTGAGCTACGGGCGCGACCGGTAGAGCGCGTCGATTCTACCGCAAGGCGCAACGCGCTCCAGCGACGCGCTTGGCCGCCGTCGAGGGGCGCGGCTATAATCGCGCCGCCCGCCCGAGTCCCTTTCCCGCCGAGGCCACATCGATGAAAGACGCCGGCTACGAGCACGCCCATTCCTCGCCGATCAAGACGCCGCAGCAGCTCGTCGTCGTCATCGTCCTCGCGTTCGCGATCCCGGTGATCGGGATCATCCTGCTCACGCAGTTCATCGTGAGCGAGAAGAAAGCCGATCCGGCCACGCTCGCCCCCGACGCGGTCGCCGCCCGCATCCAGCCGCTCGCGCGCGTCGAGCTCGCGGACGCCGCCGCCGGCCCGCGGCCGCTCCGCTCGGGCGAGGAGGTCTACAAGCAGGTCTGCGCGGCCTGCCACGCCCAGGGCGTCGCCGGCGCGCCGAAGACCGGCGACAAGGCGGCGTGGGCGCCGTACATCAAGGAAGGTCTCGCCGCGCTGGTGAAGGTCGCGATCAGCGGCGTGCAGACGCCGAAGGGCGTGATGCCGCCGCGCGGCGGCGACGCGACCCTCACCGATTGGGAGGTCGGCGCGGCCGTGGTGCACATGGCGAACCAGTCGGGCGCGAGCTTCAAGGAACCGCCGAAGCCTGCGGCGCCCCCCGCGCCGCCGCCGCAAGCCGCCGCTGCGCCCGCCCCGGCCGCGGCGAAGGCCGCCGCCCCCGCCGCGGCGCCGGTCGCAGCGGCGAGCGCGAACCCGGAGCAGCTGCTGCAGAAGTTCGGCTGCCTCGCGTGCCATGCGGTCGACAAAAAATCGATCGGCCCGTCCTACAAAGAGGTCGCCGCGAAATACGCGAACGACAAGGGCGCGCCCGCGGCGCTGGCGAAGAAGGTGAAGGCCGGCGGCCAGGGCGTCTGGGGCCAGGTGGCGATGCCGCCGCATCCGCAGGTGAGCGACGCCGACCTGCAGGCGATGGTGAAGTTCATCCTCGCGCACAAGTGATCGCCGGCGCCGGCGACGACCGCCGGCGTTCCCGTTCGGGCGAGCGTTGACAGCGCCGCCGGCGGTGTGAAATGCTGTTCCGCGTCGACCGCGAACAAGAAGCAGCTGTGCGCGGCGATCCAACCAAGGAGGACACCATGCTTCGCCGTTCATTCCTGCGGCTCGCCGCCGCGTCGGTCGCGTGCGCAGCGCTCGCGGCGCCGGCGGCGGCGCAGTACCCGAACCGTCCGATCACGCTCGTCGTGCCGTGGGGTGCGGGCGGCGGCACCGACGCCACCGCGCGGATCCTCGCGAGCATCATGGAGAAGGACCTGAAGCAGCCGGTCAACGTCGTGAACCGCACCGGCGGCAACGGCGTCGTCGGTCATTCGGCGATCGCCCAGGCCGCGCCCGACGGCTACACCGTGGGCCTGATCACGGTCGAGATCGGCATGATGCACTGGCAGGGTCTCACCGAGCTCAAGGGCTCGTCCTACACGCCCCTCGGCCTGGTGAACGCCGATCCGGCGGGGCTGCAGGTGCGGGCCGACTCGCCCTTCAAGAGCGCGAAGGAGCTGTTCGACGCGATCCGGGCGAACCCCGGCAAGATGAAGGCCTCCGGCACCGGCCAGGGCGGGATCTGGCATCTCGCGGTGGCCGGCATGCTGAAGAGCCTCAACGTCGAGCCGGGCGCGCTGCCCTGGGTGCCGTCGAACGGCGCGGCGCCCGGGCTGCAGGATCTGGTCGCGGGCGGCGTCGACGTCGTGCCGTGCTCGATCCCCGAGGCGCGCGCGCTGATCGACGCCGGCAAGGTGAAGAGCCTCGCGATCATGGACGCCAACCCGCCGTCGCTCTACCCGAACGTGCCGCCGCTCAAGAAGGCCCTCGGGACCGACTGGACCATGGCCGCGTGGCGCGGCATGGCGGCGCCGAAGGGTCTCGCGAAGGACGTCGAGGCGCGGCTCGTCGCGGCGGTGAAGACCGCCTACGACTCGAAGGAGTACAAGGACTTCATGGCGGCGCGCGGCTTCGGCGTGATCTACCTGCCGCCGGCGGAGTTCGCGAAGTTCATGGAGAAATCCTCGAACGACCTCGGCGCGACCATGAAGGCGGTGGGAATCGTGAAGTGACGACGCGTCTGCCGGCGCCGCTGCATCGGCGCCGGCGTTCGCCGGCGGCAAAGGTGCGCAGGCACCTTTGCCGAAACCCCGGGCTCACTCCCCGCGTAAGCGGGGATCCAGTGCGGCGTTTCCTGGATCCCCGCACGCGCGGGCGTGACGCCGAGCAATGAAAGTCAACGACGCGGTCGTCGGTGCGGCGCTGATCGTGCTGGCGGCCGCGATCCTCGTCCACATCCAGCCCTACCCGCTCATCCCGGGCCAGCAGTACGGCCCGGCGCTCTTCCCCGGCCTGATCGCGGTCGGCTTCATCGCCACCGGCGCGCTCCTCGTCCTGCGCGGCGTCCGGCGCGGGCGCCCGCTGTTCGAGCCCGGCGGCGCGTTGCGCAGCGCGCGGCTCGCCACCAACTTCGTCGCGATCTGCGCGGCGCTCGTCTTCTACATCGTCGCCGCGGAGCCGCTCGGCTTCCTCGTCACCGGCGCGCTCTGCCTCGCGGCGCTGTTCCTGAAGTTCGGCGTGCGGCCGCCGGCCGCGATCGCCATCGCGGTGATCGCGACGCTCGTCATCCACACGCTCTTCTACAAGCTGCTTCGGGTGCCCCTGCCGTGGGGGGTGCTCGAGCGCTTCGCCTGGTAGCCGGCGCGTGACCGAGGCACTCGCGGCCGTCGCGCTCGTCTTCGAGCCGTACGTCATCGCGGTCATCCTCGCGGCGGCCGTGTTCGGGCTCTTCGTCGGTGCGATCCCCGGACTCACCGCGACGATGGCGACCGCGCTGCTCGTACCGGTCACCTTCTTCATGCCGCCGGTGCCGGCGATCGCGTGCATCGTGACCGCGACGGCGATGGCGATCTTCTCCGGCGACATCCCGGGCTGCCTGGTGCGGATCCCCGGAACGCCCGCCTCGGCGGCGTACGTGGACGAGGCCTACGCGATGACGAAGCAGGGCCACGCCGAGACCGCGCTCGGCGCCGGGCTGGTGTTCAGCGTGATCGGCGGGATCATCGGCACCGCCGTGCTCGCGACCTCCGCGCCCGCGCTCGCCGAGGTCGCCGTGCGCTTCAGCTCGTTCGAGTACTTCTGGCTGGTGCTGCTCGGGCTCACCTGCGCCGTGTTCATCAGCGTCGGCGATCCGCTGAAGGGGATCGTGTCGCTGCTCGCGGGCCTGCTGATCTCGTCGATCGGGCTCGACAACCCGGCCGGCCACCCGCGCTTCACGTTCGGCTCGATCGAGCTGCTCGGGTCGGTGGGGCTGATCCCGATGATGATCGGGATGTTCGCGGTCTCGGAGATCCTGCGCTACGCGGTGCAGGGGAGCGGCGAGGGCGAGCACTTCACGCGCCAGATCGGCAACGTCTTTCGCGGCATGTGGGGGCTCACGCGGCGCTACTGGGCGTCGATCGCGCGCGGCAGCGCGCTGGGGACCGCGGTCGGCGCGCTGCCCGGCGCCGGCGCCGATATCGCGGCCTGGATGTCGTACGCCATGTCGAAGAAGTTCTCCAAGGAGCCGCAGAAGTTCGGCACCGGCCACGTCGAAGGTCTGATCGAGTCGGGCGCGGCGAACAACGGCGCGCTCGCCGGCGCGTGGATTCCGGCGCTCGTGTTCGGCATCCCGGGCGACTCGATCACCGCGATCGTGATCGGCGTGCTGTACATCAAAGGCATGAACCCCGGGCCGACGATCTTCATGACCAACCCGGCGCAGATCTACGCCGTGTTCCTCGTGTTCTTCCTCGCGAACCTGCTGATGATTCCGCTCGGGTGGGCGTGCATCAAGGCGGCGAAGCGCATCCTCGAGGTCCCGCGGAACGTCCTCATGCCGATCATCCTGCTGTTCTGCGTCGTCGGCGCGTTCGCCATCAACAACACCGTGTTCGCCGTCGGCGTGATCCTCGTGTTCGGCGTCGCCGCCTACCTCATGGAGGAGAACGGCTACCCGGTCGCGCCGGCGATCCTCGGCATGATCCTGGGGACGATGCTCGAGGAGCACTTCATCACGTCGATGATCAAGTCGGAGGGCCGCTTCCTCGGCTTCTTCGAGCGCCCGATCGCCGCCACGCTCGGCATCCTCACCATCCTCGTGTGGCTGTGGCCGCTGGCGAAGTGGCTGCTCGCGCGCCGGCGCGCGGCGGCATAGCCGCGCGCCGCCCGACCGCCGCACGCCGCGAAAGTCGGGCCGCCGCACCTCGGCCGGGCTAGAATCGGCGGGTCGCCCGCGGAAGACCGAGACTCGACATGCTCCCCGCCCTCACGACTGCCGCGAGCGGTTTGCTGGTTGATCTCGAACGGCGCATCCTCGACTCGAGCGCGCGCGTCGAGCACTGGTTCCGCGGGCAGTGGCAGGAGCACACCCCGCCGTTCTACGCGTCGGTCGACCTCCGCAACTCCGGGTTCAAGCTGGCGCCGGTCGACACGAACCTCTTCCCGGGCGGCTTCAACAACCTCAACCCGCAGTTCCTGCCGCTCGCGGTGCAGGCGGCGATGAGCGCGATCGAGCGCGTGTGCCCGGACGCGAAGAACCTGCTGCTCGTCCCCGAGAACCACACCCGCAACCGGTTCTACCTGCAGAACGTCGCTCGGCTCCGCACGATCCTGCGGCAGGCGGGATTGAACGTCCGCATCGGCACGCTGGCGCCCGGCGCGACCACGCCGGCCGAGCTCGAGGTCGCCGACGCCCCGCCGCTCCTCGTCGAGCCGCTCGTGCGCCGCAGCGGCCGCGTCGGCCTCGCCGACTTCGATCCGTGCACGATCCTGCTGAACAACGACCTCTCGGCCGGCATTCCGGAGATCCTGAAGGGCGTCCAGGGGCAGCACGTCCTGCCGCCGCTGCACGCCGGCTGGGCGGTGCGCCGCAAGTCGAATCACTTCGGCCGCTACGACCGGGTCGCGACCGCGTTCGCCCGGCTCCTCGCGATCGACCCGTGGCTCATCAACCCCTACCTCGCGCGCTGCGGCGAGGTGGACTTCAAGGAGAAGAGCGGCGAGGAGTGCCTCGCCGCGAACGTCGCGGCGCTGCTCGCGAGCATCCGCGCGAAGTACCTCGAGTACGGCGTCGAGGAGGTGCCGTACGTCGTCATCAAGGCCGACGCCGGGACGTACGGCATGGGCGTCATGACCGCGAAGAGCCCGGACGACGTGCGCGACCTCAACCGCGACGCGCGCAAGAAGATGGCGGTCGTGAAGGAAGGACTGGAGGTGCACGAGGTGATCATCCAGGAGGGCGTGCACACGTTCGAGACGGTCGGCGACGCCGTCGCCGAGCCGGTGGTCTACATGATCGACCGATACGTGATCGGCGGCTTCTACCGCGTGCACACGAGCCGCGCCAGGGACGAGAATCTCAACGCTCCGGGCATGCATTTCGAGCCGCTCGCGTTCGACAACTGCTGCACCCAGCCGGACCACTTCGCGAATCCGGACGCGACGCCGAACCGGTTCTACGCCTACGGCGTGGTCGCGCGGCTCGCCGCGCTCGCGGCGGCGATCGAGCTGGAGGAAACGACCCCCGACGCATGAAGCTCCTCTTCATCCTCGACCCCCTGCCGTCGCTCAAGACCTACAAGGACACCTCATTCGCGATGATGGTCGAGGCGGCGCGTCGCGGCCACGAGCTCCACGTCGCGCGGCAGGAAGGACTGATGTGGAAGGGCGGCGGCGTGGTCGGCGAGCACTGCCGCCTGCACCTCATCAACGCCGAGCGCTACCTCGGCAACGCGGCGCTCCACGACGAGGACTGGTACCGGCTCGACCTGCCGCCGCAGGAGACGCCGCTGCGCGACTTCGACGCGGTGCTGATGCGCAAGGACCCGCCGTTCGACCTCGAGTACGTGACGAGCACCTGGCTCCTCGAGGCCGCGACGCGCGAGGGCGCGCGCGTGTTCAACGACCCGCGGGCGATTCGCGACTACAGCGAGAAATTCACGATCGTGCAGTTCCCGCAGTACATCGTCCCGACGCTGGTCACGCGGCTCGAGGGCGAGCTGCAGCGCTTCATCGACGCGCAGCGCGACGTCGTGCTGAAGCCGCTCGAGGGCCACGGCGGAGTGAGCGTGTTCCGCGTGACCGACTCCGACCCCAACCGCAACGTGATCGTCGAGACGCTCACCGCCCGCGGCGCGCACTCGATCATGGCGCAGCGCTACATCCCCGAGATCCGCGACGGCGACAAGCGCGTGCTGCTGATCGCGGGACAACCCGTGCCGTACTCGCTCGCGCGGATTCCGCGGCCCGGCGAGTCGCGCGGCAACCTCGCCGCCGGCGGCACCGGCGTCGCCCGCGCGCTCTCGCCGCGCGACCGCGAGATCGCCGCGGCGGTCGGTCCGATCCTCGCGCGCCGCGGGCTGCTGCTCGTCGGGCTCGACGTGATCGGCGACTGGCTCACCGAGGTGAACGTCACCAGCCCGACCTGCTTCCAGGAGATCGCGCAGCAGACCGGGTTCGACGTCGCCGGGATGTTCCTCGACGCGCTGGAAGAATCGGTGATGGGGGAAGGGGGACCGGGAACGGGGGAGGGGGGATGAGGAACGGGGATGAGGTGTCCAGAGGTGGCCGCAACTTCATCCCCCTTCCCCTTCCCCTTCCCCTTCTCCCATCCCCCTTCCCCGGTTTCCCATCCCCCTTGCCCGGAGTAGAATCCGTGATCCTTCAAGCAGTTCCGTCATGGTCGGGATCCTGATCGTCGCCCACGGGGCGTTCGGCGAAGCGCTGATCCACTGCGCGAGCCACGTGCTCGGAAAGCGGCCGTTGCGCGTGCGCCAGGTCGGCATCACCGTGCACGACGACCCCGACGCGATCCTGCCGCAGGCGCTCGAGCTCGTGCGGCAGCTCGACGAGGGCGACGGCGTGCTGGTGCTGACCGACATGCTCGGCGCGACGCCGTCGAACATCGCCGCGCGCCTCGCGGTTCCCGGCCGGGTCGAGGTGGTCGCGGGCGTCAACCTGCCGATGCTGGTGCGCGCGCTCACCTATCGCGCGCAGCCGCTCGCGACGGTGGCCGGGAAGGCGATCAGCGGCGGCCGGGAAGGCGTGCTGCACCAGGGTGAGCCGCAGCCCCATGCCGCAGCTGGAAATTGAGATCCAGAACAAGCTGGGGCTCCACGCCCGTGCCGCAGCGAAGCTCACCCAGACCGCAGCGAAGTTCGCGGCCGACGTGTGGCTGTCGCGCAACGGCCGGCGCGTGAACGCGAAAAGCGTGATGGGCGTGATGATGCTCGCGGCCGGCCGCGGGGCGCGGATCGCGATCGAGACCCAGGGCGCGGACGCCGACGCCGCGCTCGCGGCGATCGCGGCGCTGGTGAACGACAAATTCGGGGAAGGGGAATGAGGAATGGGGGTGGATCCCTCATCCCGCGCGTAGCGCGAATGGGCAAGCCCGAAACCACCACGAGCCTCTCGCCGCTCGCCGCGCGCACGAGCGGGGCGAGCTTCACGCTGCACGGCGCCGGCGTCTCGGGCGGGATCGCGATCGGCTACGCGCACCTGATCTCGACCGCGCGGCTCGAGGTCGCGCACTACGAGGTGCCGCGCGCGGAGGTCGAGGCGGAGGTCGACCGGTTCGACGCCGCGGTCGAGCAGGTCCGCGGCGAGCTGATGGGCCTGCACGCCGCCGTGCCGGCGGATGCGCCCGCCGAGCTCGGCGCGTTCCTCGACCTGCACCTGATGATCCTCAACGACGCGATGCTCTCGGTCGCGCCGCGCGAGCTCGTCCGCACGCGCCGTTGGAACGCCGAGTGGGCGCTCGTGCACCAGATGGAGCTGCTCGTCGGCCGCTTCGAGGAGATCGAGGACGCGTACCTGCGCGAGCGCAAGGCCGACGTGCAGCAGGTCGTCGAGCGGGTGCTCAAGGCGATGCTCGGGACCGGGCATCAGCCCGAGCCGCCGGAGCACGAGGAGGACATCGTCGTCGTCGCGCACGACTTCTCGCCGGCCGACATGATCCTCTTCAAGCAACACCAGTTCGCCGGCTTCGTGACCGACCTCGGCGGGGTCACTTCGCACACCGCGATCGTGGCGCGGAGCCTCAACCTGCCGGCGATCGTCGGCCTGCACCATGCGCGGCAGATGATCCGGGAGAACGAGCTGCTCGTCGTCGACGGCTCCGCCGGCGTCCTGCTCGTCAACCCCGACCGCCAGGTGCTCGCCGAGTACCAGCTGCGCCGACGCCAGCTCGAGCTCGAGCGCCAGAAGCTGAAGCGCCTGAAGACGACGCCGTCCGCGACGCTCGAGGGCGTCCCGGTCGAGCTGCAGGCGAACATCGAGCTGCCCGAGGACGTCGAGCAGGCGCTCGAGGCCGGGGCGATGGGCGTCGGTCTCTTTCGCACCGAGTTCCTGTTCCTGAACCGCGACGACCTGCCGGGCGAAGAGGAGCAGTTCGAGGCGTACCGGCAGGTGGTGCAGGCGATGGAGGGGCGCACCGTCACGATCCGGACGCTCGACCTCGGCGCGGACAAGACGCTCAACGGCGAGCAGTTCGCCGGCCCGAACCCGGCGCTGGGGCTGCGCGCGATCCGGTTCTGCCTGGCCGAGCCGCAGATGTTTCTCGTGCAGCTCCGCGCGATCCTGCGCGCATCGCACTACGGCAGCGTGCGGATCCTCGTGCCGATGATCGCGCACGCCCACGAGATCGACCAGGTGCTGCACTACGTCGCGATCGCCCGCGACACGCTCGCGCAGGCGGGCGTGCCGTTCGACCCCAGGACGCAGGTCGGCGGGATGATCGAGATCCCGGCGGCGGCGCTCGCGGTCGCGAGCTTCATGAAGCGGCTCGACTTCCTGTCGATCGGCACGAACGACCTCATCCAGTACACGCTCGCGATCGATCGCACCGACGACACGGTGGCGCATCTCTACGATCCGCTGCACCCCGCCGTGCTGCATCTCGTCGCGCACACGATCCGCGCCGCGACGAAGTCCGGCATGCCGGTCGCGGTCTGCGGCGAGATGGCCGGAGAGGTCGCGCTGACGCGGCTGCTGCTCGGCCTGGGCCTGCGGCAGTTCTCGATGCACCCGGCGCAGCTCCTCGCGGTGAAGCAGCAGGTGCTGCGCTCCTCGGTCCCGGAGGTCGAGGTGCTCGCGCAGCGGATCCTGCGCTCCGAGGACCCGGAGCGCAGCCGTGCGCTGCTTGCTAAACTAAACGCGTAACCTGGAGTCCCACGGAGTACCGCAAAGTGCTACGCGAAATCACCGGCGTCACGCAGGACGCGGCCGACCAGACCCGGCGCTGGTTCCACGACGAATACTTCGATCTCTTCGTGCAGCAGGAACGCGACGGCGAGATCGCCGCCCTCGAGCTCTGCTATGGGGTCGGTCACACCGAGCGGGCGCTCGTGTGGCGCAAGGAGTTCGGCCACTTTCACGACGGGCCGGGCGGCGACGGCTTCGACCCCGAGAACCTCGCCGCGCGCTTCGCGCGCGAGTGCGGCGAGGTGCCGCATCGGATCAGCACCTCGGTCCTGCGCGTGATCCGCGACTTCCCCCAGCTCGATCGCCTCGCGCGCGCGCGCCGTCGCAAGTACCGGCGCGAGCACTGGCAGCAGACGTAGCCCGCACCGGGCCGCGGGCTCAAGCCTTCAGGATCACCGACTGCCCGGTGGGCAGGACTACGAACGGCACGCCGTACCGGTCGCAGAATCCATCCCAGGCGCGCCGCGCGCCGGGAAACGTCGGGGCGCCGTAGTCGTCGCAGATCACGACGCCGCCCCGCATCAGCCGCGGGTAGAAGTACTCGAGCGCGGCGAGCGTCGGTGCGTGCAGGTCGACGTCGACGTGCACGTACGACCATTCGGCCTCCGGCAGGCCGCCGAAGACCTCCGGGATCCAGCCCTCGTGGATCGAGACCGCGGGGAATTCGCGCATCGACCGCCGCACGTAGTGCACGCCCGCGGCGAGGTTGCCCGGCGGGATCTCCGGCGGCAGCGTGAAGCCGACCCCGAGCTCGGGCTGGACGGCGATGCGATCCTCGGCGCCGGGCTCGCTCAGTCCGGCGAAGCTGTCGATCAGGTGAAAGCCCTCGCCGGCGTAGGCGGGGTCGACCGCGCGCGCGGCGAGGCAGCAGGCGAGCGCGCTGCACCCGGAAAAGACGCCGCACTCCGCCGCGCGGCCGCCGAGGCTGCGCCCGACGAGGAAGTACTGCGCGAGGTTGAGCGCCGCGGCGCGCCGATGGATGGCCTTCAGCGGCGGCACGAGCGTGTTCGATTCCGCGATCGCCCGGTCGATCAGCGCGAGCACCGGGCCGCCCGGGAAGCTCAAACGCCCGAAGAGGACCCGAAGGTGGTCGTCCATCGGCGCGCGCGCATGGATGTGCTTCAGGCGTTCGCGCAGCGCGAGCGGGTGCCCATCGTGGTCCGCGCGCGGTGCGCCGCTCGCCGGCGAGCGGGCGCGGAGGCTTCTGAGCAGTCTGCGCAGCACGGAATCGAGCTCCCCGAGCCGGCGCCGCGGTTCGCCGCCAGCGTGTTTGACACCCGCGGCCATTGTGCAGTAAGTTTCCGCCACGCGCCGATTTGAACTCAGCTTGCGGGCGCGAAGCCCGGCGAGGCCGGGCCGAAATTCTGCTAAAGCGAGGGCGACCCGTTCAGCAGTCGAGCAAGCTGCGAGCGGGTTTTTTGTTGGCTTCATGGATCCCAGGGACGCAACGCTGCCACGCTCGATCGGCGCCGTGACGCCGCGGCGGATGCGGTTCGCGGAGCCGATCCGTCTCCAGGGCGGCGCGACGATCGACGAGTACGGCCTCGTCTTCGAGACCTACGGCCGGCTGAACGCCGCGCGCACGAACGCGGTGCTCGTGTGCCACGCGTTGAACGCGGCGCACCACGTCGCCGGCTACTACGCGGACGATCCGGCCAACATCGGCTGGTGGGACAACATGATCGGCCCGGGGAAACCGCTCGACACCGAGCGCTTCTTCGTGGTCGGCGTGAACAACCTCGGCGGCTGCTTCGGCTCCACCGGCCCGGCGTCGCCCAATCCCCGGACCGGCCGGCCCTACGGCTCGAGCTTCCCGGTGGTCACGGTCGAGGACTGGGTGAACGTGCAGGCGCGGCTCGCCGACCGGCTCGGCATCGGCTGCTGGGCGGCGGCGATGGGCGGCAGCCTCGGCGCGATGCAGGCGCTGCAGTGGACCATCTCCTACCCGACGCGCATCCGCCACGCGCTCGTGATCGCGGCGGCGCCGAAGCTCTCGGCGCAGAACATCGCGTTCAACGAGATCGCGCGCCAGGCGATCACCACCGATCCCGACTTCCACGGCGGCAACTACTACGAGCACGGCGTCGTGCCGAAGCGCGGCTTGCGCGTCGCGCGGATGATCGGCCACGTGACCTATCTCTCGGACGACGCGATGATGGAGAAGTTCGGCCGAGTCTTGCGCTCGGGCCGGCTCGGCTTCCACTTCGACGTCGACTTCGAGGTCGAGTCGTACCTCAGGCACCAGGCCGACAAGTTCTCCTCGTACTTCGACGCCAATACCTACCTCCTCATCACGCGCGCGCTCGACTACTTCGACCCGGCGGAGGCGCACGGCGGCGACCTCGCCGCGGCGCTCGCGGTCGCGCGCGCGAAGTTCCTCGTCGTCTCCTTCACCTCGGACTGGCGCTTCGCGCCGCCCCGCTCCCGCGAGATCGTCAAGGCGCTGCTCGACAACCGGCGCGACGTGACGTACGCGGAGATCGACGCGCCGCACGGCCACGACGCGTTCCTGCTCGAGGATCCGCGCTACCACGCGCTCGTCCGCGCGTACTTCGCGAACGTCGCGCGCGAGGTCGGCGCCGACGGCGCCGGCCCCGGCGTGGCGCCGCTCGAGGAGGGCGAACCGGTGCACGTCGCCACTGGCGGAGGGCTCGCCGCGTGACCCGCGCGAAGCACGTGAGCCTCTCCGGCCGGCCCGACTACGAGGCGATCGCCGCGTGGGTGGCGCCCGAGGCCACCGTGCTCGACCTCGGCTGCGGCGACGGGCTGCTGCTCGAGTTCCTCGCGGCCTCGCGAGGCGCGAAAGGCTACGGCGTCGAGATCGCCGACGACAACGTGCTCGCGTGCGTGCAGCGCGGCGTGAACGTGATCCAGGGCGACCTCGAGCGGGGCCTCCAGGGCTTCGACGCCGGCTCGTTCGACTTCGTGATCCTGTCGCAGACGCTGCAGGCGGTCCACCACACCGAGGAGATCGTGCTCGAGATGCTGCGCGTGGGCCGGCAGGCGATCGTGACCTTCCCCAACTTCGGCCACTGGCAGGCGCGCTGGCAGGTGGCGTTCGGCGGCCGCATGCCGGTGTCGAAGACGCTGCCCTACGCGTGGTACGACACGCCGAACGTGCACCTCTGCACGATCCGCGACTTCGAGCGCTTCTGCGCCGCGCACTCGATCCGGGTCCTCGAGCGGGTCGTGCTGCACGCCGGGCGGCGCGTCGCGTACCTGCCGAATCTGCTGGGGAGCCTGGCGGTGTTCCGGTTCGAGAAGCTGCACTAGCCGCGATCCTTGGACCCGCCGCCGAAGCTCCTCAAGTCCAAGCTCTTCTGGGTAGCGCTCCTCTACTTCTCCGAGGGCTTCCCACTCGGTGTCTTCTACGAGCTCTTCCCGGTCTGGTTCCGCCAGCAGGGCGTCGACCTGCGGTCGATCGGCGCGATCAGCCTCCTCGGCCTCGCCTGGACGCTGAAGTTCCTCTGGGCGCCCGCGGTGGACCACTACCGCGGCCACCGTTACTGGATGGCGACGGTCGACCTGGCGATGGGCGCGGTGCTGCTCTGGTTCGCCTTTCTCGCCGGCTTCGGACCGTGGGTCTGGGCGGCGATCGCGCTCTTCACGCTGCTCTCGGCGACGAACGACATCGCGATCGACGGCTATACGATCGAGCTGCTCGACCGCAACGAGCTCGGGCTCGCGAACGGGGTCCGCATCGGCCTGTACCGCGTCGGGATGCTCGCCTCCGGCGGGGTGCTGATCCTGTCCGACTGGATCACCTGGCGGGGCGCGTTCGCGTGCGCGGCGGCGGTGCTCGCGGCGTGCGCGGTCGCGGTGCTGGCCGCGCCGCGCGAGCGCGCGGTCGAGCGCGAGCGCCGGACGACGCTCGCCGCCGAGCTCGCGCGCATCGCCGCCGACCCCAAGCTCGCGGCGATCGTCGTGGCGTTCGCGCTCGGCGTGTTCGCGCTGGTCGACGAAGTGACCGGGTGGTCGCAGGCGCGTCCCGCCTTCTGGGGCGTCGCGCTCGGCATCGCCGGCGTCGCGCTGGCCGTGTCCTGGCTCGGCGGCCGGGCGCCGCGCGCGCCGGCGGCCCAAGCCGCCGATCCCGAGCGGGGACCGATGTTCGGCGCGCTGATGGAGCTCCTCGCGCGCCCCTACATCTGGCCGGTGCTCGGCTTCATCCTGATCTTCAAGCTCGGCGACGCGTCGATGGGCTTCATGGTGAAGCCGTTCTGGGTCGATGCCGGCTTCACCGCCACCGAGATCGGCCTTGTCTCGGTGAACATCGGCCTCGGGCTCTCGATCGCCGGCGGGATCGCCGGCGGCTGGTACGCCGACCGCGTCGGGATCTTCAAGGGCCTCTGGGTCCTCGGGCTCTTCCAGGCGGCTTCGAACCTCGGCTACGCGATCGCCGCCTCCCTGATCCCCTATGGCGCGGGCAGCTCGCCGGAACTGCTCCATCGGGTGGTGCTCTACTCGGCGAGCGCGGCCGAGTCGTTCACCGGCGGTCTCGGAACGGCTGCGTTTCTCGCGTTCCTGATGGCGATCGTCGACAAGCGCCACTCGGCGACCGAGTACGCCCTGCTCTCGTCGGTGTTCGCGCTGTCGCGCTCGCTCGCCGGCTGGGCGAGCGGATTCGGCGCGGAGGCCATGGGCTACGGGCCCTACTTCCTGCTCACGTTCTTCCTCGCGTTCCCGGCGTACCTGCTGCTGCCATGGGCCAAGAAGATGCTCGCCGCGAGCGAGCCGCCGGTCGCCCGACCTCCGGCGTGAGCACTGCCCCGCTGCGCCCGCTCGCGCGGACGCTCCTCGCGTTCGCGCTCGCCGCGACGGCCGCCTCGGCACACGCCGGCCGCCCGCTCGACACCGAGGATGCGGACATCATCGACGAGGGACGCTGCCAGCTCGAATCCTGGATCTTCCAGTCGCGCTCGACGCAGCGGTACTGGCTCGTGCCGGCATGCAATCCGTTCGGGAACCTGGAGCTGCAGCTCGGGCTGGCGCGCGAGCGTCCCGACGACGCGCCGCGGCACAACGACTACGTGCTCCAGGCGAAGACCCTGCTGAAGCCGATTGCAGAGAACGGGTGGGGGATCGGGCTGGTGGGCGCCGCGGCGCGCTTCGGCAGCGGGGACGAGCGGACCTGGGGCTACACGGCGCTCGTCGCCGGGTCGCGGTCGCTCGCCGACGACCGCGTCCGGCTGCACGGCAACGCCGGGGCCGTCTACACCTATCGCACGCGCGGACTCTCGGGGCTGTGGGCCATCGCGGGCGAGCTCGAGGTCGTCGAGCGCGTCACGCTGGTCGGCGAGGTCCTGGGCGTGGCCGGCGAGGGGCGCCTCGCGCAAATCGGCGCCCGCCTCTGGATCGTTCCAAACCGGGTCCAGCTCGACGGGACCGTGGGCCGCAGCAACTTCTCCGGCGGCACGGAGAGCTTCTTCACACTCGGGATCTACCTTGCGACGCCGGTGCGCTGACGCCGCCGATGCTCCCCTCACCCCCAACCCCGCTCCCGCCGATGCGGGAGAGGCGAACCGCTCCGATTGATTTGACCTCCGAAAGCCGGTAGCCTCGATTCTTCTCCCGGGCCGTACGCGGCACCCGGCCGATTCTTCCGTCCCACGTTCGAGGTCCCAAAATGAACGACCAGGTCACCACCGACAAGCTCGTTTCCGATCTGAAGGTCGTCATCGCCGACGCCGAAGAGCTCCTGCGCGCGACCGCCAGCACCGCGGGAGAGAAGGTCACGGCGGCGCGCACGCGAATGGAAGACAGCGTCCGCGCCGCGAAAGTGAAGCTCGCGCACGCGCAGGACGTGATGGTCGACCGCGCCAAGGCCGCCGCTCAGGCGACCGACGACTACGTCCACGCGCACCCGTGGAAGGCGGTCGGATTCGCCGCGGCGCTCGGCGTCATCCTCGGGATGCTGATCTCCCGCCGGTAGCGCTGCGAGCGATCGGCGAGGCACGCATGCCGCCCGAGGCGGGTACGCCCCGCCCCACCGGACTGCTCGATTCGATCGCGCACCTCGCGCGCACGGCGCTCGGGCTCGTCCGGACGCGCCTCGAGATCCTCGCAACCGAGTTCGAGGAGGAGCGCATCCGCGTCGCGCAGCTCGCGCTGCTCGTTGCGGTCGTCCTGTTCTGCCTGCAGGCGGCGCTCGTCCTGTTCACCGTGCTGCTGGTCGTGGCGCTCTGGGATTCGCACCGCCTGCTCGCGCTCGGCGCCCTCGGCGGCTTCTTTCTCCTCGCCGCGGCTGCGGGCGCCGCGTGGCTGCGGCATCTCGTCCGCTCCCGTCCGAAGCTCTTCGCGACGACGATCGCCGAGCTCGGCAAGGACGAGGATCGGCTGGCGGGCGACGACCGGTGAGCAGCCGGCTCGCCGAGGTCCGCGCGCGGCGCGAGCTGCTGCTCGCGCGGTCGGCCGTGCAGCGCGACACCCTCGCGCTCCTCGTCGAGCGCTGGCGCGCGCCGCTCGAGGTCGCCGACCGCGGCGTGCGGGTCCTGCGCTACGCGCGCGAGCATCCGGGCGCGCTCCTGCTCGCCGTCGCGGCGCTCGCCGCGCTCTCCCCGAAGCGGGCGTTCCGGTGGGCGCGGCGCGCGCTCCTGGTCTGGCGCGGCTACGGCTGGGCGGTGCGGGCGATCGCGCGTCTCGCGCGGTAATGCGGGGACCGGGTTTTCGGGGATCTGCAAACGGGGCTCTGCCCCCCTTGTTCCGCATAGGGGACATACAAGGGGGATTACCCCTTTGTTGGTACGACCGCTTTAGGAAGCTGTAGGACCGCGCCTAGCGCGGTCCTACAGCTCCCAGTCGTAGTCGATGATCAGAGGCGCGTGATCCGAGAAGCGCTTCGCCTTGTAGATCGACGCTTTCTGGGCCTTCGCGGCGATCCCGGGCGTCGCGATCTGGTAATCGATGCGCCATCCGACGTTCTTCGCCCACGCCTGGCCGCGGTTCGACCACCAGGTGTAGCGCTCGGGCCGCGGATCGAGTCGGCGGAAGACATCGACCCAGCCCGCCCGCTCGAACACGCGCGTGAGCCAGGCGCGCTCCTCCGGCAGGAAGCCGGGGTTCTTCCGGTTCGAGCGCCAGTTCTTGAGATCGATCTCCTGGTGCGCGATGTTCCAGTCGCCGCACAGGATGCACTCGCGCCCGCTCGCGCGCAGCCGCGCGAGGACGGGCATGAACTCGTCGAGGAACCTGAACTTCGCCTCGAGCCTCTCGGGGGAGCTCGAGCCCGACGGCAGGTACACCGACACGATCGAGAGCCGCCCGAAATCCGCGCGGAGCAACCGGCCCTCGGGATCGAACTCTCGGCTGCCCAAGCCGGTCGCGACGGCATCGGGCTCGCGGCGACAGTACAACCCGACGCCGCTGTAGCCTTTCTGGCGGGCAAAATCGAAGTATCCCCGCCATCGGTCTGGCACGAGGATTGCACGGTCGAGGTCGCTTTGCTGCGCCTTCACTTCCTGCATGCAGACGCAATCGGCCCGCTGCCGCTCGAGCCAGTGGAGGAATCCTTTGGCAACCGCCGAGCGAATGCCGTTGAGGTTGAGGGTGATGACGCGTAACATCTTGAAACTTCCGGGAAAAGCTCACGTGCCTCCGACCGTGGACCAGCGACTGCACCGCCGGGACTTCATCGCGTTCGCGATCGAATGCGGGGTGCTGCGTTTCGGCAGTTTCGTGACGAAATCCGGCAGGTCCTCCCCCTACTTCTTCGACGCCGGGCTGTTCAACACCGGGGCGCGCCTCGGTCGCATTGCGGAATTCTACGCAGCGGCGATCCGCGCCTCCGGCGTCGTCTTCGACATGGTCTTCGGCCCCGCTTACAAGGGAATCGCCCTGGCGGCGGCGACGGCCGTTGCGCTGGCTCGCGCCGGGCGGGATGTCCCGTACGCCTACAACCGTAAGGAGCCCAAGGACCACGGTGAGGGCGGCGTCGTGGTTGGCGCCCCGCTCGCCGGGCGGGTGCTCGTCGTCGACGACGTGATGACCGCCGGCACCGCGGTGGGCGAGTCGCTCGCGATCATCCGCGCCGCCGGCGCCGTTCCCGTCGGCGTCGCCGTGAGCCTCGATCGGATGGAGCGCGGCACGGGCGAGCTGTCGGCGGTGCAGGAACTGCAGCGCCAGCACCGGATCCCGGTCATCGCGATCGCGACCCTCGATGACCTGGTCGCATACCTACAAGACGCGCCCCGGCACGAGGAGAGCCTGCGAGCGATCGCCGCATACCGCAAACAATACGGAGTCTCGACCCATGCTTAGCGGACGCCTATGCACGTTGCTCCTCTGCGCCGCCGCGGCCGCCGCGGCGCCAGCGGCCGCGCAGAAACTCTACAAGTACACCGACCCGGCGACCGGGCAGACGGTGTACACGGACAAGCTGCCGGCGAGCGTCGCCGGCAAGGCGAACGAGCAGCTCAGCCCGCAGGGCACGGTGATCCGGCGCAACGAGGCGGCCCTCACGCCCGAGCAGATCGCCGCGAAGGAAGCCGAGCGCCGGCGCAGGATCGAGGAAGAGCTGGCGGCGAAGGAGGAGAAGCGCAAGAACATGGCGCTCCTCAACACCTACCCGAGCGAGCGGGACATCGAGGAGGCCCGGGGACGCGCGCTCAAGGCGAACGAAGAAGCGGTCAAGGAGGCCGAGCGCCGGGTCGCCGAGGCCGAGAAGCGCAAGAAGGCGCTCGCCGCGGAGGCGGAGTTCTACAAGAACCGGCAGATACCGGCGCACCTCAAGCAGGAAATGCAGACGAACGAGGTGGAGATCCGGTCGCAGGCCGAGCTGATCGCGCGCAAGAAGCAGGACATCGAGACGATCAACGCGCGCTACGACGAGGATCTGCGCCGCTATCGCGCGCTCAGCAAGGCGGGGTTGACCGGAAAGGCGCCGGCGGCGCCGGTGGCCGCCAGCTCGGACGCGGCGAAGAAGTGACGCGCGCAGCGGCCACCGGCCGCGGAGTCGCGTCATCCCCCCGCAAGCGGGGATCCAGTACGCCGCGTTAGCGGCGGAGCCGGCGCCGCGGCATCGGCGCTGGCGTTCGCCGGCGGCAGACGTGCGCCGGCGCGTCTGCCGAATTCCCGGCTCACTCCCCGCGAAGCCATGCATCCAGCGATGCCGGGCCGCCGCGGCTCGCGGCCAATGCAGCCGCGGGTCGGGCGCGGTTTGCGTCCGCGCCGGTGCTCCTTCACCTAAACCGTGCCGCCCACCCGCTGCTCGCCAGATCTTCCTTGGCGATGCGGAAAAACTCGCTGCGAGCGAGATCGTCGGTCTTGCGTTCAGCCACGGTGCCGCGATAGTGAACGTCTCCAGCGAAACCCATGAGGAGGACGTTTGTTGTGGCTCCGGGTGCGATGACGTTCTTGTAGTGCACCTGCAGTTGGTCCGCCCCCTCCAGTCCCACCGCCTGATCTACCAGATAGCTCCCCATGAAGGCGAAATCGTTCTGCCCGACCGTGACCTTCGAGTGCTCGGCGAGCTCCTTCGAGAAATACGTGGTGTAGCCGATTCTCCCCATTCCAACGGTCACGCTCACGCCCGGGGAAGGGGGTCCGGCGGGCACGCCCGCCTGGGAGACGAAGGCCGCAACAGCGACGTACGTCCCGGGCCGAGCATTCAGGAGATAGGCCCGACCGTCTTTGCAGTAGTTGGAGCGAATGATTTGCTGCTGGAGCAGACCATCCTCGCCGTCGACCCTGGCGAAGAAGATCTGGTCGGGCTTGCGGGTAAACGGCCCGATCGGCGCTTTCAACGTCACGTCGATCGCGAAACCCGAACTCTGTGGGTGAGACAACTCAGGTATCGGCTGCGGGCTCGCACATCCCCCGACAATCGTTGCGACGAGGACGGCGGGGATCAGCAGTCGTTGCACGGTTACCGCCTTCATAAGCACCTCCTTGAGCAAGACCACCCAAGGCATTTCTTGGGGACGATTGCCTCCCGCGCGTCTGACGATCGTCAGCGGCGCGGGCCCTTCGCAGAGCGGTACAGCTCGTACCAGAAGAGCGGGCCCTGCGGCCCGAAGGTGAGGCGAGGATCAGCCCGGGAGAGCTGGCTTCCTCCGGTTATTCCGACGTAAGCAGCAGGCTAGCCCGGATATTTCATGAGGTGAGGTCGGCGAAGTCCTGATAGGAACGTTGAGTCAATTGCTTAGGTTGATTCAACAAGGACCTCGCCGATGTCAGATTGTACGTCGAAGCAGATCGAG
>Ga0187892_10001590_pt1 | contig 50957 bp, 75 predicted proteins | sample MA1701073metaG_FD_139345 | JGI IMG/M metagenome (GOLD analysis project Ga0187892, IMG submission 139345) | Bio-ooze microbial communities from a basaltic lava cave in the Kipuka Kanohina Cave System on the Island of Hawaii, USA - MA170107-3 metaG ...
TCCACACCTATTTTTTGTCTTACTCGACATTGCTGAAAAAAGGGTTTACAATTTAACTACTGGATATCTTTGTGTTCCTGGCTTACACCTAGTTAATCCAGAGAGGATTGAGTGGATAAAAAAAATGAGTACCCTAAGATGCCCGGAATGCAGTAGCCGCAATGTTTCCGCGGAAGACTATAATTATGGTCAAGACTCGGATACGGGCTACGTTGACGCCGGAGTTACTTACCACTGTGAAAATTGCGGCCACAATAATGAAGACAGAGATGAGTGGGAATGAGCTATCTAACATCGAAACATAAAGCGAGAATTAATACCGTGCTTGCCGAACAGGGAACTAGACAACAGGCGTGGCAAGCTAAAAGAAACGCGGTAAAGGCGATACGCCGAGCTTATACTAAGCAATGGACGGCGCGGCAAGAGTGGGGAAAGAGAGAACTATGAAGATCAGAGAACTGCTCACGGACAAGAGTAGGTAAAATTGACTACCGATCTACCTAAAAAGCGCAAAGTAGATAAAAGTTTACCGCACGCCAGATTCAAGCGAACCGTGCGGCTCACTTCCGAGAAAAAGCGCAAGCTCTGGTTAGCTAGTATTATATTCCCTTATCCAATACCTTCTAGCACAGCCATTCTAGAAGAGAAAGCAATAGGCGATTTGAAATGACTAACGTGTGCGCAGAAGAGTATCTGAAAACTCACCCACTAGTCTGCAAAATTGCAGCAGAATATCTTGAAGCTCCCGTTTGGTATGAACCCTGGAATAGATTCAAAGGCGACATATTCACGTTGAATGATAAAGGGGAGATACCACAATTTACCCTGTCATTTGCCCAGAATCCCTACAAAACAACTAAAGAATTGCACGAAGATTATAAAGTGCATAAGAGTATTCTTGTCTCGGCACGTATAAATTTCACATATGACCACCCATTTAACACGCCAACAATAACAGCATACTTGGCGAGAGCATGGCACGATAAATATGTACACATAGAACAATCTCTGGGCTTTGGTATAAGAGATGAATTATGGGGAGCGGTGCAAAGTCGTTATAAACTATCTGACTTAGGACAGGCGGCGCAATGGACGGACGATGTAGCAATTTCTTGTGTCAAATTGGTAACGGGAAATTGGCCTCAAGTACAAGCTCCAGTTATTTGTGTCCCGCGCTGGCAGCAATTGAAAGAACTGCTCAGTATAGTAACGTAGCGAAAATATAGGAGTATCATGAGCATGAGAGAGGTTCACTATATGAGACGCGCCGCAGGTGGAGGAACAATCGCCGCCTTAAAGATTAAAATACCGACACGAGAGGATTTAGTTGCCAAAATTTCAAATTATATTGTCGGCCATGAGGATGTAGTTCGGGAGGTTATACCATCGATTGTGTTGTACAATGCGGGCCTAGCGCCGGATGGTACACCAATTGGTGCGTTTCTTTTGTCTGGTACAACCGGCACCGGCAAGACATATCTTGTGGAGCAGTTGGCCTTATGTCTACACGGCAACGAAAAGAGTTTGTTGAAAATTAATTGCGGGGAGTTCCAATTAGATCATGAGATAGCTAAACTAATCGGTGCACCGCCAGGTTATCTCGGTCACCGTGAGACAGTACCTATGATATCGAGAGCGAAGCTCGATAATATCCGAAGCGAAAATTCTTCCATTGCCTTGCTTCTCTTTGACGAGTTTGACAAGGCCGCGCCATCAATGCACCGTATCTTACTAGGCGTACTTGATAAAGGAACACTATCACTCGGTGATAATACCGTAGTCGATATGACGCGCACATTAATCTTTTTTACGACTAACTTAGGGCAGGATGGGGTTCGCAGGTATATGCGCGATTTTGGATTTGCGACTAGACCCACTGCCGCACAACAGCTTAGTACTATTCCGCGCGAAGTAATAGCGAATAATATCGAGCGCGATATTGCAAATAAGTTTCCCCTCGAATTTCGCAATAGACTGACCGCATCACTTATTCTTTACCCGCTTGCGCCCGAAGAATTACGACAAATTACGGAAAAGGAGATTAATAAAGGGTTGAATACCGCGCAAGATAATGGAATTGTCAATACACAATATGAACCGGGAATAGTTGACTTCATTCTGGAACGCGGGATTCATCCTATTTTTGGTGCGCGGGAACTAAAGCGCACAATAAGGAAGTACATAACTATTCCGCTAGCGGAGTTTATTACGGAAAATGACTTCGATAAACTGCGGCAAACAGTGTGTATTTCGGTTGCAGAGGATAAGAGTAAGTTGGAGTTATTTGTTGTCTAAAAGGAAATATACAAAAATGCCACAAAATTCTCAATGTCTATGGAGCTATCTTCAAGAAACAAGAAAGAAAAGAGTTACTCCAGGGACATTCTTAAGCGCGGTACTGCGAGGTAAAGCAAAAAACTATAGCGGTCGCTATGTTACTGCTCTTATTAACTCGCTTAAACGAACGGGCGCTAAGCCTGTCCCATCGATTCGGGGTGGTGTGGCTTACATTTTGGATGAGGAGTAACAGCAAATGAAAGTACACGAACTACTAACTGATGTAAGTAAGTGGACACAGAACATAGCGGCAAGAAATAAAAAACATCGTTATGTCAATCCAAAATCCCTTAAAGCAGTCTGCTGGTGTTTAATGGGAGCAATTTCCCGCTGTTACGGCGCTGAAGCAAGCGCTATTAGGGTTTTAGTAAAGCAGATATTAGGCAATACTATTATTGAAGCCTGGAACGATAATCCCACAAGACAATTTTCAGACGTTAGAGAGTTAGCTCTAAGACTTGATATATGAAGCACCTTCCCACCAGCAAACGTTTCGCTGGAGACAGCCTAGGGCCTAAATCAGCAGTCATCCTGACACAACTTAAGCGCTCCGAAACAGCAGCACTATACAGCCGGGCACGCGAAAGTACTCCAGATAAGATCTTTGGATATGAAGTTTTTTTAATTAAAACTGTCCGGGCGGGAAGTCCTTTGCCTGGAGGCGGCACGGTCGAAGAGGATTATGAGTCCTACCCCGGCTCTACATCCTTCGGCAAAACAGCCTGGTACATCAGCGGGCCTAATGCTTTGGTACGCGCCGAAAAGCGATTTGCCGAGCTATCTGTCGCCGCAACCGAGGCCCCCAAATCCGCGCCCGACGACGCTACCACAAAACGACTAATCGAATACCCTGAAATTACGTGGCCCTCAGAACCCTTCACCGTCCGCGATATTGAGGCTCAGATGACACTGCCCTATAACCAAGCCCGGCAAGCTGTGTTGAGTGCAGTGAATAATAACGTGCTACAAGTCGAGGGGAAGTCGAGCGGAACAGGCCGAGGTAAGCCTGCGACACTCTATAGACGGAAGCTATGAGACTAAAAAATCTCAGCCGCCTTGCCTGGGGTGTAGACGATGTAACCGTTAATCTTGCCGGTGTGCTCCGGCCTAGTGTTTTGGGCGGTGAAGTCCGGCGACAAAAACGTACTCTCGTCTCTCGCAGTAACACTGACGACTCCCGCAAGGTCGATCACATCAATACCCTAGTTCAGAAGTACTTCGGAGAAGACTTCCTTAAGGGTTCAATAGATAGATAGTATATAGAACGGAAACATTTTAAAACCGACGCTTGACAAATTTCAAAAACCACGATACACTATACTTGAGGGGGCGCTCTGACTGCCTTAGCTCTGATTATTCTGCTTTTGATCGTAATAGCATTTGAGGATGCTTAAATCATGTCACAAATACCTGAAGAAATTTTCACTGCCTTATCCCCCAAAGGCGGTAATGAAACCGTAGGCGATCTGCTTGAGGCGGCGCTTATCTGGATTTCGTGTGCTCAAACAGTCCTGAAACAGGCGGAACAAAAACACCGAACACCGGAAGAGGATAAGATCCTCGCGGATTTGCAGCAAAAGACGGCTGAGCTTTCGTGCGATATGGGTGCGGCTGTTTTGGAGATTCAGTTTAAGGAAAAATAGGTAAAAAATGAACGCCGAAATGAACGCCGAAACTCTGAGACATGTAGTTAATAATATTCCTCCCAATCGTCTTGATATGAAATACTATGGGAAAGTGGGAAACAAAATTCAACATAACGATAGTATATTATTTGAGCCGTTATCACTTGCCGATAAGTGTAATACTTCAAGTCAGGCTTGCGATCTTTTCTTTTTAGAGTGCTGGCCTAAAAAGTTTCAAAATATGTATATAACTGCAACAACACCGGAAGAAAAACACACCGCCCTTCGGGATCGTGTTGAGTATCTAATTAAAACAGGAAGCTAGAAACATGATACTCACAAAAATTGGAAACCGCCTAGTTAATCTAGCACAGGCTCAAATAATCAGCTTTTACCGCGACAAAGCCCTTATCACCTATCCACGAACCAGCCCCGAACCACCAACTACTATTACCTTCGAGGGCGAAGAGGCCAAAAAACTACGATGGTTTCTCGATGTATTTGAACTACCTCTCGGCATCAATAATGTAGACAGCCTCTATAAACAAAAGGAACAGATTGAGCACGAGCGGGACCGGATGAAAAAGACTCTGGAGGAACGCAGTAATACGGAGCATGAGCTTGATATGATTGAGGGTGCTTTGGCCAAAACGAAAATCCATTAAATATGCCGGAATTAAATGTTAATCTACCACCGCTAGTAATCTATGTCCCTGAGCATTATGTGTTAAAGGATGGCATCTCGGATAACTTCCTGGAGTCTCCTGAACGACGCCGTTTTAGCTGGACAGATCCGCCGAAAAACACGTTGCACCTTATTACAATGTCGTTGCAATCTTCGACGACCGCCCGCAAGTAATCCGCGAATGCTGGCAGGAGTTGGGTCTTAATGATAGAATTTTCAATGTTGGAGCTGGAGAGGAGTTTTAAAAACTATGACATACACAACTACAGTAACAAAAACAGTAACCCCAAAAGATATTTATGGAGGGAAAGATTTATCGAAAGATGCTATACTCGATTTTCTTGTGGCACATAACCTTCAAATAATTGATTTTCGACCTCCTGTGTTAGGTGATATGTGGCTCGGTACTTTTTCTGTAAAACCACATATTCAACATGGTGTTCCAGCTTGGTTTAAAAGCTGTAGCACTGAACCACGCTTAATTGTTAAGCACATAGATAATGTTCCTAGTGCAAACTGGTGGGACGATGGAAAAAAATGATAACCGTTTACGCCAGACTGGAATATCGCGGCACGGTACTAGTCGTTACCCACAACAGCCACAAGACCCATCCGCTTCAAGCCAAATATTACCCGCATAAGAACGCACGCGGCCTTCACGCCGAAATTGCGGTATTAGCCCAATACTTAAGCCGTCAAACTGCCGCTAGAGTTCGCAATGTTAAATTACTACCGCCCCTGGGAAAGTGCGCACTTCGAGTTTGGCGATTTCGAAAGGACGGAACTTTGGCTCTGGCAAAACCGTGTTCAGGGTGTCAAGCGGCAATAGCATACTATGAACTTGGTGAAGTTTTGTATACCAATAATAAAGGAATTTGGGAGATATTAACACTGCCGGAGAATTAAAGTAAATGAAGATTAAAGAACCAATAAATAAAAACTATTGCGCCGTTGTCGTGTATTTGCATGAATTCCAGGAACTTAGTAACTGCGATAACATTAAGGCAGCTAATATTTTCTTCAACCAAGTGCTGGTAGGCAAAGATGTACAACCTGGAACTTACGGCATTTACTTCCCCGTCGAAACGCAACTTAGCCACGAGTTTCTAAGTGCGAATAACCTATATCGCAAACCAGAGTGGGGCAATGTTAACCCCGAGGCTAAGGGTTTCTTCGAGGAAAACGGGCGCGTCCGGGCGGTGAAATTTAGGGGTTATAAGTCCGCTGGTTTTTGGATGCCTCTCAGTGCTCTAACCTTTACCGGAGCAGACCCGCTAGAACTCGCAACAATCGGTTTGGAGTTTGACAAAATAAATGGTGTTAAAATCTGCGAAAAATACGTCGTCCAGAAAGGTACTCCGGGTAGTAAACAACAAAAGGCACGGCAGTCACGAGAGATTGAGCTTGTGGAAGGTCAATTTCGATTCCACTATGACACCGAAAAGCTGGAGCGCAATTTACATCGTCTCGAAGTAAATACGCCGGTTGTTATCACGGAAAAGTGGCACGGTACATCAATCATACTCGCCAATCTGCTCACAAAACGCCACCTGCGCTGGTGGGAGCGTGGCCTGCACGCGCTAGGTGTTCAAATTAATGACACAGCCTACGCCCTAGTCGCCGGATCGAGGCGCGTGGTCAAGAGTGTCGGGTTGAAAGAACTTGACGGTAAATTTCACTACTACAATAGCGACATTTGGACCCAGGTTGCAAAGGAACAGGGCCATAAGATCCCCAAGGGATTTACAGTCTACGGCGAGGTTGTCGGCTACGTTAACGAGACTACAATGGTACAAAAGGGCTATGACTACGGCTGTCAGCCCGGCGAACACAAACTTGTTGTCTATCGGGTGACATTTACGAATGAGGACGGACAGGTTTACGAACTATCCTGGCCGCAAGTAAGAGCTTTCTGTGAAACTAATGACCTACAGCCTGTTGTTACACTGTGGGTGGGGAAATTTATCGAAACAGAGAATTTTACTCTAGAAGAATGGCGAGGACACTTTTTTGAAAATCTGATTGACGCCTATGGTACAGGGCAACTATGTTCACGCTGTATTCATCAAGTTCCGGCAGAAGGTTTCGTGCTACGTATTGACGAGCCTTTCCGCGCAGAGTTTTATAAATACAAAAACTACCGTTTTTTGGAACATGAAACTAAAGCCTTAGATAAAGGTGAAGAGAATATAGATGAATCTTAAATATATATCAACACCGGAAAAAACTAAAAAATGCAAAACCTGGGACGATGAGTTTACAAAAAACATGAGCCGCATATATTGCTCAGAATGTCGCGATAAACTAGCAATTCCAACATGGGACAAGCGTTTATCTATATTTAGGGGAAATATACGCTTGTTTCTGTGCGAAACGTGTTACGAGTCATTAAAACAAGCAAGCAATTTAAGTATTGGTTATGAGTGGTGAATAAGAGTTGTTTAGTTTTAGAGATGCCGCAAGAGTTCCTTAATTAACTCCCGCTCGTGTAAATACTTTCGCTTTGTTGCCCGTCGTTCTTTCGGTGTCAGCGGACCTACATCCACGGGCAGATCACACCCGTTACACCACCACTCATCCCAATCGTCGGACGGAGATTGCGTTATTTGTTTCTCAACTTTACTCGACCCGCAGTTATGGCAGTAGTTTTTTGACATTACTTAACAAAATACTCAATCGCCATTACATCACCCGTCTGCATATACTGTTCTTTCGTCAACTGCACCGTTGTTCCCGAAATTGTGTAATCCGCCGCACCTGCCACCAGTAGTAAACCATTCCGATAGATCTTTATTAACCGCGTCCCATCGGCATCATTAGGCACTGTCAGCACCGTCTGAGGCGTTGTCGTTGTATTAACGCTGGTCACTAGTTTAACCGCCTGTTGTGTCGCGGGCCGCAGAGTAGGGGGATTAGTCGAAAAATCAATACTCGCATTATCCAGCCGGACCCAGGTAAACTTATTTGCCCCATCCCGCACCACCAGTACATAGACTCCTGTTGAACCGGGTGCATCCGCAACATTACCGGGATTAATTCGCGTTGGTTGTTGTAGGGAAACCTGCCCGGCACTCAAACCCGCAAACACCAAACCTAACATTAATCTCTTCATTACATTCACCCCATGATACCTAATTTAGCATGATTCTCTGACGTTAAATGACGCACAGCGAAACACTTTGTAAACTCACTAATCTGAACACTGACAATTGAAACCCCAAATGCCTTAGCTCTATTACGAGCGTAACTTGTGAGCTTAGCATTCAAGTTCATCTCCAGTAACTCATTGTAAGTCCTTTCACGCACAACCTCGCTTATATACCCCAATGTCGCGTCTTCAACAACCTGCTCCGCGCCCTCAATATGCAACAGAAACTTCTCTACATCTTCAACCGCGAACATTGCAATACTTGATATTACAATTTCCTTCTGATCCTTTGTTGTTAATGACTGCGGCCCTAACTTTGTTGTCTCCGGGACAATATTCGTATAGACATAATCATCCACGCCAAACGGCAGCAACCAATGCAGACCTCCTGGCCCGATTATTCTCTTCAAAACTCCAAGCCTTATAACAACACCGGCTTCGTAGGGCTTAAGTACCACCCAAAATCGGAATAAGTTTAAAACGCTGAGTATAAAATCTAGTAATTTATCTAACATGAAAATTTAATGAGACGGGCGTGGGTCAGTTGTATAATTTGTATTCAACTCGTTGCTTATATAAGCAGGCGCATCGCCGGTAACAATACGGTAGGTCTTAACATGAATCATCTCCGTCAGCCTTACTTCGATACTAGTCAACCCAAATGCTGCAAGTTTTTCTCTTACCGCCAGCGTCACGACCCTGGAAATATTCTCTGCCGTACAGTTCGCGCGAATATGGCTTGTTATATACTTCGAAATCTCAGCCTGAACAATATTCCGGATAGTATCTTCGGCTTGGTGAATTGTGTTATAAAGTCGCTGCAAATCCGCAATTGCATACTGGACAATGCCGCCGATGGTTATTGGTTTTTCGTCGGCTGTACAAGAAGTCTGCCGCCCTAGATCCACCAAACGCAGGCGCACCGATTGAATATACAAACGATCCGTGAGTGGGAGAATAAAATGAACCCCCGGAGTCAACAATTTCACACGCTTACCAAACCGTACCCGCAACCCCTGCTCCCAGGGTACTATGGTTACCCAAATTTTGAACTGACCAATAAGAGAACGAATTGCATCGAAAAATTGATTCATAGGTTATCCTTTTAAACTTAATCCACAAATATTACATCCACGTTCAAATGCTCACGAAACTGGTCCTTAATTCTCTGTTCCCGGTCTTCTTCGCTGATATCGAGAGAATCATTTATTTTCATTAATGCTGTAGTCACAGGCTTATGTGAAATTGTGTTACCATCGACCACAACCAACTTTTCAAGAAATGCAGCAGTGTGTGCGGTTATCATTACATTAGCAAGTACTCCTAAATAGTGCATATTCTGTTTTGGTACTCCACAAAATAATCCATAATGTCCCAAGCAACACAATTTTTCCATACATGGATTATATAACATTGAACGCTCTGGCTCACCGCGAAGCCATTCTTTTCGCGGAATAGTAAAACTCTTTCGTTTTTCCATGTTATTTCCGTGGTAATCCACAGTAAATACACCAATCACCAGAGACAACTATTAACTCTGGATCCCCGGCGTTAATACTTTTATGTTCATCCGCAATGGCACATGTGCAATAATTATACTTACGGTCTTTTTCCGGTTTTGGTCTGTGAGCCCTAGTTCCGGTTTTCATTTTTATTTTAATGCGGCCCATAGTGTTTTTAATCCACAAACATAACGTCAACACCTATTTTACTAAATAATTCGTGGATCTTACTTTCACGCTCATCTTCTGTTAGGTGCGCATTATCATTAACGCTAACTAATTGTGTGCATAATTCAGTGTCTTGTCCTTCCGGCGTAAGTAATTTACTAAATGCTTTTTCGGCTTTTTCAGCGGTCTTCTTGTCCGAAGCGTCTTGAACCACCAAAGCTGGTGTTTCTAGATTTATTATGTCGCCGATACGCAATCCTTGCGCCCGGCCATAGAAACCCAAGCAGCACATTTTTCTTGAGGTTGAATCAAAAAGCACACCTCGCGGATCGTTGCCCCGAAGCCAGTGTTTTCTTGAGATTTTAAGTTTCATTTTTTTCTTTCCTTTTAATCCACGAATGTAACAGCTATATTTGCTTCCGCAAACAGCCTAGTGATTATTTCTTCTCTTGATTTTTCGACGATTGTGTTGTTATCATTAGCATCCATTAGCTTGATACATATCTCATTATTTCCAGAAAAAATACCTAATTGTGTAAGAAAGGGATAAAATACTTCGTGAAAGGGCAATGGTAAATATTTTGGTGTTCTACAATTTGTCATATCCTCTTTGGATAATCCGCGAGATAAACCATAGTGTCCAAGACAGCACATCTTGTCCACTTTTGGGTTATGTAGCATTGAGCTAACGTTGTCACCAGAACCACGCAACCACGTACTCCTAGTAATCGTAAACTTATGTCTTTCGTTTGTGTTTTCCATTTGTTTTATTTCTCCAGCCACTCCCACAACTCATCTTGTTTTTTCTGCCAAAGTAACAATCCAAGAACCTCCAAAATATTACTATTCTTCGGTTCATCCATCGCGGCATATTCTCGCGGGACTTCGATATTAAGATGCAGAAAATCGCCGCTCGGAATCCATTTCTCACAAAAATGCAATTCCTTACTCATACCTGGAGTTGTATATCCCTCGGCTAGAGTCTTCCCCCACTTAATCAACCCGGCACTCTTCAAATCTTCCGGCTTTCCTCCAACCGGGGCGTGTCCACAGCCTAATGAAAGAACCTTAATCCTATCCTTGGGCCACAACTCTCGCGCCTCCGTATAGGCACAGAAAGCGGGCCTATTTGAATGTACGCCGCCATCGCACCATTCATCTATAAGAGGAAAGTAAGTAGGTGCCGCCGTAGTTCGCAGTGCTGCGTCGGTTAAAAGTGTGTCGGTAAACCGAGGCTTCCAGGAAAATATAAAATCGTCTTCCAGCGTTTCGACGGGTGTAACAGGTAGCATTACCTTCCGTTGTAACTCATACATCATTCTGTCGCCAAACATCTCGTTAAGAACCTTCTTCAGCCCCGCGTTCGAATGCTTCGGATTCCATAGTGTTGATATCCTGGACCAAAACGACCGGCTGAAAATCTCCGCGCCGCGTGTGGTATATATCTCATGAATATACTCCGGGCTATACCCTGCCACAAGACTGAGGGCAATTAACCCGCCCGTCGATACGCCGCAATATAAATCAAAGACCGGAAGTTTACCGTGAGAGTCGAGTACGTTCAGCAGTGTCGCCGGGATGATGCCTCGTAAACCGCCGCCCTCAATCGACAGGACGTACTTTGTTGAATTTTTGCGTTGTGCTTTAGACATTTTGCTTACTCCCAGAAATAATCAAGTGCGGTTTCTTTTTCTCTCTTAACCACAATAAAACGTGGACTATTGCGAGGAAATCCGACTACTTCTGTTATCACGTTGGTTGATAAAAGAATCTTGTCACCCTTTTGTGGTTGACGGAAACTGATTACATAATAATCTTCTCCAAGCGCTTCTATAACGTCTTCCTTGGAACTATAAACATCAGATGGTCTTATTATACAATGCATTGTTTTTTACACTCCCTTAATCGCGTATTTAATAACCTGTGCGATTTCTGGGAAAGATAATCTTATATTAATCCTATGTTTCCTTTTATTCCTACAAACAATCTTCGATAACATCTGCGATTTCGCTAAATGTTAATTCAACATCATCATTTAATCTTGATAGTCTTACTACACTTCTTTGGGAAAGTTTCTTTTTTATCTTTTCGCGTATTTCTTCGCTTGTTATATCACTAACAGTAATAGCCGGATCATAATCATTTAATCCGGCCCAACCTACCACAATTTCTGGCAAAGTACTTGCGGTATTGTCGTAAACATAATATTTCCTATTAAGTCCCGAAACCTCGCAAGTTTTTACGGTAACATTTACTCCAGAGTCAATAGCTAATTGACATAATCTTCCTAAGCAGCAATCATACCGCACGTCAAGTTCATCAAGTTTTGTCAGCCTACCACACCCCTGCTTATTCGCTGGGTTTCTTAGATCTTCGATCCACAGGTTTTTAACGTCCGTCTCCATTATTATCTCCTTCCTGCTCTGGAATTATACTCAATCCCTGCGGCCCACGCGGTAACACAATAAATCGAAATACAACCGGGGGCGGGCCGGAAATTGTAAAGATAACACACTCTTTAACCTCGCCATCATCCACGCGCCCCTCTACCGGACACATATCCCGCTGCAAGCGCTCCAACTTTTCTTGCGTTGCCTGTGCGGGGATATACTTCAGTCCTTGCGCCAGTGCCAACCCAAACATCGGCAGACCAATTCGCGCGGGTTTACTCTCGACTAATCCACCCGCCAGAAAGCCCGCGTACTCCCCTAAACTAGGTACCCAAGTCAACCACGTCAATCGCTTTCGCCGCAGCGCATAGGCCTCCATGATCGACGGCTTAATCGGCGCATACCCTCGACCCATCAACGGTTCACGTAACTGCCCATACATAATAGGACCGCGTATTACAAGTGCCCACGGTGTAATATCCGCAGGCAATTTCCCGTAGGCCGCTGTTACGGTTTCTGGATGAGTTTGTGGTATATAGAGTGCCACTTGGCCCAGGCAAGTTGCCGCGAAGACGGATACCGGCGCACAAACTCTAAAAATTCTTTTTGACATAGTTTTAATTTCTTCTCTGCTTCTCTCAGTTCTCTTTTATTCCAAGCCGCGTTGAAGGCTTTGACAATTTGCCAGTAGTCTGTTGTGAAAAATCCAAACTTTCGTAGAGCCTCCCGAAAACCATAGCGGAAATTGAATATATCATCGGGGTGACAGACAGCAATTTCAGTACTTATACCAGTGATATAAACAAGTACTATATCGCGGGGTGACCATCGAGCCGGTAATCCCCACAATTTCAGTATTTTTGGTTGTTTCAACCGTCGATGAAAAGCTGTAATTTGAATTTTTCGACCATCTTGCAATACCGCCGAAAACCGAAGCGCCTTCTGGAGTGGCGGGCGTTTTGTCTGCTGCACAGTTTTACTGTATCACACCTTGGCGCGTCTGTCAAGATTAAAGCGTATTCATTTTCCGGGGGGCGCGGAGCGGAAGCGGAGTCGCCCTTCTATCCATCCTTCTATAATCTTTCTATATATAAATAGATACTATATCGGAAATTTTTAAAAGTGGCGCCAGAATTGACATTTTGCGAGGACTGTGTTAACCTACAACTGACGATGGCCGAACGCACACACCATGTACTGCTAGAGCAGATTTCCGGACTGCCAAAAAGCAATGGGTTCAGATTTAACGCCTACCTATGGACAGAGATAGCCGGGGAATTATTTATTGATCTCTATGTCAAGGGTTTCCGGGTCTACGGGGGGAAGATACACCTTCCGTCCTTCGCGGCACGTTCGACACATCCAAATATTTATCTACCACCCGCTTGGGCCGAGGTTCTGGCGCGGACGGTACTGGAGGATACGACGCTGCGAGATTCATTTCCGGGGGCGTTTCCTTTGCTGCGGGCAAATGTGCTGGCAAAAGCGTTGGAGTTTCCCAAGGAACAATTGCTTCAGGATTTTCCACGACTGGCTGAGGCGCGAGGGTTTTTGAGTGACTGACAAACAAATAAGAAAAAAGCTTGACAAAATTGAAAAGCTAAAAACAGCTATCGAAAATAGCCGAAAGTACTTACAAATTGAATGTGAGGAGTTGGCTACGTTTTTGGAAGTAAGTAAAGTAGGAATTGGTTATATCGAAGATGGTATTGAGGAAATACGTAGACACCTTTAAAACTAATTGCTGGTGTGGTGTATGGTTGCACAGGCGGGCTTATACCCCGTGTTATCTCCAGATTAGAGAACGGACTAGGTTCGATTCCTAGCGCCAGTACCAAAAATAAACAGAACTAAAACCAGGAGAAATTTATGTCCCTACTAAAAGCGATTGAATTGTACCCAGAAGTTAACAAGTACTTTAATACCGGAGTACACACGGAAAAGTTCCTTCGGCATGTTGAACTTGTTTTTAATTCTCGATCCGCACCTGTTGTTCAGGCATATATGGAAAAAGTCCTAAAGCGCCTAGCGGACGAATGGATTGACTTTAATGGAAATTAAACATTTTATCTCAACAAAAGACGCCAAGATAGTCTTTGGCAAATACGGGCCGCTGTTGCGTTTTACCTTCTCACAAGGTATAATTGAACCAGGAGAAACGGGCCGAAAATTTATCACGGAAACATTCGGTTGTCTGGGAAGAACGTATACTGAAAAAGACGACAATGAGCAGTATACAACGACTAAAATTTTCAAATGGTCACCGCCTCTATTGCAAGCCCGCTCCCGTAAACCGCAACTTCTTATGCATGTTTCGCCGGATATCTATGACGCAGTACTTGAGGCGCTAAAGAAGCAGGGCGCGATTGACAGTTATGTGAAAGAAGTTGAGAAATATGAAGTCACCCAAATGCCCAAAATTGCACAGCTAGAAAATGTTTTAGCCGAGGGAACGGTGTTTCTATAAAATGCCCCGGAAAAAACCAAATCCCGCCGTGGCCGACATTCCTATTCCGGATACAATTAATGAGGCCCCAAGCCATAATCTAAAACCCACACAAAAATCGGAATCGGTAGTCGAGGTCACGGCGCGACAAGTTGTGGATTTAATACACAACGAAAACATATCAACGCCGCAAGCACTTGAGCGCATAAGCATACCAGTGGAAACACTTCGCTCCGTGGAATTTCGGAAGACATTAAGGAGTTTAATTGAAGAGAGCTATGTACCTGCGGATGAACAAAGGGCCGCACTTAGGGCCGGACGAATTAAGGCATTTACGATTATGCTGCGAAATGGTCTGAAAGAACAAGATACGGGAAAATTGAAGCTGGCGGCGGAGTTTTCGAAACAGATTGGCATGGACCCGGAGATTGGGTTAAATCAAGCGCCGCAGCAAGTTGTGAATATAGACTTACGGGATGTTCGAGAGTTACTAGAGAACTTGGAGCCGTTGCCGGGGTTTGAAAGTAAAATTGAAAAGGAAGAATAATGACTTATACAATAAAACCATCTGATATATACATAAATATGCAGTATGTTCCGCTTGGTTGGCGAGTTATTGCATTTCGCCCGCCGAAATTAGACGAGTATTATTTTGATCTAAATTATGAGATAAAAAAAGCAACAGGAAAACGGCGAAATAATGAACCAAGATTAATACTTGACAGAATTTGGGACGTCGGTAGTTGGTGGAAGTAAGAAAAATATGAGCCTAAGGACTTGGAAGAAAATCATTCTATAAGAAAGCCGCCGACAAGGTAACTTCTACCGAAGAAGCGATTAAGCACAGTATCACAAAATGGCGTGGGTTGCTGCCGGAAAATCTCAAAAAGCACAATGTTAAATTTACAGATGGCGATGTAATAGATACTAACCACAACAATATGCCTATTAACTACGAATCTTGTGCGTTGTGTCAGCACATGCTTTTTAATAATAAAGGCGAGTGTGATACCTGTCCAATATTTCAAACAACTGGACGTGTATGCCAAGAAGAATATGACTATGCACTAAAAACTGCAAACCCAAAACCTATGTTAACATTGTTGACAGTAGTTGATTTTAGATATAACTCTGACAAACTTAAATATAAAACTAGTACAAATGACAGCTAAATTCCAAGAGTACGCACATGACCCCCTACTAACCCCGAAGAAACCAAAGCCAGCGGGACCAACACGAGATTTAACTCTTAGTAGCAAAATAGGACCAAACGCTCTGAAATTGCGGCAACTGCTGAAAGACAAAGAAGAAATGAATGACGAAGGCTGAAGCAGAAATTATCTGGGGCAGTATAGACTGGAACCGGGTCGCGTCGGAAATTAAAACTTTTGAGCTTTCGGACGAAACATTTGAGGACGTGAAACTATGTGTCTACTCTGCCGCCGAACGCTGGTTGCTTTGGGATTTGCAAGAGTTTCAGGTGACGGGCGTGGAGCATTTGTTTTTGAACGAAACCCCGGAGCCTGGAGTCAAAGCCTATTTAGACGTTGTTGGATTTGGTTTAGGGGTTAACAGCAAACTTAAACCCTACAAAAATCGCCGCGTTGTAATCGACTGGAAGACAACACACCGCCCGCTGGACAAAAAGTGGAAAGATAATCAAGTTATGTCGCACCAGTGGCGTATTTATTCACTGCTTAGCGACGCGGATTTGTTTATCTATCGCGGTATAAAATGTCCCGCAAAGTTAACCGATCCGGTAGAGTTTCGAGAGATTATCTTGGATGTTCCGCCCGAAGTAAAAAAGGCGGCGTTATTTACCATAAAGCAGGCGGGAGAACAGATTGCACAGTTGGGTCAGCGGGGTGAAGTACCGTGGCCTAAGACTATGCCGAGCTATTGTTTTGCTTATAACCGCGAGTGTCCCTATTTAACCGACTGCGATTTGGAGGTTGTAATACCGGGAATACCGAAAGCACGGGTATTATCATACACACGTATCGGTAATTTCCTGAACTGTCCAGAGTACCACCGGCGTAGTGTGTTAGATCTGGAAGAGAATGAAGAAGAAGGTACCGATACGGACGCATCCATATTTGGCAGTGCGGTACACGCAGGTATGGCCGAAGTATATGCTCAGGTATTTAAACTTGACAGAACGCCGAAAGTGCGTTAGACTGGAGTTGAACAGATGAAACCACTGGTAACTAAAGAAGAGTTCGTGAAGGGAACCGGAGCACGAGAAATTAAAGCACCGCCAAGGCCTCGCAGCCGAACGTTGGCGGAAGATGATTTAGATTATTTTAAGTTAATGCTGTTTGGTCCTGTGGGCGCGGGCAAGACGCATCTAATCGGCCAATTCGTTCGAGACTTGGGAATGCGCGTGGTTATCCTATCCACCGATATTGGTGAGTCGGGGCACTTGACAATTAAAACCGCGTTGACGCAAGCCGGTAAGAGCGAGTTAGCTGATCGTGTGCGCTTGTTAAATTTAAACGGCTGGAAAGAGGTATCTGATTTTCTCCAAAACCCGTATAAATTTGCGCCAGAACTTTGGGAGAACGAGCCGGATATTTTAGCCTGGGATGGTTTCTCCGGGTTTCAGCAGGTTGATATTTCGGAGTATGTTGGAGATATGCAACCTGCGGAAAAAACCACACGCGACCGTGGTGACGCAATAGACTCTGGGTTGCAATTTGAGCAAGCTCAGTGGGGCATGGTACGTAATGCCACCGTTCGTAAGATCGACAGTTTCTTAACTATTCGAAATCCTTCCGGAAAACCCCTGCATAAAATCGTAACGTGTAATGAGGCGATTGCTTATAAACCAGTGGACGCCAGCAAACCAACAGGGCCGCAGCAAATTGTTGAAAGTTATAAGCCCTTACTTCAGGGTGCAGGCGGCGCAATTATCCAACAAGGTTTTGACATGATTCTGCGCAATACGGTAAAAATCCGAAAAGCCGATACCGGGGCAAAGCGGGAGTACCTGCTAATAACGGAAGGCTCCGAGAATCTAGTCGCCAAATCTCGCGGGTTTAATCTTGATCCGGTAATGCCATCTTCCGCTGTGCTACTATGGGAGAAAATCCAAGAAGCACTAGGTAAAAAAATACATGGGAGTTCCGATAGTTAACACAAGTGTTAGAACAATAACGGTATTGCGTGTAAACGGTGAAGTAATATGCGAAATATGTGGGAAACAATTTTGCAAACATACATTAAATCAAGAGGTATTATGTGGGATTACGGGTACGCCATTTTTATATAATTCCTGTGATGGTCAGTTGTTAAAATTATAAAGAATAATTATGAAACCAGATTTTGAAGGAATAGTCGCTTCAGCAAGTGACATTGCAAATTCCTGGGCGCGGGAATTAGGTGTTGCTGAAATTGAGAACGTAGAAGAATTACCAAAACTTATAGATAGACTATGGGCTATTACATCTTCGCAACTATATAGAGCACAGTCTATAAAGAATTAAGGATTTTTAGTCTACCCACCGCTTGACATCGGTTCAACGGTGTAGGATACTAAGGTTGAAGGTAAGTAAAAGTTGAAAACAAAATGAAAATTTACGAATTATTAAATAAACCGAAAAAATGGACACAGGGTACAAATGCTAGAAATATATCAGGAGATCGTGTTGATGCAAACAGCAAGACAGCGATTTGTTGGTGTATAAATGGGGCTATGCTTAAATGTTATCAAAATGCCGTGGATCGAAGGCGAGTTGATAGGGCTTTACGTTCTGAAATTGAACTTCTTACTTTTTGGAATGATACTACAGCCACTTATGAGGATGTAATTGCATTAACTAAAAGATTAGATGTTTAATAATACAAAACTTCGAGATTAAATATTAAGGATTTTTAGTATTCACATTACTTGACATTGGTACAGTTATATGGAATACTTAAGGCGAAGGTAAACAAACTAAAACAAAAGGAAAAACTAAAGGATAGAAAAAACATGAGTGAAACACAAACACAGGGATTCGCAGCGGCTCCGGCAAAGGATCTACCCCGGCTTGGTTGTATCGGTCGGGTGACACATGTGGAAGAGGCTAAGGAATCTAAATCAGGGAATTACATGGTAGTTCGGATTGATGTTGAAGGCTATGGTGCCTCTAGATCATTCCGTAATTATTTCTTGTATCGTCCAGAGTGGTTAACACCAACGTTTAAGCCTGCGGATTTGAAAGAAATCGAAGGCGGCGACTCAATGCTGCGTGTGTACGAGAATAATATCTCACAAAAGGGATCAATCTCATTACTACAAGGTCTTGCTGGTGGTACGAAGGAAGGATTGGATGCTGTTGCGACGGCAATCTTTGCACTTCCGGCTGATAGTGATACTGGTGGTCCTAGTCCTGAAGATGTTACGGAAGCACTGCGGCGCGTTCTGCTTGAGGAAGGTCATGGTAATTTGATTGGCTATGTTCTTCAGCAACAGGCAGAAAAGGTTGGCACTGACCCTGAGACTGGTAAAGGGATCTATGCGAACACCCCATATTATGAGGTTGCCAATTGGTTCGTGCCTAATGATAAGGGCCGTGAGCGAGTGAATAAATCAGCAGCACGCGCAACAAAGGGTACATTCTTTGTCCAGTTTACGGAGGACGACATCCCTTTTAACTAAACCCTAGATTCTAAAGATGTTACGGAAATCTTGTAAACGTTGCGGTGTAGAGAAGATCTTAAATGACTACTACACACATAAACAAATGGCTGACGGTCATTTAAATGTTTGCAAAGTTTGTACTAGGGTTAGAGTCCGTAAACATCGCGCCGAGAATGATTCTGTGCGGGAGTATGACAAACAAAGATCAAAACTTCCGCATAGAATTAAATTAAACACAGAAATATGTCGGAAAAATAGAGCAAAGTGGCCCGAAAAATATAAAGCCAGAACTGCTGTGAATAATGCTGTTAGGGATGGCCGATTATTGAAACCAGAAAGTTGCAGTGTTTGCGGACGTGTTACAAGGATAACAGGACATCATGAAGATTACAGTGCTATGTTGGATGTTATTTGGTTATGTGATCTGTGTCATAGGAGATTAGATTTTAGTAGAATAAATGACGTTAGTAAAAATCCAATAAAGGAAATTGCCGAAGGGGTGGAAGGCCCCGAAAGTTTTAATTTTATGTTCCAGTGGTAAAAGATTGTCAATAGGCAATTACCTAGCTGTCGGGTTAATACCGGGGATCGAACTAATAGATCCTAAACGGACAGCCGGAACTACAAAGTTTTGGGCGCTATGATTCACGTATTACGTTTTTCATCGAGTGAGTCTATCCTACATTACAGCGCCCAAGTGATTTTGAACGGAGCGTGGAAACATGGTTCACATGAAAGAAACTGCGCTAGGGGTAGAAAGAGATAAACTACTTCTCACCTTTCTAAAAAAAGAATGTAGCTCGCCCTGAAGTAGCGGCGATGACTCGTACCGACTCTCGGCAGTTAGTAAGTCCGAGGCCGTTCAAATAAATTTTTTCTAAATGCCACGAAGACAAAAGAAACCCATACCCGAAGAAGCACAGCATAAGGATCATACCTATAAAGCAATTCGAGAAGGTCTAACAACTTTAACGATTCGCTGTATTGGTTGTGGAAAGATTGAGGTTGTTACACCAGGGAGTAAGGAAGAGAAGGCAACTTATAAGGAAATTTTGAAACTTATAAGAAAACCAATATTGCCGTTTGGACCTTTGTATGAAGATAGCCATTCAAGACTCCGGTGATAACATGAACTGCCCGCACTGCGGTGCTCCTGGCGTTTATGAAACTCAGGTTGCAAACACAGTTATCTTGATAAGGAACGGCGTAAACGTAATCTGGAAACACCCACAAATAAATAACGTCTGGGAGTGTGGAAAATGTTATCAGATCTAGAAGATGATGCCGTAGAATATAAACACGGACAACGAATAGCTTGTCCTTGCTGCGGAACTTGGGGGCGCTATGATGATATGGTGTTGGGGCCAAACCGTAATGAAGTCGAATTTGATAATTCAGTGTGGTTTAATGAAAAGGCTGGATATTGGGAATGTTTTGATTGTTGGTTAAAATGACAAGACGTAGTTTCTTTGGTCTAGTAGGTGCTTTATTCGTGCCCAAAAAACCAAATTGGCACAGAAAAGCGCCGTTTGTTTATTATAATAAAAATACACTTAAATACTTAGGAACAAAATTTCGTTTATTATCTCATACAGAAGATGGCTTTATAGACAGCGGAAAAGGAAAAACATTTTACTTTAGCAAAATTTATGCTAACGAAGCTCTATAAAAAAGGTGAAGCCCCGCCACCCCCGCCCTACGGTACTCACCTAAAACCCGACTATTGCCGCAATAACTGCCCCCGCGCCTACCAAGCTCCCGGTTTTGTTGCAGATTGGGTACCAGAGAATCCCACGATTGCGTTTCTTTTTGAAACACCATCTAAGGAAGATGTTACCCAATGCAAACCTTTGGCGGGCGGATATGGGAGGTTCTTCTGGGCTGCAATTGGTTCAAAATTAGGGCTGAAAAAAGAGAACGTAATCTTCTCGCACGTTCTTCGGTGTTATTCTTATAAATACCCAACAGGAAAGGACACGAAAACTGCTGAGAAAGCCTGCCGCTATTGGGATGCCTTTCATAATCAAGACGGCCACCCAACGGATGAAAGATCCTTAATCTCCTGGAAACCGAATATTTTTCTCTGCACGTTTGGTTTGGATAAAATGGTGGAGCTAGGCGCATATCAGGCCCTCGGGTTTGCCGATATAAGGAAGGCGTTAAAATTCGCGGACGCCGGGCACAGGCCACTGGTGACACTTGGGGGTGGTGCGTTGGGTGTAGTGGCTCCATGGTTGTCTGGGGGGATTAAGAAATGGCGCGGTCATTGGTGGGAGGGTGAATGGAAGTTTGAGGCCCAGGAGTCGGAGAAACAAGGTTTCACGGCGGCGGAATATAGACGGACAAAGCGGCAATTTAAGAAGACGGGCAATAAGGATACCGGAAAACAAGGGAAATTATTCTAAAGTTAAATAACTAGAAGCTTGTGTCTAAGAAATCCAAAAATTTAATCGCTGGCGGTATTGAGGTAATTCCACACCAGGAACGCCTGCACGATATTCCCGGCTATCATTTTGGGGAATTAAGCGCATCCGTGCATCCATATATCCATCGGGATGTCGAGGGGTTAAAGAAAGTACTTAGTCTGCCGGATGAATATAAAGGTATCGACCTGGAGTTTAACGCACGCGACCTTCGCCCGACTATTGTTTCCGTTACAACACCGACATTTATTTCCACGGTTCGCTGGTCTTCCGAGGTTGCTCAAATTTTGCGCGAAGACTTTCAAAAATCGCAAACACAGTGGGTTGCACATTCCGGGGTGTCGGCGGATAGGCCCGTGGTTGAGAAGGCTCTGGATATTAAAACACCCCTAAACTCGTGGGAAGACTCAATGATTACGCACTATTTGTGTAACCAACATTTATGTTTGCGCGGAGATACAAGAGTTCTTATTCCTGGAGAAAAAGAAAGTAGGTCGATTGAATCTTTAGTAACTTCAAAGTATAAAGGACCTGTATACTCTCATATTAATGGTCGCGTAGAGATAAGATATGTTAAAAATGTATTTCGCAACAAAAGAAATGGTAGAAAATTTTATGAACTTTCTTATGAAAATGCGCCGCGTAATAGAAGATCAGTTGTTACCGGAGATCATAAAATTTTAACCAGCGAGGGCTGGAAACAAGCACAAACCTTAACTGGTGGGGAATATATATATACAGGAACTTGGGCACCAAATAAAGAACAGGATACCACACTAACAGGTATTTTATTAGGCGATTCTCATGTAGATAACAATAGATTAGTTATTATGCACGAAGCAAAGCAAGAAGAATGGTTAAGACTTAAGGCTTCTTGGTTTCCGGGTTTGTTTAGTAGTGAACATAAAACAGAGACTAATATAATACACATAGCAAGCGGAACAAGTCCCTTTCATAAAGAATTATTAATAGCGAAAAGAAAGGAATTTAGAGAAAGAGTTTTTGATGCTAGATCATTAGCCGTTTGGTATTTGGACGATGGTTCCTGGAACAAGGGATTTCCGATTATTTCCTGTACTTCCTGGAGTGCTGAAACGAGACGGTGGGCATTAGAGCAAATTCTTAAATTAGGAATTCCTTGCAGCATTCGTAAATGGGCAAGAAGATCTGGAGATTTATATTTTGGAGCTTCGGGCAGAGAAGCATTACTTAATGTAATTTCAAAATATGTACCTGACTGTATGTTGTATAAAATAGGAGGCACAAGACAAGCGAAATATGTTCCATGTGTGTCTAATACAAAATCCTTAGATTATATAGCAGCAGTAAAAATTAGACCAACAAAACCGCGTATAAATAATGGTTATGAGGGAGATAAAACTGTATATTGTCTCGAAATAGAAAATGCTGACAATTTTGTAACAGCAGGTGGTGTAGTTTCAAATTGTAAAGCGCCAAGTAAGGAAGATTCAGACGATGCCGGGGCACTCGGTTTCATGAATTTGTGGACGGCTATTAGTTTAGAAACGGATATGTATCATTACAAAAATTGCCGCCAAGTTGCTTGTGACGGACCCTGCCCCGACCACGATCCAGATGGTTATTGCGGCGTAGACTCCTGGGGCGGTGTTTATGCATTTCTTGGGCATAGGGAAAAAATGAAGCGCCGGAATATATCGTGGTCGTTGTATCGTGAGTCTGTGGAACTGGCCGAAATATGTCATGAGATGGAGCAGCAGGGCATTCGCGTGGATGTTGCATTAGTTCAAGAAATGTCGCAGGATTTTGAGAAACAAAAAGCCGCGCTATTTCCCGATAATACACCGTTTAATCCAAAGTCAAATGCCCAGGTAATGAAGTGGTTCGGCGAAAATGCCGGGTACTTAGCGCTGAAATCTAACGAAAAAAAGGAAATATTTCGTGCCCTGGAGAAACAGGCTAAGCGGCTAGGTTATGAGTCAGTGCAAGATTTGGCGTTAACCGAGAATGAGTTATCACCAGAAGTTGATGCGCTTTACCGTCTGTATGAACATAAAGAAGCCGGTAAGGGATTTGACGCTTGGTTTGCGCCGAAATATCTAGACAAAAATAATTTCACTCACCCTCGTTTTGTTAATGTGGGTACTGCAACCGGACGGCTATCTTCAAGCAGGCCGAATTACCAAAACATTCCCCGGCGTGGTTTTGGGGATTTAGTTCGGCGTGCCATTATTCCGCTTGAAGGCTACGATATACTTAAATCCGACTCCAAACAGCTTGAGTTACGTGTGGCATTGCATCAATCGGGCGAAAGTTCCGGCGTAATTGGTGCAGACGCTTTTGTGTGGCTTGTTGAAGAATCGAAGGGTCAATTTTTAGCAGCAGCGGAATATGCGGACCCGAAAGGCTACAAAGAAAATCCCCAAAAGGCCGCACGAGATACCGCAAAGACTGTATCGTATGCTTCGTTGTATCTTGCTGGCTTTAAACTATACTCTCCCCATGAACTAGAGTCCGCACGGCTGAAACGGGAAATTGAGCGGGGGGCGCTACGGGTGTACCAAAAAAAGTACATGCCCCGACTTAAGCGCGACTGGATGTATTGCGGCAAGGTTGTGTGTTTCACAGGGAGTCGCCTTGCTGAATTATTATTCAAGGATAAATCCCTAGAATCGCGGGCTAAAGCATTAAAAATTCAAGAAGATGTGTACTATGAGCGTTTCTTCAAATTGCGCGAATGGCAGATGAAGATTCTAGAGGAAGTGGAGAGCAAAAGCGCAACCAGCACACCTATTGGACGCTATGTCAAACTCTATGGAAATCATGAAGATCGGGCAAAGGCCGCAACGTCAGTGCATGGACAGGGTATCGGAGCCGATCATATTCAGGCAATTATGCTGAGGTATAAGAGAGAGCGCGGTATTATTCCCCTGCTCCAGGTTCACGATGAGTTAGTGTTTCAAGTGCCGAGAGAATGGTCAGATGATAAGGCGCGAGAGTTTCTAAGTTTCATGGGTGAGGAAACATGGCGAATACCGGGGTTTGTGGTTCCCGCAGATTCGAAACGCGGGCCGAATTGGAAGGATTTACGAGAGTTATGACTAAGTTTTTGAGAAATTTGCTACTTGGCGTTTTTATCACGTTAGGTATCTGGGCAGTGTTTAATTTTGTAAGTCGCGCTTATGGGGCACAACCTACTGATATAGTCCAGTATTCTAAACTTAGGGCCGAGTTGTTGAATAGGATAATTGTGCTAGAGAAGCGAATTGCAGTTTTAGAAGAAATTCAACCAAATAGTCCAATTCGAGTTTATGTAGTTGATACAGTTGCCGGTGAACTTAAGTGCCGGAATTGTCAGTTTACTGAAAATGAAAAGGAAGTGAAATAATATGACGCTAGAACAAGCGCATAAAAACCGTGATAAAGGATTAGCTAATCTGCACAAATTGGCCGAAATATTTCAAGCCAATGGTTATTCAATAATTGGCTCAAACATGTGGCAAGCTGCGATAGCTCACACTGATACTGGTATATTTGAGAAGGATTGTGGTATTCTTTATGCTCTCGCAAAATTTACGTATAAAGGCTCAGGAAATGAATGAAGAACGGCGCGGCGACTGGATTCAAACCTATACCGGCAAACGATTCTGGCCCCTGGACCCCCGGCCTAAAGATATCGACATTCGAGACATAGCCCACGCACTTTCACAACAATGCCGATTTGGTGGGCATATTTCCAAGTTCTATTCCGTCGCGGAACATGCGTGTAATGTTGTCGAGTTATTACCCCAACACTTAAAACTTTGGGGTCTTCTTCACGACGCATCTGAAGCATATTTAATGGACATCCCGAGTCCCTTTAAATATCGTCCTGAGATGGCTTCCTATCGCACATTCGAAGCGGCAACACAGTTTATTATTTATCTAAAATATGGCTTACATGGACCTGAGCCGGAAGAAGTGCGACAGGCCGATAAAATACTTTTGACAATTGAAGCCAAACAACTTCTTGGTCCGCTGCTGCCGGGATGGGAAAAATGGTTTGAGGGTATTGACTATAAAAATCATGCAAAACATTTGCAATGTATGCCGCCACAAGAAGCCGAAGCCCTATTCCTAGATATATTTGAACAGTTGACAAGAACGTAATCTTATGCTAGGCTAATACTGTGGAGCTAATATTACGTGGTACGAAGTAAGAAGAAGATAAAGGATTTCTTTACAGGGCGAGAAATTGCAGAAGCTATTAACAATGCACTGGTTCAGGCGCGGTTGTATGATAAGGAAGGAATTTCCGAGAAAAGGGCCGGAAAGTTAAGGGCTTACACAGAAGCGCTATTTGGCCCACTTTTTAGTGAGATAGATGAAGAATATTTAGGCGCGGAAGAAGCGGTCTTTATTTGTCTTGCAGGAGCGGCGCTATTTCAAAATTCCCGTGTCCTGCGAACCGACAAGCTGCCCTCCAGTGCGATTGTACAACCTATACTACGAGATAAATCATAATGACTAGTTTTATTGCTTTATTCGATCTGCATTTTGGGTGGGAGCGAAAGGCGGAAAAGGGTAAAATGATTACCCGCCCAACACATAATCTTAGGGCCGTAAATGCAGTGTTGGAGTTTGCGAAGGACTTTAAACCCGATGTTGTGATCCTAGGCGGAGATCAGCTAGATGCAGGTCCAGTTTCACACTGGCGGCGCGGTAAGCCCCGGTTGACTGAAAAGTTTCGTCTTAAAGAAGAAATGGAGTTGCTGGATAAACATGTACTAGAGCCAATTGACAGACTGAAGCCAAATGAAAAAGTATGGATATCGGGCAATCATGAGCGTTTTATCGCAGATTTCTTGACGGAAAATCCTGGTATTGAAGGCATGATCGAGCCGCAAAATTATTTGCATCTTTTCGACCGTGGCTGGTTGTTTGTTGATGAGGGCGAGTTATTTAAGTTGGGAAAATTAAACTTTGTTCATGGAGAGCAGGTACGGGGCGCTAATCCCGCGAAGAAGCTGGTTAGCTCTTATCGGAGGAATATTCGCTGTGGGCACCATCACACGTTTGACGTAAGTACTGATGTAACACCGTATGACCGCTCGGATTATCATACCGGAATTGTCGTACCGGCTATGAGCGCTGTGAATCCGTCTTATATGAAAAACAGAAGTTCGAACTTTCAGCAAGGATTTTTGGCGGGATGGGTGAATAAAGACGGATCATTTTCCGATTATGTGGTGATAGTTAATCGGGGGAAATTTGTTTGGAATGGAAAGGTGTATGGAAATGGAAAATCAAAATAGGTCACACGATGCTTTCTTCCCCAGAAAGGCGCTAATTACTGAAGCAGCACCGGCATTAGATCTTAACCCATTAAATGATTTTGCAAAATATATTCATACACTAAACCATAGTTGGTGGACAGATCTAGAAACAGGAAAACCACTACAGCGCAATATTGGGGAACTGCTAATGCTTTGTGTTTCCGAATTGACAGAAGCCCTAGAAGGACATCGCAAGAACTTAATGGACGATAAGCTCCCACATCGTAAAATGTTCGAAGTAGAAATTGCTGATACTTTTATCCGCCTATTTGATCTATGCGGAGGAATGAATCTTGATCTCAGCGGCGCAATTCGTGATAAACTGGAGTTTAACAAGACACGCGCCGATCATCAAATAGAAAATCGAAAGAAAGTAGATGGAAAAAAATACTAACTCCTGCAATCACACATTCCCAAAACTTACCGTATCCGCTAGGATTAATATTGATTTATCAAACCCAGAACTTCCAGCACGCACAGCATCGCCCTATGCAATCTCAGGGCAAGCTGACAATCGCGGGAATTTGATCGTTACATGTATATACTGTAACGAAACCCGAAGTTATCCCTGGCCGGTTGTTCGATTTCTGCTTGAACCAGACGCGCTAGACAGCGCTTTTCAGGATGATGTCTTATGGAATTTTGAAAAATTTGGCGCTGATATGGCAGTTACCCGCGATAAATTAAAACAAGACTTTGAGGCTAATATAGAAAGTATTATAAACACAAAGAAAAAACTACAAACAGAATTAAGAGAAGCACAGGAAAATTTTTGGAAAATGCGCCGGGAACACCAAGCGTATAAACAATATGTAGTTGAGACATTAAAGGAGATTATTGAATGTCAGTCGAATACACAAGCGGAGCCAAACGATCCGATAGATATGGACGATACCGGGATATTCCCGTCAGTCTGCTCACCCGAATCGCCGAAGCCTTCCGAATTGGGACTAAATATGAGCGGCCAGAAGATGGATGGAGGCCCTACGAGAAAAACTGGAAAAGGGGTGACCTTGAGTTTGCCCTGGATTGTCTGGATCACTTTCTACGCCATGCTCACTTGTATAGCGATACAATCATTGCTCGATTAAATGGCGTTGAGCATCTTCTAGATCCGAAGATCTACGATACCCAGGACGATCACTTGGCCAATGCGGGAGCGAACCTTGCGATGTTGGCTTGGTTTGAGGAACAGGGTATGTTTAAGGTTCCAGCCGAAGTCGAAAAAAGGCAGGAAGAACTTGCAGAAGAACTTATACAGGAACATATAAATCCAAGTTCTTCCATTAGCTCTGAATCTTATGAAGTATCCAAAGAATTAGAAACTAACACAGCACCCGGACCCTCACTAAAGGAAAGAATTAGAAACGTTTTCGTTCCCCGCTAGTACATGTTAAAAGACAGGCTATCGGCAATTAAAGCCGAGCCTCTTTCGGAGCTAATTCGCAAAGACTTGCCGGAAGATCCGGTTTGGATTGGTCCGGCGATCTTACCGAAAAATTGTAAGTTAATTTTCGGCGCTCAAGCCGCCACAGGCAAAGCATTGGAAGAAAATGAACCTGTTCTTACAAAAACCGGATGGAAAGCGATAAAAGAACTGAGAGTTGGTGAAGAACTTATATCAACAGATGGAAACCCATCTTTCATTACGGGGATATTCCCACAGGGGGATAAAGAATTATATAAAATAACATTTTCTGATGGTCGTAGTGTTGCTTGTTGTGCCGAGCATCTTTGGTTTGTTGGTAATTCTAGAGGCAATTGGAAGAATTATAAAATTTTTACAACCAAGGAATTACAAAATATATCTGAACTTTCTCGGTTATATATACCAACTAGTCGAATTGACGCAGAAATACAACCAAAACCAGAACAAGCATTACCGTTAGATCCCTGGTTATTGGGTATTCTGTTGGGGGATGGTTGTTTTCGAACGCCGTATCAGGTGACATTTACAACATTTGACGATGCTATTGCTGAAAGAGTAAAAACTATTGTTCCACTCACATCCGGCAAAAGGGGATTATACAGAATAAAAGATAAAGGAAAAACAGTAAGTATTCTTAAAGATTTAGCTTTATTTGGTAAATTAAGTATTGATAAACATATACCTGATATCTATAAAAATAGTACTGCTGCTAATAGATTAGCATTACTTCAAGGTTTGATGGACTCGGATGGAACAGTTGATAAAAACGGAACTGCTACTATTGGTGTAAGTAGTAAGACGCTTGCCCTTGACATACAATATATTTTACGATCTTTAGGTTTTAATGCACCTATGAAAGAACGAATACCTTTTTACTATAAGAACAATATTCGTAAATATTGTCATACTACTTATAGAGTAAGTGTATTAGGACCAAACGCCGCTGATACTTTTTGGTTATCCCGAAAAAAAGATAAAGTTCGAACCTGTGGTATTGCTCGTTTAACTATCAAAACTATTGAGAAGATAAATACTGGAAAAGCGGTTTGTATTTCCGTTTCGCATCCTAATTCTTTATATATAACACGAGATTTTATTATCACACATAATTCAATGGCCCTTTTGTCGATGGCGAGAGCTTTAGCCTTAGGAGAGACGCCCTTTGATTGTCCACTATTCACCGTAGAACGTCCCGTTAAAACTCTGCTTATTGAGCATGAACTGAAGCCCTACGGCCTGCAACAGCGTGTTAAAAAATTATTCGCGGATATAGATCCGGCGCAGCTAGAGGATAAATTATACTATGTCTCCGGAGAACCGTCTGTGCAATTCAGTACCGATCCGGGGTTTAATACTCTGGTACGTCTTGTTAATGAAGTTCAGCCGGAAGTCCTAATGCTTGACCCTATCGGGAAAATGCACTATTACGACGAAAACGACAACAGCGGTATTTCGCGGTTGATGTATCAAATTGACCTCTTAATTCGACAGGGTTTTGACTGGGGTATGAGTGTTGTATTTTCGCACCATTACGGCAAGCCCTCAGAAGATCCACGCGCATCGGGCGGTCGAGATAAGCTGGACCCATATAATTTCCGGGGCGCGGCTAAGTGGAAGGATGATCCGGACGTTAAGGTAACAATGCAGCGTATGGAGATACTGCGGACGGCGCATGAGGCCTGGCGAATTAAAACAAGATGGCTAACACGGCAAGGCGGGCAGATACCTGATATTGTGTTTACGGTGAATAAGAACGACGATATGCGGGTTATATTTGAGAAGTTTATTGAGCCTGTACGATTAAAGCCAATTGTGCCGCCCGAAAATAAGAGCAAAGAAGACGATGATACCGACGAGACAGCAAAACCCGTAACGTCGGGGAAAATACTTACATTCGCGCAGCCTGATTAGAAAACAGATTTCCAAATATCAGACCAGGATGGAGTTGTATCTACACGTTCTCCACCGGCTCTGATTATTTTCTTTTCGAGTTCGCGGGCCATTGAGGTACTTAATTTACCCGAAATACTACGCTCACGCGCCAGAGAATGTATGTATTTATTTAACTCACGAATGGCAAGAGAATCGCCGCTTGTTGCAATTCTGTTGACTATTGTTTGTGGTTTAAGTATATAAATAATATCTTTAATTGAAACCCAAGGTATGCCTGTACTTGTGCCAGCATTGGCTTGAAAATCTTTAAGTTGTTTAACAACCTTTGTGCTGTCGGATAATGCCTTTATATCTCTATAAACATTAGTTTTTGTGCCAAATAATTTATTGACACTTTTTTCAGCACGAGATCCGCTAAAAGCAGCACGAACTGTTGTTTGTTCTACCGCTTCAGGATTATTAAGTGTATCTAAAATACCACGAACAACACCAGCACGTATTGTTTGAATATGTTTTCTATCCATTCCTCGGGTACTATTTTTGATTGCATCAATTGTTTTATCTAATTTATCAAAATCGGTTACATCACTTGCCTGAAACAGTTGAACAACTAGTTCGTTTGCAAATCCTTGTGGATCATTGGTTAATTTTTTTAATACTTCAGGCGGATGTATAGGAGGAAGTGCTTTGGCGGCATCTCGTTTAAGTCTTGCTTGTTCTCCTGAAGATATCGGAAATGTAGTACCTAGTTTTTCTTTTGTTGCACGTCGCAGCAATTCTCCGGGTTCATGTGTCGCTTTTGCCAAGCGGCTTGAAACGAAAGCTGGTGCTCCAGCTAAAGCCCCCAAACCTAACATATGCGGGATACTTGGCGGTTCATCTTGCAATTTATTGCCTAAGGCAGCAGTAGCCATTCCTTCGGCGGTACTAGCGGCGGCTGGATGTTGTGTTATAAACTTTGCGCCGGACGATAAATAAGGAATTCCTTGTTTCGCAGCACGAGGTAATAGTTCTCTAGCTCCCTGAGCGCCAGCACCAAATAAGCTTAAAATATTTTCTGGAGATATAACGGGAGGAGCATCTGCGGCGGAAGAGAGCATAGAAAGTCCGCGAAGTACATTTAATGGAATCCCGCCACCTGTGCCGAAAGAAGCCCCGGTAAGTGCGGCGGAAGTAAGACCACGAGCCGCCTTCGAGGGCAAAGAAGCACGGGCCGCTTCCATTGTTTTTTCGCGCTTAATACCTTCCGGACCAGTGAGAGCGCCCACAGAAAGTAAAATATCGTCCGGAGTTTGGAAGCCTTGCGTTTGTACCCAATTTGCATAGTCGGGGTGTTGGGATAGTTCATACAGTAATTCATCACCGGAGTAAGAGGAAGCTAACTCTTTCATGCGCTCATCTAGTGTTTTTGTTTTTTGTTCAGGCATTACTTCTTACCTCCTTTACCGATTTTCTCCAATGTTCGATATAAATGCCGTTGTGGGTGAAAACGTTCCAAAGTAACAGGAACACCCTTTTTATAATCAGCGACTAGATTTTTAGTAATTGCGTCTAGATTTCCATAAAATGCTTCCTGTAGCTGCCCGCGATAGTTTTTAGAAATTCCATCAGACACACCCGGCTCACCGTCTCGCTCCCACCGCCAGTAGTTGATTAGTAACTGACGTTTGAACATCTTGTGGAGTAGGGTGTCGGCGCTATCTCCTTGTGTAGGTGCGGTTTGTTCCATCATTTTATATTCGCGCTCATTGGACTGCTTGCCCGTAAACTTTAAAATTTCTTCCATTTTTACATCAGCCAGATCACCCCGGATCGTTATATCTTCGGGAGTTAGATCCTTAGATCTCAAAGCAAGTTCAGCCATTGGAGTCCCGATAACACCCCAACGCTCATAGGCGAATCTTTCTAAAACTTTATCCAGTCGAGTATAAGGCATACTTAAAATAGAACCAGTTGTAGTTGTTATACGACCATGTAAAGAATCTCGTGCTTCTCGCGCTTCCTGATATTTTTGATTTGGTTTTGCATAGATGCCAGATTCTTTATCCTGTGTGGTACGAGTACCATGCGGAATAGAGACGGTCTTTATAGCTTCACCAATAGTACTGGTAGGCGGTGCCGGGATTGTTGGTTTCAAACCACCTAATGCGGGAGGTGCAGCGCTGGTCTTTCGTATTGGCATTCTTTGAGTAGGAGCGGGCTGTCCTGGTGAAACAAATGGCGAAGGTTTAGGCGTTTGATCTTCTTTAGGCAGAACTCCCAAATCTCGTAATAGTTTTTGGCTATGAATATTAAAAGGCTGTTGTTGGGTTTGGCCAGAAGGCGGATAAAACCACTCCATCTTTGTTACCGGATTACCTTCAGCATCAACTGTTGGTATGGACCGTAATGTAGGCCGTTGTGGCGTGCCGCGTTCGGGGCGGAAAAGGTTTTTAATAGCTTCCTGCGTCAGCAACCCCTGCCGAATATCACCGCCGCCTAAAGCCTCCTGGCGTATTTGCTCCGAACCAACTCTGCCGGGCATTGCCCCCGTTTCACTTAATATATTAGTCTCAAGTTTCTGCTGGTCAGTTTTAGCCGCAGCCAGCGCCGCCTGTGCCCCCCAGACCGGAAGCATGGCTTCGTATTTGTCTCGATTAAGTTCCAGAGTTTGCCGGGAGATGCCATTTCGTTCGGCACCAAGAATAAAAGCCTGCCAGTTTTTATCCTGACTGATTTTTAATTTTTCGCGCTCAACATCCGCACGTTCGGCGGCAGATATATCGCGCTGAAAAATAGGCGCAACGGTCTTATACTCTTCCAACGCTCTTTTATACCGAGCTTCGCGGGGGGTAGGTTGACCGCCAAAGCCAGATAATCCAGCCAAGAGAACTTCAAGGAATTTACCACCGAATCCCTTTTTTGATAACTCTTCGTCCATGCGTTTTCGCACTTCGGTCGGGTTTTGCTCCAGAAGATAGTCTTCCTTACGTCGCCGTATTACATCCTCAAAAGAACCGGCTTTGTCTACATCTTTTTGCGTAATTTGTCCGGAGGCTTCTAGCGCGGCGCGAGTCATAGGGTCCATAAGTTTACGTTTTCGCCGCAGTTCTTCTTCCTCAAATGCCTGTTGCATTGTTGCTTGTTGTTGAAGAAGTTGTGTGAATGGGTTATCAAGGGGCATTTTATCTATCACCAGTCTGTTGTCCCAGGTTTGCTAACCCGCCCCAAGCATTGGTTGTGCCAGTGTTGCGGAAAGGTTGTCCCATTAGATCCACATACTGACCTGCATAATTAAGTCCACCTTGAGCCATCTGTCCGAGGGGATTAAGTGCCATGTTCCAGATATTAGCCGTTGTACCAAGCTGGCCGGTGAGATTGCCGTACTGTTGATTCATAGCATTAGCAAGATTTGATGCACGCTGTACACCTAATTGTCCCGAGCCGAGGTAATTTTGGAAAGCATTACCTAAGAGGTTACCCTGCTGGCCCATCATTTGATTATATAGGTCGCCTAAACCAAGGGCATATTGATTCTGATTGCCCATCATGTTTGTGTACATATTGCCAAAACCAAGTTGGTTCTGTAAGAGTGCTTGTGCCATATTAGTTCCCAGACCCATGCGCTCAGCTTCCAACTGACCGGCACCTAGTCCGCCCTGGAGCAGTGCTTGCATAAAATTAGTCGCTGCGGTTTGAGTACCGGGAATAGCGCCAAAAGCTTGTCCCATACGTCCTGACGCAGCCGCTTCCATTGCCGATAGTAAATCTCCGGCCTGTCCAAATCGCTGTGTTTCCAGACCACCACCCGTGCCGATCATTTCGCGGCCCATTCCGGCCTGTTGTAGTTGTAGTTGCTGCTGCTGAAGTAGTGCATTGCGTGCCGCCTCAGATTCCGCCCGTGCCGCCTGGTCCGCAAAGTCGGCCATCATTTGATTCTGTGTTCCCGCCGCAACAATAGCTCCAGGACCACCGCCACGAGCCAATGCTTGACGATAGACCTGCTCCATACGGTCTTGTATGGACTGAGATGCACCTTCGCGTGCAAATGTAACTGCTTCCTGCGGACTTAGTAAAGATTCGCGGGTAGCGAGATCTAAACCGCGAGATTGAAGTAAGTCGGTGAAAGCATCCGCGCCGCGATTTAGTAATTCAGTGCCCGCGACACCTGAGCCAAACTCCATGCCAGGAGTAAATCCACCTGTTCCAAGAATACCTCGCGCCGCCGCCATTGCATAGTCAAGATTAGGATTCATTCCGCCGACATTAATCACATCCATGGAACGATCCTGGAGGGCTTGGGTAAAAGCATTCTGACCGCGCATTCCGAGTAGATTTGGCCCTACATCACCCAGAGCCATCTGCGCGTTATTACCCCAACCCGCCATATATGGGCCAATTTGATCGAACCCCGCTTGATATTGTGGTGTCCATCCGCCTCCCAAAAAGCCCTGCGCCGCGACATCGGAAACTGGACCCATTTGACCGGCTAGTCCGGCTTGACCTTGTGCAAAGGCTTCCATTTCTGGAGTCATATATAAACCGCCCGCATTTCGAAACAGGTCGGTCATGCCCATTAGTTGTTCAAAACCAGTATCTTGCAGACCCATCCCCCATCCGGTAAGATTTCCGCCTAAAGCTTGAGCGGTTGGTAACACAGCGTCTCGGAGCGGACCCGCAAACATAGCCCACATTTCGCGGGCCATTTCATCGCCTTGGTTGGCGCGATTCCATAAGTTAATTAGAGCGCCCTCGTTCCATTGATCTCGACGACGGCCAGCCCATCCGCCAAGTATTGGGCCTAATACACTTCCAACTAATTGAGCAATTGGTATCGCTGCTGCTGCCATGAAATACTCTCCACTTCTATTTTACCGCATTTAAATCAGTTCTACCCACTCGACAGCCGATAGAATACTGGAAGATCCGGTTACGTTTGTCGCGGCTATTGTCAGAATATCTTGGACATTGGCTAGGCTGATAGTAACAGATAGGGCATCATTAATTAACGTCTCGGCTACATTGCGAGATTGGTTAGTACCTAGTATATAACCTGAATATAAAACCGTACCGCCAGACAGAGCAGTAGCCGCAACATCAACCTCAAATCCGGAATTAGTGTCAACAGCCGCCCAGGATGCTCCTGTTAGTGCGGTTTGGTAAACTACCTCCCATAAAGCTACACCGGTTGCATTATGTGCGATGGTAAAGAATTTAGGTATTATTCTACGATAATTTGTCTTGCCGCCAAAAGTTGCTGCCGGACGAAGAGAAAGAACCGGACGACGTGTTGTAACTGTAATAGCCGTTACTCCATTATTTGCAGTAAATGGAATACCGTTTTCTTCTCTATTATTTTCGCCTTCTACTAACACAGATACGGACCAATGTATTAAATCAGTATTTGACGCGGCGGTGCCTGTATTTTCGATTTCATATCGAATTGGTAGATTAGGTGTCCGTGTCGGGACTGTGGTTAGTGTATTTGTGGAAATAAAATCATGAACCGGCCAGAATTGACCATTTACAAAAAATCCGGCGCGGATTCGATGGAGACTGTAGGATAAACTGAAAGTTTGTATTTTTGTTTCGTCCAAGGTAATCGCACTTGGGCCAGTTCCGTCTAACTTATCTATATTCCACGCGGACTGATTTACGGCAGTATCGACCACAGAGCCTGAAGTTTTAGTGCGGCGTACTAGTTTTAGGTTCGACCCGTCTTGTTCTAGGAAAATACCATCTTCGGCGTCGAAATAACCTACTCGTTTGCGAACGTTAGTTTTCTTTGCTCCTAAAAGAATATTAAACGTAAACCGCATCGACTTACCAGGCGACCATCGAATACGGCGATGTGACTGTCTCACAGCAATGTCACCTGATGCCGTTGTACATCGCAACCTGACGGCGGATTCATCCGGTAGATGTGTTGAAGTTGCACTTCCGGTTAATGACTCATCGAAGACTAATGGATTTTTTGTGTACTCAAACTGACTGTCTAATACAGTCGAAGGATTACTCACCCGAAGTCTTCCGAAGATATCCAGATCGCGCGAGTCTTTATATTGAATTTGGCTGAAAAACGACATTTATACGATACTCCATTCCGTAGGCCCTGGTACTATTATGGCATTGTCATATTGAGAGGTAATTATTAATGTCAACGCGCCGTCAATAGTCTCGGACCCGTTTCCGTCGATAGTCAATGTGTTTCCTGATACATCAGTTTTTTTGAAGGAATATACACGTCCTGCTGCTGACGTAAGTGTTGGCAGGGTCGCGGTAATTGCGCCGCTTGAGCAGTTGCATAAATATAAGCGAAATAATCCGGTTGAGGCGGCGGTAAAATTAGTAGTCTGTGCCGAGACTTGAGTTAGCGTCTGAAATGCTGGAACTACACCCGCACCCTGACCCGTGAGGATTGTATCCAAGGCTCCCGGCCCAATTGTAGTAATTACTCCTGCTGAATCCCAGGTAATAATCTGACCGTCTGTACCATTCTCCAGTGCCGTCAGCGGGATAGTTCCGTCAGGGTAATCTTCTGCTGTCAGTGACCCGGCAAGTGTAAAATGCGAAACAGTTGGCGACAATGAGATCGTAGAAAGCTGTCCATTCTTAAGAACTGTTTGCACGACGAATGTAACCGGAACTGCGGTTTGACTTCGGACAAGAAGTTCAACGGGCGACCGCGTTGTGGTATATGGGCCAATTGCCTGCGCATTGTTAGTCATCAGACCAAAGACATAAACATTAAAATGCGAAATTTGCTGTGTAGGAACAGTTGTTGGTTCGTCCCAGGCAAGAGTAAATTGAGTTGACCCAAAATAACGCTGGCGGCGCAGAAAGCGTAAATTTGAAACCGCAGGCACACGTCCAGGTCCTATTTGGCGGGGAGGTAACAGACTACCCTCCGCTGAACCAGTTTCATTCACGATACGCGAAATGATATGATCCAACTCTTCCGGTCTGAAGCGCTTACTTTTTGCCATCGTTTTCCTTTAACTCAAAAATTTGTTTCGCCTGTTTACGTAAAACCTCAAACCGCTTGAAGTCCAACCGGCTATCGACCAGATTACACTCGGGAGCATTATTTGCCGGAGATTCAACTGGACAGCCTGAAGCAATCATTACAAACTCTTGCCAAGTGCGCACATGTTCCACCCAAAGATTAAATTGTGCGACCTGAATAATAGGTGCCTGTGCCCGTGCAACAGACAGCGCGAGGAGTAAAATTAATTTCTTCATTTCTACGCCCCACTATCCGGACTCCATATAATTGCATAAGACTGGATTTCAATATTCTTGCCGGAATTTACCTTAGACATACGAAATGCGAAACGGTAGGCAACTTCGTTTATATGCGCTTGAATTGTTTTGTAAGCCTTTGATAGTCCGCGCCGGGCAGGGTCTTCGGTGAAATCTACGGAAATAGGATCGCTCCAGAAATCGTCTTTGTAATAAAAAATATCTGGGTCGTCGTCGCCCGGTATAAAGGTGCGCTCAATAGAAATATACTGCACGTTTGGCGTTAGGCCGGGAACTCGCAGTTGATTGACGTGATTACCCGGTGGAATTAGATGTAAATGCGTCTCGGCATTAAAATCAATTCCAGCAGTTGTTGCGGTGGTTACAGTACCTACGGCCAGATCTAATGCTTGTCGTGCGGTTGGATCTATTCGAGCCATGCGACTATAGGGCACAAGAGGATCATAGATCATAAACGTCAAACGGCGTTGTCCCTGGTTTTCTGCTATTCGACCAGAGAGTACGGCTGTGCTAGGGATACGCCACGGTACAAACCAAAAATGTTGTTTTAGCTCTTGCGACAGAAATATATCATAAACCCAATGTTTAGAGCGCGTTGGATCGGTTTTGTGATGAATAGAAACAATAAGCCATTCCTTGTCCAGGTCACGCCAGTATTTAATTTCGGCTTCCATTTCGGAGGAGAGATTGAATTGGTCAATTAAGTCTGTGAACAGTGGGTCGGATAGAGTAACCGGCTCGGCTGTGCCCTCGATTTGGACAACTCGCAAATCGTGAGACAAAAATGCAATTTTATTTCCGTAGCGTGTGATTGCTCGTGGATTTCCGGCAAGAGCACCTAAGTTCTCATATAATGGAGTGACATTAAATGTCTCTCGATTTGAACCTGTAAGCACATAGGTATTTTGTTGAGTAAAAATATAAAGCGCATTATCTGTAGCCGCAAGGTTAACGACGGGATATTGCAGACGAAAAAAATTCCCCGCGATACCAGCAGGCCATGCTTCCTCCGGTATGCCTTCTGTTATCTCTTCTTGTCCGCTGTAAAACAACACATTACCAATTGCGTACCACAGACGACCCGAAAATGAAACAATCGGCGTTGAGCGACTTGGGGTATCTGTGCCTATTACACCCGGAGGCAAGACAGTTGGCGGAACGGTATTGGAGACGAGTGACGGGGCAACATTAGCCTGATCCAGAGATGAATCCGGCAGTGGATCATTAAAGGTTGTACTGCTAGGGCCGGTGCCGAGGGAATCATCTAAATATGTAATTCCGCCCGCTCCAGTGTTTACGATCTCTTCCAGGCGAAAAAATGTACCGCCGCCATCACTTGTTCTGTAGACGATGATATGTGTGATATTTGTAGTATCGGCGTGACCTTGAAAAGTAATCTTAGGAATAAGATCGAAAAATGGCCCGGTGTTAGACGGCAATAAGTCCGGATTTGTTTCCAAGGGCGCACGGTTGGATATATGTCCGGTTACAGACTTCCAGGCGTAAGTATACGCCCAACTGTGGTTAACGTCAACTTGATGGTCGGATGCCGCCCAATCCCGATAAAGTACAACCGTATCGTCGTCATGAACATCGGGAGTTGTCCCGTTAAATCCGCGCGTAACAGTCCAGTTCGTACCGCCACCAACCGAGGTAACTTGCATCTGCTCATAGTCCACTTGAATTGTGAAAGGCGGCGTTACAGCGGGCGAAAAATTTGCGACGACATTTATAGTAGTTGTTATATCATTAATACTCGCAGAGAGCCGGGTTACTCGTCCTGATATTCTGGCAGGCACAGTAGGCCCCGGTATTCCCCACAAACGAACCGCTAAACTTGTGCCATCAAAAATCGAAGTCCCAAACTTATCGGAACTCGCTCCCGCTGGAAAGGATTTTATATAAGCCAGCCCACGCGAGATAACAACTTCGTGCGGCGCGGTGGAAGCAGACAGTGAACGAGTTGAGCCAAGCGACACCCATCCGGTGCTAAGAGCGGGACGATTATAAAACAACTCCCACTGCCCTATTCCCGACTGAAAGAAACTGCCTAGGATAAATAATTTACTAGGTGTTTCCTGGGTTTCATACAAATAAAGACGGTCGCATCGAGAAACTGAACCAAAATTAAGAACTTCAACTGTACCGGGACGCTTTGCCAGCTTACCACCCCGAGTAATAAACGCATTTGTGCCGCGAACCAAACGCGGTGTTGGATCTAGTTCGGCGGTTATTCTGTTATATGGAAAATATAACTTATCAAATTGCAGGCCATCATATTGTTGATTTTGAGGCACCTATGTTACCTCCTAGAAATATGATTGTCCCATTCTACCCGGTACTCGATATCCGCCGCCTCCACGTCCGCCTAGAGCGGCAAGTCCCGACATATTCGGTTCGCTACGTGGGTAGTACCAAGAATTTAGAAATCGACCACCACCATATGGAAGCATTGGTCGTCGCATGAAACCGGAGCCTGCCTGACCACGAGCGCCACCTAAGCTGGCAATAAGAGACATGATATCAGACCCACCACCCGGGGAACCAAATCCACCGCCACCCATCCATGAAGGCATTCCGCCACCGCCATCAGCGCCCCCACCGAAATGAGGAGGTCCACCAAACATTGCGCTTCGTGGATCAGAAATCATTGGCGGCTGTTGTCCACCACTAGTTGTTCCTATATTAGTTGGTCCACCACCCATACGAGCTAAATCAGGAGAACCAAGACTACGAAGATTTTGCTCGGAAATCGACGCGGGCCGACGTGTGCCCAAGTGTGTAGACGGAGTAATATTCGCAAATGGTCCCGAAGGTTGCGAAGAAGCTAAATTACCCGGAACCCCCGGAACTAAGCCTGAGGCTTGTCCAGCCTGAAGATTACGAACAAATGGATTCTCAGTTGTGTGTAGATCGTTAACATAACTACGAGCATCACCAGTCGCCGCACCAGAACGTGCAAGAGGAGGAGCTAAACCAGCTTGTAAACGAGCCATAATATCTTCTGGTCTATCACCACGCTGCATCCAGTAAGCGATCTGACCTGCTGACTGTGGATCGCCTGCGCCAAAATCTAAACTATATGTCGGGCGAGATAATCCCGTACCCGATAAAGGTCTTTCACGGACTAGATTTGCTCCAAAAGTATTTGCTAACCGAGTTCCGGCGTCTTCAGTCGTGAAGTTTATATTAGGAGCACCACCAATCGTCTCGCCAACATTATAAGTCGGTCCAGGCTGACCTGTTTCTAACCAAGTTGGTGATGTAACACCTGTTTGCCAAGGTGACTGTCCGCCGAAGAAATTAGCATAAGCATCAGGCGGGGTTTGTGTTCCAGTGCCTCCCGCAGAACCTCCGGTAATTGTTGCCTGATTATTTCCAGAACCAAAAGTCGCGCTTGCTCCCGGCGTATTTCGAGCTGCCTCTAAGATAGCATCAAGCTGAGGGTTACCTGTTGCACTTGTAATTGGATTAGAAAGCGCCTGTTGACTTTGCTGTTGAATTAGTGCATGAGCCGGATTAAGCGGATTTGCGGCTATAGCGTTTGCGAATGCTCCCATGACATATTAACTCCTATTCTAACCAAGCACCTTGATGTTGTAACTCAGTAATAAAAGACTTTGCTGCCCACGAGTTCTTATCGGGACCATGCCGTAAAATAGACTGCGCGATTAAGCCAACGCTAAAAGGATCAGACTCAGCGTCTTCGGCATCAAGTTTTGTTTTCGCCGCATAGATTGACCACTCAGGATGTGACCAAGCGCCAGTAATATTTCGCTTAATTTCTTCTTTTTGCAACCGTAGTTGAGCATGACCACCAACTAAGGCCTTAGCCCAGGCAAATACCAGTTCCGCAGTTTCCTTAGTGGGCGCATAGAAAAAGGGCAGAGGCCGAGAGCGAACGTTCCAACCAAAGGACTCAAACCATAAGTCATTGAAAGTCCAGTTATTTATTGGCTTATCACCTTCCTCAGATGGAAATACCAATCCTGTTGAGGGTTCAAACCAAAAACCCCATAATTCTCTTCGAAGTCCCATAAAACTTTTCTCCTACTAACATTATCGCATAGGAGAAGTTCTGGTTACTGGCGGAGACATAGGCGGTGTCCTAGGTGGAGTTATAGGCCCTTGAGGTCGTGGTGCAGGCGGAGTTGTACCCACTGGAGCACCTGGAGGCATAGCCTGCTGCATTTCGCGTTCGCGTTTTCGGCGCATTGCTTCCGCTACAGCCTGTTGTAATGCGCGTGTATCTTGGCCTGCGGGATTAGCGGGCGGAGTCATCGGATCGTATTTTGCGGCCTGAGATAGTGCTCCCCGGCCCATTATGAAGTCCAGAAGTTTCATCAGCCAGTCTGGGGCTAACTCGTCTTTTCCCATCTTTTTCTTGTCGTGCGGCATTTCCATATTTCCTTTCTATAATTATAAACATATTCTTATCTTTGTCCGGATCGAAGGTAAACCGGCGCGGCGCTTCTGCAAAACTAGCCATATAGCCGGAACAATGACGGAAATGAATATGGTGTGCCTAGTGAGTGCGGGACAAGGGCTTGATCGGGCGAAATTCGAACGTCTCCGTCATTGACTCCTTCCTGAGAGGCCATCATTTCGATAGCGGAAAGTGCTTGGGCTAGCTGGCCGGTGTAGATAACTTGTCCACTTTGCATTTGTGCTTGTCCTGCCGTGGGTATTCCGGCAAGCATTAGCATCGCCCACCGGATACATTCAACCAGTACATTGAAATACATATCGTCAAATGGGAGTGGGGTATTTAAGGCCCCATTAGTTACCAGTGTAGGCCGGGCTTTATATGTACCCTCAACAAACCAATTCGGAGTTCCGATGTTATTTGGTACGCGCGGGAAGAGGCGAAATCCAATGATCGAGGCTTCGTAGGAAATTGAGTGCGGGATGTCTTTTATGTGGGTTAGAAGTAAATCTTTCGCAACAAATAGATCTTGCTTTGAGATTGCCTGATCTGTGTATCGGACTAGCTGTGTCTTGCGTAAACCATGAAAGTCGGAAGGAACAATAGCAAGCGGCAGATTATGGTCTTGCTGGTTCGCGGTTAGATAAAATGGCGGAAGAGTTTTTAAGCTTTCGCGCCAGTCATAGGCATACCACGCAAGATTAGTCCCGGCGTTGCAGGCAAGAGAAGAAAACTGATCTTCGAGTATTTTAGGCAAACTCTTCCCGACAACATCGAGGATATCGGTGTAAGTAAATGTTTTAGCCATTATTTTCTAATATCCTTCTGATCGATCGCAAATGGATTAACCAGGATCAACTTTTCCCGATCTTTCATCATTGTCAGCGCAGCCTCAAATACCGCCCGCTGTCCCGAGTACCTTGCCGCACCACTTTGCGAATCTGTAGCCACGTCTCCCGCACGCCTGTCGTCTGCAAACAAATAAGACTGCCACAGCACACCGTCTTCGAAAACCCAAAACCATTCATCATCGAACGGTAAGGTGCCGGTAAAGATGGTTTGATCGGTAAATGCCGTCATTACCTTTTTATACAAACCCACCACTACTTGAGTTCCCGTTAAACCGCCAGGACGAGGCGAAACACGAACTAAGCCGCTTGAAGTACCTGCCGCAGTCGGGTAGGAAATATTACTCGGATTTCCAACGAAGCCAACAGATGTTTCCAGACTTGGGACAATTTCCAGCGGACGTTCGGATTTAGTTCCATCCGTTTGCGTCGCCCGTACAGCGTACAACCAGTCGGCGGGATAATTCATTGTATAGTCTTGAGTATTTGCGGCGAGAGTTATTGTAGGAGTGCTCCCTAGTGTCCAGCGCCAGGGGGCATACATCCACATGTAATAAGAAACCCGATTGATGACATCCGTGCGTACTTGTTCCAGCGGCATACTCTTAATAAACCGTTTGGCGTACAGAAATGCTTCAGCGGGTTTCCTGGTTGATGCCATGCGTTATAGAATAGGTCCGCCTATTGTCTCGCTTGAAATACGAAGATCTGGGGGAATTGTTTTTTCCGAGAACTCTTTGTGACAATACTGACAGATATAGTTCACGTTGCCCCGATGCGTGCGCTGGCCTGCAAGAGCCGATGCATGTGAGGGCGGCGGTTTGCGGTGCAGACAAGCATCTTGTTCCATTGTTTTCAGCGCGGTGTTTCGTTTAATATCGTCAATATTAGCCCGCCGTGTGTTTTTTTCAAGCTCTTCTCTTTCCTGCCGTGCCTGTTTATTACGCAGCAGTTCCTCTGCCAAAAGTCCTAAGATTTGTTCCTGGGCCGGGGTAGCCTTACTGCCACCAGTTGAAAGCGTAGCTGCCGCAATAACCTGGGGGTCCAAAATGGGATTGTTCTTACTCATAAGTTCTCCTATTATTATTTTACTCTATGGAAACCACATAACCAGCCGTGACAATTGGATATACCGGCGAGAGATTTAACATCTTTAAAATTCTGGTATACCAGTAAGACGACCAATAACGTAAACAAGATATCTTTTTTGCTTTCAAATATCGTGCTGTTTCTGTTTTACCATCAACCGTTGTTGTGCTACAATTTTGTGTTCCTAGAATTTTATAATATCCGGGTTTAAAATAAAAAAGTGCTTCACATTCGCCTGGAATTGACTCTACGAAACGCATGTATCCGCCAAGGGGGGCACGGGGCCAGTAAAGCAAAAAATCATCATTTTCGTTTTTTCTTATCATATTTTTTAACGCTTAGCTTCTCCTATTATTATTTTACTCCATCGTGTTCTAGAGAATAATGATTTCCGTCATTGAAGCGGCCACCCCAACGGCATAATGGGTGTTGCTTCTCCCACCACTCACCTAACTGTTTGTGCGCTTTGGTTGTAGGCTGATAAACGCCGTCTTTAAATAGATTAAAATCCACCGCTAACCGTTTGGTGTGATTAGAGTTGCTGAAACCTAATCTTGCAGCTTCTTGCGGAGAGCGGTAGGCATCACCAAAAGACAATTCCAGATCAAACTCTTCGTAGGCAGCTTGAATTAGTTTTCCGATTAAGCGCGTAAATAAGCGTTGTTTTTGGCCAAGAGTCATTAGTTTACCAGGGCAGAATGTGATCTTTCTTACCCATTCTCTTTTGCCACTCCGGGCGATTTACAGAGCCAAAGGCGATTTCGGCCTGCGTGGGTGTCATGTATCCCATACTAACCAACATAGCGGCAAGTGTTCGATAACCACGAACGACCTCGCTCCAGGCCCGTTTTTCGCGCTTCATTCCGACGATTGGCTGTGTAGGGTCCCAAAGCACGCCGCCTTCTTTCGTCAAGGTCCCGTCTTCGGCAAATTCATGCGGCACGATTTCATGCTTCGGCAGATCTTTCCGGTCGATATGAAACCGCCCGCGCACAACATCAGGATCTAACTCTTCCTTAATTACGGCCTGCATAATGGAGTGTTCTGGTATTAATCCGGTAAGCCCGCTTTCACATAACGTCAATTTAAGCAATTGACCATCAGGTTTAAGAAAGCATACATACTTTTTGGATGGGTTTGCAGAAGGAAGAAACCGAAGTTGGGGAATTTGTTTGGTGAGTCTTTTTTCAACTTCCGTCTGAGACAACGCCCGGCCTGTCTGCCGCTCGGCATTTGTCGGATCGGTTCCACCTTGTCTTACGTGCAAACCGGGGTCCAGTTCGCGCCGCAACCACGATAATGTCTCCTGGCGCTGCCGTTCGGCCTCCAGGATTTCTTTCTGTCTTTCTTGTAGCGCACTATCTGCTACGAGCATTTGTTAATGCCTCCGTGTTTTTCTTTATTTCTACCTGCAAACGAGCCACGTCCAACTGCAACGAAACAATAGCCTTTTTAAGATCTTCATTAACTTCCTGCTGTTTTTCTATTGTTTCAACAACATGATGAAATCGCTCTTGGTATGTTGCGAAACCGATAGAAACCGACACAAGTACCGAGACAATGGACACCAAATAGGCGATCACATTACGCAGGGGAAGTTTAATTTCTCTATCCATATTCATACTAATCTCCGGGTGTAGGTATCGTCGTACCAGCGGTGGGCACCGTGAGTGTGTAAGCCGGTGGCGCAGTTGGATCGGCGGTGACCGTAAAGAAGTCACTAGGACTTGCGGGCGAACCTACCCGTTTTTGCGAGGAGTCATAATAGTAAATCGCGTATTTTGTGTTCGGCGGGTTAATATCGTCCGTAAACCAAACCCCAAGCTGTTGATTAAATACGCCGTCTTTGATCGGAATAGTGTACCAAAGCGGCAACCGTTGACGCGGTTCGTTCGGCTCAATCGTCAGTTCGGGCCACAAAATAGACGCACTAGTAGGCAAAACTACACCGACCACCCCGAATCCATTAAATAACGACCCATCAGACCATGTAATTGTGCCGCTGAGTTTTGCTGTTCGTGGTGAAGGCATAGCTGTCTCCTGCTACTATTTTACCAGTAGGGAACAGACGCTAGAAACCTTTAATTGCGAATATCTGCGCTGCCGGGTTAATATTACCGTTTGTGCTATTCCAAAAAGTTAATTTCAGTGTATCTGCCGCGCTCACTTCCGCCCCAATCAGAAATAAGCCCGCCTCTAAAGACGGTGCATCAACAATCAAACGCATAGTAGTATCTAGACCCGCAACCGCAAATGTCTCGACCTGAATAGCTTTTTTAGGAACAGTGGTAGGATCTAGCGTGGGGGTGGCGATAAACAGCGCAGCATCAGCAAATACCGGAAAGGTGCCAATGACAGCCATGAGAATACCTCGTAATTAATTATAACACCGCTATATACACACCAACGATAGAACTAACGACCCAAGGCTTACCGGAGTATCCCCGAAATTCCATAGAAGTAGCTCTAATTTATCTCGTGCGGCTATTCGAATACTGACAACTCGGACAGTTTGTTCGCCGTTTGGTGCCCGCCAATTGTGCAGCGGAATCATATCGGGGAACAATCCCGATACGGTAAATTGTTCTAATTGAAGAGTTTTGGCCGGAATTGTGGCGGGATTTAGCTCGATTATCTGGGAAAACTTAACCCCGGGTAACGATGCTAACCACACACACGATTAAGCAGCAACTTCAACTAAAGCTAAAGTTCCGCCGACGGCTTGTTGAAAGCCCTTCCATGTAGTAGCCGATTCACACGACATGTGGACAATTGTGTTTGCGGGAATTGCGGACTCTGCGTTGGCACCCGAACCACCATTAATTGCAATAGTTGCCGGGGCAGTAGTACGAAGCTCATAGCCTGTTGCCGCCACGAAAAGTGTTACTTGTGTGCCGGGTGTTGCTGGAGGAAGAGTAATAATATTATTTGCATCGGCACTTGTTACGGTAATCCAGGATTCTCCTGCGGCAATAGCGCCCGTACCTGTACCATCTGTAGTTGCAGTTTTGGCGGTAGGTGTTACGAAACTCACTTTGGGATATGTAGTTAAAGCCATGAAAACTCCTTATAGACCAAGAACCTCAAACGCCTGAGACGCAGGGTTAATACCACCACCAGTGTTATTCTGAAATGTTAACTCCAATGTGTTTGCGGCAGTGATGCGCGAAGAGATAAGAGTTACGCCAGCTTCAAGACTAGGGGCATGAACGATGGGAACCATCCCGACCCGCAGACCATTGACAGTAAATGTCTCAACGTTGACAGATGCGGCGGGAACGTTCGCCGGGTTCAGTGTAACCTTTTGTGAAAATTTGGGAACGGCAGAAAAGCCAGCAAAATTACTCATGTGAGGTTTAATCTCCTGTATTAATTATAACATCCGGCCTAATACGCTGTTACCTCGGCCCAAATTACTGTTATGGCTAAGCCCCAAGTCATAGTGGCCGGGAATGCAATAGCTCCATTTTTGATTACAAAACCTTCATTTTGAGCTAAAACAATAGGATGTTGTGTTGTGTCAGCGTCAACTTCCAACATATTAATTTTATCCACTAAGCCTAGTTTGACGCCTACAGTAATAGCTCCCGTACCAATAGGAACGATTACATTACCCGAGCTATTCGTGTCTAAGGTTTTTGTACCCGCACCCAAAGCAGCAGTTGTGGCAACGCGAGCTTCTCCGAGTAATGTAGATCCCATACTGGTTCGAGTTTTTTGATTGTTTCCGCCGAGAGTTGCAACTACTCCACCCGTTCCAGCCGCCGTCCAAGCTCTTGCAACTGTTAGCTCCAGAGAGGGGAAGGCTGCTGCTGTGGCTGCCCCATTAGCGCCCGCTGAAATAAGTACCTTCTGAATTATTGCCAAACGTGTAGCATCTGTCCACCGAAACTGAAACAATTCTCCGTTTGCAGCAAGCCCGGCTCCAATAACACCTGTTGACATACCCAAACGATAGTGCCCGAGAGAGCCTACATCCAGCGGTCTTCCGGTAATCCGGGCCGCGCGAAAAAGCGTACCGTCAACCTCTTGAATAATTCCAGTATTTCCCTGTATTTGTATTGCCATAATTCTTTTCTTCTATTATACCCAAGCCCAACCAATTAACCAAGTGCCGTAAATCAACGTACCGCGACCACCAAAAGAACCCATTAGGGTATTTCCACCAAAACCTGTATTTTGACCAAGAGTCGCATTTGCAATGTGATTTCTCCGCTCTCCATAGTTAAGTAATGGTTCGTTGAGTATATTTGTATTTTTTCCGTAAATTGTAAAACCCGTCCCTGCAATTATATTCCCGGCATAAACCACAATAGTTTCCACAATATGTTCATCAATAGTGTGGTCAACCGTAGCTGCATTGGGATAAATCCAGCACCAAACTCTTGACGCAGCAATAATACCGGCTTGTCCCATCACCGCGACCGAAGTATCGGAACTACCGGGAAAGGTGCCAAAGTCTAATGTTGCTGTGCCGGAAGAAACCGATCCCGCGCTACCCGGGATTAAGATTTGAGTTTTGCTGTCTGCATCTGATGCAATAACACCCGCGCCCACAAAATCCAGCGTGGTTTGTGCCGTCAGCGATGTGCCCTCGTTTTGAATTAGGTTATAACTTCTTACAGAAGCTGGTGGTGGATAGTAAGGCACTATGATAGCTCCGTTACACGCTGTTGTGCGGTGCCAATAAGTGTAATACCGTCGATAGCACCTGTATAAGCAAAAGGAATTTCGTAATAACCACCTACCACTATTTGCAAACTATAGGACGTTAATGAAGCTATGGCACCAAGTTTCACATAACAAATATCCGGACCTTCATTATAGATAGTTGCGCCTAAGCGGTTTACGTTAGCGGCAAGAATACTGGTACTAACAGTAGTAACAGAAGGCGAACTATTTGTGGCAGAAGAAGAACGAACTTCTTTTGACAACCATGGTGTTCCCGATTGTGAAACTGGAACAATGTCATTTGTCGCAATTGTAACCCGCTGTGTACCTGCATCTCGAACACCCGTATTCATCGAGATTGCTTGTCCATTTAACTGAACAAGATTTGTTACCGTTGAAACTATAGCTAAACTACCCGAAACGGGTTGTGCTGTTGTTCCTGTTGGATCGGTGCGAAGCGGAGTTGTTAACGTACCGTGTTGATTTCCGGCATTATCCCGCAGGTTAACGTGTATAGCACGCACAGAAGTTAACCGAACTGCCCCGGCTTCGTCCTCTGCCAAAGGAGAACTTAAAACATCATTAAACACCCCACCAGTAGGTACAAATAAAGATGTACCTTCAGAGAAGGGAGTTTTATCCTGCTGGCTGTCTGATCCCCCTGGCCCAGATCCCCCTGTTATTGGTTGGGGAATAGACGTAAAAGGCATTTACTTTACCCCGGCACGAATCTCATAGCCCGCTTTTTTAAACTCAATTAAATCTGGATGATCTTTGGGCCGATAGCCAATGAAACTTCCATTTAGATCGTAAATATGAAATTGATCTATACGGGGATGTTCAAGGGTTGCTCTAATATCTTTTGTTCGTACTATAACTATTTTCTTTTGTATATAGTGAACAAAAGCCAAAATCGCTAATATCCACAGAGGTATTGCTTCATTATTGAGTAACTCTAGCAGTTGTTCATTCATGGAATTATCTGTAAAAGGCCACAATCTCAACATCCAACGCATTTGCGGTATTTGCAACCCACCGCATTCCACCTAAAAGCAAAACGCCATGAGGCCAATCGCACATGAAAATTGAATTTGCGGACATCGAAAGTGTTGGGATCAGTGTTTTCGCGGGACTCTGTTTATCCTGAATTAACAATGTCACCGGACCAGCAGTTTTATTAGCAACTGATAGTTGAAAAAGAAGAGTGTCTGTTACAGTAACATCGGTTGCGCTGTTTGGAACAGTTTGTAATCCTACCGAAACCGTTCTTGGGTATGCTGCCCGGTGTGCTGGAGACGGTTGTGACATTTAGCCCTTGAATATGGAAATATTTAATAGTTGTGCATTAGTACCAGAAACAGCGTAAATATCTGCCAATGTTGCCTTTCCCGGAGCCGCTCCACCCCGACTAAAGCTGTCATTCGCAGCAACTAATTTAATACCATAGTTGGCAGTACTTACGGCTGATCCGCCCAAAAATATTGCCGCCGAGTTTCCATCATCAGACTGCAAAACAATCTGATCAGCAATATCCTGAAAACTGGCATTAATAGCTTTTACAAGGGCTTTAAGATTATATACCGTGTTTGCCGTGGTAAGGGTAACTTGATAGTGCTCCATGTGTTGTCTCTAGCACTATTATATCAAGGAAGTGGGTGCGCAGCCGGGATTTGCACCCGGATCTTAAGATCATGAAACTTATATCCTACTGTTGGAAGACCGCGCTATATTTATTGTACTACGGAGAGATGGCACTCCGGACAGGATTCGAACCCGCATCTAAGAGTTTTGGAGGCTCTTGTTTTGCCGTTAAACTACCGAAGCGATAAAATATGGCTCAGGGGGCAGGACTCGAACCTGCGATAGGTTGATTAACAGTCAACTGCTTTACCAACTAAGCTACCCCCGATTATTTCTTGGGTTCCAAAAACCGATACAATCGCCAGCAGGTATAAAACCCGACTGCGACCTTAAGCATATACGAAAACCAGTCCATAAGCGACGTGGCGATGTAGGTGTAGATAATTGAATCTAGTTCGTCCATAAAATCCTTTGGTGGACCACGGAGAGGCTTGAACTCTCAACCCCCTGAGTGCAAATCAGGCGCTCTCCCAAAATTGAGCTACGTGCCCACGCGAAATTCGGGCGGCTACCACGGTAGAACAAGGCAGCGTTGTCACCAACGCATCACTATCTGGGCTGAATACCAGCATTTCTACCGGGTCCGGGCAGCGCAATTTCCCGGTTCGCCAATTTCAGTATACCTCAACAATTACTTTTTGTCAAGCCCTTAAAACAAAAAGAGCCGGGAATTAACCCTACTCGTTTTGCCATAGTTGTTTGGTCGGAGCGTTAAGCGATGGAACTCTGTGGATCGAGGATTTTGAAGCGATGCTGCCCGCCAATACCCGGAGGCCCTTCCAGCACAACTGACGTGGTTACGTAGTTGTAGGAAACCGCCGCCCCAATCAGACCTTCTGGATCAGGGATCTGTGGGCCACCTTGGATTACGTTAATCTTAAACCGCTGTTTGCTTGGGTCAGTGATATTTGACGGACCCTTGCCCTCCAGGTCAACGCAGGCTAGACCGTTCTTACCGAACACATAAGCTCTATACGTGTTATTACCACCCGAAGTCCCGGTTTTGGTGTTAGTTGTCTCTACAACCTTACATCCGGCAACGTGGGTAACAATACCGCGATCTTCATACTTAACCA
>Ga0187892_10001591_pt1 | contig 50940 bp, 45 predicted proteins | sample MA1701073metaG_FD_139345 | JGI IMG/M metagenome (GOLD analysis project Ga0187892, IMG submission 139345) | Bio-ooze microbial communities from a basaltic lava cave in the Kipuka Kanohina Cave System on the Island of Hawaii, USA - MA170107-3 metaG ...
CTTGCTTGATGTTGGCTCCAGGCGATGCTTCAACACCCGACAAAACAAAGAGATACTCTTTCCCGAGCAACAACATTCGTTTACTTTTCAAGAAATTTGCGCCTAGAACAAATTTACCGTGCCTAATCTATCGTCCGGAGCGTTCCCTGCAGAATCGGATTGTCGGCGGCGAAGTCGCTCGCCGTGAAGCACGCAACACCCGTCTCAGGCATTTAAGTTTTCGCGCAGTGAGAGAAATTCATTCAGCCCCAAGATCGCTTTGATCTCGTCGAAATCCACCATCCGACCCGCCAGCGATTGGGTATGCCCGTCCCGCGCGAAGACCTGTGCCATTTCACGCATGGCCCTAGCCGTCAACAGCACGGAATCGATCGGCGCGACTACCATCTTAAAGCCCAGTCCTTCCAATTCCTTGACGCTGAAGATAGGTGTCTTACCAAAGGCCAACATATTAACGAACTTGGGATAGGGAACGCGCTCGCCGATCCGCACCAATTCCTCCGTGGACAAAGGAGCCTCGATAAACGCGAGATCCGCCCCCGCTTCACAGTAACGGTTGACGCGGTCTATGGCCTCCTCTAGACCATGCATTTCCCTGGCATCGGTGCGGGCGATCAAAAGGAAATCCGGAACATGCCGGGCGCTTAGCGCCGCTTTGATCTTCAGCACCATCTCAGCGCTGCTGATGACCTGCTTGCCGCTGAAATGACCGCAACGTTTGGGAAACACTTGATCTTCCAAGATGATTCCGGCCGCTCCTGCGCTCTCGAACTCCACCACACAGCGCACCACATTGTGCAAGTCGCCGTGGCCCGTATCGCCATCGGCTATCACGGGGATGGAAACCCGATGCGCCATGCGCCGCACCGCTTCTACCATTTCGCTCATGCCAAGGAAACTGAGGTCAGGTAGGCCATAGAGGCTCGCGCTAGTGCCAAACCCGCCGATGAAAACCGATTCAAACCCTGCTTGCTCAATGAGCAGCGCGGTCAATACATCGTGTGCCCCAAGAGAGCGGATGATCCCAGGCTGCTGCATCAACTCGCGGATCGTTTTGGTAACCGTCTGTTGTTCTGCCATGACTTCCCTCCTTTGCTCGTCTCGCGCCGCCAAACCCTAGGAGGTAGTTGACCAAAAACAAGATGCTAAGGGTATTTTCGGATCCCTACTGTCTTTCGGCGCCAACCGCTGCCAGGCGGGCAATGCCGCGTTTGCCACCGCTCGGCCCGCTCGCGGCGGGAACAGAAAAGGTCTTTGGACGGAACGGAAAACTTGCTATAGTTGCGCGAAAAAGCACTCCTTGGGTGTAACTTGAGAAGCATAAACGTAATCCCGGCCCCAAACAAATCGCGGGCGCCCGATGAACGGATCGTCTGGCCGGATACCGTGCTGTTCATCACCATGCACTCGGTGGCTGCTTACACGATATATTTTCATTTCGCATGGAGTGGCGTTTGGCTTGCGATCGGCTCCTATTATTTGCGCATGTTCGCACTCAGTGCGGGCTTCCACCGGTATTTCTCGCACCGCTCGTTCAATACCAGCCGCGTGTTCGCGTTTTTGCTGGCGTTCTTAGGAGAGTGCTCGCTGCAGAAAGGCGTATTGTGGTGGGCCAGCCATCACCGCCATCATCACCGTTTTTCCGATCAGCCACAGGACGTGCATTCCCCCCTGCATAAGGGCTTCTTTTGGTCTCACATGGGCTGGATCCTATGTGATAAATACAAACCCCTCAACCGAGCCATGATAAAGGACTTTCTCGTCCATCCAGAGCTGGTTTGGTTGAACAAAAACACATGGTTACCGGCGAATACCTATATTGTCACCTTGATATGGCTGTTTGGATGGCCAGGATTCCTTTGGGGGTTCATCGTGTCAACAGTGTTTTTGTGGCACGGTACGTTTACCATCAACTCGCTGGTTCATGCGTGGGGCACCCAAGTCTACAAGACCGGTGATAACTCGAGAAACAACCTCATTGGAGCCATCCTCACCCTGGGTGACGGCTGGCACAACAATCACCACTATTGCCCTATTTCGGCACGTCATGGGTTTCGCTGGTGGCAGATCGACCCTTCCTTCTATGCGCTCTGGGTACTGGAACGGCTAGGTGTCGTGTGGGATCTAAAGCGCCCCAGCCCCGCCCGGATCGGGCAGGCCGTCGCCTGATGCCCGGTGCTGGGAAAACAGTCGATCGGTCTTACTGGCCATGATGAAATCATTGACATGCAAGCCGCCGATTTTGTGGGACCACCAGGTCACCGTCACACGGCCGTATTCCGTTAGCAGAGAGGGATGATGACCCTGCTCTTCGGCGATGGTCCCAACCTCATTGGTAAAGGCTAAGGCTTGCGCAAAGCTACCGAAGCGAAAACGGCGACGCAGACGTTTGATCCCATCCTGTTCCAGAATTTCCCACTGCGGGACCTGCAAGCGCAGTCTGGCCATCTCGGGTTCAGCGACTTGAGGCGCATCCGCTCTGCAAGCCTCGCAGCGCATGTTAGCGATGTCGCTGTTTGGATCACTCATTTGAACCCTCTATTCTTTTCGAAACCGGGTTGAATGCCAGCCATAAGTTCCAATCCCTGGCGTCCATTTCGGTTGCAACAGACGACTCAGGACTGGGTGTTATCACCCGCTTGAATCTCGGCCATAGGAGCTGGGACTGAGGAGCGTTGCGGGTCAGGCACTTTTCTGTATCGCTTAAGCTGTTAGCTCGCGGCGCTCCTCGCTTCTGCACGCGCCTCCGGTAGCACGATGTTGAGCTCAAGGATCTCGCAATCGCCCTCTGTTTCGAGACTGACTTGGACCTGATCGAGATCGATATCGAAGTACCTGGAGACCACCTGTAGCAGATCGCGCTTCAGGGCAGGCAGATAATCCGGCCCGGCCCGATCGGAATGCTCCCGCGCCAGTATGATCTGCAGCCGTTCTTTCGCTACGGAAGCCGAGGTTTTTTGTCTGCGAATAAAATAATCCAAGATAGACATAGGCATTATGTCCCAAAAAGCCGACTCAAAAATCCCCTCTTCTCACGATCTACGAAGCGCATCTCACGCTCCTCCCCGAGCAATCTTGCAACGAGATCTTGGTAAGCCTGGCCACTTCGGCTCTTCTTGTCGTGGATGACCGGAACACCCGCGTTGGATGCGTTGAGCACACTTTCTGATTCTGGGATAACCCCTATGAGCGGGATCCCCAAAAGCTCTTGCACATCTTCAATACTGATCATCTCTCCTATATGTACACGCCGGGAATCAAAACGACAGATCACCAAATGCTCTCTAACCGGATCCCCACCTTCCTCGGCGCGCTTCGATTTGGAAGCTAATATCCCCAACATGCGATCAGAGTCGCGAACCGAAGACACCTCCGGGTTTGTCACGACCAAGGCTTCATCCGCGAAGTACAGCGCCATGATCGCCCCCTTCTCGATACCGGCGGGCGAATCACAGACGATAAAATCGTAGCCACCTCTGAGCTCATCCAACACCTTGCCCACGCCCTCGCGGGTCAGCGCTTCTTTGTCGCGAGTTTGAGAGGCCGGCAAAACGAACAAATTATCGCAGTTCTTGTCTCTGAAGCGCTTGTCTCAGATTCGCTTCGCTGTTTAATACGTTGACAAAATCATAGACAACACGTCTTTCGCAACCCATGATCAAGTCGAGATTGCGCAGTCCGACGTCGAAATCGATCACAACGGTCTTATACCCCCGCTGGGCAAGCCCCGTCCCGACATTCGCGCTCGTTGTGGTCTTCCCCACGCCCCCCTTGCCCGAGGTAACGACGATTACTTTGCTCAACCCTTGCTCCTCAAAAAACGCATGAACCAACGGCCCTGTTTTTCTTAGTGCTCGGAGGCCCCCAGGGGCACAACGTTAAGTCGCTCCTCTTCAAGATAGACCTGTACCGGATTTCGGTGGAGATCACTTGGCACCCCCTCTTCGTATATTTGATAATGCCCGGCTACCGCAACCAATTCTGCTTCCATACATTGACAAAAAATCCTTGCTTGAGCATCCCCCATTACACCAGCGAGCGCCCGCCCACGCAGCGGCGCATAAACGTGAATATGGCCGTCGGCTACCACTTCAGCCCCGGCATTCACGGGGGCCAACACAATGAGATCGCCTCCCGCTGCGTATACCTGTTGGCCGGAACGTATTGTCCTTCTGATAACCCTTGTTCGTCCCCGTTGGATTTGCATTTGGGGATCGTTTTCTACTTTTACGGCATTATTCTCGACTCTCCCCCCTGGAGGCAGATCCTGGATCGCACCCCCCTGCATGATGGCTATCCCCTCCTTAACGGCTTCCATGCGGTGATCAGGGCACGCGTTGCGCACCCCCACCGGTATTAACCGTAGCGTCTGGAGCAACGTTATCAGCTTGAGTAAATCGGGCCGCTTGTCTTTACCTTTTAGCGGCTCTAGATCAACGACAACGGGAGCATTCTCAAAAAACCGCGGTCCCTGAGCCAGACATTCTTTCAACTGCGTTTCAACGGCGTCCAGCTCTGGGCTTTGTATACGAACGACTGTCAGGGTAAACACAGACCCCTTTAGCTCCACCGCCGGCAGTCCCGCCTCGGGTAAAAACACTCTCCCGGTTTCGTCTTCTATTTCTGGACTCGATATCATGGCTGAGCAGAACTCTCGACTAACGGGGATCCTCGCTTAAGCCAGTCCTACGAATGTGAACCTATTGTACGGTCCGATCTGGGGTTGCACAATCCCGCGTGAGATCACCGATAAGCTCGCTGGACCCAGAAAACTCGTACCAAACGCGCATGGCGTCTATCGCAGGAACGGGATCCGCTTGGCGGCCCAAAAGTACCGGCGCCAGTATCCGGAACGCAGGTTCGAAACGGCAACCCCAAGCGAAGAGGAAGCGTGGACAAACTCTCCAGCGCTAAGATAGATCCCTACGTGATAGGGATACAATGGGGGTTTGAAGAAAACCAAATCGCCCGCTTCGAGCTCCGCATCGGATACGCGGTAACCTAAAACTGCCTGCTCTGCGCTCGTCCTTGGCAGGGTGATCCCAAAAAGCTCGTCATATACTTTCATCACAAAGCCCGAGCAATCGATTCCACGCGAAGATTCTCCGCCGAATCGGTACCGCACCCCCTGCCAGATGGAAAGCTTATCTCGTAGCAAACGCTCAAGCTCGCCGTTACGCCCCCCCGCCCCACCTTCACCGTAAACGTCCGATTTGGAAACACTCTGTTTCGCAGGGCTAGTGCAAGCGGATAACATCAAAATGATGCTGAATGCTAATACAGTGGCCGTCAAAAGACTCGTCGCCTCCCAGAGAACGTGGCTGAAGAATCTTTGCATACGGTCCTTTTCGCTCAAGCCGAGGCGACCGACGAAATCGGCTCCCTTTTGGGCGCCCAAGCGCTTAGTTCTCGCTCGGGCAGTGTTACTAAATACGATTGTATGTATCCTGAAACCGAACGATATCATCCTCCCCCAGATACGAACCAAACTGCACTTCAACCAACTCCAAAGGAATGGTTCCCGGGTTCTCCAATCTGTGTCTCACGCCAACCGGGATATAGGTCGACTGATCCTCAGAGAGTAAGAACTGCTCCTCACCGCGAGTTACTCTGGCGGTGCCTTTAATCACCACCCAGTGTTCTGCGCGGTGATGGTGCATCTGCAGTGATAAGCAGTGACCCGGGTTCACCGTGATCCGCTTCACTTGAAATCTATCACCGGCATCTACTGCTTTATAAAAGCCCCATGGCCTCCAGACGCAACGGTGCATTAGTCGCTCCTCACGGCCTTTACTCTTCAGCCATTCCACGACGCGCTTTACTTCCTCCGCCCTATCCTTTGGGGCCACTAAAACAGCGTCGGCTGTTTCGATAACAACGAGGTTGTCGCACCCTAGCGCCGCGACAAAGCGGTGCTCCGAAATTAAGACGTTATCGTTAGAATCGATAACGCAGACGTCTCCGTTGACGACGTTACCGCTGCCGTCTCTTTCTGCAACATTCCACAAACTCGACCACGATCCGAGATCCGACCACCCTGCGTTCAAAGCTACTACTGATGATTTGACGCCCCCTTTGCCAGAAATCCTTTCCATCACGGCATAGTCTATGGAATCAGAAGGGCACGCCTCGAAAGCTTCTTTTCCGGTACGGAAAAACCTACCATCGACGGTACCGCTCGCATAGGCTCGCTCACAAGCTGCCAGGATTTCCGGCCTATGTTTTCCGATTGCTTTCAACCATACTGAAGCCTTCAGCATGAAGATCCCGCTGTTCCACACGTAATTACCTGTTTCGAGATAGAACTTTGCAGTTGCCACATCTGGCTTTTCAACGAACGCGTCTAGCTCCTTGGGTGCGGGTTTCTGGCCATTCAGGTCTTCTTCTGATCCGATCGCCTTCCCCAAGCGGATATATCCATAACCCGTGTCGGGCGCTGTCGGAACTACGCCAAAGGTATTCACAAACCCTCTGTGCGCATAGTGATAGCCCACCAATACGGCCCTTTGAAACAGTGCAACATCCCCTATGACATGATCCGCAGGCATTACCAGCATGATCGGGTCTGCATTCGCTTCCCGCAATGAGAGTGCCGCTACCGTCAATGCGGGCGCAGTATTGCGGACCGTAGGCTCGAGCACGATTTTTTGCGGTCTTACCGCAAGGGCTTCCACTTGCTCCGCCACTAGAAAGCGGTGGACCTCGTTGCACACGATTACCGGCTGCTCCACCAGGATCGGTTCTGCTTTTTCCCCCGTAGCGTTGCCGGGAAAGTCCTTCAGACGTAGCAGGGTGTGCTGCAATAAGGTGTATTCGCCGAGGATTTTTAAAAGCTGCTTAGGGTAGTGCTCCCGAGACAAAGGCCACAGCCTCGTGCCTCCTCCCCCGGCAAGAACAACCGGTGAAATAGTCATCGATGTGCCTACGCTAAACCCGGCAAGCAGGAAAGGAGCTTACGGTGTGTCAATATCGTCTAGAGAAACTGCGGCTCCCCGCCGCTATGTTTTTCAAGGAAACCGAGGGATAGTCGGGTCTATCCCGTGATCCTCGACTTCGGGATGGTGGTTATTGATAATGTCTCGCACTTCATCGATGCGTTGTTTTGGCACATCTAGGATTAGCAAGATGTGCCCCTCCTCCATGGTCTTCTCAAAGCTTCTTAGCCGGCTATTCGGTGTGCTCGGTCCAACCATACTCGCCACCCACGCTCCAAACAAAGCCCCGAAAAACGCCATAATGAAAACAATGCCGATGCTGATTTTCGCCCCGATCAATTCGGGAAAATTGTATATCAGCAGACCCACCAACACGCCCGTACTTGAGCCCGCGACCACACCAACCTGCGAGCCATGCACAAGATCGGTCTTCTGAATCACTGAAGCCTCAGGTAAGTCCTTGAGGTCCGTTCCTCTCTTACCCAGAAAATGCATCCGCCGGTCTTCGATTCGCGCCAGCAGCATGTCCTTTTCGACCGCCTGAGCGACTTCTACATCCGGCAGAACAAAATAAAGCCTTCGATTCATCCGCTCCCCACCCTCGCTCTACTGCTTGGCGCGCTCTTTAACTCTTCTAATCAGAGGGTATATGCTTTTCCACTGGTTCTGCCCGTCTCATACCCCTAATAATGGATCACGCACCTACTGTTTGCTGTCTTCTCTTTGACCGTAAGAAATACGCAACTCCTGCGATAACAAGTACTACGCCCCCCGCGACCAAGATCATCGTGATATTCCCCCCTTTGGACCCCGAAAATGCTCCGATTCCGTACCCGACAGAAAAAGGAAACAACGAAGCCATTTTCTCATGGTTGTCTCCCTCTGCGCTCACGATGCCCACGAAATATCCCGGCTCAGGGAAGCTGTAGTCCACCGTTATCGAACCACCCTGATACTTTTTCGCCGGGTAATATAGCACCTCTTTTCCCTGGTCTCCCGGTTTATACGCTTGAGCTGCCGGCCACGAATCTGCCTGCACGATCTTAAAATCAGTATCGAGCTTACGCAGCTGAGGGTCGACAAAATCCATTACGATGATCGCGTGCCCGGCCTGCGGTATATCTTCACAGAACTCGGTTCCACCGCTGGTTTCCGGTTGATATCCCGTGAAGTGCATCAAATAGGTTCCGATTTTTAACACACATTTGTCGAACTCGATGCTGACGCCTCCGTGCTCCCACGCATTGCCCCACCAAAACAACGTTACACAAAATACCGCCGCTAGCCTGCTTAGCCTTTTCATACCGTTAATCACCTCTTGCTTACTACTTAGGGGGCGGTCTGCGCCCGGCCGCCACAGCCATTGCCGCGTTACCTGCCGCAAATAAACATTGGGATCCGATGAGATAAAATCCACCGGTTATCTAGAGGTTGACCCCGCGCACCCTGCCGGGCGCTTGGGGGTCGGTGTAGCCTTTTGTTGAGAGACGTGGAGGAGGGAGCACAACATCCCGCTCCCTCCAATCTCGTCTAACAGCGAATTAAGTGAATACCGGGAGCAGCGGCCCCCCGATCTCCACCATGTGCTTTTGTCCATCTGGACCGAGGAAGAACACGACCCCACCGAAGCGGCTGTCTGGATCGTAGATGATATCCGTCAGACGCTCGGTCTCCCAGGCCGCATCCGTCGCGGTGAAGGTGAGCGTGCGGGTCTCACCTGGGCCGACGGTCGCATTCCCTTCTTCCATCGCCAGGCCATCCTCAGATAACATGTTCGCCGGATAACCGGTGTCGTCCTCGAGCACTTCCGCGTTTAGGAACCGTATATTGGCCGTCTCGAACTCACCAAGCTCTACCGGATGGTCATTGTTGTTCGTGACCGTAAGGGTAACCTTGATGCTTCGACCAGGTACACGATACTCTGCACGGTCGGTCGTTACCGTCACCGAGGTGTCTTCAGGGTTTGGCGTCATAACGCCCATTACGCCGGCCTGCAGCGGGATCGTGATCGGATACGACGTCGTCGCGCTCGTATACCCGAAGATAACGACGACCAGCGTGGCAACCATGAAGCCAATCCCGAACTTCTTGTCGGCATCGGTAATGATCTCGTGCTTACGTCCTTCCTGGCACGCGACAAAGCGAGGCAGGAAGAGCGGTCGCCGAGCCCACCACCAGATGAAGATCCACCCCCAGAACCACCAGAAGAAGGTCCAGAAATAGGTGGTGCCGAGTTGCCAGGTCTCGATATCGATCGTCTCGCCGGTCAGCGCCTTCACCTCGTGCTTGTAGTCCGCCATGCTGCCTTCTATGGTCACCCACTTGCCCGGACCGATGATAGGACCACCGCCTTCGACATTGATCATGGGGTGAATGTGCCAGTCGCCGGGACGACGCGCCTTCAAGACTAGCTTGAAGTCGTAGGTCTTCCCCCGCTCTATCTGCACCGAGCGCGGAACAAACCGACCGCCCAAGTACGACTCGATACGGGTTACCACCGGCCCCGGAGCGCCCACGTTCAGAAACGACGCCACTTCCGGCGGGCTTACCGTCTCTGGCCATTCCGAGAACACGTGCACCTTCCCGGTCAATTCCATGACATCGTTGACTTTCATGCGATCCGTACTCCATTTCAGATCGACCCAGTGCAGGGTACGCATCCTGAGGAACGCCGCCTGCGATTTCTCGCCGTGGGCCGAGGCCATAGGGGCATACAGCGCAGCCAGCACTGTCATCGCTACCCCCACGACGGACCACCTCATCACGTTACTTATTTTCATATTATCCGCCTCTTGTTTTGTTAGCGTTATGTCCTTACTAGACCTGCTCCACATACTTCTCCGTAGAGTACCAGCGGCCGAACCAATGCCAGACGAAGTAGATCAAGATACAAACCCACCCGGAGAAGAATGCCGACACCGGCACCACATCCTTACCGAAGGTACGCAGGGTACCCTTCTCCACCATTCGGATGTACTCCGGCGTGCCCGTCTTGATGTAGTGGTAGCCTTGGATGTCCGCGATGGACATAACCAATCCGTTGTAGTCGACCGGAAGATGCAGTGGCGCGTACATTGGCATATTTGTGGGGAAGAACAGCAGGCTGAAACCCAACCCGCCGAGAATGCCCGCCAAGATATAGCTGTTGGTCAGCAGCAAAACGACGTCTAGCCAGATGGCTTGAGCCGTCATGGCCGCAGGCCAGACATAGTTCATCGGGAAGTAGGTCCAACCCCAGAAGTTAAAATAGCGGTTGATCCACTCGCCGAATATCAAGCCCAAAATGACAAAGGTCGCGCCGAAGGGGATCCGCAAACGCTCCCACAGCATGGCCTGGATGGCGGCTGGGAAGGTGATGGCCATGATCGGGGTCACGGTGACCCACAGGCGGCGGTCTTTCCACTCAGTCCAGAAATCCCAATCGCCCATGGTCAACATCGCGTGTACGTGGAACCCCCCGCACAAAATCAAGAACGCCGCAAATATCAGGATGATATCCATAGACCTCGATACCTTCACTGCTTCCGCGGCAGATCGAACAGCTGACGCACCTGCGCTCATAGTTATTGCCTCCTTAAAAGAGTGTTTGAACTTTTTATTCCTAAACGTTGCACCTCCCTGTGCCTTGCTTCATTTGGGGGGAAGCCACCCCCTTCAGAGAAGAGCCGGCCACCTCTTAAGAGTCTTGCTCTTGGCCGGTGGCCGGCGAACCCTTTTTATATTTAAACTACCCTTTCGACCTTAGGCCAGGGCACGCTATCCGTACGTGCTTTCGCTCCTTCAACGAATAGCAGCAGCCTATAAGGTAGTGCCCTGCAAACCCGCCTTCAGATCGTTGCCGATCAGCTGATGCAGACGGGTAAAGACCTGCAGCAAGACACCCGACACCGCCAAGGCCATCCACCCAAAGAACACGAAGCCATAGTGGAGAGGAGCTACGAACAGCTCTTCCATCCACCAGAAGGTGTGACCCCACTCATTGAGGCCTACGTTCGGGAGGATCATGAAGGGCCCGATTGTCAGCACCAAGTATGCGAGAGACCAACCCTTTGAGAACTGGGGCAGGCGAGTTCTCGCATACATGAATGCGCCACCACCGGTGATGATGTAGATCGGGTAGCTTAGATAGAACTCGATGACGTGGCTCGGCGTGAAATCCGTGTCGCGCGTGATGGTCTGATGCCACGTGCCGTCCTGCTCGGTGAAGTAGCTAGCGCCCCAGTATATCGCGATGCCATAGGCCAGAAGCCAGACAAAGTGATGCATGTGACGACGTAACTCTTCACGCGGATGCAGTTGATCCAGGTGACGGTCACGAGTCCTATAGAGGTAACCCCACAACAGTGCGGCCGTGGTGACCTCGAGTATGAACTCAATGTACAGGAAGTTCATCCAATAGGTGTGGAACTCCGGCGCAAACGCGTCGAGCCCCGCGGACCACCCGTACACATGCTCATACCACCGTACCCAGAGATAGAATACGGTGAAGATGGCCACCGTCAACCACATGTTTCTTTTGTTTAGTAACGGCTCTTCTTGTGCGACAGCACCAGTAACTGCGTGACTAGTTGCAGCCATTTGGTATGCCTCCTTATTTATGTGGATGAAAAGAAGTTAGGAATTCAAAAGCGCAATGCGCCTAAGAACTCCTCCGAGCTGGGCACTCTTCCTTCTAATTGAATTCTAAGTGCACAGGTCCATGTGACCGAGAAGTGTACCACTTGGGTAGGGCTTGTCAAGCGATGATTAAGAGGAATAGGCCCAAATGGCACAAAAAAACTCCCCTCTGATTCATCGTGGTTCATCCAGCCGAGTAAGCGCTGTGCGCAGTTGCCATAGCAACCACAAACCTGGGAACGCGGCGATTAAGGACGTGAAGAAAAACATGGCCCAACCAACCTCCGTCACCCAGTATCCCGCGACGGGACCGACCAGCACTCGTCCTATCGAGGCTAGCGCGGAAAGCAGCGCAAATTGCGTTGCTGTGTACCTGTGGTCACACAGCGCCATTAACAAGGCAACAAAAGCGGCTGTTCCCATGCCCCCTGCAAGATTCTCCAGGCCGATGGCCACAACCATTCCCAGGTAATGTTGCTCGCTTAGAGCCAAAAGAAAAAAACCAAGATTGGTAACCGCTTGCAGGATGCCGAACAAAAATAGCGAGCGGTATAGCCCCAAGCGGACCATCATGGCGCCCCCTACTATCGCTCCCGTCAGCAGCGCAAACAAGCCCATACCTTTATTGACGACCCCGACATCGGTGGCGGAGAACCCGAGTCCTCGGAGTAAGAACGTGCTGCTTAAGCTGGCGGAAAACGCGTCGCCTAACTTGTAGAGCACGATCAGCGCGAGCAAGCTCCATGCGCCGGAACGCGACCAAAATTCCACCAAGGGGTCGCGTATGGCACGGGCTAAGGACAAGGGTTCACGGCCACTAAATCCGGGTTCCGGGCTGACCAGGGTGGCGGCGATCCCCAGGGTCATCGTCATCCCCATGACGATATAGGTTGCTCGCCAACCTATCTGATCCGACAACACCAGCGCAAGTGCGCCGGATGCCAGCATGGCCACGCGATATCCCGTGACGGATACCGCAGCACCGAACCCGCGCTCGGCTGGCCGCAGCACATCTGCCCGATAAGCATCGAAGGCGATGTCTTGGGAGGCCGAGAGAAACGCGACCAGTAAAGCGAGCGCCCCCAGCAGCCCGATATTTTCGCTCGGCGACAAACTGGCCATCGCCGCTATGCTGGCTAAGAGCCCAAGTTGGGTAAGCAGCATCCAACCCCGACGCCGACCCAGCAATGGGAGGGCGTAGCGATCCATTAGGGGAGCCCAAAGAAACTTGACCGTATACGGCAGCCCGGTCAAAGCAAACACACCGATGGTCTTGGTGTCCACACCCGCTACCGTCAGCCAGGCTTGAAGCGTGCCAGCTGTCAACGCCAAGGGGAGGCCCGATGAAAACCCGAGGAACAACATCACCGCGATCCGGCGGTTGATGAGCAACGTTAAAGTTAAAGGCTGTGGCATGGACAAATTCAGTTGGGGCTCTCGCTCTTAAACTCGGATTGAACTCGCTTTTTGATTTTTGCCGCCTGGGGAGGCGAGCTTCCGATCGGCTAACACCACGGCAGAGCCTGTGGAGGGACCGGATGCTCCCGCAACGGGCGAGAATCAAGCGATGCGGAAACGGATGCGCGAGCTGACCAGCGAACGCTTGCAGCGGCATCGGCTCGACACCGAAGGTATCATGGAAATCATCCGCGCGATGCCGCGAGCGCCGCATTTGAGGCGGGGGTGCCAGGCACCGAGGCCCGGCAGACGCCCCCCTCGGCACTTCGAATCACTCGAAGTGCCCTATGAGCGGGGTAGCGCCTAAGATCCTACTAAAATAACGCGTTATTGAGCCGGGGGCTGCGCCGGTGCTGTCTGCGCCGGTGCTGCTTGTTCCGGAGGCGGCATCGAACCGTCCTGGCCTCTATCCGGGCGCGGCGGCCCCTTCCCGGCGGAATGGGGAAAGTCACACGCCGCGAGCGCCAGTAGAGAAATGATAAATAATACCTTCTTCATGCCTTTCACCTCATTATCATTAGGCCACATCATTAGGCCACGAGGCCACGCGCCTTTGCGTGGCCAGTTAAGTCTCATTGTTTCGGCTTGTTCTCTTCTTTGGCATTTTTGCTTTGCGATGCGAAAAATTCCATGGATGGAATTTTTTCGCAGGTTCGCGGCTTGCCCGTCTACTAACTGGAAATTGGCCTCAGCGATCTTCCATTCTTTGCCCTGCTTTCATCCTGTTTCTTGTTCGAGACTATTTGATCCTCTACTGCCGATCGGGAACGGGTGCGGGCAGGTCCGGGGCCCCGGGGGTTACGGATGGTGGCTGGCGTTCGAAGTCAGCTTGCCCGCCTACCAACTGGAAATTAGCCTCTGTGATCTTCCAGTCGTTGCCCTGCTTCGCGAGCGTGATCGTATCCGTGCGCAGCATGCGCGCCGTCTTTTTGCCGAGCTTAACCACCGCGGTATCGCCCTCTTGTTTGACGTCCATTTTTAACTCCTGCAAATCAACGCCCCTTATGTCATTGCTTACTTTGAGCCTGTTTTTCTGCAGGGCCTCGAACTGGTCGGCCGCCGAATCCGCGAAAATCTCTTCCACCCCCGAGAAATCGTCTTTCTCGATCAGGTTCATCATCTGCTTGATCGCATTATCAGGAGTCGACTGATCGAAATCGACCTTGCTGCTTGCGTCATATGCTGTACCGCACCCCAATAACACCAATCCCAAGATTGCCAATAAGAGCTTTATTTTTAAGCGCATTTCTTCGTCCTCAAACTTCTACTATCGAACTTTATCCAAAGGAAGGAACGATCCGGGTCCGATAACCCTGATCTTCAACCTCCCCCCGTTCTTCTCCTGCCCGCGGATTTTACTGTGTCGATAGGCAAAGCTCAACAAGACGGCCAACGGCCTTTAGAACCGATAATTCAGTGTTACCCTGACTGCGCGAGGCTCTACCGGATGGAAGTGGAGATCGCTGACACCCTCGGCCGGTTCACCCGCTAGGCGGGAATCGAAAAAGTAGGCGATATCAGAATCTTCTGAGTCAAAAAGGTTAAAAACGTCCAGCTGTAAGCTGGTGTCTTCCCTTAGGCGATAACCAGCTTGCAGATTAACCACGGTGGTCGATCCTGCTTCGACGCTGCCGTCCTCTATAAGCGGAACTTCGCCGAAGTGGCGCAGCCGCAACGCACCGAAAATACCGTTCGGGAAATCCACCGCGCCGCCGGCGGAGATCACCCGCCCCACAGAGTTCGGGATCTCGTCGTCCGAAACATCGGTGAATTCGGCTTTGGTGAAGGCCACATCGAGATCCAAGGTGAGCCAATCGGTGACCTGGTAGAAATTAGCCCACTCCACCCCGTAGCGGCGGCTCTCGGCGCTCGGCTCCGTGGTGCCAGCATCGCCCACGAACACCAGCTCCGAATCCAGCTCCAGATACCACAAGCCCAAACTGGAATGCAGCCCGGGCACAAAGCTTGTGCGTACACCGACCTCGGCTCCCTGGGATTCGACCAAGGGATCCACCGGATCGATGCTCGTCGTGGTGCCCCGCGCATCGTTGCTGTGAAACCCCCTACCGAGGTTCAGATAAAGCTCCGTTTCATACCAGGGACCAAACACCAGGCCAAGCTTGGGACTAAATTGGGCGTCGCCCTCGTCCCCGGAATTTTGGGACATGGTCTCGCTGTCGACATCGAAGTGGAAATAATCTCCACGTAATCCAATTACGGTGCGAAACCACTCAAGCCATTGCGTTTCATTTTTAAGGTATAAACCGACGCTCGTCTCCTGCACCTCGTCCTCACGGGTGGTGCGCAACTCGTTTCGCTCTTCGGTCTGGAAAAGCCCTACTCTCGGAATGTAATCGTGGCGCAGTTGCAGGCCAAGCGTGTTAAACGAATGTTGGCCGATGCCGTCGATGTGCCAGTCATACTCCGAGGTCCCGCCAAACGTGTAGCGCCGGTCTAACTGCTTGAACTGATCTCCGTTGTCGGCATCCTCCAGGAAATAGGTGAAATTCGACCACAGGTCGAGACGGGAATAGAACGCGAAAGCATTCAGACGGATGGCCGACTTGTCCCGATTGGACCACCAGTCCATGCTCAGACCATGGCGTTGGGCGCGCCCGCCCAAGGTGGGATCGATCTGCCCCAAACGCGAAATCAGCCCCTGGTCAACGGCTCTCTGAGGGATTTGGTCCGTCGAATCCCAGTCGCCATAATAAGACATGCCCGTGAATCGATAGCCCTGGGTAACAGTGCCACCGGTGTACTTAAGCAAAAGGTTCAGCCGCAGGGCGTCCTCATCGAGATCCCAAGGGCCATCGTAGTTTTGCGCTTCCATCCCGTAAAGAAACGTGCCTTGCGCCAAAGGCATCGAATCCGCTACCACTCCACGGTAAAAATCGTCTTCGCCGACACCGATCCTCAGCAGCCCCTGCTCCAGCTCATCGTAAAGGTGGTAATGCGCGTAGCCGGCAGAAGAAAAATCTCCAACGTCTGCGTAATACGGCCCCTTCCCGTAATCGATGTAGTTGACGAGCTCTGGAATGATGGGGTTCAGGTCCAAATAACCTTGCCCATGACCGTGCGTGGGCAGGTTTAGCGGCACACCGTCTATCCTGGCGTTGAAATCGGTACCGTGATCCAGATTGAAGCCGCGCAAAAAAAACTGGTTTGCCTTGCCTGTTCCGCTATGTTGTGTGACCACCGCACCGGGCACGATCTCTAACAGCTCACCGCTTCTCAAGATCGGTCGTGTCCTGAGCTGCGCCTGACCCACCCGCCCTTGGGAAGAAGACTCCGCGATCCCGCTCAGATCATCGGCACGCCCGGTAACCGTGAGCGTTTCAAGCTCGGTTACTTCCTCCTCTTCGTGGGCGAAAACCCGCTCTGTGGCCATGGTAAGCAAAATAACGCGCAGAAACCAGACTAAGCTTCCGGACATTTTTCGGCCTCCTGATTATTACAAATATCATTTTTGTAATACCGAACTATATCCTAAAGCCCAAGAACTTGTCACGGTGATCGGAGGCTAAATATCGACCCGAGAGGCACGGGTTAGCTTGGCGATGCGCACGCCACGCATGCCACTCAGTTCATTGGCGAGTCTGTCAAGTTGCGCCGGTTTTCCCCGTATGATAATTGCCTCCAGGCAATGGCGATGATCGATGTGGACATGGGTGGCGCAAAGCACCTGGGCATAGCGATCGTGTTGTACGCCCACTAGTTTGTCGACAAGGCCTGATTGATGGTGATCGTAACTGATCGTGAGCACCCCAAATACCTCCGCCTCGGAATCCGCCCACTGCTCGCGCACCAGTTGTTCTCGGATCAAATCCCTGACGAACTCCGAGCGCGACGCGTAGCCTTTGCTGATGACCCGATCATCCAGCGTGTCTAGCAAGGGCTTTGGCAGAGAAATGGTAAAGCGAATCGTCTCCGCGCTTCCCACCTCGGGCCGCTCTTGGTTTACGGGATCCGCAGCCACGTGGTTTGATGGCTAAGGCGCGTGGATGTTACGCGTCCTGTTGCGTTCGCCGTTTCCAGAAACGCCATCCGAAATAGCTGAGCAGGGCAACACCGCCCAGGGAGATAATAAGGAGTGCGCGGGTATTTTCACCCGAACCCTCTTCCGGCACCGTCCCCAGCCCAACCCGTAAGGGAATGTGGATAGTGTCCTCCTCGGCCACGGCCTCTCCGATAGTGACCAGCAAGTCGTAGTGCCCGGGCTTGTCGAAATCGGCTTGAGTCTCGACTACGCCATTTTTGTAAACCTTGGAAGGCACTTCCACGAGCGTGCGCTGTGGTTCGAGTTGGCCGTTTTCTGCGCCTTGCGCTTCCTCGACCAATTTAAGAGCGACCGGCATGCTTCTGACATCTTGACCGACCAGATCGACCGTGAGATACGCTCTGCTCGCTTCGGGCAGGTCCTGGCAATAGGGTCTAAACATTTTCTTGGGGTCGGTTTCACCCGCTCTCGGTTGAAACGCCGTGAAGTGCACGATATAAAAATCTGTCGTTACCAGACAGCGTAATTGAGAAAGCTTGTCGTCGCTCTGCCCGCCTTGGGACCAAGCGTGGGACACGACGAGAAAACTACAAAATAGCAGGGTTAGAATTCTAGTTATCTTAATCATGCTTCCTCCTAGGGGTGCGCTTACACCCGAGACATTCACCCGGCCTAGCCAAGCGAATTTTTTCGTTTTTTGTTTTGAACAGCACCAGTCAGGGCTATTCAAGCGCTACCGAAAAGTAATACTTCCCGGTGATAATATGCCCATCGGCCGACTGCACCCGATAACGCACGGCGTATTTTCCCGCGGGAATAGACGGTAATGTCACGCTTAGATGCGACTTGTCGAAAAAACCCTGCTTGGCATCTTTATTGTCCACCCGTTTGCCCTCGCTGTTGATAACCGCCAACGCCATATATTGTTCTCCCACGCCTTCGTTGAACCACAGTTTCACCTCCTCTGGCGAGCCCTGCACCGTGGACTCCTGTTCAGGAAGGGATCGAACCAGGATGGCGTGTGCTACCAGAAGCCGATCCGTGTGAAATGAATGGTGGAAAAAGGGATCGGCTGAGAACAAGCCCTTATGCGGAACACGGGTGGCCATCCGCCTATCCTTCGAAAGCGGCGCAGACCAAGGCAACCCGCGTTTCGGCACAAAGGCATAGCAAACACCGTAAGATGCGATCGCCAGCGCGGCAAACGCCGCACAACACAATAAAATCATCAACCGTCTATTCTTTGCTTCCATGTTCATGGTGCGCTTACAAGTTTTTTGTTTTTATCACCGCAACCGCCAACCGGCGTCCGCCGTCACCGCGTTTCTCGGTCCAAAAAATGGCGTATCCCGTCGATGAGGACATAATCCTCGGGTGGGTCGCGAGCGTGCCCGGAGCCGAGACAGGCGCGGGCTCAGCCCAGGTCTGCCCGCCATCCGATGAGCGCGTGAACAGAATAGCCGAGCCCTTATCTTCACTGCGATCCCATACCGCGGCAAGGTGCCGAGGATCATGCGCCGCGACATCCCCCCGCGCGCCAGCCGCCTGACTCAAACGCTTGGGCGTGCTCCACGTCTGACCCTGGTCGTCGGAAAGTAGATGGTGCAGACCCACCCTACCTTGTTTTCCAGTCCAAACCACGCTATGCAACATCACCCGCCCTTCCCCGTCGACCGCACACAGACCGCCTCCGGCATGCGGGCAGCCGAGAAACATCCATCGAAATGCCCCGACGGGCCCGGCGCGGCGCCAAGTCTCACCCGCGTCCGTGGACCGGAATAATGCCATATCCTGCGGATCGGCGTCTCGATAGAGCACCCGCAGCTTGTCGTCCGGTGCCACCTCTAGCCTTGTCCAACAACAGGTACAGGCGGCCTCATCCAGGGTCTGGTTCGGGCTCCAGGTGCGGCCGCTGTCATTCGAGCGTGCGTAGCGCAAGCCCTGAGTGTTGCCCTTCTCCTCCCGGTCATCCAACCACACGAGATGGAAGCGACCCCGACTGTCCGACGCAATATCTAGATAACCATGGTCACCCAGACTGCCATCGTCTGCCGGGTTAGCTCCCCTTTCCCAGGTCTTGCCGCCGTCGAGTGAGAAAGCCGTCGCCATCGGCCCGATCCCGGGGAATTCCCCGGTGGTTTGCCAAACCGCAACCCGCTTGTTTCCGTGCACTGCGATCTGCACATCGTTACCACGCCTAGAAACAGTCGGTGCCGCAAACGCGGTGGCGACTTCCGCCTGCTGCGACCATGTGTGCCCGCCGTCCGTGGAGCGCAAGTACCAGAGCGCTGGCGATCCCTGGTCACGCCGGGGACCGGCCACAAGCAGATGGATGAACTCGCCCTCACGGTAAACATCCAAACTACCCACCTCCACCAGGTCCACTTGCGGATAAATAGGAGCAGACAGACTGGACCCAGGGTGAGTGGCAAAACCGTTCTCGCAAACGCTAGACAAGGCGCCCACAACTACGGCAAAAAGATGCGAAAGCCTGGGTTGACAATTGCTTAGCTTGAAAACGTGCATCCTTCGGGTATCCGCTACGCACACGTCGCGAGAGCGAGGTTCGTGAGGTTGGAAAATGTAATCGTATATTAACTAGGTTTACGGGGACAAGGGGCTAGCCACGCGGTCGATCATCGGCACCTAGGCATGGCAGCGGATTTCTCCGACACCGTGGTCCCCAAGGCTGCTCGCGGAACCCCTGGATCGAACTCTCTGGTTTACGCGCCGCGTTCGGGCATGCATTTTGGTTGTCCCTATCGTCCCCAGGGAAATCTCTCCCGCCCCGGGGTTGGCTGCGGGGGCGCCGCGCCCAATGCTTCCATGTACCGCACACGCTATCCCGGAACAACCCGCGTATGCGGTAACCTCTCCCCTCTCAGCACCGACGCAAAGCCCTCATGCTGCGTCGCGTGGAGCCACCAAGTGGTGAACGCAGGCTTCATGAAGCGAGCGAACGTCAGATCCACGACACCTTTGAGGCTGACTTCCTCGACCGGAACCGGCTTACCCGGTGGATCCGTGCGCTTGACTAAGGCGAGATGCTGCACGGCGAGGTGTCCCGCTAACCACGCCGCGAGGCTGTCGGAGGTGATGTCCCAACCCGTCGTGATCTCAGAGCTTTGCGTCACCATGTCGTAAGGGAACCAAACGGGAACTCTCCCGGCTTTGGCCTGACGATGCAGTTCCTCCTCGCTGGCACCCGGTACCAGTTCCGGGCTAAGATCGATAAGCAGGAGGCCGTATTGCTCCATCGCCTTCAGCGCCATGCGATGAGCGCAGGAATCGGAAAACCCAAGCTGCCGTTGCTGCTCGCGCACCGTGTCGGCGAACGCCCCCCCACCTGGCACGATCACGAGCTTTCCTTTCCCGTGCTCGGTCAATACCCGTAGCCACTGCGATAAGTCATCGCGGCCCAACAGGCTGCCGCCGATTTTAACCACCCACATGAGAGAGGTTCTGACTTTGCATGAGCTTCAGCAGGGCGGCGGCTTTGTCCAGGGTTTCCTGATATTCGGCCTCCTCGTCAGAGTCGGCGACAATGCCGCCGCCGGCCCAGGCATGAATAAGGCCATCGCAATAGACCAGGGTTCGGATGGCAATGTTGGTATCCATGCGCCCGTCAAAGCCGATATAACCGATCGAGCCGCAATAGGTGCTGCGCCGGTGAGGCTCCAGCTCCTCAATGATTTCCATGGCTCTCAGTTTAGGCGCGCCGGTGACGGAGCCCCCGGGAAAACATCCGGCGAGCAAATCAAGAGCGTGTTTCCCAACGCCCAAGCGGCCCGTTATGGTGCTGACCAGATGGTGCACCGTGGCATAGCTTTCCAGCGCGAAAAGCTTCGGCACCTTGACCGAGCCGATGGCGCAGGTTTTACCCAGATCGTTGCGCAGCAGATCGACGATCATCAGGTTCTCTGCCCGGTCCTTGGTGCTGTGGCGCAATTCTTCCATGAGCGCCCGATCACGGCCGTGGTCAGCGGCCCTCGGCCGGGTACCTTTGATCGGCTTAGTCTCGACGAACCCCTTATCGACATGCAGAAATCGTTCGGGCGAGGAACTCAAAACCGCCCCCCGGGGAGTGCGCAAAAAAGCCGAAAAAGGCGCGGGATTAAGGGAGCGCAACTGCCGGTAAGCTAACCAGGCGTCCCCCCGCGCACGCGCTGAAAACCTCTGTGCGAGATTGACCTGATAGCAGTCTCCCTCTCGGATATAGCGCTTTATGCGCCGAAAGGCCTCGCCATAGGCCGCCCGGTCGAAATTGCAGTTGATCGGGGACAAGATGTCAAACGGCGCACACAGGACGTTGGTTCGCGTCTTATGGGAGCGCTCGAGAAGCGCGTCCCACTCATCGAACGTGCGTGCATCGCGCCCTTGGCCACAGAGCCAGGCTCGCCTGGTCTGATGGTCCACAACCAGAGCCCAATCATACAAACCGAAAGCCATTTCCGGCATGGCGATATCTTGCTCGGCCAGGCTCGGGATCCGTTCCAGCCGCCGCCCCAAATCATAGGCGAAATACCCGATGGCGCCCCCGGCGAAAGGCAATCTGAGATCCGATTCGTCTGCTGCACCCAGATAATGCTTGAGCAAGCCAAACGGATCACCCTCCCACACCCATTGGCCATCCCGAGTGCCTATCTCGGTATACAAACCCTGAGTGGACAGCGTAAGAAAGGGATCCGAGGCGATGATGTCGTAGCGTCCGCGCCGATCCCGGGGGCGCCCGCTGTCCAGAAAAACGCACCAGGGGTCATTGGCGAAAGCCTCGAACTGCGACCCGCTCTCGGCCACATAAGGTATTTCTGTAATACGCGGGCGGTTCACGAGGATTTAACACACTTCCGATAAATTGCTTGCCCGCAATTTATCGAATCGCAAAGCAAAAAGCACGGTTTTCGCCTTGCTCTATCGGTCCATCACTTTAAGGTGATTGACCAATGTCCTCACGTCCCTGTGAGGGCGGGCACTGCGAATTAATCGAAGTGCCCCTTAAGTAGGTAAGCGAGGGCGGTGGCCGGTGCGCAAACCGCAGCCATCTCTCGCAACGGGCCTGAACCGTCCATCAATTCGCTGAAGTCGACATAGCGACGACCCAACTGCCTCGCGAGCTCAACCACAACAAACCGACCGACCCCAGCCCCGATTAGCGGGGCGGTGTCAAGACACTCATGCCTAGAGAGGACGCGTTCCAAAGAGCGGCGGATCGCATGCGTTTGGACGCCCGCGAGGTACTGCGCCAGCGCCCGCCAGCGCGGCCATTCGCCCTCTGCCATATCCCTGCCTAGCATTCTCCCTAAACGCCGCGCGCAATCCAACGGGCATCGCCCAGATTTATCGGCTGTTTCCGCCCATTCTGGGTACTCGCGCAAGCTACCGTTTATTACGTGGACATCCGCCATGCTGGCAAAATGCTCCGCCATCATAGCCTGCCATTCACCATAAAAGGGGGCCCAACGCGCCACCGCCATGACCGGCGTTCGCACGACGCCGGTGTACAAAAGTTCCCCGCACTGTAGGCGCTGCACATCGGAATATCCTTGATGGTGCACTTCGTGTTGGCGCAATACCAGGATATCGGTAGTCGTACTCCCGATATCGATCAGCACACCATCGGCACAACGGGTAGCGGTAAACGTAGCGCTCGCATGCCAGTTAGCAGATGCGATCGCAGCACTGTATTGGGCCGCCGCATCTGCGTCTATCAAGCCCTGAGAGCCAGCGTAAAACCAGGCGTCGCTGGCCTTGTGATGGCTAAGAAAACACGAGATCAGCCTGCGTACCCCTTGCTCCCTATCGGGGAAAATATCCGACAACTCCCCGGTCATGGTCACCGCGTGGAACGCCGCCGCGAGGGGTAGCCTTGCATGAGCCTCGCTTAAGGCCCCATCCAAGTGCGGCAGGCCCTTCCAGAGCGGGCTCGGCAATTGAAGCACCGCCTGCAACACACCTGCCGCATCGAGCACCGCGACCTTAAGCTGGGCCCCACCGATGTCCCAGCCATAATAAAGCGCACTTCGCATGCGCTTATGTTGACGCGACAAAGCGACTGCCCACGGCACGTACGTCGTACCCCAGCGGTTTACCGTCTATCAGAAGCTCAAGCAGCAATGCCCCGGGGTTGATCGCCATGCAGTCCCGCAGTCCCACATAAGCGGTGGTTAAGCGGGGGTTTATCTCCATTACCACCGGCCCCCGCGCGGTAAAAACCAGATCGATGCCCACATAACCACTAAGACCCGGCAAAATTCGGGCGACCTGCTCCATTATCGGTTTGATTTGGTCTGCGTAGCCGGCCAACGCGTTTACCGCTATACCGTTGCAACGCAGTTCGCCGTTTATGCAGCTTACCATCTGGCGGTTGCAGGCCAGCAGCCATGCTGAGCCCTCATGACAGAAAAGCGACGCGCTGGCCGCAATCCCAGGCAAATAGGGCTGCACGATCTGGTTCTCCTCGGCGCACGGTAGCCGAGATCGCAGGCTATCTAGGGTAGCGAAATGGTAGGTGTGCTCGCAACCGGCTCCGTCGTCCGGTTTTACCACCCAGCCATCTCCCGCAGACGGTATTGGATCTCTCACCGTTACCGTGTTCACCGCGGAGATCCCGTGGCTAGCGAGCAATTCGGCCGTCTCGATCTTGCTGGCGGCTATGCGGATCGCCTCTGGCGCACTTCCCAAGAGCAACTTGCCGCTCGCCAATACCAAGCGACTGAGCCGCTCTAGAACGCCGCCCGTCTCAGGCGCGATCGGCAACACGGCATCGCATTGGCGAACGCATTCCTCCCACTGGCTCCAGATCGACTCCGTCGCGGTCACTGGGATAATCCGAACGGGCAAATCCAAGGGAGCCATGCGGCGATCCCGGGTGAGGCTGAGATCGACCCTTCCCGTATCGGCAAGATCCTGGAGCACACGAGTCAGCATTAAATCCCCTTCATGTACCAGGCCCCCCGCTAACGGGGCCCCGTATAGCCCACCTCCCGTGATAGACTCGCAAACAAAAACCCGCAAGGGAGCCGTTGTGTTACTCATTCCCGTGCTGGATATGATGGGAGGGCAGGTTGTTGCCGCCCACGGCGGAGAGCGTGAGCGCTACTCCCCGCTGCGTTCACCCCTTTGCTCAAGCAGCGACCCAAGGGAGGTCCTGGAGGCACTCCTTACGCTATCACCTTTCGGCACGATTTACATCGCAGATCTGGATGCCATTCGCGGATGCGGCGCTCAATTTCAGGCGATCGCGCGCTTAACGGCTCGCTACCAACAGCTTCGGTTTTGGGTGGACGCCGGGATCTCAAGCACTGCAGAAATGCAGCGTTGGGCGACGCTCACAAACATCACCCCGGTCATCGGCAGTGAAAACCAGGGGTCCTTAGGCGCCGCGGCGTTGTTGCTCAAGCACACGCGAGCACCGATCTTATCCCTCGATTTCCGCAACGGGCAGTTTTTAGGGCCGCGCGAACTGTTAAACCAAACGTGGCTTTGGCCCCCTCGCGTGATCGCGATGAGCCTACACCGTGTGGGGAGCGGCCACGGCCCCGATTTTGGGTGCCTCGACGCCTTGCGCCGAACCGCACCTCGGCAGCAGATCTTCGCCGCCGGTGGGATCCGTGATCATCAGGACTTACTCGCCTTGCAAAAACTCAGGGTTCAGGGCGCCTTATGCGCTACCGCCTTACACCAAGAACGGCTGGGGTCAATCGAGCTGCAAGCGCTCTTAAACGGCCGCCCTTGAAACAGTTGCCCCGGTATGCGCGGGGCAACTTACCCTCCAGTTCTCGCCGCTATGGCGATAGTTTACTTGTGCGCCGCGAACGGATGCTCGGCGGTATCTTTTTTGCTCACCACGTCGCGCGCCCTGGGCTCACGCTTAACAGCGCGCTTAATGGACTCTTTCACGGCCTCATAGTTGAAATCTTGGATTTTGTTGTTGTCCTCGGCCTCCCAGTGGATAAAAACGCCGACGCAGATGAAGATATCGTCCGCCTCATCGGCCGGAATGGTCCCGTCTTCCACGCAGTCCATGACCGCCATGCCGACCGCTCGTTGGGCAGGACCAAACATTTGGACGGCCTGCTTGGCAGCTTTGATCGTGACCTTGTTGAACAGGATGGTGTTGGGTTTACACGCCAGATTCGGAGCCACCAAGGCGAGCAGGGTGCTAAACCCGTCTTTGTTATTGGTCAAGGCGTTACAGAAAGCCGTCTCCGCTGCGCTGCCTCTAGGGCCCATGATGAGGTCGATGTGGGCAACTTCATTACCTTCTCCCTTGAGCGATTCGCCTACTAAAACTCTGTCAATGACTGCCATTGATGTTCCTCCTACTGGTTTTTCGGTTGGTTGTTGTCCGACAAGTGCTCTGTATATTGACATCGCTTGTCACCTTATTTCTATCCCACGGGGGCCTCCATCATCCGATAGAGACGTTCCCCTTATGTTCATGCATTGCAACACCGTTGCAACGGTTGCCGATTAGGAGGTCTTCCAGATGCAGAGCGATCAGGCTTGCGACGGTGAGGTCCGCGCTGGTCCCCGGGTTTAAGCCCTCCCGTTTCAGTTCATTATCATAGTGTCGCAATAGCTCCACTGCGGCCAGCGGATTTTCGCATGCTTTAAAACGTGTTTCCACTATTTGTGCAGTTGCTCTCGCGCGCTCCGCGGTTCCGGGGCCGAATTTGCGCCGGATATGGGTATCCGGGATCCTCGCCATAAAACCCAAGAAACAGCCCACCGTTGCCCATACCAAGGGGTTCGGATACGGATCCCAGCGTTTTGAGCAGTGCTTTAGCTCCGCTACCCCGGTATCAAAAACATCCCGGAACCCATGGGCATACTGATACGCGATGCGATCCCATGCTTCGGCCGCGCGCATGGCCTCCAGCAGACTGACGGTCGGGTTTTGGCCTACATCGTGGCGCCTGACCCGTCCGATGCCAGCCGGCGCCGCTAAGCGGATCGCCTCAAACGCCAGCTTGGCATCGTTTTGATCGAGCCCTCGCAAAACGACATTCAGGCGCTGACGCAGCTCTTGCGCTTGGGTTTCGATAAAAACCGCGCTTACCAGCGGAGCAGAAAGCAGGATGATACCCAAGTTGGTATTGCAACCCACACGCGCCAGGGTGGCCTCAACACAATCGAGAACGCGCGCTCCCACAGTCAGTCCAGGACGCGCCAAGATCGGCGCGATGGCATCCGCGCTCTCGATAAAGTCCTCCGCCCTCATCCCATGACCCGGCGAGTGCACGCTGACGTTACCGGGTTTTAGCGCCTCTACGTCCAAGCGGCAGCAGCGCCCGATGATTCTTGCGATCGCAGAGCCGAGATCGAGATGGGTCATTCCGGTCGCCTCTTGACAGATTGCCATTTGGGGTGCTAGACGTTTATGACCCCGTCAGGGTACGGTTCTCGCTGGAAGCAGACGCCGCTCACATCTTCAGGATTCATAGAGATGTTGATCTCTGACAAATACGAGGTGCGCGGCCAACTAGGCCAGGGTAGCATGGGCGTGGTCTATAAAGTCTGCCACACCGCCCTCGGGACCACCTCGGCACTCAAGGTACTGTCGACCCATCTGACAGGAAACCCCGACCTCGTGAAGCGCTTTTACCGCGAGGCACGGCTCATGGCGCGGCTCACACATCCTAACATCGTGCGGGTGGTAGATGTCCAGCACGATGGTGCGCTTGACTTCCACTACTTCGTCATGGAATACGTCGAGGGCCTCACCCTACGGCAGTATCTGCGGGAGCAGGGTGCTTTGCCTCTTCGAGCGGTCCTTGATATCGCGCGCCAGGTCGCCCGCGCCTTGGATTATGCCCACAGTTATAACCCAGCCGTGATTCATCGGGACATTAAACCGAGCAATATCATCATCGAAAATGATTTAGGAAGGGTGGTGGTGACCGATTTTGGTATTGCTAAGGAAATGGATCAGACCGAGGCCACGAAGGTGGGGACGCTGTTGGGAACGCTCAAGTATTGTGCGCCAGAACAGATCCGCTGTGAGTCGCTGGACGGCAGCGCCGACATCTATGCCCTGGGCATGGTCATGCACGAGCTGTATACGGGGGTACATCTTTTTTCCGGCCTGGATGAGCAACAAATCGTCGGTAAGCTGCTGCATCCCGACGAATACGAGTTGTCGTTCAAGGAATCGACACCGCCGGAGTTTGTCGAGCTCCTGCGGCGGTCCCTTGCGAAGGCACCGGCGCAGCGCTACCGACGGATGGCCGATCTGCTGACCGATCTCGAGGCTTGCTCGTCGATCGTGGATGAAATCACACCGTACATCGTCCCGCTGGCGCCCACCAGCAGCTCGCCGCACGACGTTACCGAGCTCGAAAGACAGATCCAAGAGCTTGCTGAAGAGCGAGAGCGACGTCTCACCGTGCAGTTACACGGTGACGCTCAGGAGAACCGACAGAAAGCGGTCCGTGAAGGCGCAGAACAGCTTGCCGCAAACCTGTTCGAAGAAGCTTGTGCGCGCGAAGAGGCCGCAGTCGAGCATGTGCGCCAACGTCAGTTTTCTCTCGCGCGGGAAGCCTATCAGGAGGTTGTCCGACTCTTTGCACAGGCCTGTGAGCAAGCGATCGCCAGAACCCTGGTGCAGCGTGCTGAGGAAGCGGCGAAAGGAGCGCAAAATCAGGTCAAGAGCGCGCGTGAGGAAGCCATCAAGGAGGCGGCCGAAGAGCTTGCGCCGCAAACGTTCGGGGAGGCCGTACGCAATGAGCGAGCGGGCGAAACGGCGTTTGGGCAGGAGGAGTTCACGCAAGCACGTGAGTTCTACCGGGTAGCGAATCGCCAATTTGAGCTCGCGCGAGAACACGCTAACACCCTGCGCCAACATCGACAAGCGCTGGTAATGCAGGAGCGGGCCACGGAGGCGCAGCAGGAGGCGGAGGCGAGGGGGGCGCACCTCGGGCAGCCTGAGTATCGACAGGCCCAGGAGGCATGGGACCAAGGCAATGCGCGCTTCGAGACGCAAGCCTTCGAAGAGGCAGCGGATGCCTATGCGCGCGCACGCGACGGATACCAACAAGCGGGGCAGGAGGCTGAGCGGGAGGTGGCACGGAAAGCAGCCGGGGCAACCAAAGACGCTGCGCTCGCGGCCCAACGAGAAACACGCCAAGGAGGAGGCGCAGAGTTCGCCGCCGATGGTTACGCTGAGGATACGGCGACTCCGCGCGACGCGGAGCAAGAGCTTACTCAGCAGGATCACGGTGAGGAGCAGGCGGATTTTGAAAGAAGCATGGGACTGCTTCGGCAAATTGAGTCAAACGCGCTCGCCGATCGGCAACGAGAGCAGGCGAAGCGGGCAAGAGCGCGTGTCCAGACGCTGCAGCAAAAAGCCTCACGCACTAAGGCGGGGGGGCAGTCCCAAAGGCAGGTCCAACGGATGTTGTTGCAAGCGCATCGCTTGTTTCAGGAGGGAAGCTATCCCCAAGCGCGAGAGAAGTTCGAAGAAGCGGCTGTCCTGCTGAGCTCGCGGCCGCCGGTTTTGGGTGCGCTTCGACATGAGCTCATCACGCGTCCATTCGTGCGTTACTCGGTGCCCCTGCTCGTTTTGTTTGCCATCGCTGCCCTAGCCTATTTGATGCTGACCGATCGCCCGCCGAGCAGCGATTCAGCGCCACCCTCAGTCAGTGCCTGGGCGCCCGAGCAGAAAGGCGCGCTCGTGGTGGCGCCCGGGCGCACCCAAACCTTTGCCATTCAGGCGGAGGCGAGTCCACAGGCAGGTCCGCTGCGTTATACGTGGTTTCTTAACGATGAGAAGCAGGCAGAAGGTCCGCAATGGAACTATCGGCCAGAGGTGTGGGAAACCGGGGAACAGCCTAAACAGGTAAAAGTGATCGTAACCGACCGGGACAACCGGGCGGTCGAGAAGCGTTGGCAGATCCGGGTAGCGAGCGAGAGCCATGCTCCGATCATCGATGAAGCCTCGCCGTCTGGCGATTCGTTGGAGGTAATAGCCGGTGGGGTGCAAAAATTTTCTGTACGAGCGTCCGATCCGGATCCGAGAGATCCCCTCGCTTTGGTCTGGTCTTTGGATGGCGTCCGGGTGGCCGCGGGTGAGCGGTGGGAGTTTAAGGCACCCGCAACCGAGAGCTCGCACCGGGTGACTGTGGAAGTGAAGGACCAGGCCGGCGCAGTCGACCAGCGGAGTTGGCAAGTGCGTGTCAAGGCTGCTCCAGCCTCCTCGGCACGGCTGACGATTGCACAGCTAAGCCCTCCGGTCGAACCCGAGCAGGAGATCATCATCGGTGTCGCACAGAGACAGATTTTTACCATCAAGGGCGAGAGCCCTGAGCAGCGTGCGCTGTCCTATTCCTGGTTTCTCGATGGAAAAAAGCGGGGTGAGGGGACGCAATTTGTTTATCGACCGCGTCCCAACGAGCTCGGGTTCGGGATCAGAGAGCTGAGAGCGGTCGTTGCCGACGATCAAGGCCAGGCGCGTGAAAAAATCTGGCGGGTGCGGGTCAAAGCTCTTGGTGGGACCCCCGAGATCATTGCCGCTTCCCCCGTACCGACACAACTGAAAACCCTCGCTGCCGGTACCTTTCAGCGCTTCTCGGTAGAGGCCTCTGATCCAGACAGCAGTGACCAACTGACTTATGTGTGGTCGCTCGATGGGCGTGAGATGGCTCACGGAACGAGTCCGAGCTGGCAACTAAAACCACCGTACGCTGCGGGCCCGCATACCGTGGAAGTAAAGATCGTGGATAGAGCCGGCTTAAAGACGCAACGGGTATGGAAGTTCGCTGTGCCAGCGCCAGGCGGCACGGTGCTCCAACCCTCAGATCAAATTGCGATCACGGCGGCAAAACCCAGTATGCCAGATAATATCGAGCGGTCTGCAAAGCCGCAAAGCGATACCGTGGTGAGAATCGAAAAGGCGATTTCTTCAATGATGGCGGTAAGACCGGGGGATATGGTTGAGTTCGTAACTGAGTACTCACTGACGCTCCCGGCTGACACCCAGCATGCGTTGGTGGAGGTGACGTGGGCGCTTGAAAAAAACGGCAGAAAGCTCGGTGAGGAAGGCATCAATAGGAGAATAGCAAGGGCGGGAGAGCATGGCGCTTTCAATCGGTTCAGCGTGCCGAAATATATGAGATCCGGTCGCTACGCCGTCGAACATAAGGTGCAAGTGGGTGCTAGTTACGATACAGCCCGCTCGTATTTTTCCGTGGTGCTAAACTGATGCGTAACGCGGCTCCTAACATGCCGTAATCAGAGGTTCACCTCGTTCTGCTGCTACGCCGCCGTGGCGTTTTCACACCATCTAGCGCGCTCGCAGACGCCACTTGCGAGAGAAAGCGATCGGCCAGGCGCTCGGCGATGCGAAAGCGGCAGACCTCCTGCAAGCCACGCCACGCCGGTATGCTATTGACCTCCGTCACCAGATAGCGTCCTTGCCTATCGCGCAATAAATCCACCCCCGCATAATCGATGTCCAGTGCCCGCGCGGCGGCCTCCGCAAGCCCCACAAGCTCAGACGCGAGTGGTATCGCCTCGCAAATACCGCCGCGAGCGCGATTGGTTACCCAATGGCGGCTACGCCGGATCATCGCGGCCTGCGCGCGTCCCCCGATGATAAATACCCGCCAATCCCGGCAGTCCGCGCCCGGCTCCGGCGGCACGAAGCGTTGCAGGTAATACACCCCTCCATAGCAGCTTGGATCTGGGAGGTCCTCCGACTGCCGCACCAAGGCAACTCCCTCACCTTGGGAACCGAACAGTGGTTTCATCACCAAAGCCCGCTGGTGGCTCAATTCGCTTTCCAATACCGCGCGCGCATGCTGCTCGCACTCGCACACCCAAGTCTCGGGGGTCGGAATATCCGCGTGCTTGAGCAAAAAGCTCGTCATCGCCTTGTCCACCGTGCGCTCTATGCTGCGGCCGTCGTTATAGACGATAACCCCCTCTGCGCGCAGGCAGTGCAATATGTCTAATCTGAGAATGACTTGCTCCAGCGTGCCCCCCGGCACCCCGCGCACAAAAACGCCAACGGGTAAGGACTCTTCGAACCCAGGCAGGATGATGCGCGCCGAGGGGCCGCCGAGATCAAGGCGACACTCCTGCAGTGAGAGAAAGCGCGTCTCAAACCCGCGGGCCGCGAAGACCTCGCGCAGCTCGCGGCCATGCCAACCAGGATCGTCGGTGACGACGGCTACACCATCCGACGCGTAAGAGCCGTCAGGCAAAGGATTTCTCTAGCAGTTCTTCGTTGAGAGCGCCAGCATGAAAGGTGTGTCCCGTCTTGAGCGAAGTGACCGCCACCCGCGCCGGGCTAAACAGCATGGGATCGATCTTGTAGAAGTCGTACCCAACGTCCTTAAACACCTCGGCGAAGGGTCTCCCATAATCTCGGGAGGCGCGGCTCGGCAGCTGCTCTGCCAAGTCTTGTGCCTCTAAATTATCGCTGTGCACGAACAAATGCGCCTCCCCACCAAAGAGTATGGCATCGTTGCTTCTGCCCATGGCAGTGATCAAATCCTGCGACGTCGGGCAGACGGGCGCCGAGGCAAGGCCGTCAGCCACCTGATCGAGAGGAAACCCTAGGGCATGGACCTTGTGTAAGGCTACTTCAAGGCAACGGGCAACCACCTGCACGCTGCCCGCTAGACTAGTCGTCGGGGTGAGGATCAGAGTCAGATGAGAGGGCTCGAGCCCGCATTTGGCTGCCACTTTTTCAGCCACCTCCACCGGAGGGACCCGCGAGACTTCGAGCACTAAACAGGTGCTGTCGCTTTGGTCGCGATAGCCCAACTCCTGGAGCAAGCCCTCGTTGCTGCCCATGGCCCGCGCCGGACCGGAACCCAGGGCGTGAAACGACCCCTTCCCCTCGCCGTGACTTAAGCTCCACCCTGCGTACTGGCTGCCCAGGCAAGCGATGACGGGATTAGCGGTATGCACGTCGATGTGCCAAGTCCATCTCTGAAAACGGCCGGCGGCGCGAAAGCTCGCCTTCCCTAATCCGCCTAAACAGATCTCCGCGATCCGCCGGCCGGCCTCCAGGCCACCGGGGGAATCGATGCCCGCATCGATCGCGCGGGTGCCGTTCGCAAGCTTTCGCACGCCAAGGCGCAGAGCAAAGGCATCGTCGATCATTTGGCGCACGAGCGGGGCGCTCATTGCGTTCACGCTAGGCAACTGGTTAACAAAATTACCGCTTTCAGCAAATCTCACGTTCATCATTATCGTCCTCGTTATTTATCGCGCTTGTTCCACACGCCCGACCAAGCTAAGTCTCGGCGCGGAGCCCAGCGCCGAAGCCACACGGCGTGCGCGCCGGAGGGCCAAACGCTTGGCGCTCCAAGAGCCGGCTGCCTGCCCAAGAACCGTGCAAATGGGCGCTCCGCTGCCGATCCAAGTCGCCGGCGGGGTGCGGTCGGCGCTCCAGCTAGGCCAATGCCAAGAGGCAGGAACCCAGGTGGGCTGTTCGGCATAACAAACAACCGCGGCGCGTGCGCCCAGGCGGGTTCCTTGTGGCGTCGCGGTCGGGGATCCTCCCACGCAACACCGTACATGCTGCATAAACAAGGATCCCTCGTGCTCGTGGAGCTCAAAGGTAGCTGGCGGCCGTGGATTGACCTCCAACACCCATACCCTCGCTTCTCTGTCCACGATAACATCGATCCCGCACAATCCTCTTAATCCCACGGCCTTTGTTAGGGAAGCTACTGCACGGCGTAGCTCCCGGCGCACTGGGCCTGCCGGCTCCGACAGGCTGACTGCCCCGCCATAGCGAAATGGAGTGGTGTCGCCCCCGGCGCACCAGGTCTCGCTAAAGCCAATGATCTCGGCGCCCTCCCCGTTTGCCAGAAACAACGCGGAAAGGCTACGCCCACTCACGTAGCGCTGCAAGTAATGTCCATCGGGAAGCGCGGCGCCTCGGGCATACCAGATGACATGCGTTCCGCCGCAACCGCCCCTGCCTTTCACCAGCAGTGGGGCCGTTTCCAGGTTAGCATCGGCAATCACCGCGGGGTAGGGTATGCCCAAGCGCTCGAGCAAGGGGAAGAAACGCTTCGGATCCTTCACTTTTTGCACTACCTCTGGCGGATTACCGTAGAAACGCCGCTGCGAGATGAGCGTCTCCAGAAGCTCCGGGTGCCCTTCAAAACCGCTCCCGACGACCAGACCCATCCTGTGATCGCCATCTACAGCTTGCAAAGCATCGATCAGTGCAACGCGGTTAAAACCGCCCTCCGCTCTTGCCACGGCACAAACGGACTGCGCGCAGTCACGGGTGTCGAGATCGGCAAAGAGATCAACGGCGTGTACGCTCACACCCCCCCGCCGCGCAGACTGCACCAGGGCCCGCGCCGATAAGGCCACCACCAAAAATGGGCTATCGCGCAAGGATGCTGCGCGCGACCTCAAACGCTTTAAGGTGGTCCAGGTAGACTGGCCCATCGCTTGCCGTCATCAGCTTAAACAGTTGGTAATGCACCTTGTACTTGACGTCCCCTATGGCCAAGGCCCCTAGGGATAGGGCCTTGGAGGGGGTCCCCTCCAAGACTTTGCCGTTGTCTCGCACCTCCACGCCTTCTATGCCCGGAGGCGGAACGGCGTTGGCGTCCGCAGCGACCAAGAGCCGTTTAGCCTGTTGCAGTTGCAATGTGCTGAGCACCCGAACGCCGGCCTTGGCTACCCCCACCACCACATCGGCCTCGGCCAAACACGCCTCAAGCGCGGCGTCACTGCTGCTGTCGCCTCCCCGCATATTCGCTCCATAGCGGGCGTTGTATTCCCGCGCCATCTCCTCGCCGACTTCTATGCCGCGCCGGCTAACCAAGTGGACTTGTGCGCCGGCGTTTGAGGCGCGGATCCCGGCACAGATCCCGACCGGGCCGGTGCCGCCTAAGATCTGGATGTTCTTAGCACTCAAACCCCCTTTTCCCAGCCGTCCGATCCAATGCTCGACGCAGGCCACCAGCGCAGCCGCCGTGGTTATCGCCCCGCTCGGATCGGCGAAAACCGAGACTTGAAACGGCGGTACCATGGCCGCTCTTGCGCGCTGCAACATATCCATGGCGAGACCAAAATCGCGCCCGCCGACAAAGATCCCCGTGCGTTTTACTCCACTCGGTCCGCGCGAAAAAATCGTGTCCTGAGTCAAGGAGTGAATGTCCTCCAGGGACACATCGGTATAGGGAATGACCCCGTCGAAATCCGCCTCGTACGCCATGTTGACGTCAAACGGACTCACGTTCTTGGTGGGATTGAACATATGCAATAAGTAGGGATCTTTCATTTTCTTTCCTTCTTAACCGGGTTTGGTTACGGAAAAGGGCGGGGTCAGCCCACGTGCCTCGCGCGCTGGTTCACTTGCACCTGCGCGCCTTCGTTGCGGCCACGGCACACCTTAAAACGCAGCCGCTTCGCGCTTACGAGCGAGGAGGCTTCCTGTACCAGCTCGGCCGCCTTTGTCGCGCTCTCCACCACGGCAAACCCCGTCGGCCCCCAAGAGCTCTGCCCCACGCCCTCCACGCCCCTGAGCTTGAACCAATCGAACGCCTTGGCCACGACCGGACTGGTGTAGCGGCCTCCCTGGCACTCGGCGAAATAGTCACCCACCACGGCCTGGATCGCCGCAATGGCGCGGCCAAAGCTGGAAAGGTCATGTTCAACCAAGGCCGGCAAAACCTGCATCAGCGCCAAGCGGCATAAATAGTCTGAAATCCCAGGCGCCATCGGAGGTAGTTTCTCAAACGCGGCGCGTTCCCCCTCGCCGCTCAAGCCATCACGCTCGCCGTCGAGGATCAGAATCACCCGCCACGCCTCGGGGAAAGACAGGCGACAGATGATAGGCGGAACCTTGGTATGCCCTGCGCGGCCCCCATCGACCAGAAACCCACCCTGTTCGAAAGCCCCCAATCCGATCCCCGAACGCGCCCCGCGCTCGCTGATCAAGGCGAGGGAGCCGAGATCGTCTTCCCGCCCGAACAGTCGGATCAGCGCCGCGCTGACGGCCAGAGCCAGCTGGGTTCCCGAGCCTAGACCGGCGTGTTCAGGGATCGCGGACTCGAGCTCGAGGTGTGCTCCGCATTCAAGCCGATAGGCCGAAAGCAATGATCTGGCAAAACGCAGCGCCCGCTCATTAGAAGGTCCACCCGCTGTCACCTCCGGGGCGCGCCACACTGTCAACCGCGTCTCAACACCGCACAGCGCCAGACCCAGGCTGCCGAAAACTCTGCCCAGATCCCCATTCATGTCCAGGAAGCCCAAATGCAGGCGAGCCGGAGCGACCACAGAGACGCTTTCGGATTTATCACGCAATGCTGGCACCACCGCCCCCACAAAGGTTTCGAAATAGCTGCTTAGTATAACCCATCGTGCACGGCGGTAAGGCTTGTGGACGTGAAGGAAGGCGAGCAGGCGCCTTACGGCGCTCCAAGCCCCCTTGGGTCATAGGGCCAAGTCTGTACAGCGTGACCTGCGATGGTATATAAATGCACGTGCCGTCGCGCTTGGTTAATCTAAATAAACAATCCAGAGGAGAGCTCGCATGACCACCTTCGTAACCGACAATTGTCTTCGATGCCGATTCACCGACTGCGTGACGGTCTGTCCGGTGGAGTGCTTCCACGGCGACGATGAAATGCTCTATATAGACCCGGAGGTGTGCATCGACTGCAGCGCCTGTGTGGAAGAGTGTCCGGTACAAGCGATCCACGAGGGTGATGACTATCCTGCTGAGAAAGAGAAGTGGATCGCGATCAACGCCGAACGTGCCTCAGGGCTTCCCGTGATCAGTGAAAAGCAAGAACCACTGCCCACGGCGGAGGCTCGTAAGGGGGAGTTGGGTTTCTAAGCGCGAAGCGGCGAGTGACCGGCGAGCACCCAGACGCTCTTGCCTGATAATCATTAACATCCAAGGAGCACACATGGGCGAGGCGAACAAGCTCGGAACGGAGCAAAATCCTTTGCGCGTGGCCGTGGTCGGCAGCGGCCCCAGCGGCTTTTACACCACAGAAGCCATCATAAAATCCGGGCTTGCGGTGGAAATCACCATGCTGGAGCGCTTGCCTGCGCCCTACGGGCTGGTTCGCTACGGGGTGGCGCCGGACCATCCCAAGCTCAAGCAAGCGATTCAGGTCTACGAGAAGATCGCCGAAGCCCGGCCGTTTCGATTCTTGGGAAACGTGACGGTGGGGCGCGATATCAGTGTGTCCGATCTGAGCCGCACCCACCACGCGGTGGTATTCACCTGCGGGGCGGAAACAGACCGCAGGCTCGGAGTCCCGGGCGAGGAGTTAGCGGGCAGTCACACGGCGACGGAATTCGTCGGCTGGTACAACGGGCACCCGTACTATCGCGATCGCGAATTCGATCTTTCCCATGAGGTCGCGGTCATCATCGGACAGGGCAATGTCGCGGCGGATGTCACCCGCATACTGGCTAAGACGGTAGATGAGTTAAAGCATACCGACATTGCCGAGCACGCGCTCGAGGCATTGGCAGAAAGCCGTATTCGTGAAATCTTCGTGGTCGGCCGGCGCGGGCCCGCCCAAGCCAAGTTTACGCCTAAGGAATTACGCGAATTTGGGGAGCTCCAGGACTGCGCCTCGATCGTCGATGAACAAGACCTTAAGCTCAACCCCCAAAGCGAGCTGGAGCTGGCGGACAAGAACAATGCGGGCAACGCAAAGAACGTGGAGATCTTTCAACGCTTCGCTTCCCAAGACGGCGGCGCCAAACATCGTCGCTGCTATTTTCGGTTCTTGAAAAGCCCGGTAAGGCTATTGGGTGAGAGCCGCCTTCAGAGACTCGTGCTGGAACAAAACCGCCTCGAAGGCGAGCCTTTCGCGCAATCCGCACGGGGCACCGGTGAATACGAAGAGCTCCCTTGCGGTTTGCTGTTTCGCTCCATCGGGTATCACGGTCTGCCCATGGCGGGGGTGCCCTTCGACCAACGCCGCGGCGTGTTTGCCAACGACGGCGGGCGCATCATGGAGAATGGTCACGTCGTCGCGGGGCTTTATGCCGCGGGATGGATCAAACGCGGCCCCACCGGGATCATAGGGACCAACCGGGCCGATAGCGTGGCCACCGTAGGATCCCTGCTAGCCGATCTCGAGGCCTTAAACAGCGGTGAAAGCAAGGCTGGGGCCGAAGGCCTCTATCCCTTGCTTGCCGAAAGCCAGGTGCGTTTTATCGACTTCGCCCAATGGCGAAGAGTCGATGAGGCAGAGATCGCGCGCGGGGAACCTAAGCGCAAACCGCGGGAGAAGTTCACCCGAGTGCAGGAAATGCTCGCGGTGCTTGGTTAGAAAAGAGAAGCACCGAGGCGTTCTCGCGGAGATAGCAAGCTAATTGCCTTATAGTTACATGCCTGCCGAATTAGGGCACTCGCTGAGCCCGAGGACCTTGTGGCCTTGCCGCCAGTCTCAAGGAAAAGGCCAGCGGGTAGCGAATGCAGCGTTTTAATAGTTGCATAAGGTATTAATATTAATAAGATTTCTAAAAAAGAGAGGAGCCCATGAAAACGCCCTTACTGAAGCTCACCTCGCTTGTTATGCTGCTCGTGTTAGCAGGCCCTGCTTTCGCTCAAGAAGAGGAGGATCTGCTCGATATATTAGTTAAAAAAAAGGTCATTACCCAAGAGGAGTACGACCAGCTCCGGAGGCAATATCAGAAGCGACCGGTGCCGCTGCCAGCGCCGGAACCGGCAGCACCGCCAAAGCCAACCACCACTGAGCCGGCGCCCGAGACAACTGCGGTCACAGCGGAAGAAGCCTCGGATGTGACCGTCATCACACAAGGGGCGCTACGGGGCAGGACCCGCGACAGCGCCTTTATCTTCCAGTTGGGAGGCCGCTTGCTGATCGATGGCGCGGTCTACGACTCGGACGTGCAGAGCCTAGGCAACGGGGCCGAAATACGCAGCGCCCGTATCACCCTGGAGGGCACGGTGTGGAACGTCTGGGACTACGAGTTGGAGGTCGATTTCGCCGAGAACGCGGTGGATATCAAGGATGCCTGGCTCGAATATCGGGAATTCGAGCCCATCGCGATCCAGACAGGCAACTACAAAGAGCCGTTCAGCCTGGAGGAGATAACCAGCTCTAAGTACATCACCTTTATGGAACGCGCCCTGCCTAACCTGTTTGCGCCCAGCCGTAACCTGGGGGTAGGTGTCCGGATCTGGCGCGAGCAATGGACTGGCCAGTTGGGAGTCTTTGGTGAAGGCCTAGACGCCAACGAAGACCGAGAAGAGGATCAGGGCTTTGGTGTCACCGGGCGCTTTACCTATGCCCCAATCCTCGAAGAGGAGAGGCTTATCCACCTGGGCGCGGCCGGCAGCTACCGCCGCACGGGCGACAACGACGTGCTGCGCTTTAGAAGCCGTCCCGAGTCCCACGTGACCAATGTCCGCTTAGTGGACACCGGCGATATCGTCGACGTAGAGGACATCGCCCGCGCCGGCGCGGAGGCCGCCGTGGTATGGGGGCCGTTCTCTCTCCAGGGCGAATACATCAGGACACACTTAGATCGCGATAGTGGTTTTTCTGACCTAGCCTTCGACGGCTATTATGTCTACGGGAGTTGGTTCCTGACCGGCGAGTCGCGGCCGTATGACGATGAGAAAGCCAGGTTTCAAGCGGTGCTACCGAAGAGCATCGTGGGCAGGGGCGGCTATGGCGCCTGGGAGGTGGCGCTGCGCTACAGCGGCCTGGACCTCGAGGACGAGGACATCCAGGGCGGCGAGGAAGATAACTTGACCGTCGGTCTGAACTGGTACCCGACGCGCAATATCCGCTTCATGGCCAACTACATACACGCGGACTCCGAGCGCCTAGGGATGGAAGACGACCCCCATGTCTTCCAGATCCGTAGTCAGATCGTCCTGGAATAATAAAAACGTCCCTAGCGTCCCGGTGTGGGCCGCGATCCCGCACCTTTGCCCAGGGACACGTCTTCGCGTTGGCGGCCAAAGCGCACGCTATCGACTACTTTTTTCTTGTCGTCGGTTAACACGATCTGGTCGCCCATGCGCGAGAGATCAAAATTCGTGTGTATCTCAGAAGGCGTGGTGTCTCGGGATCGCTTGTCGGCCCAGATGAGCAGGTGGCCGCGGCCCCTGATCACCGTCCCTTTCGGGAAGCGCCATTGCTCGGGATTCGTAGCGTCGTCGCTCAAATAGTGGCCGCTCAAGTCCACCGTTTCGGCATTAGGGTTGTAGATCTCGATCCAATCCCCGTATCCTCCCAGGCGATTGGCGATGGTCTGTTGGTTGCCGGCCATGAATTCGTTGATCACGACCGGTGAGCGTAGTTTGGAGGGCACCGCCGGTTTGGTTGCAGTGGGTTCGGATTTGGCGATCTGCGGAGCGGGGGGGTTTGGAGGAGGCGCCGGGGCTTTGCTCGCCTGTGCCTCTCGCACTGCATCGTTTTCCATCGTTTGTTTTTCTTCTTCGGATCTCGCTATCACCTGCGCTTTTGCGCCCCACGTTAGCTCGTCCCTTTCCGCTTGAGCCCGCACGGCACCCGAGGTCTCTTTCTCTCGCTCTTGACGAATTGCCTCGCGCTCCGATATCAGCCGGCGCGCTCGTTCGTCTCTGCGCCTTCGAGCCTCCTCGCTCGCGCCCAGAGCCGCCTGCAAGCGAGGGTCCCCCGGGGCGATGGCCAGCCCCTTCTTAAGGTGCGCCTCGGCCCGGTCCCAGTTGCCTCGGCGCTGATCATGTTTCGCCCATGCCTGGTACCGGCCTGTGATCCGTTCGATGCCCTTTTGTGCCTCCTCATGTCCCGGTACACGCTGCAACACCTGCCGATAACTCTCGAGCGCATTGTCGCCGGGCGGGGTGGTCAGTTGCTTGGCCGCGAGCTGCCGCTCGGCCTGCGATAGCAGCTCCGCCACCCGCTGGCCCTGGCCACTGGCAGGCCCCTGGGCTGGGGGTACAGCTTCCCTCTGTTCAGTAGGCTGTTTCGACGACACATCGGCTACTGCAGAGCCCGCTGCCGGCTCAGCCTCCTCAGCGTGAACGCGGGACTGCTCCTTAAGTCCCACCACCACCGCCCCACTTTGCCGCGCGGGTCCGGCCGTGCCCCGTTCAGGCTCTTGCCACCTACTCACCGGTATTGCCGAGTCTGTCCCCCTTATGCGGGGACTTGTGGCCGCGGATTCGATCTCAGGCTTGAGCGGCGCCCTCGGCACCTCCGACAACGGTCCGCTCGCACGCCACCAGAGCACCCCCCCCACCATCAGCAGATAGGCAGCCACCCCCACAGCGATGGCCTTGCTGCGCTCAGGGCGCCACGGGAACAGCGTGGTATTAAACTCTTCCAGAAATCGCTCCACCGTGGCCGTCCGTTTGGCCCGCTCAAACGCTAAGGCTCCCCGCAGCGCCTTCCATTGCAAGCGGCTCAGCCCTTCTCGCCTGGTGCCTGTTAGCGCCGCCTGCCGCGCCTCGGTCGCGGGCCGGTAATCAAAGGGATGCACACCGGTCAACAGCTCATACGCCGTGCACGCTAGCGCGTATACATCGTCCCGCGGATCTGGCGCTCGACCCTCCATTACCTGCAGGCTGGCGTAAGCCGGACTCACCGCTCTCTCAGCCAGCTCCTCAGGCGCGCCAAACGCCTGCGCGATCCCAAAGTCAATCAGCTTCACCTCACCCGAGTCGGTCAGAAACACATTGCCCGGCTTGAAATCACAATGCACTATGCCTTGGCTATGCACATAGGCCAAGGCCTGCCCCATGGCCTTAATGATCCGCAACGCCTCCTCCGGTGGCAGGCCTCGAAAGTCCTTCCGGCGGATCCGCTGCGTCAGCGGCTGCCCATACAGGTACTCCATGGTCATGTACACCGTCGCCCCGTCGCGGTGGAACTCATGCACCTGCAGGATATTCGGATGCACCATGCGCTGGCAGCGCTCCACCTCTTGCTGCAGCGCTGCCAGCCGCTTCGGGTCGGCTTGGAACCGCTGATTTAACACCTTGATCGCTACATAGGGGGCGGGCCATTCGAACACCAGCTTCTGCCGGTCCAGCGCCTTGTACACCCTGCTCATGCCACCCGCCCCTACGCATTTAATCAACTCAAAGCGGCCGTTGAGCAGGGCACCGGCATTCCAAGTGTTTGCTTCGACGCCGCTGCTAACTACCTCGTCTTGGTGGTCCTCGTTTGTTAGCGGAGCGACGCCCGACTGGATCGTAGGATCGGCGCTTAACTCGCGGCCTGTGCCAGCCTGTTCGGCCATGTGTTTAACTCAGACACGACCAAGGAGAACTTGGGTTAAATTCATACAGCCAGCCGCGTGCCACATAAACCTCCCATGGGCAACTGATCGAGGAAATTTAGAAAGCGAAGATCGGATTCTCGCCTTGCGAGTCGAAAAATGCCAGACCTGGACTTCGACCTGCGCTTGGAAAAATATGAGTACCGAGTATACAACGGATGGTGCTATAAAATGGACGGATGAGAATGGTGCATGCGACTCGCTGCTGGTAGGCGTTCAGATAGTCGACGAGGTCTTGTTAAAACAAGATTATGAAACAACTGCTTATCTCATTTCGCGAAACTTACCCTTGCTCGACACAGGAGAGAACTCTTTGCGGACGCGAACGCGGTGGAGACTAATTGCGTTACTGCCCATCAGGTCCATGCCAGCGCTTGGAGCGCCGCGGCATAGAAATGTCTGCCCCCGTCGGTTGACGACTGCGGCGGGACGTGGTATCAAAGACGCAGGCGAGATAGTCAAGCAGGCGCTGGCTCTGCCTATCCCTTCCTTGCTAGACTCCCGCGAGTCGATTTCGCAATTCCATCCGTGGAGTTTTGCGATCGCAAAGCAAGAAACGCGGTTTTTGCTTTACTCCATTTTTCAAACAGTTATCTGTTTGGTATACTGCAGGGTGCTTCGAACTAAAAGCAGTGCCCTTTATTCGTCGCGCGAGTGTAATCATGGCCGAAACGATGATCTTGATCCCCGGTCGGACCAGCAAACAAGGGACGTCGCTGAACGCCGGCAAGCTTAAAGGGGAATACCTGGAGGTCACCACCACGGTGGAGATGAATAGCGACGACATGCAGCGCTTAGGCCTTAACGACGGAGACCAAGTGCGCCTGAGCAATGAGATCGGCGAGACCCTGCTGCGGTGTAAGGGAAGAAAACCCGCGGATCTGCCCGCGGGCGTGCTATTCATGGCCTACGGACCGGCTTCCAGCTTGTTGATGGAAAGCGACACCGCGGGTAGCGGCATGCCGATCTCAAAAAACTTTGAGGTGCAGGTGGAACCCGTGAAGTAGTCTTAAGTGAGGTGTATGACAATGAGTGAGAACACGCGAACGGTAGAGAACGCAACCTGCACCTTCTGCGGTTGTGTCTGCGATGACATGGTGCTCACGGTGGATCTGGACCAGAAGCGGATCACCAAAGCGAAAAACGCCTGCGTGCTGGGGCGGGCCTGGTTCGCGGAGCACACCGTGGAGGATCGCCCGGTGGCCTTGATCGGCGGCAAAGAGGCGAGTCTTGAACAAGCGGTGGAAGAAGCCGCTCACATCCTCGCCAACGCCCGCTTCCCGATCGTCTATGGCTTGAGCGACACTACTTGCGAGGCGCAACGACAAGCCGTCGCCATCACCGACATGGTGCACGGCACGATCGATACCACGACCTCTGTTTGCCATGGGCCTTCGGGGATCGCTTTTCAGGGCGTGGGAGAAAGCACGGCTTCGCTCGGCGAGATCAAGAATCGGGCAGACCTTGTCGTGTATTGGGGCGGCAACCCCGCCGAATCGCATCCGCGCCATTTCACCCGTTATGCGGTCACCCCTAAGGGCATGTTCATCCCCAATGGGAGAAAAGATCGCACCGTGGTTCTGGTCGACGTGCGCAAGACACCAAGCGCTCCGGTGGCAGACATCTTCTTGCAGGTCAAGCCCGGAAAAGACTTCGAGCTGATCTGGGCACTGCGGGCTCTGGTGAAAGGGCGCAGGATAAGCCCCGCGATCGAGGAAGAGACCGGGATCGCTCTCTCGACCTTGGAGGATCTGGCGCAGCGCATGAAAAACTGTCGCTACGGGGTGTTGTTCTTCGGCATGGGATTGACCATGACCCGCGGGCGGCATTTTAACTCGGGCGGGATTCTGGCCTTGGCCACCGATCTCAACGAATACACGCATTTCGTGGCGAAACCCGTGCGCGGGCACGGCAATGTGACGGGTGCGGACAACGTGGTTTCCTGGCAAACCGGGTATCCGTTCGGGGTGAACTTCAGCCGCGGTTATCCGCGCTTCAATCCGGGTGAATTCACCACCGTGGATACCCTGTCGCGCGGGGAGGCCGATGCGGCGATGATCATCGCGAGCGATCCGGCGTCCAATTTCCCGCGTCGAGCTATCGAGCACTTGCGCAAGATCCCGGTTATTTCCCTGGACACGAAACCGACCGAGACCAGCCAACTGGCACGGGTAGCGTTCTCCACCGCAACCTATGGGATCAGCGTTGGGGGCACGGTCTATCGCATGGACGATGTGCCGATCACCTTACGAACCGCTTTTGATTCGCCCTTCCCCAGCGACGAGGCGGTTCTGAGCGCGATAAGAAACCGCGTAGCGGAGCTTTTGGCAGAAAAACACGGTTACGGGATGTTGAAAAAGGCATCGTAAGCCTGGCCGGCTGTTTGGCGGGCGACGACAGACGATAAAAATAACAATATAGAGCCTCGGAGAATGTCTGCCACCTTGCGTATCGTCAACGGTCGCGTCTACGATCCGGCGAATGACGTTGATGGGGAAACGAAGCCGATCTGCATCCAGGACGGAAAGATCGTCGCGGACGTCCAAGACGCTCGCGAGATCGACGCCCAGGGCATGGTGATCATGCCGGGGGGTGTCGATATTCACTGCCACATCGCCGGCCCCAAGGTCAACCTCGCGCGCAAGCTTCAACCCGAAGATCACCGTCTGGACGTGCATCCGGGCACCCCGTTCACGCGCTCTGGGGTAGGAGGCACGGTGCCCTCAACCTTCGCCACCGGTTATCGCTACGCCACCCTAGGCTATACCACCGCGATGGAGGCCGCGGTGACGCCCATAGGCGCGCGCCACACCCTGGAGGAATTTCACGATATTCCGGTAATCGACAAGGGGTTTTACGTGCTGCTGGGGAATAACGTGTTCCTGCACCAACTGCTTAAGGAAGGGCGCCTGGAGGAGTTTAAACAGGCAGTCGCCTGGTGGATCAGCTCGACCAAAGGATATACCGCGAAATTGGTGAATCCCGGGGGGGATGAGCCCTGGAAAGGCGGGCGTAACGCCAATGTGGCGGATCTCGACGAGAAGAGCAATGTGTTCGAGATCACGCCGCGCCAGATCATTAAGTCTTTCGTGGACGTGGTCAACGACTTGGGCCTGCCTCATCCGGCGCACATCCACTGCAACAACCTGGGCCACAGCGGCAACTACAAGACCACGCTCGCCACCATGGAGACGGTCGATGGCCGGCGCGCGCACCTCGCTCATATCCAATTTCACAGCTATGGGGGGGAGCCGGGCAAGAACCCTGTTTCCATGGGCCCCCAGATCGCAGAGTATGTGAATACCCATCCGCATATCACCTGCGATGTCGGACAGGTGATGTTTGGAAAGGCGACCATCATGACGGCCGATGCGCCGCTCGCCTATGTGTTGCGGGGGATCAGCGGGAATAAATGGGCCAACGCCGACACCGAATGTGAGAGCGGTTGTGGGATCGTGCCTTTTTCCTACCAGGAGCACGTCTACATGCATGCCCTGCAATGGGCGATCGGCTTAGAGCTGTTTCTGCTTTCTAAAGACCCGTGGCGGATCCTGTTGTCCACCGATCACCCAAACGGCGGCTCCTTCATGAGCTATCCGAAGCTCATACGCCTGCTGATGGATCGGGAATTCCGCAACCAAGAGATCCGGCGGGTCAACCAGAAGGCGATGCGCAAGACCATGCTGCTGGATGATCTCCCGCGTGAATATACCCTGTACGAGATCGCGATCATCACCCGCGCGGGTCCGGCGAGGGCTTTGGGCCTCAAGAACAAGGGGCATTTGGGCCTAGGTGCCGATGCCGACATCACCATCTACGAAGAGCAGGAGGACAAAGAACAGATGTTCAGCGTGCCGCGCTACGTGATCAAAGACGGCAAGCTGATCATCGACAACCATGAGTTTCGCCAAGACCACTACGGCCGGGTGCTGCACGTGGCGCCCGCCTATGATCCGGCCATAGAGGAGGTGGTGCGTCCGTTTTTTGAGAACTATTACAGCATCGAATTTGCCAACTACGCGGTGGCCGATAGCTACCTCCACCAGCACGAGTTGATCCCAACGGCGGCGGCCTGAGCGCTCATGCAAATCCATTCCACTCAGCTCGTCGACACCTTTGCCGAAGCCTTCAAGATGTGGGGCGCGCGGGTGATCATCACCGGCGAAACGTCGGGTTGGGCCTTAGCGGCCGCCCGTTCCATGACCGGGTTTGCCACCTCTGTCATCGGCTGCAAGTGCGAGGCGGGCATAGAGCGGGAATTAAGCCCGGAGCAGACGCCGGATCGCAGGCCAGGTGCCAGCGTCCTTTTGTTCGCGATGGATAAAGAAGGCTTAAGCAAGCGATTGGTGGAGCGCATCGGTCAGTGCGTCATGACCTGTCCCACCACGGCCTGCTATAACGGACTAGATACCGAAACCACGGTGGTGGTCGGCGGCCAGCTCCGGTATTTCGGGGATGGATTTCAGGCCAGCAAAAAGCTCGCCGGCCGACGACTATGGCGCATTCCAGTGATGGACGGGGAATTTCTGGTCGATGAGCGGTTCGGGGTTCAGCCCGCGGTCGGCGGCGGTAATCTATTGGTGGTGGGGGAAGATATTCGCGCCACCCTAGAAGCCACCCAGGCCGCCGTGCGTGCCATGCGCGAAGTGGAAGGGGTCATCCTGCCGTTTCCAGACGGCATCGTACGCAGCGGGAGCAAGGTCGGTTCAAAATATAAATCGCTGATGGCATCGACCAATGTCGGGTATTGTCCGAGCTTGCGTGGCATAGCGCAGGCGACAAACCTTGAGGATAACGCCCATTGCGTGCTGGAGATCGTGATCGACGGCCTGGACTTGGCAGCGGTAGAGGAAGCTATGCGGCGGGGCATTCAGGCCGCCGCCGGCGCTGGCATAAAACAGATCTCGGCGGGTAATTACGGCGGCAATCTGGGGCAGTTTAAGATCGAGCTGCATCGCCTCGCGCAAGACCGACCGGTTGCCGCATGAGCCTGCACGTTTCGCTACACACATCCCCCGAAGTACCCTTAGAAGCCGAAGTGCTCTGCCCGGACCGGGTGCAAGGACTCCATAGCGCCGAGGTCGCCAAGCTCCTTGTGTACCACGGAAACGAAAAGGCCGCTTTGGGCGATTTCTTCAAGGTGAGCGGCAAAGGCGATCCGGAGATCCGCATCGAAGGTAATCTCAAGCTGGTCAAGCACATCGGCGCCGGCATGACCCACGGCCGAATCGAGATCGAGGGTCCGGTCGGCAGCCATCTGGGAGCGGGGATTTCGGGCGGAGAGATCCGTGTTCACGCAGATGCCGGCGATTGGGTGGGGCCAGAGATGAAAGGCGGGCGGATCCTCATCGAAGGCAACGCAGGCCACATGGTAGGCTCCGCGTACCGCGGAAGCACTGTGGGCATGCGGGAGGGGGAGATCATCGTCACCGGCAATGTGGGCAACGAGATCGGAAACGCCATGCGCGGAGGCCTGATAGCCATCGGAGGAGACAGTGGTGATTTCGCCGGTGTCAACATGCGAGCCGGCACCATCATCGTCTTGGGGCAACTGGGGATCCGCACAGGTGCCGGAATGAAGCGCGGCTCCATCGTTTCCATGCACGAAGCTCCAGTGCTGCCGACCTTCACCTACGCTTGCACCTACCACCCGCTCTACCTGCGATTCTATCTTCTGCATCTTTTGGGTTTGGGCCTGAAGGTGGTGGAGGCACAGCTTCGCGGCCGCTATCGCCGCTATAGCGGCGATGCCGTGGAGCTCAATCGCGGCGAGTTACTGTTCTATGCAGGCTAACTCGCGGATCAAACTCGCGCAGTTGTTGGGCCCTAAGGGAACCGTTTGGCAGGCGACTGAGCCGCCCACGGATGCACTCAACCCATTGAAATCGCTTAAGAATAAAGAATCCCACCCGCTCCTCCGCATCCTTAACCGTATGCGTACATGGGTGTGTTCGCCAACACCCATTAAGGCATTGATCTGTCTGACTAAATACCCATCATGTTCGCAGCGGCTGGCAAAGTCGAGCTTTATAGCTTACAGTGTCGTCCTCGGCGCCGCGCCGAGTCAGGGCGCCGGTTCGGATCATACCAACACAAGAAGAACTCGCAATCCAATGACCAGATCTTTGACCTCGCGTGACCCGCTCAAGTGGTATTTCACCGCTCACCGCCTGCCCCTCTTCGGTGCCCTCGTCTGTGCGCTCGCCCTAGCGATCCCGCCAGCCTACGGCGAGGGGTTCCCCAAGCCCGATGGCCGCCAGGTCTTTAAGCGGATCGCCGCCTTTCCGGTCTTCTTGAACACGGATCAGGGCACCGAGACCGCTGCGGAGATCATGAGCGCGAGCGAGGACGGGAGCCTGCTCATCTATACCGACAGCGTGAGCGGCAATCTCGGCTTCGTCGACATCGCCGACCCCCGCGACCCGAAACCTCGTGGCGTCTTGGGTATGGCCGGAAGGCCGACCTCGGTTGCAGTGGCGGGACCTTACGCCCTCGCGGTGGTGAACACCAGCGAGAGCTTCTCCGATCCCTCGGGCGAGCTGGCGGTGGTGGAGATCGAGAATCGCAGCATCGTGCGCCGCATCGATCTGGGCGGCCAGCCCGACTCGATCGCGGTGAGTCCCGACCAGCGCTACGCCGCCATCGCCATCGAGAACGAACGCGACGAGGATGCCGGAGACGGCCGCCCGCCGCAATCGCCACCGGGCTTCGTGGTCATCGTGGACCTTCTGGGACAGCCGGCCCACTGGGAGACGCGAAAGATAGATCTGATCGGCATTCCGGCGCTGTTCCCGGAAGATCCGGAGCCAGAGTATGTCGCCATCAACGCTCGGAACATCGCGGCCGTCACCCTACAAGAGAACAATCACGTGGTCCTGGTCGACTTGCCGAGCGGGCAGATCGTCGAGCACTGGGGCGCCGGGATGGTGGATCTGCGACAGATCGATGTCGTCGAGAACGGCCTCATCGAGCTTGACGGCGAGCTCGCCGAGGTCCTACGGGAGCCGGACGCGGTGGCGTGGATCTCACCTTTTCGTCTCGCCACGGCGGATGAAGGCGACCTCGATGGGGGCAGTCGTGGGTTCACGATCTTCGATCGCGGCGGTGAAGTCCGGTTCACCGCTGGCAACGCCGTGGAACACCTGGTCGCCCGTGTCGGCCATTACCCGGAGGACCGTTCGGAAAACAAGGGGAACGAGGCTGAGGGCGTCGCCTACGGGCAGTACGGAGGGCATCGTTTCCTGTTCTTGGGATCGGAGCGCTCGCACCTCATCGCGGTTTACCGGATCGCCTTGGGTCGACCGAAGCTGATGCAGGTTCTGCCGGCCGGTCCGGGTCCGGAGGGCCTGCTCGTCATCCCCAGCCGCGGGCTCTTCGCGGTCGCCAGCGAGGTCGATGGTGCGGATAGCAACATCCGCTCGACGATCACGATTTACGCGCTGGAGCAGGGCCGCCCGAGCTATCCGACCATCCGTTCGGAGAATCGAGGCGACGGCACCCCCATCCCTTGGGGCGCGCTTTCGTCCCTGGCCGCCGATCGGTGGGAACCACGCACCCTCTACACCGCCTATGACAGCTTCTACGGCCAGAGCCGCATATTCTCTCTCGATATCGGTAGGACGCCGGCGGTGATCACCGGCGAGCTGGTGCTGCGCCGTAATAGCGAGACCGTAGACCTCGACATCGAAGGCATCGCCCAGCGCCCCGATCGCGGTTACTGGGCGGTCTCCGAAGGCGCGGGCTCGGTGGATGACCCGGAGCGACCGGTGACCAGCCTCAACCTGTTGCTCAAGATCACTTCCGACGGCGCCATCGTCGACGAGGTACGCCTCCCCGACTCGGTCAACGATCTCCAGCGCCGCTTCGGCTTCCAGGGGGTGGCCTCCGGCGGGCGCGGCAACAAGGAGCTCGTCTACGTCGCCTTCCAGCGCGAATGGGTGAACGATCCGAAGCACCGGGTGCGCATCGGCCGCTACCAGCCCGCCACCGGAGTGTGGACTTTCTTCTACTACCCGATCGAAGCAGCTACCTCGTCGAACGGGGATTGGGTAGGACTGTCGGAGCTGGTCGCGCTCGATAAGGAGACCTTCGCCGTCGTGGAACGCGACAACCAAGCCGGCCGCAATGCCCGCATCAAGCGGATCTACAAGTTTTCCGTCGCGACCCTGGACCCCCAACCGCAAGGTGGGAAGTTCCCACTGGTCCAGAAGCAGTTGGTGCGAGACCTTATCCCGGACCTCGAGGCGCCGAAGGGTCCGGTGCTCGAGAAGGTCGAGGGGCTCGCGGTCGACAGAGACGGCCGTGCATATATCATTACGGACAATGATGGGGTGATCGACTCGAGCGGGGAAACGCAGTTCTTGAGACTGGGCAAAATCGATTAGGGTGGCCGGGCGGTTGCCGCATTCCCCGGCGATCAAGGTATAAATCCCCGATGGCATCGACCAGTGTCGCGTATTGCCCGAGCTTGCACGGAATGGCGACGGCAACGAGGTTGCTCTCTGAATATTTCTTATACGAATCGCTCGGTGCCGTGCAGACCAACAGTTAATGCAAACATAGCCGGATCCGCACAGGTGCCGGAATGAAGCGCGGCTCCATACAACGAAAAGCTGCGGCCGAAAGCGAAGCCACACCCAAGCAAAGATCAGAGACCAACACCGCTGGGCCGACAAGAACTGAAGCCCCGAGCAAGCTGTAGATTGCGAATAGTACGGGAAGCGTCAACAGAACGATAGTGATTGCCCGGATCACGCGGCACCTCGGTGCAATGCAAGAACTCATCACGCCAGCAGTCTCTTCAAACCACCGGGTCACCGAAGGCGATCACCCGCCTCCGGCAAACCAGCGTTCGCTTTAGAACCAACCTTCGAGGCGCCATCCGCGCGCGACAAACAGCGGAACGAATGCAAGGGGGATGAACAGCCGGTCTTCCGGATTGGGAATACGGAAGTAGCTCTGCGGGCGAAGAATCACGTCGTCATTGCGGCTCAAATCGATGACGGCCCGATTGGGCGGCTCGCGCCGACTCAAATAGCGCACCTCGAAAGCCTCAAAGCGGAGCGGATTTGCCGAATTGAAGACGCCGGCTCCGTTGGCACGGGCTTGGCGTGCATGATCGCGTGCCCGGCGCAAAGCCGGAGTCGCCACGGCAACCTGATTCGCAGTTCCGGGAGCGATGACCGCATCGAGAAGAGACGAGGCGCGGAACGGATCAATGTTCGGCCAGATGAAATACGGCAGGGCCGCGCCGTTTTCGAGCATCCGTTCGTTGTAGGACAGGGGCCGCGGGCCGGGGTTGTTGGCGTCGGGCTGGTTCCGGTTGATGAAAGCAAGGAGGCGCCCGAAGGAATCGAACACCTCGAACGAGAAGGCGAGGAAGTAGCCGAACGTATTCAGGTTCTGTCCGAGGGCGGTCATGTCGGATTGAACCAGCGCGATCAGGGCTTGCTCGGCGTTGTCGCCGTGGAGGCGATGGTTCACGCCGGCCCCGGGTCCAATGCGGGTGTGCAAGTGGCCGGCGAGATGCTCATCGAGCTCAAATGGTCCGAATTGTGGGAGAAACGGATCGGTGAGATAGCTTTCCCATTCCGCTGAATCGAGACGCCGCGTACCCTGGCCGGGTAGCTCGAATGACTTTTCGGGCGTGTCGATCCCCAGGAAACGGACCGATCCGCTGCC
>Ga0187892_10001592_pt1 | contig 50916 bp, 41 predicted proteins | sample MA1701073metaG_FD_139345 | JGI IMG/M metagenome (GOLD analysis project Ga0187892, IMG submission 139345) | Bio-ooze microbial communities from a basaltic lava cave in the Kipuka Kanohina Cave System on the Island of Hawaii, USA - MA170107-3 metaG ...
AAAAGGCCCATCTGCGGCGTTGGCTCGGTCGCTCCTCGCTGCGACGTATACCCCATACGCCTCACTCGTCGCTCCCTCGCCGCCTTGCATCTGGACCTTTTTGAGCAGCCTGCGCGTTTTTCCGCGCCCTGCTAAGGCCTGGTTCGAAGATCTCCGGCGGGGTGCGGAGATTCGCGGGCCCCGCCACGGGGATGTGTTTGCGCCGCGCTTCGCGCAGTCGCAGCCGATCCCACACCGTCCCGAATTTCTACTTTACCCCGGAGACGCTATCCTCCGTTTGGGCTAACCGATGGACCATGCAAGGCAGGGGCCAAGCGTGATTGGGTGGCAACTTACTGATTTTCCTGCCTGGGCGACGTCTGGCGCGTCTTGTCTAAGGGGCTCCCGATCAAAAAGGTGTGTCGGATGGCACGCAAGAGTGAGGTGGCCATCGGCCGGGCGTTGTCCGAGACCTTCGGATTCAGGACGGGCTCGAGCCGAGCGAGGCGGCCGGCATGGGACCCCGGTGGGCAGACCTTGCCCACGGGGCCGCGGGCCCGAGTGATGTCCCCTCGAACCTGACCGGTTCGGCGGTGCCCTGCTCGGCCGCAGGCACACGTCCCCGCCCGGCCGCCATCCGCCGGACGCGCCGATCACGGCGCTGATCGGGCCCGCTACAATTCGTCCCGACTCCTCGCCATCCGCTCCGCCCCGCTCCGTCGTATATCTCGTTGAAGCCGATCGATCGACCTGATCCGAAACGCAACAAGATGACGAACGTGGAGGATGAAGGCAATGTCCAATCTGAGAACTCGGTTTCCGTTCAAAGCCTGTGTCGTGCTAATCCTCGCGCTGCTGACGGCGCCCTCGAGCCCGCCGGCTTGGGCGGCCAGCCATCGCGAGGCGCCCCTGATCGCGCTGGATCCGGCCGCCGACATCACGGATAGCTACCTCTTCATGAGCTACGAGCCGGGACGCGAGAATCGGGTCGTGCTCATCATGAACGTGATTCCCGGGCAGGAGCCGAGCTCCGGACCGAACTACTTCAACTTCGACGACGACGTCCTATATGCCGTCAACCTCGACATCAACGGAGACGGCAACGCCGAGGATCTCGTGTACGAGATCAGGTTCAAGACCGAGATCCGCAGCCCGTTCGACGACTTCCCGGTGTCGTACGCCGGGCTTCCGCCGATCGAGCGGCTCGACGGCGCGGGATCCGAAGGCCTCGGGCTCCGGCAGACGTACACGGTCACCGAGGTCAGGGGGCGGACGCGGACACGGCTGTTCCGTAACCAGCGGCTGGTGGCGGTGCCCTCCAACATCGGGCCGGCAACGATCCCCGACTACGAGGGCCTCGCCGCGCAGGGGGTCTATATCGATCCCGGAACGGACGTCCGCGTGTTCGCCGGCCAGGGTGACGAGACCTTCTACATCGACCTCGGCGCGACGTTCGACACACTGAACTTCCGGCGCAATCCGCCCGTGCTGAGCAACGCCGAGGACGCGAACGATGCGGCGAATCCCTTCGGCGTCGACATGTTCTCGGGCTTCAACATCAACACGATCGCGCTCGAGATCCCGGTGTCCCGCCTGGTCGGCAATCCCGCCAGCCAGGTGATCGGCATGTATGCCTCGACCAGCCGCTCGGCCCGCCGGGAGTTTCTCCGGGATAGCCGGTCCGTGGGGGGCGGTCGGCACCGGCAGGTCGCCCGTCTGGCCAACCCGCTGGTGAACGAACTCATCATCGGGACGGGCCAGAAGGATCGCTGGAACGCGACCGAGCCCGAGCAGGAAGCGATCTTTCTCGACTTCTATCGAAACCCGCGACTGGCCACGATTCTCAACATCGCGTTCGGTCTTCCGGTTCCGGCCACGCCTCGGCAGGACCTGGTCCGGGTGCTCCTGAAGTATCCGGGCCAGGCCGCCAACGCGTGCTCCCGTCAGAATCCCTGCTCAGAGCTGCTCCGCCTCGATGTGTCGGTCTCGCCGACGCCGGCCGAGCAGCAGCGGCGCCTCACGGTGCTCGCCCACGACGACCAGGGCAACTCGACGCCCGATCCCGCGGGCTGGCCGAACGGGCGCCGGCCCAATGACGACGTCACCGACCTTGCACTCCGGGTGGTGGCGGGGGTGATCAGCGGCGATGCCTGCTGTGGCGGGTCGCCGCACACCCGGCTCGGAGACGGCGTGAACTTCAACATCGGGGCGCCGGGCACCAGTGTCACTGCCAACGGCATCTCGACGAAGTTCCCGTTCCTGCCGACTCCGCACTCCGGTCGCGACCGCCGCCATATCGATCCGGGCGAGTAGTCGGCGCTCCGGCTCGAAGAGCGATCCGCTCTGACCTGAAGCTGACCGCGGGGCCCGAAGGGCCCCGCGGCGATCCAGCGAGGTGATGACGATGCGTGGACTGCGTCGAGGGCTTGTGGTGCTGTGGGCGGCCGCGCTGGCCGGACTTGTCGCCCCTCCGATCGACGCCGCGGTGTCGCCCGCCGACCGCGCGATCGGGCTGGCCGAGCTCAAGCTCCGGCGGAATCCCTACGACGCCGCGGGGTATTTCCGCCTCGGCGACGGCTACATCCAGAAGGCGCGCGAGACGGGTGACGCCACTCACTGGGCGCGCGCCGAGCAGGCTCTCCGCACGGCGCTCGCCCTCGCCCCCGACTACGCCGCTGCCCACCGTCACCTCGGGTACGTCCTCTATTCGCGCCACGAGTTCAGCGCGGCCATGGCGGCCGCCACCCGGGCCATCGAGCTTCACCCGAGCGATGGGCACGCCTACGGCATCCTCGGCGACGCGCAGCTGGAGGTCGGCCAGTACGAGCAGGCCGAGTCGACATACCGGAAGATGAAGGCACGCCACGACGACCTGTACGCGTACGGACGCCTCGCCGGCTTGAAGACGCTGCGCGGCGATCCCAGGGGCGCCATCCGGCTGCTCGAGCGCGCCGTCGACGAGGGGCGCAAGGCGGGTCGCCCGCGCGAGAGCATTGCCTGGGCCGAGTGGCAGCTCGGGATCGAGCACTTCGCGATCGGCAACCTTTCCGCGGCCGAGGCGCGCCACCGTGCCAGTCTGGCTGTCTACCCGAGCTACCATCGCGCACTCGCCGGTCTCGCCCAGGTCCGGGCGGCCCGGGACGACTTCGCCGGAGCGATCGAGCTGTACGCGAAGGCCATTGCCATCGTCCCGCTGCCGGAGTACGCAACCGCCCTGGGCGACGTTTACACGACGGTCGGGCAGCCCGAGGCTGCGCGGCAGCAGTACGACCTCGTCGAGTACATCGGCCGGCTCTCCGCGCTCAACCAGGTGCTCTACAACCGCGAGCTGGCGCTCTTCTACGCTGACCACGACCTGAAGCTCGACGAAGCGCTCCAGCTGGCGCAGAAGGAGCTGGAGGTTCGCCGGGACATCTACGCCTGGGACTTGCTCGCCTGGGTTCGGTACAAGCGCGGCGAGCTGCCAGAGGCGCGAGCGGCGCTGTGCGAAGCGCTCAAGCTCGGGACCGTCGACGCGCGCCTGTTCTTCCATGCGGGGCTGATCCACCTCGCGCTCGGGGAGACCCGGCTCGCCAAGAGCTACCTCCAGCGCGCGCTGTCGACGAACCCGCGGTTCCACGTGCTTCACGCCGCGCAGGCCGAGCGCGCGCTGGGCACGGCGGTGGCCGCCAATAGCTCGGAGAGGGCCTCGACGGCCTCCTCCGAGACCTCCCCCAGGAATCGGATTGCGCCCGCGTGGCAGTCCGAGGCGAGCCGCAGGCGAGCCGAGCCCCCGATTCCGAGATCGTGCGAGGCGAGCCGGCAGTTCGAGCCGAACGCCGGCCGCGAGGCCGCAGTGCGAGGTGCAGCCGAAGGCCAGCCGAGCCTCCGATTCCGAGATCAGGCGAAGCCGAGCGCGGCGCGAGGCGAGGCCCGAATCGATCGAGCCGAGCCCCCGATTCCGAAATCGGCGCCCCGAACGGCAGGTAAGAGGCGTTGAGTCGATTTCTGCGACAGGCTCCTCGGGGCCACGCAGACGCGCCTGCGAGTCGAGCGTGTCGGCGGCCCAGCGTGTTCGCGTTGACGGGAGTCGCATGCTGGTTCCTGATCGCGTTCGCTGCGGTTGTGGACGCCCATCCGATGGGGAACTTCAGCGTGAGTCACTACACCGGAATCCGGGTTCACTCTCGCGAGATCGAGCTTCGCTACCTGCTCGATCTGGCGGAGATCCCAACCTTCCAGGCGATCCAGGACAGCGGCATCGTTCCTGAAGCCGGGCACCCGACGCTCGCGCCCTACCTGGCGCGCCAGGCCGCGGCCCTTCAGGAGGGGCTCCGGCTCGAGGTCGATCGGCGGCCGCTCGACTTGATCGTCGGATCGTGTGAGGTGCTGTTCACGCGGGGGGTGGGTGGGCTTCCCACGATGAAGCTCGGTTTCACCTACCGGGCGGCGTTCGCCGCCGAGCCCGGTGGCGCACATCTACTGACGTTCAAGGATGGGAACTTGCCCGACCGCGTCGGCTGGCAGGAGGTCATCGCGGTTCCCGGCGCCGGAATGGCCTTCGAGGTCAGCTCGGTCCCCGAGCGGGACCGGAGCGCCGAGCTGACGGACTATCCGACCGACTTGGTCGGCGCCCCGCCCCAGCAGCGGGAGGCACGCCTCGTGTTCAGCCCAGAGCCCGAGTCCGCGGCGGCCACCGCAGGCGGCGCCGGGAGTGTGTCGTCCCTACGTCTCGCCGCGGCCCCGCCTCGGGGTGACGCGACGCCGACCAGTCGCCGCGGAGTCGCGCGTCGGGATTCCGCTGAACCGGCTCTCAGCCCGGTGGCAACAGCAGCGGCCGATCCACGTGTCCGGACCCTGGAGCCGCCGCACCGAGCTGGCCTGGCTCCCGACCCGGTGGAAGGGCTCGGACGCAGCCCTAACCGACAGTCAATGCCCGGTGCCCCGCTGGGTCGGCTCGTGGCCACGCGCGAGCTGAGCGTGAGCGTTCTCCTGGCGGCGGCTCTCGTCGCCGCGGGCCTCGGGGCGCTGCATGCGCTGGAGCCGGGGCACGGCAAGACTGTGGTCGCCGCGTACCTCGTCGGCTCGCGAGGCACGGCCTGGCACGCGATGGTGCTCGGCGTCACGGTGACGCTATCCCACACGGCTGGCGTGTACCTGCTGGGCGCGATCGTCCTCTACGCATCGAGCTACATCGTTCCCGAACACCTGTATCCGTGGCTGACGGTGTGCTCGGGCCTGCTCATCGCCGGACTTGGAGTGGTGCTGCTCCGCCAGCGCTATCCGGGAGTGCGCCGCGACCGTGACCATGACTACGCTCACCACGCCGGCTCGGGCTCTCGTCCTGCGCATCACGCCACGGATGACGAACGTACGCACGACCACGATCATGCCCACGCCCACGGGATCGCCGATTTGCACGGACCGGGCGGGTTTCACGTGCACCCGGTGCCGTCGACAGTCTCGCTCCGCGGACTGGTTGCGCTCGGCGTGAGCGGCGGAATCGTGCCGTGTCCGGCCGCGCTGGTGGTCCTGCTCAGTGCCGTGTCGCTGAATCGCGCCGGGTTCGGGCTCTTCTTGATCGTCGCGTTCAGCCTCGGCCTCGCGGCGGTCCTGATCGCGATCGGCCTCCTGATGGTCTACGCGCGGCGACTGATGACTCGGATCGACACCGATAGGTCCTTGCTTACCCGGTGGCTGCCAGTGACGTCCGCTGCGATCGTCACCCTGCTCGGGGTCGCCATCGCCATCCAGGCGGTCGTCAACGCCGGCCTTCCGCGCCTCTCGTGACGCGCGGGCCCCGGGGCCTCACGGCCAAGCGCCTGAGCTCGTTCCCACGGTGACGTCCGACCGGACCTGCCTTGTTACCCTGAGCGTCGCGCATCGGCTGGCTCGATCGGGTCGTACGCCCGCCCCCGGTGTCCCAGCACGCTCCGACAAATCTGCCCGCGCCTGATAAGATCGAGCCCGACTCGCGACCGGACCGAAGCGCATCGTGACCGACCAGAGCGCCGACGAACGGATTCCCCGGGCCGAGCTGGAGCGACTTCAGCTCGATCGCCTGCGCCTGGCGGCCCGCCGCGTCGTCGATCAGGTCCCCTTCTACCGGGAGCGGTTTCGCCAGCAGGGCGTCGATCCGTCGGACATCCGGTCGCTCGCCGATCTGACGCGCCTGCCGTTCACCACCAAAACCGATTTCCGCGACACCTATCCGTTCGGCCTGCTGGCGACCCCGATGGAAGACGTAATCCGGATCCACGCCTCCTCGGGCACCACCGGCAAGCCGACGGTCGTCGCGTACACCCGGCGCGACATCGACACCTGGAGCGAGCTGATGGCGCGCACGCTCAGGACCGGCGGCGTCGGACCGGCCGACATCGTCCAGAACGCCCTCGGCTACGGCCTCTTCACCGGCGGCCTCGGCTTCCACTACGGCGCCGAGCGTATCGGCGCTACCGTGATCCCGATCGCGACGGGCCTCACCGACCGCCAGCTCGTCGCCCTCCGGGACTTCGGCAGCACGGTGCTGTGCTCGACGCCGTCCTACGCGCTGCATCTCGCCGACGCGCTGGCAGCGGCGGAAATCGCCTCGGCGGATCTGAAGCTGCGCCTCGGCTTCTTCGGGGCCGAGCCCTGGACCGAGGAGATGCGCGTGGCGATCGAGTCCCGGCTCGGGCTGACGGCCTTCAACGTGTACGGGCTCTCCGAGGTCATCGGGCCCGGGGTGGCCGTGGACTGCCCCGAGCAGCGCGGCATGCACGTGTTCGAGGACCACTTCCTGGCCGAGATCGTCGACCCCGAGACGCTCCAGCCTGTTCCGCCCGGCGTCACCGGTGAGCTGGTGCTGACCACCCTCACCAAGGAGGCGCTGCCCGTGATCCGCTACCGCACGCGCGATCTCACGGCGCTCCTGCCCGGGTCATGCCCCTGCGGCCGGACCTTCGCACGCATCGGCCGCCTCACCGGTCGGACCGACGACATGCTGGTCATCCGCGGCGTCAACGTCTTCCCCTCGCAGATCGAGCACGCGTTGATGCAGGTTCCGCGCGCCGAGCCCCACTATCTCCTGGTGGTCCGCCGGGAGCACGCGCTGGACACTCTCGAGGTCCGCGTCGAGGCGCACGCCGACGTCGCGACGGGGGGTGAGCCGGCGATGCGCGACCTCGCCGCCGAGGTGTGCCACCGCGTCCGCGAGGTGGTAGGCATCACGACGGAGGTGACGGTGGTGCCCCCCGGCACCATCGAGCGCAGCACCGGCAAGGCCAAGCGCGTGCTCGACCTCCGCTGAGTTCCTCGGAAGGGGACGAAGCTCCCCCCTCCGAATCGTCATGGGCCTGCGGCCATGAAAGTGGCGAGACGAGCCGCTTAAGGTTTTACTGCGACAGGCTCCTGGCCGTTTTCGTCGCTCGTCTTTCTCCTCTGTCATGACCCGGGAGTCCAGCAACCTGCCACAGCTCTGGAAGTAGTCCCAGGCACGAGGGGATGTGTCCCTGTTTCGGCTCCCTACGATATCTGCCATCTTGCTAATACTCGCCACATGATGACTAATTCTTGGGAGAGGTCCTTGATGATGCAGATGGTCATTCCCGGCGAGGTCACCGAGATCGTCGGACGGAGGTCGGCAGGCCGCACGAGTGTGCTGGTGGCCTGCCTGGCCGATGTCACCCGCGCGGGAGGGATTGCTGCGCTGATCGACGCCGAGGATGTGCTCGACGTCGACTCCGCCGCGCGCGCGGGGGTCGAGCTGCGCCGTCTGCTGTGGGTGCGCTGCGGCCAGGCGCCGCGCCGGGTGGCGCTGCGCGCGGTGGACATGCTCGTGCGGTGCCGTGGCTTCTCCCTGATCGCGTGGGACACCGGCGACACGCCGCCGCGCCTGCCGATGACGGTCGCATTCCGGCTGAAACTGGCCGCCCGCCGGAGCGAGACGGCGCTCCTGATCGTCGCGCCGCGCCGGATCGCTGGCGCGGCGGCCGCGCTGGCCGTGGAGGCCCGGCCGCAGGGCATCCGCTGGGAAGGCTCCCCGCTCCCGGCGCGCCTCGATGGCATGCGCATCGGCCTCAAGGTCATCCGCTCGCGGAGTGGCTAGGAGCGCACACCGGTGAAGCCCTGGGAGCTTCACGCATGAGGCTCGCGTGCCTGTGGGTGCCGCACTTCGTCGCCGCGGCCGTGCTCCGACAGCAGCCCGAGCTTCGCTCGCAGCCGGTTGCGGTCATGGAGGGCGTGGCCCCGGCCCGCACGACGGTGGACGCGACGGACGCGGCGTGGGACGCGGGGGTACGCCCGGGCATGCCGGAAGCGGAAGCGGCGGCGCGCTGCCCTGGGCTGGTCATCCGGCCCGGATCGCCGGCGCGGGACCGCGCGGCGCAGGAGGCGTTGCTCGCGGTAGCGCTCGGCACCTCGCCCCGGGTCGAGGACGACGCCCCCGGCGTCGTGTGCGTCGACCTCGACGGACTGGGCACGCTGTTCGGCGAGGAGGGCGCGATCGGCGAGCGCCTCGCCCGGCACACCCGTGGGATCGGTTTGCCGGCGCGAGTGGGCATCGCGAGCAGCCGCGTCGCCGCGCTCTCGGCGGCAAAGCTCGGGCGGCAGGTCTCGGTGGTGGCTCCTGGCGCGGAGCAATCGATGCTCGCGCCGGCGCCGCTCGCGCTGCTCGAGCTGGCGCCCGCGCTGCACGCCATGCTCGCGCGCTGGGGCGTACGCACGCTCGGCGATCTCGCCGAGCTGCCGCGCACGGGCCTCGGGGCGCGCCTGGGGAGCGCCGGCCTAGCTGCTCAGGCGGAGGCGCGTGGCATCGATCCCCGTCCGTTCCGGCCCTACACTCCGCCGCCGTTCTTCCAGGAGACGCAGGGGTTCGAATGGGAGATCGTGATGCTCGATGGGCTCATGAGGGTCCTGGAGCCGCTGCTGGCGCGGCTCGCGGTCCGGCTCGACACGGTGCACGTCGCCGCCGATCAGCTCACCCTCGCCCTCGGGCTCGCCGATGGCGGGCATCACGCGCGCGTGGTCGACCTCGCGTACCCGATGACCGAGGTCGCCCCGATGCGCGCGCTGCTCCAGCTCGATCTCGAGGCGCATCCGCCCGGAGCGCCGATCGTCCACGTGACGCTCTCGGCCCGTCCCGTTCGCGTGCGCGCCGGGCAAGGCGGATTCTGGCGCGTCAAGGAGCCGGCGGCCCGCGAGCTGACGATCGTGCTCGCGCGGCTGGCCGCCCTCGTGGGGAGCGGGAGCCTCGGCTCGCCGGCGCTCACGGACTCGTACCGTCCTGACGCCTTCGGGCTGGATCCGTTCGCGCTCGCGGAGGGTGCGATGAAGCGCAGCGTAGGCGATGTGCCTGGCGGCCAGATCGAGGGCGGCGCTCAGGATCGATTGCATCCCAGCGGGTCCGGATTGAATCGAGCCGAGGGGCAAGGCCGGGCGAGCGGCAGTCAGGACTCACGACAGTCCAGGCCCACGCGCTCGATCACGCTGCGCCGGTTGCGGCCATCCGTCCCGGCCGACGTCGACATGTGCGCCGAGCGGCCGGTGGCGGTGTCGGCGGGGCTGGTTGCCGGTCGGGTGATTGCGGGCGCCGGCCCGTGGCGCACGTCCGGCCAGTGGTGGCGCGAGGAGGCGTGGGCACGCGACGAGTGGGACGTGGCGCTCTCCGACGGCACCCTCTGCCGTCTCGTCCGGGACCGCCTCACCAACGCCTGGCTGCTCGATGGCGTCTATGACTGAGCCTGGCGAGCGGGAGCGCCGTCACTCAGCTCAGGATCTCGCTGGCGCGGGATCTCTCTGGCCACCGCGCGAACCACGCGGGCGCGGGCGTGGCGCGAGCCCGGGGGCCCGTGCGGCGACGGTCAAGATTCGAGGCCGGCACGGGCGTGGCGCGAGCCCGGGGGCCCGTGCGGCGACGGTCAAGATTCGAGGCCGGCACGGGCGTGGCGATAGCCCGGGGGCCCGCGCCTGATGCCATTCATCGAGCTGCACGCGCAGTCGGCATTCTCGTTTCTGGAGGCGGCCGAGCAGCCCGAGACGCTGGCCCAGGCGGCCGCGCGGCTCGAGATGCCGGCCCTGGCGCTGGTGGACAGGGACGGCGTGTACGGCGCCCCCCGGTTCTATCGCGAGATGACGAAGCTTGGGCTCCGCGCGATCGTCGGCAGTGAGATCACCCTGTTCGACGGCTCGCGGCTCCCGCTACTGGTGGAGGAGCGCGAGGGCTACCAGAACCTCTGCCGCCTCATCACCAAGATCAAGCTGCGCGAACGTGAGGCGGAGAGGCAACCCGAGCGGACCGGTGACCGCGAGCCTCGGGCCAGCGCGCCCCGAGGGGAGATTCGAGTCGATCCAGCTCGGCCGTCAGAGGTAACCAGGGGCCCGGGTGCCCGTGCCCAGTGGCACGACCTCGAGGAGCACGCGGCCGGTCTCGTCTGCCTGACCGGCACCGCGGACGCGCACCTCGACCGCCTCGCCGGCATTTTCGGGCGTTCGAGCTGCTTCGTCGAGATCCAGCGCCATCTCGACCGCGAGCAGGAGCGCCGCACCCAGTGCCTCATCGAATTGGCGGATCGCTATCGCCTGTCCCTCGTCGCTACCAATCAGCCGGCGTACTGCCGTCCCGGCGGCCACGCCGTGGCCGACGTGCTGACGTGCATCCGCGAGCACACGGACCTCGACCATGCCGGGCGCCGCCTCGCCCGGAACGCCGAGCGGATGCTCAAGCCAGAGCGCGTCATGGAGCGCCTGTTCGCCGACCGTCCCGACGCCATCGTCAACACGGGCGAACTGGCGACGCGCCTCACCTTCACCCTGAAGAATCTGGGCTACCGCTTCCCCGACTACCCGCTGCCGACGGGCGAGACGCCGATCGCGTATCTCCGCACACTCTGCGAGCAGGGCGCGCGGGAGCGCTACGGGCGCGGGCCGCTCGCCGGGCGGGCGCGGAAGCAGATCGCGCGCGAGCTCGACCTGATCGGGCGGCTCGACCTCGCCGGCTACTTCCTCATCGTATGGGAGATCGTCCAGTACTGCCGCGCCGAGGGGATTCTCGTACAGGGGCGGGGATCGGCGGCCAACAGCGCCGTCTGCTACACCCTCGGCATCACCGCCGTCGACCCGGTGGGGATGGATCTCCTGTTCGAGCGCTTCCTCTCCGAGGCGCGGGGCGAGTGGCCCGATATCGACCTGGACCTGCCGAGCGGCGACCGCCGCGAGCAGGTGATCCAGCACGTCTACCATCGCTACGGGGTGCACAGCGCCGGGATGACCGCCAACGTCATCACCTATCGAGGGCGTCTGGCGGCGCGCGAGGTCGGCAAGGCGCTCGGCCTGCCCCCGGACGTGCGCGACCGGTTGTCGAAGCTCGTATCGAACTGGGGCTACCAGGACCCGGAAGACCTGCTCGTCAAGCATCTCGACGAGGCGGGGTGCGACCCGCGACACCCGCGCATCCGGAAGTTCGCCGCCCTCTGGTGCATGATCCAGGACCTCCCGCGGCACCTCGGCCAGCACTCGGGCGGCATGGTCCTCGCCGGGGGCCGGCTCGACGAGGTGGTCCCCCTCGAGCCCGCCACCATGCCGGGGCGGGTCGTCATCCAGTGGGACAAGGACGACTGCGCCGCCCTCGGCATCGTCAAGGTCGATCTCCTCGGCCTCGGCATGATGGCCGTGCTCCAGGACGCCATCACCCTGGTACGCGAGCAGGGGGGCGAATTCGACTTGGCGAAGCTGCCGGCCGATGACTCCGCCGTCTACGCGGCGCTCCAGAAGGCCGACACCATCGGCCTGTTCCAGGTCGAGAGCCGGGCGCAGATGGCGACGCTCCCGCGCATCCATCCGGAGCGATTCTACGACCTGGTGGTCCAGGTCGCGATCATCCGTCCGGGGCCCATCGTCGGGAACATGGTGCACCCCTACATCAACCGGCGGCGCGGGCGCGAGCCGGTGACGTACCCTCATTCCTCGCTCGAGCCGATCCTCCGGCGCACCCTCGGCGTGCCGCTCTTCCAGGAGCAACTCCTGCGGATGGCCATGGTGGCCGCTGGCTTCAGCGGCAGCGAGGCCGAGGAGCTGCGCCGCGCCTTCGGCTTCAAGCGCTCCGAGACGCGCATGGTCGAGATCGAGGCCAAGCTGCGGGCGGGGATGGCCGAGAACGGCATCACCGGTCCCCCCGCCGATGAGATCGTCCATTCCATCACCTCGTTCGCGCTCTATGGCTTTCCCGAGTGCGTGGTGGGTGAGACCCGGGTGATCGACGCCGACACCGGACGCTGGGTGAAGATCGAGGACATCGTGAAGGGACAGGCTCGGGTTCGACACACGCTCGCGTGCGACGAAGAGCTGCGGCTGCGCCAGCGCCGGGTGCTCACGGCCACCGCGAGCGGTCGTCGGATGGTCTATCGGGTTCGCACGGCCCTCGGGCGCGAGGTCATGGCCACCGCGGAGCATCCGCTGCTCACCAAGGAAGGATGGCGGCCGCTGGGGGCGCTCCAGATCGGCGATCATATCGCGGCCGCGCGCGAACAGGAGGCCTCCGACGCTCTCCCCCTGGGATCCAGGGTGGGTGGCATCTACTGGGACCCGGTCACGGCCGTGGAGCCGACTGGAGTCCGTGAGACATACGATCTTCACATCGAAGGCGACCATAACTTCCTGGCCAACGGCCTCATCGTCCACAACTCCCATGCGTCGAGCTTCGCGCTGCTGGCGTACGCGAGCGCGTATCTCCGGACGCACTACCCCGCGGCATTCTACGCGGCGATCCTGAATAACCAGCCGATGGGGTTCTATCACCCGGCGACGCTCGTCAAAGATGCGCAGCGCCACGGCCTGCGCATCCTGCCGATCGACGTGACGGTGTCCGATTGGCTGTGCACGGTCGAGCCCGGGTCGAGCGCTGAGGTCAAGCCCGAGGCCCCGCATCTGTATACCGTCAGGCTCGGGCTCCGCTACGTCCGCGGGCTCCGGGCGTCGGCGGGACAAGGCATCGTCGCCGCGCGAGGTCGGCGCCAATTTCGCAACATCGACGATCTTGTCCGTCGGTGCCACCTGGAGAAGAACGAGGTCGACACCCTGGCCGAGATCGGCGCCCTCGCCGCCTTCGGGCTCACGCGCCGCGCCGCGCTCTGGGAAGGCGCACGCGTCGTCCGGCCGACCGGAGCGCTGTTCGAGGCAGACACCGATCCCGGCCCCGCCCCCCGGTCCCCGCTCCAGGAGCTGACCCGCGAGGAGCGGCTCGTGGCGGACTACTCGGGAACAGGCGTCACGATCGGCCCGCATCCGATGGCCCTGAGACGGACCGAGCTCACCCGCTTCGGCGTCATGCGGGCGATCGATCTCCCCGGAGTTCCGCACGGCCAGCCGGTCCGCGTCGCCGGAAGCGTCATCGTCCGCCAGCGCCCCGGCACGGCCAAGGGGTTCGTCTTCCTGAGCCTCGAGGACGAGACCGGGATCGCGAACGTCATCGTCCGCCCCTGGCTCTTCGGGCGGCGCCGGGTCGTGCTCGTCAGCGAGCCGTTCCTCTTGATCGACGGCGTCCTCCAGCAGCAGGACAACGTGGTGTCCGTGCGGGCCGAGCGCGTCGCGCCGCTGGCGGTTCTGCCCTGCACCGTGCCGTCCCATGACTTCGGATGAGCGGCATCGTATTGCCCGCTGGCGGGGCGCCTCGTTGCCAACCAAAGGGAGATGAGCTATGGTCCCAGCGCAAAGCCGACCGCTGTTGGAATCGTCATGCCGCTGACCGGTCGGACCGACAGCGGCAATGGCAACACCTGCAGCCGAGGAGACCAGCAATGGCCGCCGCCTTCGTTCTCTGGCGCCGACTCGACGCCCCGGGCCACGATGCCTGTCGGCTGGAGCGTCACGCGGCGGGTTGGCAGATTGACGGCGCGGCCGTTTTCCGCGAAGACGGGATGCCGGCGCGGCTCGACTATCGGGTCCGCTGCGATTTCGAATGGATGACTCAGCACGGGCATGTGTGCGGCTGGCTGGGGGCGCAGTCCGTTGAGTTCACTATTGTGCGGACCCCGGCAGGAGTGTGGACCCTCAACGGAGCCGTGGTCCAGGGGCTGGAGAGCTGTGCCGATCTCGATCTCGGCTTCACCCCTGCGACAAACGTGCTACCAATCCGACGCCTGGCTCTGGCCGAGGGGCAGGCCGGGCAGGCCCCGGCCGCTTGGCTTCACGTTTCCACCGGCACCCTCGAGGTGCTCCCGCAGCGCTACGAACGGCGGGCGGAGGCAACCTACTGGTATGAGGCGCCCCGCTTCACCTATGCGGCCTTGCTCGAGGTCACGCCCGCCGGGTTCGTCCGCCGGTATCCTGGACTCTGGGAAATGGAACCCTGAGCATGACCAGCGTGGCGGCCCGGTACCGCGCGACGCGGAGCGATGATGAAGGACCTGGCCCCGCACATTCTGCGGCAGCGGATGGTGATGGAGGGGTTCTACTCGATCGATGTGAACCGGACGACCGTCGAGAGCTATCTGCGTGGTCTCGCCGACCACCTCGATCTCCGGACGTATGCAGAGCCGGTCGTCTACTCGCCCGCGTCGGGCGTCGGCCGCGTCGAGAACCAGGGCTTCGACGGGTTCGTTCCGCTGATCGATTCCGGCATCTCTGTATACGTCTGGACGGGTGACCGTTTCTTCTCGGTGGTCGTGTACACGTGCAAGCGGTTCAGCGAGACGGCCGCACTGGACTTCACCCGGACATTCTTCCAGATCGAGGGCGACATCGCGCACCTCGCGTTCTAGCCGGGTGCGGAAAACGCGCAGGCTGCTCAAGAAGGCCCAGATGCGTGGCAGTGCGAGGTGAGCCGCAGGCAAGCCGAACCGACGACCTCCCAGAAGAGCGAAGCGGCGAGGGAGCGACGAGTGAGGCGTATGGGGTATACGTCGCAGCGAAGAGCGACCGAGCCGACGCTCGTGGCACTGGCAGCACTTGACAAATCGGCGGGCCGATTTCATCAAGGTCAAAATTGGAGAGAGGTGACCTTTCCGACTCACAGATTCCTTGGGAGACCCCAATTGGATTGTCAATGCTTGGGTGCCCGCCATACCCGGCGTCGCCCGAAGCGGCCGGTGTAATCACGACGCAGAGGATGCGCGCCCGCTCGAGTGCCAGGGCGGAATCAATGGCTCCGGCACCACTACCGGACGAGCGCGCGGAGTTGGCTGAGCGCCGCGTCCAGCCGCGCGTCGAGCTGCTCGCCGAGGGCGGTCACGCGGTCGGGGGCGCCGGAAGCGCACGCCTCCTCGATGGCGGCGGCGAGGTGGGCGAGCGCCGTCAGACCGAGGTTCGCCGCGATCCCCTTGAGGCCGTGAGCGGCCGCCCGAGCGCCGGGCAGGTCGCCGTGGGCGCCGGCCGCCATCAGCCGGTCGCGGTAGCCGTGCGCGTCCGCGGGCATGCCGGCGATGAGCTCGCGGACTTTCCGCGGGCCGAGCGCGTCGACGAGGACACGCACGTAGGCCTCGTCCACGACCGGCTCGGCGGGCTCGGTCGGGACGGCGCCGGGTGTCTCAGCCGATAGAAGCGAAACCGCGCGACGAGCGTCACCCCGTGGGGTCGATGTGCGGTCAGTCCCCGCCGTCGGCGACTCCGGCGGATCACCGATCCCGGCCTGGGCTGATTCCGGCCTGCCCGACGCCGCCCCGTGGGCCTCGGGCCCGCGATCGAGCCGATCCCCGACCGGCCGGCCTGCTACATCAGGCCCTGCAGCCGGGGTGGCCCGCGCAGGGCCCGCGCCTCCCACCGCCCGCGCGTGGTGCGACACGGCGGTGGCGAGCGCGATCGGATCGATGGGCTTCGGGAGCTGGGCGTTCATCCCGGCGGCGAGGCAGTGCTCCGTCTCATCGCGCATCACGCTCGCGGTCAGCGCGATGATCGGCACGCGGCCCCGGTCGCCGGGGAGCTGCCGGATCTGGCGCGTGGCCTCGAGGCCGTCCATGCCCGGCATGTGCACGTCCATGAGGACGACGTCGTAATCGCGCGCGCCGACGGCCGCCACCGCGGCGCGGCCGTCGGCGACGAGGTCGACCTGGTGGCCCTGGCGCTGGAGGAGGCCGAGGGCGACCTGCTGATTCATGCGGTTGTCCTCGGCCACGAGGATCCTGAGCGGCGCCAGCGGCGCGTCGAGGGATGTGGGTCCGTCGCTGACTTCGGCCGAGCCAACCGGCAGGGTGGCCGTGAACCAGAACGTGCTGCCGTGACCCGGCGCGCTCTGGACGCCGATCTCACCGCCCATCGCGGCGACGATCCGCTTCGAGATCGCGAGCCCGAGCCCGGTCCCGCCGAAGCGCCGGTCCTCCGGTTGACTCACCTGGCTGAATTCCTCGAACAGGCGCTGCTGTGCTTGCTCAGTGATCCCGATGCCGGTGTCGCTGACCGCGAAGCGAAGGGTGACGGCATCGCCCGGGCGGGCGACCCGATCGACCTGCACCCGAACCGAGCCGGTCTCAGTGAACTTGAGCGCATTGACGACGAGATTCAGCAGGATCTGTCGGAGCCGACCGGCATCGCCGCGCAGCACCCGCGGCACATCGGGCGCCACCGCCGCTTCGAGCGCCAGCTCCTTCTCCCGGGCCCGGGGCCCCATCAGCGCGGTCACGCTCGCGATCAGGCCGGCGAGGTCGAAGTCGACGGTTGCCAGGTCCAGCTTGCCGGCTTCCATCTTCGAGAAATCCAGGACGTCGTTGAGGATGGTCAGGAGCGCATCGCCCGAGTCGCGCACCGCCTCGGCGAACCGCCGCTGCTCGGCGTCGAGGCGCGTGCCGAGCAGGAGGTGCGTCATGCCGAGGATGCCGTTCATCGGCGTGCGGATTTCGTGACTCATGACGGCGAGGAACCGCGACTTCGCTCGGGTGGCGGCCTCGGCCGCATCCCGCGCGACGATGAGTGAGGCCTCGGCCGCGTGCGCCCGCGCACTCTCCTCCTGGGCGCGCGCCCACTCGGTCCGGAGCCGCTCGGCGACAGTGTTGAAGGACCCGACCACCTGGCGGAGCTCGTCTCGGCTGTCGACCACCACCGGGCCAGAGAACTCTCCGGTGAGCATCCGCTTCGACACGCCGTCGAGCGCCGTGACCGCACGCTTGACGGCGACGTAGAACGAGACCCACAGGTAGGCGACGATCGCCATGGCCAGGGCGACGACGAGGAGGAGCGCGGAGCGCCGCATCGAGAGCATGCCGATACGCGCGGCGAGGCGCTCGTCGAGCGCGGCGGCGGCGGCGTCGTAGTGGGTGAAGACCGCGCCGAGGGCATGCGTGTACCGGTCGAGGGTCTCCCGCGGCCCGAGCGCCGGGCCCGCTGGCAAGTCCATGCTGATGCCCGCATCGTTCATCATGATCGCGATCTCGTCGACGGCCGCCTGCGTCGCGATCACCGGCAGGCTCATCGAGCTGCCAAGGGCGGGATTCGCGCGGAGGGCCACGGCGTGCACGCGGTCGAGCGCGGCCTGCTCCGTCCGGACCAGCTCCATCGTCGCGAGCAGCTCCCCCCGGCGCTCGCCGCGCAGCGATCCCGCCACGCGCTGCTCGACGAGCCCGGCGCCGACCGTGCCAAGGTGCCGCGCCAGGGCCGGCAGCCGGTTGACGACGGTGTCCATCAAGTAGTAGCTATCGAGGTCTGGGTCGAGGATGAGGTTCGAGGCATCACCGACGTGCGCGATCAGCCGGCGCGTCCCCTCGATCAGCGCGGTCGGCTGCACGGACGGGGTCACGACGCCGCGCCGCAGGGTGTGCCACTGCTCCCCGGTCTCGAGCCCGGGCCGCAGGCGTCCGGCCACGACGTCGACGGCGCGAGTCGCCGCGAGGGTCCGGGCGTGCTCCTCGGCGAGCAGTCCGGCGGCCGCCTCGTCGCCCGGCGCGAGCAGCGCCAGGGCCCGGGACCGCTCGAGTGGCTCGAGGAGCTGGCGCAGGGCCACCACGTACTCGAGGCCGGCGCGCTCCTTCTCGGCGAAGGCGATGCGTTTCCCGATCTCGTGGAGCCAGAGGGACATCAGGAGCGCGAGCGGGATCGCGAACAGGAGCGAGATCAGGACGAACTTGCGGGGATAGGACAGGCGACTCATGAGGCGAACGCCGGGCGCCAGGAGAGAGTCCACGGCTCCCATCATCCCCGACCCGGCGGGCGCGCTCAAGACGGCGGCGGCCCCGGCCCTTGACTTGCGGCGGCGGCCCGCAGACGATGAAGCCTCACCGCCGGGAGGAGCAGCGATGGGGACAGACCGACGGCTCAGCGTCTACGTGGTAGAGGACAGCCGCACCCAGGCCGACATCGCGCGGGCCCTGCTCGAGAAGTCTGGCCATTACGTCATCACGAACGGCTCGAGCGTCGAGGCGCTGCGCGACATCCCGTGCCAGCGGCCCGACTGCGTGCTCATCGACATCATGATGCCGGAGCTGGACGGCTACGAGCTCTGCCGGCGGCTCCGCGAGATCCCGGAGCTGGGATCGACCAAGCTCGCGATGATGTCGGTCAAGGCGTACCCGTTCGAGCGCAAGCGCGCGCTCGAGATGGGGGCCGACGGCTACTTCGTGAAGCCGCTGCACCCCGCCACATTCGTGACCGAGCTGGAGCGGCTGGTGGCCGCGACGCTCGCGCTGACGTTCTGGGGAGTGCGCGGGACCTTGCCCATCTCGCGGAAGGACTCGATGCGCTACGGCGGCAGCACGTCCTGCGTGAGCCTCGACTTCCCCGACGGCCGCCTTGTCGTCTTCGACGCCGGCACCGGGATCAAGGCGCTGTCGGACTCGCTCGGGGCCGCCAAGCGCTCGCGGCTCGAGGGCCAGTTCCTCATCTCGCATCCGCACTGGGACCACATCCAGGCGCTCCCGTTCTTCGCGCCCTTCTACCAGCAGGGCAACCAGTTCGAGATCTGCGGCGCCTCGCACGGCCACACCACGATGCGCGACCTGATCGCGGCCCAGATGGACGGCGTGTATTTTCCCATCACGATCCGGGAGTTCGCGGCGAGCATCACCTACCGTGATCTCGGGCAGGGCGAGTTCGAGATCGGCGGGCTCGCCGTCAAGACGATGCTTCTCACCCATCCCGGCAACTGCCTCGGCTACCGGCTCCAGCATGGCGGACGCGCGATCTGCTATGTGACCGATAACGAGCTGTACTGGCCCGATTCTCCGTTCTACTCGGAGGAATACGTGGAGCGCCTGGCCGACTTCGCGCGCGCCGCCGACGTCCTGATCACCGATTGCGCCTACACGGACGAGGAATACCTGCAGAGGATCGGCTATGGCCACTCGTCGGTCAGCCGGGTTGCGGACCTGGCCGCGCGCGCTCGAGTCAAGGAGCTGTATCTCTTCCACCACGACCCGAATCACACCGACGCGGTCGTGGACGCCAAGCTCGCACGGGTCCAGGAGCTGCTGGCCCAGCGCGGCGCCACGACGACCGTGAAGGCGCCCACCGAGCTGTCCGAGTTCGAGGTATAGCGCGGTCGCGGAGAGGGAGAGATACGGTCCAGGTTCGTTCGCGCCGTCGTCTTCACAAGGCTCGCGCGCGCGGATAGACTGAGTGCTGCACGTCGCCTGGCTGTCGCGGAGAGAAGGCGAGTCGCCGATCAGGTCACGCGCCGCTGCCCGTGTCACCCAGGACTGAGTGGCGCCGGCACGGGCGTGGCGTGAGCCCGGGTGCCCGTGCCCAATGGAGGCATCATGACGCTCTTCGACCTCAAGGGACGCATCGCGATCGTCACCGGTGGGAACGGGGGAATCGGTCTCGGCATGGCCCGCGGCCTCGCCCAAGCGGGGGCGACCATCATGGTTGCCGCGCGGAACGCGGAGAAGGGTCGGGCGGCGATCCAGGAGCTCGAGCGCCTGGGCGGGCCGGCGCGGTTCTGCGGGGTCGACGTGGCCGATGCCGCCTCTGTCGAGGCGATGCTCCGCACGACCCTCGACGCCTTCGGCGGCGTCGACATCCTCATCAACAACGCCGGCACCAACATTCGCAAGCAGCCGCACGAATACACGCTGGAGGAGTGGCACACGGTGCTCCACACGAACCTCACCAGCGCGTTTCTCTGCTCCCAGGCGGTCTACCCCGTGATGAAGAAGGCCGGGCGTGGCAAGATCATCAACATCGGCTCCATGATGTCGATCTTCGGCGCCTCGTTCGCGGCGCCGTATGCGGCCAGCAAGGGCGGTATCGTGCAGCTCACCAAGGCGACGGCCAGCGCGTGGGCTCTCGACAACATCCAGGTGAACGCGGTGCTTCCCGGGTGGATCGACACCGAGCTGACCCAGGCCGCCCGGCGGCAGGTCGCCGGCCTTCACGAGCGCGTCGTGGCCCGGACTCCCACGGGACGCTGGGGAACCGGCGATGACATGGCCGGCGTCGCTGTCTTTCTGGCCAGCCCCGCATCCGACTTCGTCACCGGCACCGCGATTCCGGTCGACGGCGGGTACTCGATCCAGGGATGACGCGGGGCGGCGCGCGGCGACGCTCCGCGATACAGCGTGTCCCGCGGGGAGAGCCCCCACCCCGCCCGGTGCTTTGTCGGCTCATTTCTGACTCGGGACACTAGGGTGGATCCACCCCGCAGACGTCCGCACTGCGAGCGGAGCGGCGGCCGCGGGCCGGTCGTGCCTGCGGGGCGACGCGAGACCCGAGTCGGGTGGGTGTCTTTCAGCGGCCTGCTGGTGCTGCTCGCGCTCGCCGCGGGCTGCGCCAGGAGCACGGCGCTGCCCGGCAGCGCAGTGCGGCAGGTGCCGGAGTTCAGCCTCGCCAAGGACACGTTCGCCTTCCGCAACGACATCCGGGCCCGAAACCCGGACCGGCCGGATCTGTACGCGAACTACTGCTTCGTCCTCGCTCGGAGCGTGCGCCAGTTCCACGCGTTCGCCCGCTTCGATCCCGACCTTCCTCGCCTCACGGCCAACCAGTACAGTGAGCGGATCCGCCAGGTCGTGGGCCGCGCCGCCTGGGAGCCCCCCTTGCCCCCTGACGATCGCGTGCTGATCCCGGGGTATCGCAATCTCCACGACTTCTCCCGCGACCAGGAGCCAGTGATCAAGGCGAGCCTCGGTGGCCGGTTCTGGACGTGGGTTCACTGGACGAACTGGCGCGTGACGGTGCCAGTTTCAGGGGGGCATCAGGAGCGGGTGGCCCGGGAAATCGTGGCTGGCCTCGACCAGGGCCGCCTGGTTCAGCTTCTCGTCACCAACTGGCCGGTGCCGGAGCTCAACCATACGGTGGTCGCCTACGCGTACCGAGCCGCCGAGACGACGGTCGACTTCACGGTGTACGATCCGAACGATCCCCGCTCGCCGTGGGTTGTCTCGTTCGACCGCGCGCGGCGGCGCTTCTGGGCCACGAGGATGTTCGAGGTGAGACCCGGGACGATCCGAGCGTTCCGAATGTACTACTCGCGGTTCCTATGAGACCGGAGGGGCCGGGCTGGTACACGCACCGCTACAATCGCGCCACGTTCTACCGGCTGGCGGCAGTGGCCGGCCGCCTGCCACGCCGAGCGAGACTGCGGGTCGCCGCGATCGCGGCCCGTCTCGTGGCGCAGGCCATGCCGGTCGAGCGCGCGGTGGTCGAGCGCAACCTGCGCCGGATCACGGCGGCCGACGAGCGCATGCTCCCGGGGCTGACTCGGGCGGTCTTCCGGGACTTCGCAATGTGCTTTGCCGACTTGGTCTCGACGAACCGGAGGCCGGTCTCGCGGCTCGCGGGGTACGTCCGCCGGGTCGAGGGCGCCGAGGCGCTGGACCGGACCGACGCGGGCTTCATCTCCCTCACCGCGCACCTCGGCAACTGGGAGCTGGGCGGTCGGCTCCTGGCCGCCCGCATGGCGCGACCGACGCACGTCGTCGTGTCAGGCGACGAGGTCCGCGAGCTCGAGCAGTGGGTTCGGCGTGATGGCGACGGATTGCGGTTCGTCGCGCGGTCGCGGGCGACATCGTCCCTGGCGCTGATCCCGGCGCTCCGGCGCGGAGAGGTGGTGGCCCTCCAGGGCGACCGCGCACTGGGTGGCCGCGGCGACACCTTCGTGGCGTTCTTCGGGAAGCCGGCGCCGTTCCCGCTGGGTCCCTTCGTTCTCGCGCGCGCCGCCGGCGTCCCGGTCGCTCCGGCCTTCTGCGTGCTGGGCGCTGACCTGCGCTACGAGATCACCGTGCACGAGCCGTTCACGGTCAAGACCGGCGGTGAGGAGGACGCGCTTCGCCACTGGGTCGCGATACTCGAGCAGCAGGTTCGCCGGTCGCCCACGCAGTGGTTCAACTTCTACGATGTGTGGAGCCCGCCCGGTGCGTGAGCCGGTCGCCGTCGTCGCCGCCGGGGTCGTGACCCCCATCGGCGGTGATGTCGACGCGTTCTGGTCCTCCTTAGTGACCCGCGGCCAGGGCATCAGCCGCATCGAGCGCTTTCGCGTCGACGATCTCCGGGTTGGGCTCGGGGGCGAGATCAAGAAGGTCGTGCCGGTGCCGGGCCTCACCACCGAGTGCCGGGCGTCCCGCCTGCTGGTCGCTGCGGCGGGCGAGATCGCCGCCTCCGCCGGCTCGATGCTGTCGGGCGATCCCGGGCGTCTTGGCGTCGTCGTCGGTACCGCGCTCGGCGGGGTCGAGGAAGGCGAGCGCGCGCTGGCCGAGCACGCGGGGCCGCGGCGCCTGGCTGGTGGGCTCTACGACAGCCCGGCGCGCAACGTCGCCCGCTGGCTCGGCGCCCGGGGCCCGGTGCAGACCGTGTCGACGGCCTGCGCCTCGGGGGCGACGGCGCTCGGAATCGCCGCAGAGCTGCTCGACGCGGGTGTCGCCGATGCCGTCGTCGCCGGCGGGTACGACATCCTGTGCCGGTTTGTGATGCGGGGCTTCGACGCCCTTCGCTCGCTGACTCGCGATGCGGTCCGGCCGTTCGATCGACGGCGAAGCGGGCTCCTGCTCGGCGAGGCGGCCGCACTGGTGCTGCTCGCGCCCCAGCGCGAGGCGGATGCGCGCCGGGCGCCGCGGCTCGGTCGCCTCCTCGGCCATGGGAGTGGCAGCGACGGCTCGCACATCGCGGCGCCCGATCCGAATGGACGCGGGCTCGAGTTCACGATCCGCATGGCGATGGCGGCCGCGGGCATCCAGCCAGCCGAGGTCGATTTCGTGAGCGCGCACGGCACGGCCACGCCGATCAACGACCGGATCGAGACCGCCGTGCTGAAGCGCGTCCTCGGCGCGCGGGCTCACGCGATCCCCGTGAACTCGATCAAGGGCTACATGGGTCACACGATGGGAGCCGCCGCCACGCTGGAGGCGATCATGTGCCTGCTCGCAGCGCGCCACGGCGTGATCCCGCCGACCCTCGGGCTCGAGGAGCCGGATCCGGAGTGTGACCTCGACTACGTCCCTGGCAGCCCGCGCCCCGCCGGGCCGCGGATCATGCTCAGCACCTCGCAGGGCTTCGGCGGCTGCAACGCAACCCTCGTCCTCGCAGGCTGCTGAAAAGGGCCCATCTGCGTCGTTGGCGCCCTCGGCCGCACGCTCAACGTACACGGAGTACGCCTCGCGTGCGGCCTTCGGGCGCCGCCTCGCAGCTGGACCCTTTTGAGCAGCCTGCGAGTTTCCGCATCGTGCTAGACGCTCCATCCGCGCCTGGGGCGTGGGAGAGCCCGAGCCCTGACTCGGAAAGGGCGCCTCGAACTGGTGGAGGCCGTTCGAATGGATCGCACCGGCAGGCTCCAGGATGAAGGTTGAGGGCGTCGGAATCCTGACCGGCTGGGGTCGGGGCGTGGAGGCGCTTCCGCCCGATGCGCGAAGCGCGGCCGCCGGCCGGACCGTGATCGGCCTCGGGCGGCCCGACTACCCGGGTGACCGGTTCCGTCGGGTTCCGCGCGAGTGCTTGCTGGGAATCGCCGCGGTCGACGAGCTGCTTCGGACCCTCGGGCGGACCGGCGCAACCCTCGCCGGGTCGGACACCGCCTTGCTGTACGCCACGGCGTCGACCTACGGCGCCTCCAACCGGCTCTTCATCGAATCTGCCGGCCGAACCCTTCACTTCCCGTACACGGCGCCGAGCGCGGTGCCTGCCGAGGTGGCGATCGAGTTCGGGCTGACGGGCCCGTACGTGAACTACATCGGCGGCGCGACCGCCACCCTCGACGCCATCTGGTACGCAGGGCGCCTCCTGGACCGCGGCGAGTGCGCGCGCGCGCTTGTCCTGGCGGTGGAGGCGCTCGAGGAATGCGCGGACCTCTACCGGCGCGGCCGATGGCTGGTGCGGGGTCCGCTCGTCGAAGCCGCGGGCTGCGCGTTGCTCGTGCCCGGGGGCCTGCGCTGCGTGTACGCCGAGGGCGTGCCGGAGCCCAGTTCACTTGATCAGCGCCTCGGCGAGATGTTCGCCTGCGGGCCACTGATCGAGCTGGCGGCGAGCGCCGACCCGCCGCGAGGGCTCACTGGCGTATGGCGCGGCCGTCGCAGTGCTCTGCGCTGGATATAATCAGAGCAACCGAGGGGGGCCGCGGTCTTGAGGGAAGCCACGAGGGTTCTGGACGAGCTGAAGTCGATCCTGGTCGAGCGCCTGAAGTTCGATCCGCGACGTGCGTCGGACACCTCGCTCGAGACGAAGCTCCCGAAGGGGATCGAGGGCGGGCTCGGCCTGGACTCGCTCGACTTCATCGAGCTGTCGATCGCCATCGAGGAGCGCTTCGGCCTCGTGCTGGACGAGCGCGAGGACCTGGCCCCGCATTTCGAGTCTTTCCACACGCTTGTCTCGTTCATCAACGCTCGGACGGCCGGCGAGTGACGCGAATCGCCGTGACCGGGCTCGGTGCCATCAGCCCGTTCGGCGTGGGCGTCAAGGCCTTCTGGGACGGTCTGGCGTCTGGGCGCTGCGCCATCCAGCCGCTCACCGTGATCGAGACGGACGGGTTCCGGTCGCGGGTGGGGGCCGAAGTCCCGGCGGCATATGTCGCCGGGCTCTGGCCCTCGCGGCGGCGCGCGCGGGCGGATCGCTTCGGGCTCGCGGCAGCGGCCGAGGCCCTCGATGACGCCGGGCTGTCCCGCCCTGAGCGGGCGCGAACGGCGCTGGTCGTCGGCGCGGTCGGCGGCGGCATGCTCGAGGCCGAAGCGTGGTACTGGGCTCGAGCCCGCGGCGGGGCGGGGCCGGATCCGCGACGGGCGCTCGCCTCGGTCCTGCCCTGCACCCATGCCGACGCGATTGGCCGGCGCCTTGGTCTGGGCGGACCCCGCGAGACCATCGTCATGGCCTGCAGCTCCGGCGCAGCCTCGCTGGCGGTCGCTGCGGATCTGATCGCGTCCGGCGCCGCGCCGTCCGCCCTTGCCGGCGGGGTGGACGCGATCACCCGGATCTGCTTCATGGGGTTCAACGCACTCAAGCTGATCGACCCCGAGCCGTGTCGCGTGTTCGATCGTGACCGGAAGGGGATGTCGGTCGGGGAAGGCGCGGCCTGGCTCGCGCTCGAGACGCTCGACCATGCGCGCGCCCGGGGCGCCCGGGTGTACGCCGAGCTGGCCGGCCACGCCACCACGACCGATGCCTATCACCCGACGGCGCCGCGACCGGACGGCAGCGGGATGGTCGCGGCCATGCGCACGGCGCTCGACCGGGCGCGCCTCGCCGCGCGGGCGGTCGACTACGTCAACGCCCACGGGACCGGAACGCTCCAGAACGACCGGATCGAGGCTCAGGCGCTCCGCGAGGTCTTCGGGGAGGGCGGTGTGCTCATCAGCTCGAACAAGTCGCAGATTGGCCACACGATGGCCGCCGCCGGCAGCCTCGAGGCCCTCGCGACGGTTCTCGCCTTGGCTTACGGGCTCGTCCCGGCCACCGTGAATCTGATCAACCCCGACCCGGAGATCCCGTTCGATTGTGTCGCGCGCACTCCGCGACCGATGCCCCTCGAGGTCGCGATCTCGAACTCCTTCGGGTTCGGCGGCCAGAACGTGACCCTCGCCTTCAAGCGGACCGGCGGCGCGTGACCCGGGTCGTCGTGACCGGGGTCGGGATCGTGAGCGGCGTCTGCACCGGCGGCGCCGCGGCGCTGGGGCCGGCGCTCGAGAGCGGGCGATCGGCGATCGGGCCCGTCACCGCCTTCTCGACGGACGGCTTCGCCTGCCACCTCGCCGCTGAGGTGCCCTCGGCAACGCTGGTTGACCTGATCGACGTCTCGGAGGGCAGACGCTTGAGCCGCGTGAGCCAGCTGGCCGTGACGGCCGGGCGGCTGGCAGTCCGCGACGCCGGGATCGAGGGCCATCCCGACGTCCACCTGGTCGTGGGCACCGAGTTCGGCGATCTACGGTCGACCGAGGAGTTCGCCGCCGGCTACCTGGCCCGCGGCGTTGCGGGCCTCTCGCCGCTGGCGTTCCCCAACACGGTCATGAATACGATGGCGTCGGCCGTGGCGATCGCCCTCGGGCTTCGCGGCGCGTCGATCACGCTGAATTGCCGCCGCGTCCCCGGGGAGCTGGCGGTAGCCCGGGCAGTCGCCCTCGTGGCCGGGGGACGCGCCCAGCGTGTGATCGCGGGCGGCGTGGACGAGGTCAGCCCGTTGGTATTCCGCGTCCTCGGCGGGTTCGGTGCCCTCTCCTGCGAGAACGGACACGCCGAGGGCTGCCGTCCCTACGACCGCACGGCCAACGGCGCGGTGCTCGGCGAGGGCGCCGCCTTTCTCGTCATCGAGTCGCTGGATTCAGCCCGAACGCGCGGGGCGCGCGCGCTGGCCGAGATCCGCGCCGCCGCCTGGCACTCCGGCGTCCGGACCCCGACGATCGAGACGGCCCTCGCCGCCGCACGCGTCAGCGCGGATCAGATCGCGTGGATCTACTCCGCCGCACCCGGCGATCCTCGCGAGGACGCCGCTCAGCTCCGGGCGCTTCGTCACAGCCCCGGTCTCGGCGAGGTCGCCCTCACGTCGCTCGCGCCCCTGGCGGGCGCCCATGCAGGGCTCGGCCCACTGCACGTCGCGGCGGCGACCTGGACCGCCGCGGCCGGCTGGCTGCCCGGGATCGCGACGCTCGCCGAGCCGCTGGCCACCGCGGCGGTGGGGCCCGGGCTGCATCGCGTGGCGTCCCGCCCCGGGCTCGTGCACGGCGTCGCACGCCGCGGTGACCAGGTTGCGCTCGTCGTCGCGCCCGTATGAGCCGCTTCATCATCGTGATTCCGGTGTTCGACGAGGCGCGAACGATCGGCCGGATCGTGGCGCTGGCCCAGTCCTACGCGCCGGTGCTGGTCGTGGACGATGGCTCGACCGATCGCACCGCGGCGGAGGCGAGCCTGGCCGGGGCGATGGTGCTGTCGCTCGGGCGGCGCGGCGGCAAGGGGGCCGCGTTGCATGCAGGGGCGGCGGCGGCGGCCCGCGCTGGTGCCGAGTGGATCGTCACGCTCGACGGTGACGGCCAGCACGATCCACGCGACATCCCGCTGATCTGCGCCGTCGCCGAAGGGATGCCCACGGCGATCGTCGTGGGCGGGCGGCTCCGGCACGCCCGCCGGCTTGCGCGCGGCCGACTCAACGCGTGCCGCGTGGCGAGCTTCTTCGTCGATTGGATCACCGGGGCTCCGATCCTGGATACCCAGTCCGGGTTCCGGTGCTATCCGTTGGCACTGTTCGACGAAATCCGGGCTCGGCATGGCGGGTTTGTGCTCGAGACGGCGCTCCTGGTGGAGAGCGCGCGAAGGGGTCGCCCCATCACCGAGGTCGACATCCGGGAGGGCCAGGCGCCGGATCGACCGAGCCGGTTCCGGCCCGTCGTCGACGGCTGCTCGGTCGCCGGCTATCTGGCGTCGCGGGTCATTGGTCACGGGCTGCGGGAGGCGCGCGCCGCGCTCCTGGAGGTGAGCCGTGTACTCGAGCGAAACCGCCGCCGGTCGCGCCACGCTGAGATGGCGGCCATGGCGGCGATCTACTCGGGCTCGCCCCACCTCTACAGCCTGGCGATCGGCACCGAGGCGACCCGCCGGGCTGCCACGCGCGCGCGCGCCTGGTGGCGGCATCCGCGCCGGCGCCGGGCCGCCATCGCCCTGACCGGGATCGCGGCCGCGCCCGCGCTGCTGGCGGCAGCCATCGTTCAGCCGGTGCTGAACCGGCTGGGCGCGGACCTGGTGTCTCCGCTGGTCGACCGGTTCTTCTCGCAGGATCGCCTGGATGCGCCCCTCCGCTCCCCGGTCCTCGGTGTGTCCGATGCCCCCGAGGCACTGAGGCTGGATCGCGTTCATCGCCGAGCGTCGGGCGCGACCCGGCGGCTCCTCTGAGGGTGGGCCCGACCGCATGGCCCGCCTCCTCCGCAGCTACGCGTTCACCATCGTCGGCATCGCGATCGGCGTGGCGGGCCTGGTGGCCCTGGGTGCGATGGCCGAGCGGATTGTCCGCTTCATCGACGGCGGGGATCGCTTCGTGCTCGGCCAGATCTCCGTGGCGGGGAAGGGCCTGGGCATGGGGACGGGCTTCACGGCCGGCGGTCTTCTCTCCGCCGCACAGCTCGGGGAGATCGCGGCGGTGCCGGGAGTGGCCGGCGTCCAGGCCCAGGTCATGCTTCCGATCGACACGAGCCGCTCCCAGTTCCTCACGCTGACCCAGGAGCTGGTGCTCGGTCTCGACCTGACCGTGCCGATGCCCAACAAGCACTATCGCGAGCTGCCGGTGCGGACGGGGCGCTTCCTGCGCGCGGGGGAGCGCCACCGAACGGTCCTGGGCGCCGACTTCGCGGCCGCGCGCGCGCTGGCGGTCGGCCAGACGCTTGTCCTGGAGGGGACCGATTACACCGTGGTCGGAGTCCTCGAGCGGACGCTCACGGCTCCAGACCGGTTCGCCATCGTCTCGATCGACGACGCCCGCGAGCTGTTCCTCGCCAAGGAGCCATTGCTCGGGCGCCTGCCGATTCCGCGCGGGGACCTCAACACCGGTGCCGCCGTGGGCTGGCAGGAGGGGAACGATCCGGATGGCGTTGCCCGGCATATCGCCGCCCAGGTGACCTCCGTCAACGTCACGATCCCGAGCGAGATCAGCGAGGTCCTCCGCTCGTCCACCGCGTTCTTCTCCGCGCTGCTCTTCGGGATCGGCGCCCTCGGGCTCGTGATCGGGGGGCTGACGCTCTCCAATACGGTGGCGGCGGCCGTCTTCGAGCGCATCCGGGACTTCGGTATCAAGCGCGCCCTCGGCGCGACGGACCTGGCGCTCGGCGGTGAGATCCTTCGCGAGGCGCTGGTGGTGAGCTTCGCCGGGAGCCTGCTCGGCGTGGTCCTGGCCGCGGCCATCGGGCTCGGGGTGAACCTCCACGTCGGCGCGCGCGGCCAGCACCTCTTCCTTTTCTCGACGCGCCTCGTCCTCGGCGCCCTCGGCTTCTCCGTGATTCTCGGAGGATTGGCGGCCGCCTACGCGACCGGTCGGGTGATCCGGCTCTCGCCCGCCGAGGCGATCCGGCGTGGCGCCTGATGCTGAGAGCGGCGCACCTGGTCAAGACCTTCCGCGGGCCGGACGCGACGCCGGTGCCCGTCATCCAGGGCGTCAGCCTCCAGGTGGAGGCGGGTGAATGCGTGGTCGTGGCGGGGGCCTCGGGCTCGGGCAAGAGCACGCTGCTCAATCTGATCGGCCTCCTCGAGGACCCCGACGAAGGTGAGATCTGGCTGGCCGGGCGCCGCCTCACTCCCGCCTCGCGGCGCGAAAAGAGCCGGGCCCGCGGGCGCGCTATCGGCTACGTCTTCCAGTCGTTCCTGCTCCTCTCGTCCTTGACCGCGATCGAGAACGTGATGCTGTCGGCCCGGTACATCGGAAGCGAACGGGCCGGCGCCCGTCGGAAGGCGCTCGCACTGCTCGAGCAGTTCGGCGTGGCGCACCGCAAGGACCACTATCCGCCGCAGCTGTCGGGCGGCGAGCAGCAGCGGGTCGCATACTGCCGGGCGGTGCTGAACGATCCTCCTCTCATCCTCGCGGATGAGCCGACCGGAAACCTGGACGACGAGCACGCGCGCGTGATTCTCGAGGGGCTCAGGGATCGAGCCCGGGCCGGCGCGGCCATCGTGGTCGTCAGCCATCGGCCCGAGCCCACGCGCCACGCCGACCGGGTCGTCCACCTGACGGGAGGAATGCTGACATGAAGCGAGTGATGGCTGGCCTCGCGACGGAAGTCCCTCTCGGTCTCGCTCCCACCTGTCCACCCGAGGAGGCCTGAGCGTGCTCAAGACGCTGGTAGTGGTCATCCTGGCCACGGTCGTCGGTGGCCTAGGGCATGTCTTGCTGGCCAAGGGGATGCGAGCCGGCGGGGATCTCACCGAGGCAGCGGCCGGCCGCCTGGGAGCGATGCTCTGGACCGCGCTCACTAACCCGTGGGTCCTGGCGGGCGTGGCGCTCCAAGCGCTGTTCTTCTTCGTGTACCTGGCGCTGTTGTCGCGCGCGGACCTGACCCAGGTGCTCCCGATGACCGCCCTCGACTATGTCGTCGTGGCCGTCCTCGCTCAGCTCGTTCTGGCCGAGACGGTCACCGGCGTACGCTGGCTCGGCATCGCGCTGATCGTGGTGGGAGTCGCGCTCGTCTCGCGGAGTTGACCGCGCGACGCCTCGCGGTCGAGGCCCCTCCGAGGCTACGCCGCGGTGGCGAAGCTCCCGCGGGTGCGGACGGCGAACAGCGGGTCGACCAGCGCCGCCGTGTCGACGAGCGCCACATCGGCCCCGGCGCGCAACGTGCTTCGCACCTGGTCCACCGAGGCGATCCCGCCCAGCGCAAGCAGCGCGCGCGGCCACGCGCCGGCCTTCCGCCACGCAATACCCTCCTCGACCTGTCGGGAGCACAGCGTGAACGTGTCGGGGCCAATGACCCGGGTCACGGCCCGATCCTTGTCGGCGAAAAAAGGATTGCCGCTCTCGTCGACGAGTCGGCGCCGGATCCCGTGGACGAGAACGAAGCCATGGACCCACGGCGCGAGCTTGGTGAGCGTCTCGTGCAGCACGCGCGCCGAGCGGAAGCCCCCGAGCTTGGCGACGATCGGAACTCGCACTGCCGCTCGCACGCGGTCCAGGATATACGCGCTGAGCCGCAGGTCATCGTAGACCATTCGGCCGTCCGCGGTCTCGGGCCGGGGCCACGCGAGGTGGACCTCGATCGCATCGGCGCCTGACTCGGTGGCCCACGTCGCGCACTGGGCGTAGTCGGTCGCCAGCGCATCCCCCTCGCCGTCGGGTGCGGGCGTACCGATGACGCTGACGACGAGGATCTGCCCCGATCCGATGCGCTCCTTGGCGCGGCGAACATCTTTCCGCCACACGTCGGGCTCCTGCGACGGGCTTCCCGTCGACAGGGCAAGCAGGTTGGGCGCCGTCACCTCGCCGGTTCGGCGCGCCACGACGACCTCGTCACGACTCTCGGCAGGTGTGATGTTCGGGAGGGGGTACGCGGGCCGCGCCGCGGACCGGACCGTCGCGTAGGTCAGGACGTCGAAGCCGAGATGCGCGTAGGCGTCGACCCACTTCGAGTTGAGGAGGATGCCGGCGCCGATGCCCAGCGGCGAGTTCAGCCGGTAATCGAAGAGCTGGGCGCCGGGCCCCGGGGGGAGCCTGCTCGGCCGCCGCGGAAGCGTCGGACCGTGCGAGTAGTTCCAGGCGTAGGACCGGTCGAGTCTGTAGGCGAGTCGCCGAATGCGGAGCTCACTCCTTTGCGATTGAAAAGTATCGAACAGTAACTCCATGATATCACTCACTTATCAGTCCGGTGCAGGTTTGTCGTGTGTTACCCCGACCGTCGTGGGCCCGGACTCCGGGCCCTGTCGCCACAGTCGCCCGGTGCGCGCTCGGGCCAGGTGGAGCGTGGCTCGGATCGGCGGCGATCACTCACGCAATTGGCGCGCGAGGCAGTTGGGCGCTCGACTCCGCGCCCCGGAGTCACCGGCGGCGTCACCCGCCGGTCCCGGGCCAGCAGCGTGAGGCCTTCGCGCGGAAGGGGGCGTGGGGTGCGGGCTGCCCGTGAGCGCGAGGGTGTGAGCGAGGCGACCGGCCCGCCGCAGTCTCGCGCCGGGCGCCGGCCCAATCGCCGCGGCGTTCTTGACAGCGTCAGGTCGCGAGATTAGGGTTGGGCTGCCAAAAGGAGGATCCCACGATGCCGATTCCCGTGATGACAGGCTTCTCGCGCCTCGACACGCTTCCCGAAGAGAAAGTCACCGACAAGATCACGCGGCGCGTGCTCGTCGGCGAGAAGGAAATGATCGTGTTCTGGAAGATGAAGGCCGGCGCGCACGCGGCGGCCCACCATCACCCGCACGAGCAGATGTTCTGGATGATCTCCGGCCAGATGGACTTCCGCCTCGGGAACGAGCGGCGCCTGTGCGAGGCCGGGGACCTGGGCATCATTCCGGGCGGCGTGGAGCACGAGGCCTGGTTCCCGGTGGACACGGAGGTCGTCGACGTCTTCGCGCCGCCGCGCGAGGACATGTTCACCGGGCAAGACACGTATCTCCGCCGCGGGTGAGGGAGCCGCCATGGCCGACGTCGGAACCAAGCTGGTGTACGAGAACGAGCGTGTCAAGGTGTGGGAGTTCACGCTGGCATCCGGCGATGTCTTCCCCGAGCACACCCACGAGCTGGACTACTTCTTCTATGTGATCGAGGGATCGACGTTCGAGGTGACGCGGAAGAGCCGCGTCGACACCGTGAGCCTGGACGAGGGGAAGGTGTACTTCCGGGTCAAGGGCGACACCCACTCGGCCCGCAACCTGGGCCCGACGCGCTATCACGAGGTGCTGGTCGAGCTGAAAGAGCCGGCGCGATGACGCTGACGCGGCGAGGCCTGCTCCGCGGGAGTGTCGCCCCCTCGGCGGGCCCTCTCCTTCCCGCTTCTCACCAGCGCCGGGTTGTCCGGGTTCCTCGCCCAGGGACTGATGAATGGAGAGCGAAAGGCCGCCGCAGCACTCCGGGGCTGGATTCGTCGGCAGCGTTCGGGCGGCTGACCGTCCGGTTGAGTCGCCATCGTCCAACTGATGAAGGAACGCTGGGAGGGCGGGCGCGTCACGGCGACTACTGGGGAGCTCGGGGTCGTGCTGGCCGCACGTTCGGTCCAGACAGAGCTGGGGCACGTTGGTCGCCTGTATCATCAGGTGGACACTTGCAGGGACGGGGGGGAGGTGTGGATCCTGTGAAGACCATGGGTGAGGTTCGGGTCCGGGTCAGGCTGACGAACGCCGTGGACGAAGCGCTGGTCCGCCGCGGTGCCCTCGCGTCGGCGCAGGTCAGGACCTACGAGGCGGAGGCCTTGATCGACACTGGCGCGGTCCACGTGGTCGTGCCTCCCCAGGTTGCCGCTCGCCTCGGTCTCGGCATTCGCGGTCAGCGAGTGGCCGAGTATGCAGACGGACGCAAAGATGTCGTGAGCGTGACGGAGCCGCTCGTCGTCGAGCTGGAAGGCAGAGATACGCTGGAGGACGCCTTGGTGCTGGGCGACGAAGTCCTGATCGGGCAGATCGTGCTCGAGAAGCTCGATTTGTTCGTGGACTGTCAGGGCCGGCGGCTCGTTCCCAACCCCGCACACCCGGACCAGGCAGTCACAAAGGTCAAGTAGCCGAGGGTTCACCCAGCCTGGGCCACAGGGCAGTTCCCGCGCCGCCAGCAAGGGTATCGATCTCCAGACGTGGCGAGAGATCGCACTGGCGAACACCCTGCATGTTCTCGTCGGGCACGGCCGTCCTTTCGACTGCTCACATGCGAGTGCGGTGGCCCATCCGCCTGGTCGGGGCGATGCCTGCCGCGAGAGCGACGATGAGGGGTACCGAGGGACCGATAAGGATCGGCGGCGTGTGGAGTGTCGTCGCCGTGGTCTTTTCTCTCGCGGTGCTCACCGGGTGGTCGTACCCGACCGTCGCGGCCGAGCCCACGGACGCCGAGCCGTTCCCGCCGCCAGCGCGGCCGGTCGCCCGGATCATCTCGCCCTCGTACACCGACGAGGCGACGCGTGACCGTAACGGCGAAGCCGAACGTGTCATGGACCACCTCGGTATCAAGCCCGGTGTGCGCGTCGCCGACATCGGGGCCGGCGACGGGTACTACACCGTCCGGGTCGCGCGCCGGCTCGGACCGACCGGCACCCTCTACGCCGAGGACATCAAGTGGGACTACCTGCGGCGACTCGAGTCCCGGCTCAAGCTGGAGCAGATCCACGGAATCACGTTGGTGCTGGGCGCGCCCGGCGATCCGAAGCTCCCACCCCGCGGGATTGACGTCGCGATTCTTTCGCACATGTACCACGAGATCGAGAATCCGTTCGAGCTCCTCTACCGGCTGCGCCCGGCCCTCGCGCCGGGAGGCCGGGTCGCGATCATCGATGTCGACAAGCCGACCCAGGATCACGGGACTCCCGCGGCCCTGCTGCGCTGCGAGCTGGCCGCCGTGGGATATCGCGAGCTGGAGCGTATCTCGTTGGCTCCGCCCGGGCTCTATCTGGCGGTCTTCGCTCCGCCCGACCGCCTCCCGCCGATACGGGCCATCACGCCCTGCCCCCAGTAGGCGAGCCATGCGGGCCGACACGCCATCGAGGCAGGAGCCGGGTCGCCCTCAGCGCTGGACAAGGGTCTTCCTTGAGAGCTTGGCCGGGACCGCACAGTACAATCGCGGCATGCTGGCAGGTCGTCCGCTCCCACGGGATCTCGACCATCGCATCGACGACCTCGTCCGGGCCTGGAGGGGAGATCCCACGCTGGCCGCGGTCTATCTGTTTGGTTCGCGCGCGCGCGGCCACGGAGGGCCCCGATCGGACGTCGACCTCGCGGTGGTGCTCGGCGCGGAGCTCGACGCCGACGCTCGCTGGCGAAAGCGCCTCGCGCTGCTCGCCGATGCCGGCCAGCGTCTGGGGACGGACGCGGTCGACCTCGTTGTCCTCGAGGACGCACCGGTGACGCTGGGACATCGGATCCTGAGAAACGGCCGGTTGTTGAGCGAGGCCCAGCCACGGCGGCGCGCGCAAGTTGCGGAACGAATCCTCAGGCAGTACCTCGACCAGGCGTACCTCCGTCGAGTGCTCGACGCCGGGCTTGCGGAGCGGCTGCCGGAGGGCCGCTTTGCCCGTTGATCCCGTCGTCCTCCGGCGGAGGCTGCGCGCGATGGAGCGGTCGTTGCGAATGCTGAGGACGACGATCACGGGGAGCCTGCCGAAACCGGCGTGGCTCGCCAAGCCGGAGATGCTCTGGGCTCCGTGGCTCCTGCCGCCGGAGACTCTCACCGAAGGGAAGCGCGATGCCGTCGTTCTCGCGCTCCGCGCGCAGGAGGAAGCGGGCGTCGACATCGTGACCGATGGCGAACAGACTCGGCAGCACTTCGTCCATGGGTTCCTGGAGCACGTCGAGGGGATCGATTTCTCCCGCCCCGTGACGATCGGCATCCGGGCCGACCGCTACCAGGCCGAGGTGCCGGTGGTGCGGGGGCCGATCCGGCGGCGCCGATCGATACACGGTGACGAGGTGCGGTTCGCGCGGGTCCACACCCGGAAGACCCTGAAGTTCACGGTTCCGGGGCCGATGACGATCGTCGACACGCTGGCCGACGAGCACTACCGGAGCCGGGAGCGCCTGGCGATGGAATGTGCGCGGGTCATCAACGAGGAGGCCCACGAGCTGGTGGGGGCGGGCCTCGACGTGCTTCAGCTCGACGAGCCCGCGTTCAACGTCGATCAGTACCTCGACGAGGTGCGCGCGTGGGGGGTCGCCGCGCTCGAGCGCGCGGTCGAGGGGCTGGCCATCACCACCGCCGTCCATATCTGCTACGGCTACGGCATCAAGGCCAACATCGAGTGGAAGCGCACACTGGGGAGCGAGTGGCGGCAGTACGAGGAGACGTTCCCGCTGCTCGCCCGGAGCCGGATCGACCAGGTGTCGATCGAGTGCGCCCGGTCACGCGTGCCTGTCGCGCTGGCCGGGCTGCTGGCCGGCAAGGAGGTCGCGCTGGGGGCGATCGACGTGGCCTCGACCGCCGTCGAGACGCCTGAGGAGGTCGCCGCCACGATCCGGTCCGCGCTGCCCCACGTGCCCCCCGACCGTCTGCTCGTGTCGACAAACTGCGGGATGGTGACGCTTCCGCGCGACGTCGCGGCCGCCAAGCTCCGGGCACTCACCGCCGGCGCGACCCTGGTTCGAGAAAGCCTCGCCTAGCCGGGCATCGCTGGGGAAGCCGGCGCTCGAAACGGCCAGAGCCGCTTCGAGAAAGCGAGAGAATACTCCGACAGACTCCGAGCCCGGGTCTCGACCGCCGGCGCCCTGAGGGAGGCGCCACGGGGGGCGCGGACACCTGGGTTGGCCGCGATCAATCATGGAGGCGCAGATGCGCTGCTCGTCATCCGGCGCCCTGCTCGGCGTGCTAAGGTCTCGGCGGACCGCGCTCGCCGCGCTGGGAGGGGCTTCTGATGGCTCTGGCTATCGCTGAGTATCTGGCCGCCGTGACGCATCTGCCCCCGGGGGCTGTCCTTCGGGTGGACGACGTCCCGTGGGAGGAGTACGAGCGACTGCTCGCGGACCTCGGCGAGGGCTACGCGGTTCGGATCTTCTACGATCGGGGAAGGATGGAGATCGTGGCCCCGACATCGACTCACGAGCGGGCGAAGAGCATCGTGCACGCCCTCGTCATGGCGCTGGCAGACGAGCTCGATGTCGATATCGAATCGCTGGGGTCGACCACGTTGAGGGCGCAGGTGAGCGCGCGGGGAGCCGAGCCCGACGATTGCTTCTACGTGCAGAACGCGAGGCTGGTCATCGGCAAGCGGGAGGATCTGGATCTCGACCGCGATCCGCCACCGGACCTGGTGGTGGAGATCGAACGCACCAGCGCATCGCTCGATAAGTTCCCCATCTACGCGGCCCTGGGCGTCCCGGAGATTTGGCGGGTGATCGGACGCGAGGTCCGCGTCTTCCGGCTCGCCCCTGACCGCTACGAGGAATCCCCGACCAGCCGCGCGTTCTCGTTTCTCACGGCGCACGTGCTTTCGGCCTTCGTCGAACAGGGGCTGGCCGAAGGCCGGCGAGGCGCGACTCGCGCCTTCCGCGCGTGGATCCGCGAGCATCGCGGCCCAACGCCTGAGGCCTGGCGCCTCCGCGGTTGAGGAGCACCGATGCTTCGCGTTCGCGGTCGGCGTGCCCGACACCCGGAGGTGGACTCCTCCTCGGAGTAGCGCCCGAGGTCCCCTCCGGGAGTCTAGCCGACGGCGAGCGCGTACACCTGCGACGCGCCCTCGGGGAGTGGATTCGTCCGCCACGACGCGCCGCGATCGGGCGAGGAGAACACCTCTCCGCCGCTGCTGGCGCAATGGAGGCGCTCGGGCTCTCGGGCATCGATCGCGAACGCGAAGAGCGTGCTCCGCGGCGTCGCCCCGAGATCGAGGCGGCGCCAGCTCCCCCCGTTGTCGCGGCTTTCCAGCAGCGCGCCCTCATCGCCAGCGAAGTCGGTCCCGGCGGCGACGTAGAGAGTGTCCGGGTCATCGGGAGCCGCGCGGAGGACCCGGCAGTATGTCCCTCGGGTCGTGAGTCGTGGCAGCGCGACGTGCCGCCAGTGCGCGCCCCGATCGGGGCTCCGAAACATCCCGATCCGCCCGATGACGTTCACGAGCCGCGGGTGCGCCGGGCTCACCATCACCCCGTGGAGATCCACCGGGTCGTCGTTCGTGTAGAGGCCTTCAGTCACGCACTCCCAGCTTGCGCCATCATCGAGGCTGCGGAGGAGGCCTCCCACCTCCACGCTTGCGTAGATCTCGGCGGGATGGGTGGGGTCGATCGTCAGGCCGGTCACGCGCTTCGGTTGCGGGTGCGGGCGCTGAGTGACGTCGGGGAACGTGACGTCGACCGGAAGGCGCTTCCAGCTCGTGCCTCCGTCGGTCGTGCGAAGGACCGCGGAAGGCTCGTATCCCGCGAGCATGATGTCGGGGTCGTGGGGATGGAACGCGAGCGACCACACCGCCAGGCCCGGCGCCGGCGCGTTGAGACGCGCCCAGTGCTCGCCGTGGTCGTCGCTCCGATACAGGCCGTCCTGCACCCCGATCGTCACTCGCGACGGCTGCTCGGGATGGACGGCTATCGCCCGCACGTGCGGGGATGGCGGAAGGCCCTGGCCGACTCGCTCCCAGGGCGACTCGCCGCCACGGCTCCGGTACAAGCCACTCCGTATCTCACGGCCGGGGCCGGTCTCCCCGGCAAGGCCGACGTACACGTATGACGCTCCTCCTGACATCCCTCACCCTCCTTGAGTCCTGCCGCCCCGGCTCACCGCCCGGCCTGAGAAACATACGCCAGCCTGGAGTCTGCGGACAAGACCGGCGTATTCGCCTGGCGGGCGAATCATCGTACCTCGGCCGGGCGGCCTTAGAGCTGGCCCTGGCAGGGTGCTGAAAAACTCGCAGGCCGCTCAAAACGGCCCAGATGCAGGCGGCGAGGGAGCAACGACTGCGACGTATGGGGTATTGCGTCGCGGGAGGAGCGACCGAGCCAACGCCGGCAGTTCGAGCGGAGCGCCGGCCGCGAGCATTCTGCGAGCGCGGCGCGACGCGAGTCCCGAGTCAGATGGGCCTTTTCAGCGGCCGGCTAGTGTCCCGAGTCAGAAATGAGCCGACAAAGCGCCGGGTGGGGTGGGGGCTCTCCCCGCGGGACACGCTGTGTCGCGAAGCGTCGCCGCGCTCAAATGGGGCCACGAGATCGATGGTGGTCGGCTTCGGCGATCCGCGCGAGCGCACGGTCCCGCGGGGAGAGCCCCCACCCCACCCGGCGCGGTGAATCAACGGACTTTCGACTCGGGACACTAGAGCGGAGTGAGGGATTCGGCGGGGGCTGGGGTGGGCTACGGTACCATGCTGGCGTGCGCTGGCTCATCGACGGCTACAACGTCATCCGGCGCGATCCCGAGCTGTCGGGTCTGGATCGCCGGAACCTCGAGGAGGGGCGCCACGCGCTCCTGAGGATGCTCGCGCGCGTCGCGCGCGTGAGCCGCGACGATTTTGTCGTGGTCTTTGACGGTGTCCGGCGCAGCGCCGGGTCGCCGCCGGCGCTCCGGGTACGGACGCTCTTCTCGCGACCGCCCGAGAAGGCCGACGACGTCCTCATCAGGCTCGCGCGGGAGGGCGGCCCCGGTGTGGCGGTCGTGACGTCGGACCGCGCGGTGCAGGAGGCCGCGCGGCGGGCGCGGACAGCGGTCGTCGGCGCGGACGCGTTCCTGGAACGGATCAGCGTGATCGGATCGGCAGAGCGCAGATCGGTCGAGCCACAGTGGAGCGATCGGACAGAGCCGGACGAGCCCGTCGCGCCGCGCGGACCGAAGAAGGGCAACCCGCGGCGGCTACCCCGGCGCGAGCGGCAGGCACGCAAGGCGCTGGACCGCCTCCACCCGCGGACGGAATGAGCCGCCGCTGGCTCTGGGCACGCTTGCGCGCCTCGGACCGGCCTCACCGTGGGGAGGCCGGTCAGTGGATGGAGTCATGCCGAACCGGGCGCCTGACTGGCTGACTCAGGCGATGCACGATCTGGCCCAGGCCGAGGACTCGCGCCGAGCCGACCGGCACGACTGGGCATGCTTCGCGGCCCAGCAGGCGGCCGAGAAAGCGGTCAAGGCGCTGCATCTGCACTTCGCGCAGGAAGCCTGGGGACACGTGGTCGCGCGGCTGCTCCAGGAACTGCCCGGCAGCGCACAGGTGAGCCAAGTGCTCGTGGACAAGGCGCGCGTGCTCGACAACTTCTACATTCCCGCGCGCTATCCGAACGGCCACCCCGAAGGCGCGGCCTTCGAGCACTACGGTCCGATCCAGAGCGGCGAGGCGATCCGTCATGCCGGTGAGATCATTTCGTTCGTCCGTTCTCAGATGGCCTGACGCGCGGACCGTGCGCGCGTCACTGGCCCGCTGGGCGAGCGCGGCCGCGGCCCGGCGGTCGGAGGTTCGACGGATCGGCTACTTCGGCTCTTACGCGCGCGGCGACTGGGGTGTTGGGAGCGACGTCGACATCCTCGTCGTGCTGGACCGGTCGGACGTGCCGTTCGAGCGCCGAGGCCTGGCCTGGGACACCGCCGCCCTGCCGGTCCCGGCGGATCTGCTCATCTATACCGAGGACGAGTGGCGCCGGATCCGGGCGTCGGGCCGGTTCTCCGACACCCTCGCGCGCGAGATCGTCTGGCTGCTTGATTCCTGAGCCGCCTGCCCCCAGGCGCCCATTGGAGACGATGCCGCGGCCGTGGTTTGAGGGTTACAGCGTCAGCCCCTTTTTCTTGTCTGTCTTCGACGCCCTGTCACCATACTGCTCATCAGGCCGGCGTCGTGTGCCACGGCGGTCCCTACCTCTCGGGACCGATCCAGGACCTCATCGATCGGCGCCTGAGGGAGGCCGGAACACAGCGGAGCGGTCCGGCCCAAGCGTTTCTCGCCGGTCCCGAAGCCGTTTGCGCCTGCTCGTCAGACAACCGTAGAATCAGTCGATCCTGAGGCGATCTCGAGTGCCCGAAGCCCGAAGCGTTCCATCCTGGTCCGAGGGGGAGCCATGGCCCGAGTGAAGGGTGATTTCAGGCTGGATGCGAAGTACCGGCAGGAAGAGGGGCAGATCTTCCTGTCCGGCGTTCAGGCGCTGGTTCGGCTGCCGCTGGATCAGCACCGGGCCGACCGGCGCCAGGGCCTGAACACGGCCACCCTGATTTCCGGCTACCGGGGATCGCCCCTCGGCGGATTCGACCAGACGCTCGAGCGGAACGGGCAGCTCCTCCGGGAGCACCAGGTGGTCTTCATCTCCGGGGTCAACGAGGATCTCGGCGCGACCGCGATCTTCGGGGCGCAGCAGGCCAACCTCTATCCGGGGCCGAAGTACGACGGCGTGCTGGGCATGTGGTACGGCAAGGCCCCGGGTGTCGACCGGACCGGGGACATCTTCAAGCACGCCCAGTTCCTGGGGCTCGGTCGTCACGGCGGCGTGCTGGCGCTGGCGGGCGACGATCCGACCTGCAAGTCCTCGACCCTTCCCTCCAGCTCGGAGGTCGCGCTCTACGACGCCATGATGCCGGTCCTTTACCCGGGCAACGTCCAGGAGATTCTGGACCTGGGTCTGCACGGGTTCGCCCTCTCGCGCTTCGCCGGGCTGTGGACCGGCTTCAAGATCGTCACGAACGTGGCGGACGAGATCGGGACGGCCGAGGTCGCCGCTGACCGGATCCGGCCTGTCCGGCCCGAGTTCCGGTACGACGGGCGCCCCTGGCAGCCGACGCAGAATCCGCGGCTGCTGGCGCCCGACAGCCTCCGGCAGGAGGAGGAGATCTTCTACGGCCGGCTCGAGGCGGCGCGGCTCTACGCCGAGGCCAATCACCTGAATCGCATCACGGTGACGGCGCCCGACGCCTGGCTCGGGATCGTGGCGGCGGGCAAGACCTACTACGACGTGCGGGAAGCGCTGGCGCAGCTCGGCCTCGACGACGAGGCGCTCCGCCGCCACGGCGTGCGGCTGCTGAAGATCGGCCTGCTGTTCCCGCTGGAGCCGCGGATCGTGCGGGAGTTCGCGCGCGGTCTCCAGGACCTGATGGTGATCGAGGAGAAGCGCCCCTTCCTCGAGCTGTTCGTGCGCAACCTCCTCTACGATGCCGCTGACCATCCCCGCGTGGTGGGCAAGCACGACGAGGTTGGGCGGAGGCTCGTTCCGGCGGAGGGCGAGCTGGACGCCGATCGGGTGGCGATGGCCATTGCGCGGCGGCTCGAGTCGCGCATCCAGCTCCCATCGGTCACGGCGCGTGTGGCCCTGCTCGAGGCGATCGAGCAGCGGCCGGCCCCGCTCACGCTTGCCCGCACCGCCTACTTCTGCTCGGGCTGCCCGCACAACCGATCGACCGTGGTCCCCGAGGGCAGCATGGCGGGCGGTGGCATTGGCTGCCACGGCATGGCGATCGGCATGAACCGGAACAGCTTCGGGATCACCCACATGGGCGGCGAGGGCGCCCAATGGGTCGGCGCGGCGCCCTTCGTCGAGCTGCCCCACCTGTTCCAGCAGCTCGGCGACGGCACGTTCTTCCACTCCGGCTCGCTCGCCGTGAGGCAGGCCATCGCGGCCAACGTGAACGTCACCTACAAGATCCTCTACAACTCGACGGTGGCGATGACCGGAGGTCAGGACGCGGCCGGCGCGATCCCGGTCGACAGCATGACGCGGTGGCTCGACGCCGAAGGGGTCAGGCGCACGATCGTCGTGACGGACGAGCCCGACAAGTATCCACTCGAGAGCCGCTGGGCGCCCGGCGTCGAGGTGTGGCACCGCGACCGGCTCGACGAGGCCCAGCGTGTGCTCCGCGACATTCCGGGCGTGACCGCGCTGATCTACGACCAGCGGTGCGCGGCGGAGAAGCGCCGGCTGCGCAAGCGAGGCAAGCTGCCGAACCCCGCGCTGCGCGTCTACATCAACGAGGCGGTCTGCGAGGGCTGCGGCGACTGCGGCGTCAAGAGCAACTGCCTGTCGGTGCACCCGGTCGAGACCGAGTTCGGCCGCAAGACCCAGATCCACCAGTCGAGCTGCAACAAGGACTACTCGTGCCTGAACGGTGACTGCCCGTCCTTCCTGACCGTCATTCCCCGGGGCGCGCCCCGGAAGAGGGAAGCCGGGAGCTTCACCGTGGAGCGGGCGCTGCCCGAGCCGCCGCTGCGAGTGCCGGCGACGGCCTCGATCTACATGATGGGGATCGGCGGCACCGGCGTCGTTACCGTCAACCAGGTCCTCGGGACCGCTGCGCTGCTCGACGGCAAACACGTCCGCGGCCTCGACCAGACCGGTCTCAGCCAGAAGGGCGGGCCCGTCGTCTCGCATCTCAAGGTGAGTGACACGGCGCCCGAGCTATCCAACAAGATCGCGGCGGGCGACGCCGACGCCTACCTGGCCTTCGACCTGCTCGTCGGCACGCAGCCGGGCAGCCTCGACCACGCGCGCCCGGACAAGACGCTCGCCGTTGTGTCGACCTCGCCGGTGCCGACGGGGGCCATGGTGGCGTCGACCGCTGTGCAATTCCCGGATCAGACCGGCTTGCGCGCGGCCATCGACCGGTGCACCCGCAAGGACGAGAACGTCTACCTGGACGCGATCGGCCTCGCCGAGACCCTTTTCGACGACCACCTGGCGACCAACATGCTCGTGCTCGGCGCGGCGTACCAGGCAGGCGCGATTCCCATCTCGGCCGAGGCGATCGAGGAGGCCATCACGCTCAACGGCGTGTCCATCGCGATGAACATCCACGCCTTCCGGGCCGGTCGGCTCCTCGTCGCCGACCCCACGTTCGTCACGAGTGTGAAGACGCGCCGCCCGGGAGCGGTGGAGGCCGACGCCGCGCCGCTGTCGGCGGAGCAGTCGGCGATGCTCGCGCCCTTGACCGGCGAAACGCTCCGCCTCACCGCGATCCGCGTGCGCGAGCTGACCGAGTATCAGGACGCGGCCTACGCCCGTGGATATCTCGGGTTCGTCACGCGCGTCTGGGAGGCCGAGCAGTCACGCACGCCAGGGCAGACGCGGCTGAGTGAGGCCGTGGCCCGCCATCTCTTCAAGCTGATGGCCTACAAGGACGAGTACGAGGTCGCGCGACTCCACCTCGACCGCCCGCTCGCCGCGGCCCTGGCCGCCGAGTATCCCGACGGCGTGACGATCCATTACAACCTCCACCCGCCGGTCCTGCGCGCGCTCGGGTGGCGGCGGAAGATCACGCTCGGGACGTGGTTTGACGGCGTCTTCCGCCTCCTGGCGCGGATGAAGGGACTCCGCGGCGGGGCGCTCGACCCCTTCGGCTATGCGCACGTGCGCCGGGTCGAGCGCGCGCTGATCGGCGAGTACCGCGAACTGATCGACCGCGCGCTGGCGACCCTGTCGCCCGCCACTCACGCCACCGCCGTCACGCTCGCCGAGCTGCCCGACATGATCCGCGGTTACGAGGACGTCAAGCTCGGCAACGTCGCCCGCTTCCGCGAGGCGGTCAAGGCCCTCGGCTTCTAGGAGTTCGAACGGGGCCGTCGAGGCCCCCTTGGACGATCAGTCCTCGCGAGTCGTGCGGTCGCGCTTGAGGCGGGCGCGCCGCTTCTTCTCGGTGATGCGCCACTCGACGGACGCCGCTGACGGGCGCGTCTCGCGGCGCGGCTTCACGGGCACCAGGGCCTTCAGCACGAGGGCGCGGACCTTGTCGCGCGCGTCTTGCAGGTTCAGCGCTTGTTGCCGGCTCCGCTGGCTGGTGACCACCAGGCGGCCGTCCGCGTCGCGGCGACCGTGCGTGAGAGCATCGAGCCGCGCGCGGGCGGTATCAGCCAGCCCCTCGATCGCGTCGAGATTGACGCGCAGGTCGATCTTGGTTTCGACCTTGTTCACGTTCTGCCCGCCTCGCCCCGACGATCGAGCGGCTCGCACCTTGATCGCACGATCCGGGATCCACACGCGCTCGGTGACGACGATCGGTTCGCCCATGGGCAGATTATCCCTGATGCGCAACCATCTGCTCGTGGGAGCGGATGCGGCGGTATGGACAGCGCTCCTGCCTGCGCGCATGTGCCACCCGTATCCCCGCGTGCGCCTTGGTGTCGTCACCCCACGGCACGAGCCGAAATCGGGGCCGGCAAGGGTCCGATGTATCCGTGGGTTTCCGTGGGTGGGACGGTAAGGGGCCGGCGCGGCCGAAGCCCAATCGCCGCCAACGGCGTTGGCGACGCCCGCTTCGATTCCGCATGGCTTCGAGTGCCTGCTGCTCATCGACTGCACCGAGATCGGCGGCCTCGCCGGTAGTTCCGGGTCGCTGTAGAGTAGCAGTATGCTCCCACGGGTCGTCATCGTCGGCGGTGGGTTCGGGGGACTCAATGCGGCGCGGATGCTCGCGCGGCGGCCGGTCAGCGTGACGCTGGTCGACCGCCGGAATCACCACCTGTTCCAGCCTTTGCTCTACCAGGTGGCCACGGCGGCGCTCTCGCCGGCGGACATCGCCACCCCGCTCCGGCACGTGCTCTCGAAAGCGCGGAATGTCACGGTCTTCATGGCCGAGGTCGAGCGGGTCGATCTGGCGGCGAAGACGGTCGTCCTCGACGAGGGCAGGCTCGAATACGACGCCCTCATTGTCGCTGCGGGCGCGAGCCATTCGTACTTCGGCCACGACGACTGGGAGGTGGCGGCGCCGGGCCTGAAGACCCTCGAGGATGCGCTCGAAATCCGACGGCGGGTCCTTGTCGCCTACGAGGCGGCCGAGCGGACGCTGGACGCCGCGGAGCGGCGGGCCCTGCTGACCTTCGTCGTAGTAGGCGGGGGGCCGACGGGCGTCGAGCTCGCGGGGGCCTTGGCCGAGATCTCGCGCAAGACGATCGCCGCCGACTTCCGGGTCATCGACCCCACGCAGGCGCGCATCCTCCTGCTGGAGGGAGGCCCACGGCTCCTCCCCACGTTCTCGGAGAGCCTCTCGCGCCGTGCGGAGGCGCAGCTCCGGCAGCTCGGGGCCGAGGTCCGGACTGGGGCCATGGTCACCCGAGTCAGCCCGGACGCGGTGTGGGTGGGGGGAGAGCAGATCCGGTCGCGGGCGATTCTTTGGGCGGCGGGCGTCGCCGCGTCGCCGCTCGGGCGCGCGTTGGGGCTTCCCATTGACCGCGCGGGGCGGGTGCTCGTCGAGCCGGATCTCTCCGTTCCAGGCTGTCCCGAGGCCTTCGTCATCGGAGACCTGGCCGCCTTCATCCACCAGACGAACACGCCGCTTCCGGGAGTGGCGCCCGTGGCCATCCAGCAGGGGCGCGCCGCGGCGGACAACGTCTGGCGACGGCTGTCCGGACAGCGCACGCAGCAATTCCACTACATCGACAAGGGCATGATGGCGACGATCGGGCGGGCGGCTGCCGTCGCAGAAATCCGGGGCCTGAAGCTCTCCGGATTCCTAGCCTGGATGGCCTGGCTCGTCGTTCACATCTTCTTCCTGATCGGGTTCCGTAACCGCTTCGTGGTGCTGTTCGAGTGGGCGTGGGCGTACATGACGTACCAGCGGGGCGCCCGCCTGATCACCGGCCGGCCCTCGGGCTACGCGCGCCCGCGAGCCGACAGCCATTCGTCGGGCGAAGACGGTCCCCATCCGACTCCTTGACGCGGCCAGGCTCCCAGGGCCTCCCTGCCCTCGGGCTTTCCCGTTGACCAGGTCTGGGAATCGTCGGCGAGCCAGGGCTTGCTGAGGGCCAGGGGAACTCTCGCCCTGGCTCGTGGTGAGGCCCGAGTGCAACTCCCTGACATGCCGGATGCGGGGCAGGTCACCGCGGCGGTGTCGACCTCGACGAGATCACGGTCCGTCCGGAGGGGCGTCAAGATCCTGCGGCTCGGACTGCGAGTTGCTGCTTAGCCGCATCGCGTCGCGCCGCTGAGGCGAACCCGGGAGCGGGTGGCGAGGCTCCAGGCGCGTCGCCCCTGCCCACGGCCATGGCCGTCCTGCCTGTTTTCGCGCCGCTCGGGCCCTTGCGGATGGCTTCAGGGGGCGCGGCCGGGCCCCGTCCGCTGACCGCACATCACAGAGGGGGCGATCCCGGATCGCCCCCCTGGGTAGCCGCCCGAAAGGACATCGCCCCTCGAGCTCGGTGGGGCGGATGCCGGCGCCGCGGGCGCAGATTTCGGCCGATTCGCCGTTGACACGCCCGGATTCAGCGTGCTAAAAAGAGCCGCTCGGATGCTTGACTCCACGGTCAACGAAGCCCTGTTCCCCTCCGTTTTTTGGGGCGGAGCCCGGCCGATCGGGGTTGTGTTCGCAAGGCCATCGCGCCCGGCGATTGCCGGCAACCGGCCTGTAGTCCGCTTCAAGCACCCCGCTGAGCTCGACTCCACACGAGTCGTCATCGATCCGAAGTAAAGACGAGGGAGGTCATATGGCAAACCTGACCGTCAACGGAACGTCTCAGTCGGTAGACGTCGCTGCCGACACCCCGCTGCTGTGGGTGATACGGGAGCACCTGCAGATGACCGGCACCAAGTTCGGGTGCGGCAAGGCCCTCTGCGGGGCATGCACCGTCCACATGGACGGGGCGGTGACCCGCTCGTGCTCGACGCCGGTCTCCGCGGCCGAGGGCAAGAAGATCATGACGATCGAGGGGCTCGGTGGGCGGCACCCGGTCCAGCTGGCGTGGATCGCGGAGCAGGTGCCCCAGTGCGGATACTGCCAGTCCGGGCAGATCATGTCCGCGGTCGCGCTGCTCGCGAAGACCCCGAACCCGACGGACCAGCAGATCGTCGAGGCCATGTCCGGCAACATCTGCCGGTGCGCCACGTATCTGCGAATCAAGCGCGCGATCAAGCGCGCCGCGCAGGGGGTGTAACCCATGACCACCGAACTGAACCGTCGCGACTTCCTCAAGACCAGCGCGGCCGGCGCTGGCTTCGTGATGACCTTCAGGATCGCCGGTGGGCCCACGGCATCGGCAGCTGGAGCGTGGGAGCCCAACGCGGCGTTCACGATCGATCCGAGCGGTATCGTCACGGTGCACATCACCAAGGCGGAGATGGGACAGGGCGTGGGCACGGCGCTCGCGCAGATCGTGGCCGAGGAGCTCGAGGCCGACTGGCGGGACGTCCGGATCGACTACCCGACGAGCGACGCGAAGTACGGGCTGATGCTCACCGGGGGAAGCTGGAGCGTCAACTGGACGTTCGACGCCCTCTCGCGCGCTGGCGCGGGCGCTCGCGGGCTCCTGGTCGACGCCGCGGCCAAGCAATGGGGCGTCGAGCCGTCCGAGTGCGTCGCGGAGAGCGGCCGCGTTCGTCACCTGCCGAGCGGGCGCTTCATGACCTACGGCGAGATCGTCTCGAAGACGGGGACCATGGCGACCCTGTCGGACGAGGAGCTCAAGAAGATCCAGCTCAAGAAGCCCGACCAGTACAAGATCGTCGGCCGCTGGATCCCGCGTCTCGACATCCCCGAGAAGACCAACGGGCAGGCCCGGTTCGGGATCGACCGGTTCCTGCCGGGCATGGTCTACGCCAAGGTCGCGTACCCGCCGACCCGTTCCGGTGGCAAGCACAAGAAGGTGGATGATAGCGCCGCCAAGCAGTTCAAGGGCTACGTCGCGACCGTCGTCAACGACGACCTCGTCGCGGTCGTGGCCGACAGCTACACCAACGCCGTGAAGGCGCGCGACGCCCTCAAGATCGAGTGGGATCTGGGGCCGAATGCGAACCAGTCCACCGAGAACATCATGAAGGAGTACAAGCGACGAGCTGACACGGACACGGCGTCCCCCTCCTGGGTCGACGTCGGCGACATCAAGGACGCCCTGTCGAAGTCGATGAAGACCGTCACCGCCGAGTACTGGACCGACTACGTGGCCCACTGCCCGATGGAGCCGATGAACTGCGTCGCTCAGGTCACGGCGGACGGCACCTACAACTTCTACACGGGCAACCAGTTCCAGACCCGGGCCATGGGTGACCTGTCGAAGAAGTTCGGCGTGGACGCCTCGAAGATCAAGGTCCACCAGAGCTACCTGGGCGGCGGCTTCGGCCGGCGCCTCGAGCCGGACTATATGGTGGAGTCGGGCATCATCGCGAAGGCAGTCGGCAAGCCAGTCAAGCTGATCCTGTCCCGCGAGGAAGACCTGCAGCGGGACTTCCTGCGCTCCTGCACCCTCCAGAAGATGACCGGCGGCCTGAGCTCCTCGGGCGCTGTCGTCGCCTGGCAGAACCAGCTGGTTGCTGCCTATCCGTCCGATCGGTACGGCGGGACCGACAAGCAGGGGCGCGACCAGTTTTCCCTGAACGGGAGTGATCACTACTACGACATCCCGAACCAGTTCGTCCGCGCGATCCGCTCCGAGACCGGCATGGAGGTCGGGTATGTGCGCGCCGTCGCGCCGAACTTCACGTTCTTCGGAGTCGAGACGTTCGTGGACGAGCTGGCGCATGCGGCGGGGGTGGACCCGGTGCAGTTCCGGCTCCGCATGCTCGGCAACGCCCCGCGCCTGGCCAGCGTTCTGAGGCTCGTGGCCGAGAAGTCAGGGTGGGGGCGGTCGCTTCCCAAGGGGACGGGTCTTGGAGTCGCTGCCGTCACCGCCCAGGAGAAGGCGTCCCCGACCTGGACCGCCACGGCCATGCAGGTGAAGGTCGACTCGAGCACCGGCGCCGTGAAGGTCGAGAAGATCTGGTGCGCCGTGGACTGCGGGCTGGTCATCAACCCCGACGGCGTCCGCAACCAGATGGAGGGGTCGGTGCTCTTCGGCATGAGCAATGCCTTGAAGGAACAGGGCACGGTGAAGAATGGGGCGCTCGTGCAGACCAACTTCGATACATACCCGGTGCTGCGGATGAACGAGATTCCCGACGAGGTCAACGTCTACATCGTTCAGAGCAGCGAGTATCCCACGGGCGTGGGGGAGCCCGGAGTCACCACGATCCTGCCCGCGCTCAGCAACGGCATCTTCAGCGCGACCGGCGCCCGCGTCCGAACGGCGCCGTTCACGCCGGAGCGGGTCCTGGCGGCCCTGAAGGCAACCGCGTAGCCGCCTCGAAACCCAGGAAGGACAAGGAGGGCCGTGCCCGACACAGGGCACGGCCCTTTGTCTTTCTTCGGTTGCGGGCGCGCACGCCGGTGGCGATAATCGGCTGTTGCGCGGCCGGCGCGATGTGACCGACGACCCCGTCGTCTAGTCTGGCCAAGGACGCGACCCTTTCAAGGTCGAGATCGCGGGTTCGAATCCCGCCGGGGTCACCATCATGTCGGAAGTGACAACACCGGCCAGCAGTCCCGAGAGGGTTGCTCGGCCGGTGAACTCGTAATATCGAGCACTTCCGTCGATCTTCGGCGCGAAGATCAAGCGCCCGACCAGCACCTCGCGAAGGATCTGCCGCGCCTGGGGCGTCTCCCGCCTGAGCAACCCCTGCCAGTCTGTCAGTCGCTCGCTGAGGTCCCGTCGCACGTGGGCGGGATCGAGCGCCGCGACGCTCGTGACGCCCGCGAGCGCGCGCAGGTGAGCGGCGAGGTGCTCACGGCGCGTCTCGCGCTGGCGCAGCTCGCCGAGCAGCGACGAGAGCGGACCGACTTCCGCGACCGCGCGCGCGTAACGCGCGATCTCCTGCTCGAGATCGGCCAGCTCGGCTTCGAGCGCGCGCCGGCAGTCGGCGATCTCGGGGCCTGAGGGTCGCAGCATGTCCAGCGCTTCCTCGAGCGCGGTCTCGACGACTTCGACCCGCATCACGTCGTGCCCGATCGCCGCCAGCACCGCGCGGTCGGCGATCTCGACCGGCGCCACGAGCCGGTTCGCGCACACGGCGTTGCCGCGCTCGCGGTGATAGCCGCACAGGTAGACCGGCCGCCGACCGTGGCGCTTGATGTCCTGGGTTCCGACGACCATGCCACCGCCGCACACCTCGCACTGCGCAAAGCCGGTGAGGAGGTAACGCGACTCTGTCGCACGGATCGGCCGGCCTCCCGTCCCGCGGCCTGCGTCGCGTCCGTACGCCATGCGCGTCGAGGCGATGCGGTGCTCCACCGCGTGCCACAGCTCGTCAGAGACGATTCGCAGATGTTCGGCGTCCAGCTTCACCCACTCGCTCTCCGGCCGGTCGAGGTACTTCTTGAGTCCCCACGAATCGCGCTTCCTGATCCGGCCCCAGACGACCTGGCCGCGATAGAGCGGATTGATGAGCACGCCGCGGACGCTGGAGGACGTCCAGGAGCGCGGCCGCCCGCTGCGCCGCGGACGAGGCGAGGGGACGCCTTCCTGGTTCAGTCGCGCGGCGGTGCGCTTGAAGCCAAAGCCCTCGGCAGCCAGCTTGAAGATGCGTCGCACGACCTCGGCCTGCGCCGGGTCGATCTCGCGGACGACGTGCTGGCGCTTCGCCGCGTCGCCGAGGACCTCGACGTTCCGGTATCCGAAGACGGAGCCACCGGTCACGTAGCCCCGGAGGGCCTTGCTCAGCAGCGCGTCGCGCGTGCGCTGGCGCGCCTGGTGCCGCTCCATCTCGGCGGCGTACGTGGTCACGGAGAGCAGGAGCTTGTCGGTGGGCGAGTCCAGGACGCGCTCGCGGTCCTCCATGTAGTCGAACACGCGAACGCCGGCGACGATGATCTGCTTCAGCAGATACGTCGTC